>Ga0126372_10000510_pt1 | contig 13647 bp, 8 predicted proteins | sample PanSoiMetaPlot_6_FD_92762 | JGI IMG/M metagenome (GOLD analysis project Ga0126372, IMG submission 92762) | Tropical forest soil microbial communities from Panama - MetaG Plot_6 | ecosystem: Environmental > Terrestrial > Soil > Tropical forest > Bulk soil | place: Panama | collected 2016-02-17
AGCGCGCGAAGGGCGTCTTCGCCCCGCTCGACAGCGGAGAGGGCTTCACGGGTTACGGTACGGCCGTACTCGATGCGTGAGGAAAGACAGGCCGAGGCAGGCTTGTCCCAGATGCGAAGGCCGGCCGCCTGGGCCAAGGTGCGGATGTCTTGCTTCGTCAGGCCCGCGTCGAGAAGGGGCGCCGCGACATGGTGCTGGCGAGCTGCCTGTTGGCCGGGCCGGAAGTCGCCCTGGTCATCGACGTTTACGCCGTAGGCGATCGTCTCGAAGCCGTGCGACTGGCGGGATGACTCCATGACTGTGAACAGTTCGTCCTTGCAGAAGAAGCAGCGGGAAGCGTCGTTTTTTGCGTATTCGGGACGATCGAGCTCCGTGGTCGGGATGACTTCGAGTGGAATTCCTTGTTCGTTCGCGAAAGCGACCGCGTCGTTGAGGTGCGTGCGCGCGAGGCTTGGCGAGTCAGCAATGACGGCCAGCATTCCGGATTTGAGAGTCCGGTAGGCTATCCAGGCGAGGTAAGCCGAGTCGACTCCGCCGGAGTAAGCAATCAGGGTGCGTCCGAGGGAACGAAGGCGCTCTTCCAAGCTTAACTGCTTGGCCTCGAGTTCGGCGGGCACAGGCATAGAGACATGGTAATACGGACGCCGTCGTGTGTGGGGATTTGATGGCGCGTTCGGGCTGCAGGGTCGGTTGGGATGCCCGGCCGGCTTCGCTCGCTTCCTAGTAGAGCCGTTCCTGCTTCCGTAAGTTCCCGAACGAACCGATGTTGGCCAGACTGAAGCTAAATCGGAACTGATTTTCGTTGCGGACCGACCCCAGGGCGAATCGGCGGTATTCGAGGGTGATGCCGCAGCAATCCCAGTTGTAGGTGGTTTGCGCCGTGGCGTATTGCAGGAATCCGAGGTTGGCGTCAAAGCCAAAGCTGGTCGCACCGCTGAATCCCGGCTTGCTGGGATGGCCGTATCCGAAGAGCACGCGGAACTGGTTGAAATCCTGCTGCACATTGTTGGTTCCGATGAGGCCGGGCAGGGATTGCACGAACGCGTCACCTCCGCCAAAGGTGAAAGCTCCCAAGTGGTAGTTCACGAGAACAGTGCTGGCGTTGACACGACTTTTCTTGAAGTCGTAGTCAAGATCCCATTCGGCGTCGGCTTGCGAACTAGTCTGGACGCGCAGGCGCGAGATCAGGGGCGACAAGTGCTGGGGTTCGGTGAGGAATGCGATGCCAGTGAAATCTGCGGTGGTGGTGAGCACGTTGCGGCGTCCGTTCACCAACGCGCCGCCAAAGTTAGGATCGAGGAAGTACTTTTGCGCGATCTCCCAGGTCACGATTTCGCGCACCTGTGGTCCTGATGGGCACGGAATGGGTTCAAGAGTGTAGGTGCGTTCCCACGGTTGGATTTGCTCGCCGGGTGCCCCGATGCGCAAGGACGACATATCTTGCGGGTTGCAGTCTTCTGGCTCTGAGGAAGTTCTTTTCGAATACAGTCGGTTGGTGATGCCGTACTCGACTTCGTTGGTGTTACTGAGAATGTCGCGCGCATCGAAGCGAAGAATATTTGCGAAATTATTCACGCCGGTGACGTAACGATAAGTGACGTGCGGCTCAATGACGTGCTTCAACTTATGTCCGGCAAAGGACCGGTCGAAGATGCGAGTGAGAGCGGGCGGACGTAACTCAGCCGTGCCCTCCAGCGCCTTACGGTTTACGATTTCGCTCAAAGCTGTTCCGACATTCGTTCCGGGCTCCAATTGCTGCGTGTACGCGGTGTTACGGAGGGTCAGTTCAGGACGCAAGGACCATCCACGGAACAATAGCGGCATAGAGATGGACGGAGCGAGGTCAAAGCGTCCGACCAGATTCGCGGTGCGGAATCCCGGCTCGCTGCGTGAGAGGCCTTCGGCGGCCGCGTCGAGTGACCAATAGAAAGGCGTGTGCGCAATGCGCCGATCGACGCTAGAAAGTTGAAAGCTGGGTGCATGGAGAATCGTGATGACATCACCACTTCCCGAACTGGTAGTTTGAGTGCAGGCTTGCGAGCCTGGGGTCGTGCACACTCCCTGAAAGTCCTGATAGCGCTGTACCAGCGCGTTGTAGGAGAAGCCACGTGTCGTATTCGACAGAAAAGCCTGCGACTTTACTTCGGAGTTGACGGCCTGAGTGAAGGTCTCGCTGAACGCCAGCCGGAAGACGAAGGAACTCAGGTAGTCGATGTTTGCGACAGCGCGGAAGCTCTGCAGGAAACGTCCTTCGCCGTTGAGGGTGACATCTTGCCCGCCTTGATGCTTTCGATCGTTGACTCCGAAATACGTAAGGTCGACGTACGAGGTGTCGCTGGGCCGTGCACGAAACTGCCCCCGTTCCGCCCAGCCACGCTGCGAGTAGTATTCGAGCCCGGCGGTCGCGTCCATACTGCGATTGATTGCCCAATACACTGATTCGCCGAGGATCGTGCCCTTCGTGGAAGAGCGACCGAAGCTGGGGATCAGGAATCCGGACTTTCTGCCAAGTGGGTGCGCCGGGAAAGCGGCAAACGGGAAGTAGAAAATGGGCATGCCGCGGATGCGAAAACTGCTGCGATAAACGGTGGCGTTGCCTCCGACGTCGACCGTTACCTTATGCGCGTTGAAAGTCCACTTGGGTTTGGGCAATTCGCAGGTGGTTACGGAGCCATCGGTAACTATGAAGTGGTCGGGGCCCGTCTTCTCGACGAGCTTGCCTGCGAATGCGAAGGGACTGGAAGACGTCAGCACCGACGCGCTGCCCTTCATGCGAACACCGATGGTGCCGACGACGTCGTAAAACTTTCCGCTCTGGCTGCGAACGTTGTAGTTCCCGTGGCTGGCTTCGATGTGCTCTTCATTCGGGCCGCCATCGAGGACCATATGACCTTCGCCCACGGCTTCGCCTGTATCGGAGTTGAACGTGACCTCGTCGGCATACAGGGCGTATGTGCCGTAATGGATTTCGACGTGTCCCCGCAACTTGTACACCGGACCGTCTTTTTCCTGACTATCAGTGGCTGAGATGGTGACGTTTTCTTCGCGAGGAAGGGGTGCTGGAGTTGGTGTTGCAGATTGAGAAGCTTCTGGTCGGTTCTGGGCAGCAAGCAACTGGCTGGTAACTAAGTGCGGGGTCAGAAGCAGATGACAAAGGCACGCCGCCGTGATAAGGAATCGTGTGCGGGAGATCATCGGAAGCGCACGGAGACCCCAACACTGATCTACGTTTCGGGGACTTCGTGACCTTAGCACGGCGCTGGCCCGAGAGGCAAAGCGCTGGAGAAAGACAATTTCCGTTCGTTTGTTCCGCAACGTGGCCTCGCTCTGGCCCTGGCGTTTCTCCGAAGACCATCCATGAGTTGTTCGCTTTGCGGCGAAGTATGCCGTTGTGTGTCTGGCGATGTGCGTGAGGGACATGCCGCGGAACACGAGGTTGTTCCAGGTGCAAGCCATTCCTCGCCCGCGCAGGACACCCTTTTGACGGCGGAGGACGCCGCCTCCTGGCGCCAGGAAGTCACGGACCGATTGAACCGCTATCATGCGCGGAGACGTCCCCGTCCTCCGCGATACCCTTCGCTGCGTTTGAAGTTCGATACGCCAGAGGCTCGGTGGGCGGCTGCCCCACGTGAGCCGAATCCTTCATCCGCGTCGGCTCAGGTGACCACGCAGTCGGCTCCGGTAATGCGGCAGGCTGTGGCTGTGAACTACGTGGAGCCGCTTCCGGACGCCAGCAGGCCGCCAGAGATTCGGCCCGAGGAGGTTCCTCCAGCCCCTCCGAAACTCCATCGCGGCGAACACACTGCAAAGCTGATCGAATTTCCTCGCACGATCTACACGCCGCAGGCACGGACAAGCGATCTGGCGGAGCCGGTTCTGGATCGTCCTCGCATTCTGGAGGCGCCGGAAATCGTCCCTCCCCCACCTGCCTTGGGTGGTATGACGATCGAGGAAGTTGCAAAGCCGGAGCCAGAGCGGCGCCCGGGTGTGGACATGCCGCTACAGTCGGCTGCAATCGGCCAGAGATTTCTAGCGGGATTCATTGATGGCACGTTAGTTTTTGTCGCGGTTGGGATTTTTGGGGCGATCTTCTATCGAATTGCTGGTCTTTCTCTCCCCTGGTTACAAATTACTGAAGTGGGCGCTGGCCTCCTCATGGTGTGCTGGGCGGCATATCAGTATTTGCTTATTGTGTATTCAGGGTCGACGCCCGGCTTGCGTGCCATGCATCTACAGGTGCAGCGCTTTGACGGCGTGGCGACCACGCGAAAATTGCGTCGCGCCCGCGTACTTTGCTCACTTCTATCGGCCGTTTCCCTCGGGCTTGGGTACGCGTGGCATTTCCTTGACGAAGACCGTCTGTGCTGGCACGAACGCGTGACGAAAACCCATATCGCGATGAATCCAAAAGCGCAATGATCCGAAGGTTTTAGTCGCGCGGAACAGTTCCTTCGTTTCAGCGTCGCTGTGGGACAGCCTTGCCCTATGCTATCTTCTTAAGGTTTCGCTGACCGGCTTTTTTCATGTCTACTTTCCTGGAAAGTTCCAAACGTCCAGCCGTAAAGGTCTTCGTCGCCACTACGGTGATGCTGACCTTCATCTCGTTCTGGCGAGCGGCGGCCATCGTGCTGTCGGATTTGGCCTCGTCGGCGTACTACGCCGGAGGCGATGCCGAGAAGGTCATCGGCAAGAGCGCTCCCTGGTTCATCCTCGCGGTCATGCTGTTCAGCTACTGCGTGCGCGCGCTCTACATCGAGTCAAGCAGCATGTTCGTCCGCGGCGGCGTGTATCGCGTAGTCAAGGAAGCCATGGGGAGCAAGCTGGCCAAGTTCTCGGTATCAGCGCTGCTGTTTGACTACGTGCTGACGGGACCGATCAGTGCCGTATCAGCCGGACAGTATCTCGCTGGCTTTATCCAAGACATTGGTACGTACATTCATCGTCCCATTCATTTCAACGAGAACTACTTTTCGGCCGTTTTTGCCTTGTTCGTGGTGGTCTACTTCTGGTGGAAGAACATTCAGGGTATCCACGAGTCCAGTGAAAAAGCTTTGCAGATCATGATCATCACCACGGTGATGGTGGTCATTCTGCTGCTGTGGTGCACGATCACGGTTTTCAAGATTGGAATTCACTGGCCGCCCAACCCGCTGCACCCGGGCGTAATCCCACTGAACAAGGAGTCTTTGGGCTGGCTTGATGGCACCTGGTTCAGAAGCCTCACTCTAGTCATTGTGTTCGTGGGTTTCGGTCACTCTGTGCTGGCGATGAGTGGCGAGGAAACTCTCGCGCAGGTGAATCGCGAGATCGAGCATCCCAAGCTCAAGAACCTGGAAAAGACCGGGCTGGTAATTTTCATTTACAGCCTGTTGTTCACCTCTCTGGTTTCGTTCTTTGCCTTCATGATCATTCCGGACGCGGTGCGTCCGAACTTCTTTGCGAACCTGATTGGTGGTATCGCCATGTACCTTGTGGGCCCGATGCCGCTGAAGTTGCTTTTCCATGGATTCGTGGTTTTGGTTGGAGTTCTGATTCTGGCTGGCGCGCAAAACACATCGATCGTGGGCGCAAACGGTGTTCTAAACCGTGTCGCCGAGGACGGTGTCCTTACGGAATGGTTCCAGAAGCCGCAGCATAAGTACGGAACGACCTACCGCATCATCAACCTGATCGTCGGGATGCAGTTGCTGACGATCATCTTGAGTGGTGGAAACGTCTACAGCCTGGCGGCGCTTTATGCTTTCGGGGTGATATGGAGCTTCACCATGAAGTCGCTGGCCGTGCTCGTCCTACGCTTTACAGAGCCCGGCAATCGCGAATGGAAGGTTCCTGGCAACCTGCACATCGGGAAAACCGAAGTCCCGCTAGGCCTGATGGCGATATTTGTGGTGCTTTTTCTTACTGCGCTAGTGAACCTGTTCACGAAGTCAGAAGCCACTATCGCAGGAGTGATCTTCAGCGCGGTATTTTTCATGATTTTCACTCTCTCGGAAAGGCATGTTGCGAAGGAGCGCCATGGGAAGCCGGAGCAACTTGATCAATTCCGCGTCTATGGCAATCAGGAATTGGGCAGCGGCGCCATGGGAGTACGCGCGGGCAATGTTCTGGTCGCCGTCCGCGACCCGAGAAACCTGCACTATTTGAAGTCAGTGCTTCACAGCACGGATACCATGAAGCAGGACGTTGTGGTAATGAGCGCACGTCTTTATCACCGGGAGCATACGTTCGGCGGCAGCAGTGTTTTCGATGCGAGCCAGATCTTCGATCACTACGAACAAGAGTTATTCACGGCGGTCGTCTCGGTTGCTGAGAAAGAAGGCAAGCCCGTTTCGCTGCTGGTGGTACCGGGCACCGATGTGTTCGAAGCCATCATGGTTACGGCGCAGAGGCTGGCGTCCGGGCGCATTGTTTGCGGGCGATCCAACAAACTGACTGCGGATGAGCAGGGGAAATTGACCGGCGATGCCTGGGAGAGGCTGCCCGAACCGCGTCCGCGTCTGACACTGGTGGTATATGAGTCGGACGGAACCACGCATGAATATCTGCTGGGCCCGCACACTCCGCGGATGCGACCGCAGGATATTGGCTTGATGCACAACGTCTGGCTTGATATCACGAAGGATCCGCGTTTTGCCGGAGCGCATCATTACCACGTGGTCGCCCTGGCGCTAGAGGAACTGCAGCGCGAATTGAAGAGCGGGTCGCGGCAGGAATTACTGGATCGCCTGGAACGAGAGATCCATAGCGGCAACGACAAGGACCTGCCTCCTTCGACCGCGGACTACAACTAGTCACCGCTTGCGTCGATTTTTCAAGCTGCCTCGGTGTTTAAAAATCTGCACAACCAGCCTTGTCCTCCTAAACCCAAGCATTTACACTGGCCCGGCTTCCTTCTTACCCCCAAAAATCTGAAAGAAGCAGTGGAGGCGTGCAATGAAATCATGGCGTGTCGTTCTATCTGCCCTGGTGCTATTGGGCGCGAGCGCAGCCTGGGCCCAGAAGGTAGACGTCGATTGGAACCGCAACATCGATTTCTCGAAGTTCAAGACATACGGGTGGATCGAATCGAAGCATCCCGGAAAGGGATTGTGGAACCAGCGCATCATGGATGGCGTCGATGCAAAACTAGCCAAAGCTGGACTGAAAAAAGTGGATGCGGGCGCGAAGCCTGACCTCAGCGTGGTCTACAACGCGGGAGTGAAAGAGCACACAGTCGTTGAGGACTACGACTACGTTTACCATCCCTACGGTTGGTATTACGGATATCGCCCTTGGTACGGTCCTCGTCCCATTACCACGCAGACCTACCAGGAGAAAGAAGCGACGCTAACAGTGGATCTGGTGGATACCTCCGACAAGGAGATGGTCTGGCGGGGTGTGGCGAAAGATACACTGGCCGACAGTTCCGACAAGAACGTGAAGACGTTCAACAAGGCGATGGACAAGCTGTTTAAGAATTTCCCGCCGAAAAAGCAATAAAGCGGATGGAGGGGAGGGGGCCGACCTGCAGTAGTGCCCTTCCCCCGAATCGCTTCCTTCCCGAATTGCGATAATGCGCTGAGCTGCTCGTCACTTCCCTTCGATCTTCGCGTTGTGTTGCAGCTTGGGCATCTCAGGTACGGAGACCAGATTCTCGGTTGCCCGATCTAATTCGAAGATCGTTCGCTTTTTGGCGCAGCTTGATGTGCCAGATACTTCTTCCTCTTCAGGCGTGAGCGGTTGAGCCTCGAGCATGATCGCGCCTTGCATGCCGAAACCCAGCACGCTGAGGTTCATGGAGCAATCGCGGCCGTAGGTCTTGGCCAGCGAACGCGCCAGGTCTGGCTGTTGGAAGGTGCCGAGCTTGCTGTCGAAGATCAAGACGCTGTGGTTCACATCGGGCTGTTCGTACTGCCATTCGGCAACTTCAGCAAGTAGGCGGCGGCTGTCTGTGGACCAATCAACCAGGCGCAGAGAGTTGCCGTTTTCGATGTCCGCCGGCTCCTGCAGAAACCGCAGTTTGAAATCGCCCGAATCCGCGACAAAGAGCCGAGAGTTGTTGATGCATAAAGGACCTGCGTAGCCGGAGGGACGCTGCGGGTATAGCGCCGTAGCTTCGACTTCGGTGTAAGCGCGATGCTTTTGGTCGGGTGCCACCAGGACGTTGCTTCGCACGGTGCGCGTTGCCAGTGGGGGGTTTTCACCGCAAGTGACGAGTTCCGGATCGCTCGCCTTTGGAGTGTTCTGCGGAGCGGGAGCGGAAGTTTGTGTACTGCCGACGCCGCACAGTAGACAGGCTAGGAAATACGATGCGGCACTTCTTGGAGAGAGCGTAAACACGGCAGGATTGTAGAACAGACCGTAGTGGAAGTCTGTACGGGACTTTGGGTAATAGCAAATGCAGATCGAGACTAACCAGAGGTTTTCTTTACGTCGGCGATGATTTCACCGTGGGCCACGCGCGCCCGGATTTCTTCTCCGGATTCGACGCTGGTCGCATCTTTGATCAACTTTCCTGATGCATCGAAAACTAAGGCATAACCTCGCTCGAGGATCGCAACCGGAGAGAGAGCTTCCATCTGGCTTGTCAGCCGCTCCAGGCGCGACCGTCGCCGCAGGAGAAAGTCGCGAGCGGCGGCCGCCATTGCTGCAATCTTCGCATTGAGTTCTTTGCGCACGCCCCCCAAAACCAGACGCAGGTCGTAGTGGCGCACTGCGGCTGCCAGAGCCTCGAACCTTCGGCGCTGCGTTTCGAGTTGGTTGCGCTGCGCGTGCGTCAGGCGATTTGTGAGGTCGTCGACTTTCTGCTGGCGGCGGCGGATCAGGTCCATCATGCGCGCGAAGGCTCCGTGCTGCGCTAGTTCAGTGAGGCGTTGGCGACCCATCATCAGGTGATAGCGCATGCCCCGGTCCAATTCGCGCTCAAGCCCGTTGATCTGTTCTTCAATTTCTGTCCGCGACCGGATGACCAATTCTGCCGCCGCGGATGGCGTAGGGGCCCTCAGATCAGCCACGAAGTCGGCAATCGTAAAATCCGTTTCGTGACCGACAGCTGAGATCACGGGTAGGTGCGAGGCTGCGATTATCCTCGCCAGTCCTTCATCATTAAAGGCTGCGAGATCTTCGGCCGAACCCCCGCCCCGCGCGACGACGATCACGTCCACGGAGCGGGCATGGTTGAAGTAGCGGATTCCGGCGGCGACCTCTGCAGGTGCCGCCTCACCCTGTACCTGGGCGGGGAAGATGAGCACATTGGCGCGGTCGTGACGGCGCTGCAAGATGTTTAGGATGTCGCGCAAGGCCGCAGCCTGGGGTGAGGTCACGACTCCGATCGCACGCGGCAGGACGGGGATGGATTTCTTTCGGGTGGGTTCGAACAATCCTTCGGCGCTGAGTTTGGCTTTCAGTTGCTCAAACGCGATCTGGAGCGCCCCGGCGCCTTTCGGTTCGACGTATTCGGCGATGATCTGCAGTTGCCCACGATCTTCGTAGATCGTGACGCGGCCCCTGACCACGACCTGCATGCCGTCGGCGGGGCGGAAACGCAGCAGTCGCGCGGACGAGCGGAACAGCACCACGCTGATCTGGGAATTCTCGTCTTTGAGCGTGAAGTAAATGTGGCCCGAATTCTGCGCACGGAGATTGGAGATCTCGCCCTCGACCCAAGCATCGCCATATTCGTGCTCAATGTGCGTACGTACAGAGGCAACGAGGTCGCACACTGTCCAAATGCGGCGTTCTGGCGGCCGGAAGCTGAAGCCGAGCTGATCGATCGCTCCCACAGCCCGAGTGTATCCCAGCGAGTGAGCGAGCGACACTGCGGCAAGCTGTAGTATGTCTGCGTGCATTCCCTGGCGCATAGAACGCTGGAACACATCCGCCGCACGGAGTTGGTTGCGGCCGGAAACCGGGTCGGGGTTGCGGTTTCCGGAGGCGCCGATTCGGTGGGTCTGTTGCGAATTTTGCACGAGCTTCGTGACGAGATTGGAATTGTGTTGTCGGTGGTCCATTTCAATCACAAGCTTCGGGGTGCGGAGTCGGAAGCTGACGAGCGCTTCGTGGAGGAGCTAGCTCGGGATTTGCAGCTCGAGTATCACGTCGCCAGCGGAGACACTGCCGCCGAGGCCGCTTTGTCGGGCGCCAGTTTGGAGGCGGCTGCACGAGAACTGCGCTACGCCTTCTTCGGAAAACTGCTCGGCGAGTCTTCCGATGGAGCACAGCCACTGGACAAAATTGCCACTGGTCACACTCTGGACGACCAGGCGGAAACTGTTTTGATGCGCGTGGTGCGTGGATCGGGAATGCACGGACTGGCGGGCATCTATCCCGTCTTCGACGTTGAGCAAGACGACGAGTTTGTCGGCGAGGTCATTCGGCCTTTGCTCGGGATGCGACATGCCGAGCTGAAGCAGTACCTGGAAGATATCGGCCAGAAATGGCGTGAGGATTCAAGCAATCTGGATGCGAGGTTTACTCGAAACCGGATGCGGCATTCGGTGCTTCCTCTACTCGAAAAGCAATTCAACCCCGCGGTGCAGGAGACTTTGGGAGAACTCGCTGAGATCGCGCGGGGTGAGGAAGACTATTGGCAAAACGAGATCGCGGGATGGATGGGCACGGCGATTCACTGGACGGAGCCGGAGTGGGTGGAGTCTGGCCAGCAGGGATTGGTGCAGCTCCAGCCCTTCAATCCTGAACTGCGCGAGAGATTGCGAGAGTCTGGGCCGCTGGTGATGAATGCGACGCTTGATCGCTTGTGGTTGCTGTCCGAGCCCTTGGCAGTCCAGCGGCGAGCGATCAAAGCAGTTGGACAATTGGCGGGATTTCCGCTTGAGTTCAAGCATGTCGAAGAGATCTTGCGGTTTGCATCGCAAGAGCACAGCTCGGAGAAGAGCCTCTCCCTGCCTTTGGGGTGGAGTGTAACCTGGGAGCCTACCGCACTCACGTTTCTCACGCCTGACTTGCGGAGCCGGGAACGAATTCCAAGCGACTATGAATACGCATTGCCAGTACCCGGTCGGGCTATAGTGCCCGAAGCCGGCATTGTGATAGAAGCTGTGCGCATGAACGGAGCAAACGAGATGGCGGGATATAATCCCGATCATCTTTTGGATCCGTCGCGGCTGTCGAATGAACTGCGAGTAAGGAATTGGCGTCCGGGAGATCGCTTCTGGCCAGCGCATACCAAGTTCACCAAAAAGATCAAGGAGCTGTTGCAGGAGCAACACATCACGGGTTCGCGCCGTAAAACGTGGCCAGTCATAGTCTCGGGCGATGAGATCGTGTGGTTAAAGGGATTCGCGGTGCCAGCAGCGCACCGCGCGAAAGAACAGGGAGCCGCAGTGCTGATCCGCGAAAGAGCTATGGCACAGGACTGAGAAAAGCCAAGGAGGCGCGCGCCACTAAATGAGCACAAGCTCAAGGGTTGAGCCGTTGCGGTCGGTCATTTCAGCTGAGCAGATTCAAAAGCGTGTGCGGGAATTGGGCCGTCAGATTTCTGACAACTACCAAGGGAAGACCGTCCATGTGCTGGCAATCCTCGAAAACAGTTTCATGTTCATGGGAGACCTTGTGCGAGCCATGGACGTTCCGCTGACTTGCACCTTCGTGAAGCCGCGTTACCGGACCCAGACAGCGAGTGGCGATGCCGAGATGCTCGAAATCCTGTTCAGCCACGAGCTCGACATCAGGGGGAAAGACGTCCTGCTGGTCGAAGGGCTGGTACATTCTGGCGTGACAACCGAGTTTCTTATGAGTGACTTGCGGGCGAGGGGAGCCGCCTCCGTGAAGCTGGCGACCTTGCTCGACCGGCAGTCGGCGCGTCGCGTTCAACTGCAGCCGGACTACTTCGGCTTTCTGGTCGACGAAGCCTTCCTTGTCGGTTATGGCCTGGGTAGCCCGGAACAGACCAACCGGAACCTTCCCTACCTGGCAGCTGCAAGCCAAAGTGGCCCTGTGACTTAAGTCATAAGGACAAGTTCCGCTTTTTTGCTTGCGGAACAGGTAAAATGGCGTTCATCGGGTAATAGCCCAATCAAACATCCGGCGAATGGCATCTAATTGTTTTAGAACAGCCAAGGTCCGGAGCGGTTCGCGTGGTCATGGTTGTTTCATCGAGGAGTCCTGAGTGAATTCGACGGTAAAGACGGTTATCTTCTGGCTGGTCATCGTGGTATCGGCCATTCTCCTTTGGCAGGTGGTGAGGTCCGGCAGCACAAGCCAGAAAGAGGCGGAAGTCACATTTTCGCAATTTCTCGCTGATGTCGATCAGGGCAACGTCGGCGAAGTGACAATCGACGCGCAGCAGGTGCGCGGCAAAACCAAAGACGGAAAGCAGTTTCACACTACCGCTCCGGTGAACTATCCCGACATGATCAAGTCTTTGCGGGATAAGGGCGTGAACATCAATGTTCGCGATGTCACCAATGGCAGCTGGCCCCTCCAACTCCTCGGGACGTGGGCTCCTCTAATCCTGCTGGCAGCGTTGTGGTTTTTCATGATCCGCCAGATGCAAACGGGCGGAAACAAGGCACTGTCGTTTGGCAAGAGCCGCGCGCGCCTGCTCTCCATGCAGCAGAAGAAAGTCACGTTCAAAGATGTGGCCGGCGTGGATGAGGCCAAAGAAGAACTGCGCGAAATTATCGAGTTCCTGCGCGAGGCGCAGAAGTTCCAGAAACTAGGTGGACGCATTCCAAAGGGCGTGTTGCTGGTTGGACCGCCGGGAACTGGCAAGACTTTGCTGGCCCGCGCAGTCGCTGGTGAAGCAAACGTTCCTTTCTTTTCAATTTCCGGTTCGGATTTTGTCGAGATGTTTGTAGGCGTAGGCGCGAGCCGCGTGCGCGACCTGTTTGAACAGGGCAAGAAGAATGCTCCCTGCATCATCTTCATTGATGAAATCGACGCCGTTGGGCGTCACCGCGGAGCTGGCCTTGGCGGCGGGCACGACGAGCGTGAACAGACTTTGAACCAGTTATTGGTAGAGATGGACGGGTTCGAGTCGAACGAAGGTGTCATCCTGATGGCCGCGACCAACCGGCCTGATGTTCTTGATCCTGCGTTGTTGCGGCCGGGGCGTTTCGACCGCCGTGTGGTTGTGAATCGGCCGGATGTTCGCGGACGCGAAGAGATTCTTCGCGTGCACACCCGCAAGATTCCTCTCGCCGAAGACGTGGAACTCAGCGTTCTGGCGCGTGGGACCCCGGGATTCTCGGGTGCGGATCTCGCGAACATGGTGAACGAGGCGGCGCTGAGTGCCGCACGCCAGAACCGCAAGGCCGTTCTGCAATACGACTTCGAGCTCGCCAAGGACAAGGTCCTGATGGGCGTAGAGCGGAAGTCGATGATCCTCTCCGACGAGGAGAAGAAGGTCACCGCTTTCCATGAGGCCGGGCACGCATTGTTGGCCGTGAAACTGCCGCATGCGGATCCCGTGCACAAGGTGACAATCATTCCCCGCGGTATGGCATTGGGCGTCACGATGCAGTTGCCGATCGACGATAAGCACAACTACACGAAGGAATATCTGGAAACTGAGATTGCTATCCTGATGGGCGGCCGTTTGGCCGAGGAACTGTTCCTCAACCAGATGAGCACCGGAGCCGGAAACGACATTGAGCGTGCCACGGAACTCGCCCGCAAGATGGTTTGCGAGTGGGGCATGAGCACGCT
>Ga0126372_10000512_pt1 | contig 13642 bp, 9 predicted proteins | sample PanSoiMetaPlot_6_FD_92762 | JGI IMG/M metagenome (GOLD analysis project Ga0126372, IMG submission 92762) | Tropical forest soil microbial communities from Panama - MetaG Plot_6 | ecosystem: Environmental > Terrestrial > Soil > Tropical forest > Bulk soil | place: Panama | collected 2016-02-17
ATCAGCCTCTAGACACGCTTTGAATTCCTGCCCGCTATTCCCGACGAGGTAATTACATACCCGCCACCTGCAGCAATACTGTCAGCAGCTGGCAAGCCGCATCTACTTGAACCCATTCTTTCTCTTAATCTCAATATTTAACCGCTTAATCTTCTGGTTAAGCGTCGATAGCGGTACCCGGAACCTCTCCGCCGCCTCGGTCTGATTCCAATTGCACTTCTCTAGCATGTCAATGATGATGCGCCGCTCGCAGTTCTCGACAATTTCAAACAGCGAGGCATCGGGACGGTGTTCCAATACGGGGAAGGCGCTGCCGCGCCCGGCAATCTGATCGGGAAGCAACTCAGGAAGGATCTCGCTGTCCGACGAAAGCACGACCGCTCGCTCGACTACGTTTTCCAACTCGCGCACGTTGCCCGGCCATGAATAATTCACCAGCAGCCGTAACGCTTCCGGCGTTACTCGCCGCAGTGGCTTCTCATTTTCCTCTGAGTACTTGCGCACGAAATGATCCACCAGCAGCGGAATGTCTTCCTTGCGCTCCCGCAGCGGCGGCAAGTCAATTGTGATGACATTCAAGCGATAGAAAAGATCCTCACGGAACTTGCCTTCGCGCACCAGCTGTCGCAAATCGACGTTGGTGGCGGCGATGATCCTTACGTCAACCTGCAACTCCTGCACGCCGCCCAAATGCATGAACTTGCGATCCTGCAGCACCCGCAGAATCTTGCTTTGCGTGTCCAGGCTCATTGTGCCGATTTCGTCCAGGAACAACGTGCCCCGGTCGGCGATCTCAAACAGCCCCTTCTTGGAGGCGACGGCGCTGGTGAACGCGCCCTTGACGTGCCCAAAGAGCGTCGATTCCAGCAAGTCCGGTGGCATGGATCCGGTGTTCACCGGCACAAAGGAGCGCTCCCGCCGCGGCGAGTTAAGGTGAATCGCCTTGGCGATCAATTCTTTGCCGGTTCCACTCTCTCCTTGCAGCAGGACGGTCGAGCGGCTGGGTGCGACTTGGGCCACCAAATCGAAAATTTTCAGCATGGGCTCGCTCTTGCCCACGATGCTTTCAAAGTTATATCGCTGCTTGAGCGCGCGCTTGAGCTGAACGTTCTCTTCTTCTGCGCGATGCCGTGCCACGGCGGCGCGAACATCCGCCAGCAGTTTCTCGTTGTCCCACGGCTTTTGAATGAAGTTTACCGCTCCCGATTGCATGGCCCGTACCGCATTCTCCACCGTGCCATAGGCAGTGATCATGATGACCGACAGGGAAACGTCCTGCGCGCGCAACTCGGCGAGCAGATCGAGCCCATTACGATCGGGAAGCGCCAGGTCGAGTAGTACCAGGTCAAAAGCACGATCGCCGATTCGCGCCAGCCCTCCCTCCCCGGTGCCCGCCGCCTCCACTTCGTAGCCTTCGATTTCCAGCAGCGTCCGCAGCGACTCGCGGATTTCTGCCTCGTCATCAATGATCAGCACGGAACCAGCAGGAGAGGGAATAATGTCCCGTAGATTGTGAGGGGTAATCAAAGTGGCTTCAGACATTAACCGCCTTCCTTGTCAGCGGAAAATCCAGGTAGAACGTCGTGCCCGCACCAGGTCGGCTCTCAACGCGGATCTTGCCGGCGTGCTCCTGGATGATCCCGTAAGTCACGCTCAGTCCGAGGCCTGTGCCTCGATTTTGGCCATTGCGTGCGTTAGTCTTGGTCGTAAAAAACGGATCGTAAATCCGGCTGATATGTTCTTGCGCAATGCCGCTGCCCGTATCGGAGATCGTCACGCTCACGCCGCTTCCATTAGAGGTCGTAACGCGGAGGTTGCCGCCACCGGGCATCGCGTCCTTGGCATTAAGGAACAGGTTCAAAAACACCTGCTGCAAACGGCCGGCATTGCCATTTATCGCCGGCAGGTGTGTGGTGAATTCTCTACGCACACTTACCCGCCCAACTTTGAATTGGTGTTCCAGAAGAGCTAGTGTGTCGCCGATCACTTTGTTCACATCAACATCGGTGAATTCGGTACCGCTCGTGCGCGAGAAGTTCAGAAGATTGTTAACAATCTCCGACGCCCGGAACGTCGATCGCGTGATTTTTTCCAAAAGCTCCGCTTTTCCAGGATCCCCCTGTACTTGTTTGGAAAGCATTTGGGCATAGGAAGAGATCACCGCCAATGGGGTATTGACCTCATGTGCTACACCCGCCGCTAGCAACCCGATGGACGACAGCTTGTCTGCTTGCGACAGCTGCGACTCCAGTTCCATCCGCTCTGTGATGTCGTCGACAATAATCAGCCGCCCGATCACGCTGAATTTCTTCGTAACCAGTGGCGCGATGGCCACGTTCACGGCGCGGGTCTCGCCGGTTGGCGTACCCAGACGAAATTTGTACAAATTGTGAATCCCGGGTGTTTGCCGTACCCGGTAAAACTCCTCCACAAACGCCGCCGGCAGCACCTCGCTGATCGGTTTCGTCAGGGCTAGAGAACGGGGAAGGGCGTACATTACCTCCATCTGGGAATTCCACGATTCGATTCGGTCTTCAAGGTCCACTGCCAGCACGCCCACGCTGATCGACTCCACGATGTTTTCGTTGAAGTCCTTCAGCCGTTCGTACTCGGTGATCTTTTGTTCAAGCGAAGCATAGAGCCGGGCATTCTGGATCGCAATTCCTACATATCCAGCTACCGTCTCGAGCAGTTCCACGTCTTCGCTGGAGAGGAAATCGCCCTCGACCGTTTTGCCTAACCCCAGAAACGCGATCGTGCGCTGCTGCGCCCGGCACGGAATGTAGTAATTCAGATCCAGTCTCGCAATAGTCGCTTGCGCACTCGGGGTTTCTCTCGGGACCTGATGGGTGTTGTCGAAGAACAAGTGCCCTTGCTCCATCTCCGGTCGCGGCGCGCTGAGGAAATTTAAGTCCAGACCTGCAGTCTGGCTAATGCCGAACGATTTGCCCAGCACGAACTGGGTGTTTTCCTCATCACCGGCGGCAAGGAAAATGGCCATACGGTCGACCAGCAATGTGCGCGAGAGCCGGTCCACCGCAGAACTGAGCATCTTATCCAGATCAGTCTCCGAACCCAGGTCCCGCCCAAAGTCGATGAGCGTTCTGCGGTAATCGTATCGAGTGCGGTAAAAGAACTGGTCAACCTTGTCCTGAATCCACTTGCGGACCGGATCGAACAGGATCGCTGTTATCGATACTGCAATGACCATCCCGATCGGGCCGCTGCTCGGCACCCGCAGGTGGACCACCTCGGCCACCCCCGCGACTAAAGCAAAGTAAACTCCGGCAATGGACGCGGCCGCCAGCGTATATACCACTCCACGCTTGAAAATGAGGTCAACATCCATCAAGCGGTAACGGAAGATGGCGTATCCAAACGTCAAGGGCAGGAACACCAGGGAGAGTACTGATATCCGCATTAGCCCATTGGGCACGGCGCCGAGCAGGAAAGGCCCGACGTAAAACAGTGTAAAGGGAGTGATGGCGAGAATCGTTCCTCGGGTAACCCATTTCAGTTGCTGCCGCAATACCGGCGTGTTTGCACGCCGATAGCTGCGCCACAACATCCAGGTGGCGATGATGAAGAACGCCGCCAGGTACACCATCTCGATCCTGTCTAGGCCACGCCGTAGTCGCTCGGTCGGCACCATCCAGACGAGAGCGGTGAGGTGTAATAGGAGCAAGCCGATGGGAGCTACGTAAATCCCCGGCACAATCCAGTCGTGCTTCTGTACGAAATGCTTCTTTTCGGGGAACGTCAGTACAAAATGCAGGAACAAAGCTGGTTGCAATAGCCAGGCCGTTACATTGCCCCAATAAATCGTCCAGTCGAACTGGTTCAGCTTGCCGGTGAAATGGAACGAGTAGAAAACAAACGACACCAGGCAAAACAGATAAAAGTGTGTCGACTTCGGTGCCGTCCAGCGTCGCAGCAGAACATAAAGCCCGATGCCCAGGTAGACAAGCCCGATCAGCCGCAACGGCGTGTAGAGCGATCGATCCGCCGGGACCAGCACAACTTGCGCGTCCAGAGGTATGGACTGCCGCACCAGCGAGTAGGCGGCTCGAGAGTAGATCCCATCCCGATATTGTTCCTGAACTAGGCTCGCAAATTTCGTGACTGGCTGTTTGTCGACCGCACGCAGTTCATCGCCTTGCTTAATCCCGGCTCTTGCGCCAGGTCCGTCCGCTTCTACCCGGTCAGCCACCAGCTTGCCGTTGTATTCGATCCACCACACCCCGTCATAGGGGACCTGGACGTCTCGTTCCTTCTGGAAGTTGATCCAGGCAAGCGTTACCGCAGCTGCCGTCAAGAGCACCAGCACAATTGCGGTAAAACGGATTTGTAAATCTTTGTTCATCGGCCGGTACGAAGTTGGCGTCGCGCGTAGCGGCGATTGCTGGACCGCAACCACTCCTGACCCAAGCAACTCAGGTGCCACCTCTGTGCTCCTGCCATAACCAGCTAAGTCTCAATCCAACTGTGACTTCCAAAATTATAGAGGACGAATAGAAGGTAGCCTATGGTTTTTGGAATTATTCATTCGATAATCGGTATGTATCGCCAGAACAGTAGGTTACGTGGAATCCGGTCTTTAGACCGTCGGCTTCCCGCTTCGTTGTCTTCTGGGAGGGCGTAAAGTCCTGGGAGACGCTATGGCTCGCTCTCTCTTAGCCCAGCGCCTTCCCCTGAGCTAAAATTCGAATTTCTGTGGACTCATTTCAACAAATCGCCGACCGCGAGCGCCGTTTTCTCCTCGAAACCTACAGCCGGTATCCGGTGGTCTTTGTCCGGGGAAAAGGTATGTTTCTGGTCGACCCCGAAGGGCGGCGCTACCTCGACTTCGTCGCCGGCTTAGGAGTCAATGCACTTGGCCACAGGCATCCTCGAATAGTGAAGACCATCCGTGAGCAAGCCGCAAAACTGATCCATCTTTCCAATCTCTATTACAACGAATATCAAGGCTTGTTGGCCGAGAAACTGTGCAGCTTGTCGGGTCTGGAGCGCGTGTTCTTCTCAAATAGCGGCACCGAAGCTATCGAGGGCGCCATCAAGTTGGCTCGACTTGCCGGACACCGTGCCGGGGGCGAAGCGAAATGTGAGTTGGTTGCCCTCGAGGGTTCGTATCATGGGCGTACCTTCGGAGCTATGTCACTGACCGGCCAAGACAAATACCGTAGAGGCTTTGAGCCGCTGCTGGAGAACGTCAAGTTCGTACCCCGCAATGACGCCCATGCCATTCGCGCGGTGGTGAACGACAACACGGCAGCAATTATCCTTGAGCCGATTTTCGGCGAAGGCGGAATTCACGAGTGCTCGCGTGAATTCCTGCGGGAATGCCGTGCTGCCGCCGACCGTCACCATGCCGCGCTCATCCTCGACGAGATTCAATGCGGTCTCGGCCGCACTGGAACGATGTTCGCATTCCAAATTTTTGGCATAACGCCCGATATTGTTGCGATCGCAAAGCCCATCGCCGCCGGTTTGCCCCTTGGTGCCTTTCTGGCGCGCGAAGAATTTGCTTCGGCGATTTCCGCAGGCCAGCACGGCACCACCTTCGGCGGAGGCCCTCTGGCTTGCCGAGTCGCCCTCGAATATCTCTCAATCCTCGAACAGGAAAAGTTGCTGGAGAATGTGTCTCGTGTGGGCGCATACCTTCATGAAAAGTTAAATGACCTCGTCGAAAACTGTGCCGCCGCCGTCGCAACTCGTGGCAGAGGTTTGATCCAGGGCTTACAACTCGAGATCCCGGCACGTCCCGTCGTCGAGCATGCACTCGGCGAAGGCGTCCTCATCAACAGTACTCAGGATACGGTTATCCGCTTTCTACCGCCGTTCCTCGTTCAGGAAAAGCATGTGGATAAGCTCATCCGCGTTTTGAAGAAACTGCTAGGGAAGAAACCAGCGCGGGCAAATCAGACTACGGCTTCAGCACAAAAAAGGAGGGGAACCGAAGCTCCCCTCGCACAGAGCGACAGAGGCGATATCAATAAGTAAGACTCGCCCCCGCACACATTTGGTTGCCACACTTTCCAAACAAATGCCGAATAGCGACAGACCTTCGCAGGTACCATGCCCAGCCCAGCCCGAAGAGTGTTGGACAGCAGTCGACAGCCTCCGCATGCGCTACCTGCGGGTCGGTTCGGGACCGCCCATGGTTCTCTTACACGGACTTCTGGGTTACTCTTTCTCCTGGCGCTTTAATATCTCGGCCCTCGCCCAGCGTCGAACAGTTTACGCAGTGGATATGCCCGGCGCGGGATTCTCCGAGAGATCCAAGACTCTCGACTGCTCTTTTCGCGGCTGTGCGCTTCGCCTGCTTCGTTTTGCCGACAATCTTGGCCTCGGCTCCTTTGATCTGCTTGGTACCTCGCATGGCGGAGCTGTTGCCATTCTGGCCGCAGCCATCGCTAATCAGAACAGCTCTCGGCGGATTAAGCGCCTCATCTTGGTTGCTCCGGTGAATCCATGGTCGGCACACGGCCGTGAACTGGCACCTTTTCTCAGTGGCGCAGCTATCTCAGACTTCCTGGGATGGTGCATCCCTCATTTGACCTTCGCAAACGGTGCTGTAGTGCGGCGGCTTTACGGCGATCCTCGTCGAATCTCCCCCGGCACCATAGAAGGCTACTCGAAGCCGTATGCGAGATCCGGCAGCGTCGATTACATATTTAGCATCCTTCGGACCTGGAACCATGATCTCGACGATCTGGAGCGTTCGCTTCCAAAGATAGCCGATCTTCCAGTCCTGCTCATCTGGGGGTCGCGCGATGCAGCGGTCGATCCCGCCTCCGCGCAGATTCTTTCGCGCCACTTTCAAAAGTGTGAGCTGATCCAATTTCCTGGCGTCGGCCATCTCCCGTACGAAGAAGTCCCCGAGGAATTCAACGCCGCGGTGATAAAAGTCTTGTGAGCCAAGTCGCGGAGGGCCGTCCTTTAAGGCCCGGTAAGCAGCATTCGAGTCTCCCTGAGCAGCAAAAGAATTGGCTCTTGAGGCTTGGAGCGGTTGATGTCTTAGATTGAGTTATCCTGCCCTTGAACAATGGCGCAACGTATATTCGAGATCCTGCGCGAATATCTGGTCACTTACGGCTACTCGGCTGTCGGCGTAACTCTTCTCCTCGAAAATGCCGGATTGCCCGTTCCCGGGGAAACCATTCTTCTTCTCGCCAGCTTCCTGGCGTACTCGGAACGAAACCTTCATCTCCCCACAATCATCTTTGTGGCAACCATCGCGGCCGTAATTGGCGATAACCTGGGCTATTGGATCGGTTACCATGGCGGCCGATCGCTCCTCGAACGTTACCAACACGTCCTCCGCCTCCGCAGCAGCACTATCGAGCGCGGCGAGCGGCTCTTCAAGCGTTACGGCCCGACCACCATCTTCTTTGCACGCTTCATCGCCGGCATGCGTATTGTTGCCGGTCCCCTCGCTGGCGTGCTCCGCATGGATTGGCCCAAGTTCGCCCTCTGGAATTTTCTGGGTGCGATCGTATGGGTGAGCGTGATCTCTGGCATCGGCTACTTTCTCGGCAGAAATTGGGACACCCTGGTTCGAGTCGTAAAGCACATTCACTTGAGCGCGATCGTGATCGCCAGCGTGGTCATCCTGTTTCTCTGGTGGCGTCGCCGGCGTACTTCCGGCCAACGCCATTAACTTTCTTCCGCATCCGACCTGGTGTACTCTCGAACCAGGTATCCTGCATGCCCGACGTGCTCTCGCATCCCCCGCTTCGCGCGCGCGACTGGAACCAGTTCCTGCACCTGCGGATGCCAGAAGCTTGGAAGCGGTTCCTCCTTGCGATTGTTGGTCTGGCACTCGCCTTGGGGGCCGCCATCTTCTCGCGGGTTTCGCGCGAGTCCGGCGACCTGTGGGCCACCCTGATCCTGGCCTCCATGGCGCTGCTCCTAGCCGGGATCGTGGGTCTCACGACTGTTCCCTACCTCGCGCGTCGTGTCGCCATTCCTCGCGTCCGCGACGTCTTCGATTACGACGTCACCCGAATCGGCATGGTCTTCTGTACTGCCGCGATCCTCATCGGCATCGCCGCCCTCAACACAGGAAACAACCTGCTTTATTTCATCGTTGCCACCATGCTGGCCGCCATGCTGGTGTCTGGTTTGGCATCCGCCAGAACCTTGCGCGAACTGGAACTTGATGTTCGCCTGCCGGATCACGTATTCGCTGGCAAACCGGTCTCGGCGCGCATCCTGCTGCGTAACCTGCGCCGCTGGATCCCCTGCTTTTCGGTCAGAGTGATTCCACCGAAAGCGCGCAAGCCGCGTAAACAATGGTGCTGGGAATCGCAGACCTTCTCGTTTCCCCCAGGTCGTTCGCGCGATCGCCAGTGGCTTCATCTCCCTGATCGATGCTTACGTCGAGTTGCGCAGCCTGCAGGCCTTCCCTCGATTTTAGAAGACGCAGCCTACTTCCCATACCTGGGAGGCAAGTCCGAGCTCTGTGCTGACTTGACGCTGCGCTTCGCCCGACGCGGGCGCTATCAACAGGATAGTTTTGGCCTGTGCACCAGGTTCCCCTTTGCCTTTCTGACGAAAACACGCTACATCCCGCTCAAGCGCGAACTGACGGTCTACCCCTCAGTCGATCCCACTGACGAGGTCCTTGAAGCTCTGCCCTTGATCACTGGCGAGTTCGTGTCCTTTGTCCGCGGTCGAGGCTATGATCTCTACCGCATCCGCGACTATATGCCTGAAGACTCAGCACGCCACGTGGACTGGAAAGCCACCGCCAAATCCGGCTCGCCCAAAGTCCGCGAATTCACTCGTGAGGACGAGCGCAAGCTTCGCATCGTCTTCGATAATCCAGCACCCCAGCTCCTCAGCGCCGATGCTTATGAACATGCTGTCGCGCTCGCCGCTTCGTTGGCCTGGCACTTCAATACCGAAGACGCGGAGCTATCCTTCGCCGCCCCGGATTATCATGGCGAAAGTGGTGTGTACGGTTTCCTGGAGTATCTCGCCACTGTCGAGCCGAAGACGTCCAAGTCCATCATCGATGAGCTCCGCCCGTCGGAGGAGTACAACATGATCGTCACCGCACGTGCTCGAGGGACCATACCGACCGCAATATGGTCGTGCTCGTATGTGTTATTCATGGAAGATCATGTTTAGATTGCAAGGTTATGTTTAGAATTGATTCAGTTGCCCATTTTGAACTCCGGGAGGGCGCGGCTGCGGAAGCCTGCCCGATCGAAATATAAGGGTGCCTAGCGGCCGTCTTGGCCCCGAGTCGTTTTGTTTGCCAAAAGCTGGAAGCTAAAATCTAAGGAGAGTCAATTCGCATGCGCAGCCTAAAACCCGCTCTTCTCTTTTTTCTTACACCCGCACTACTTCTGGCTCAGGCCGCCAAACCAATCTCGGCTGGAACCGAAATCAAGATCCGTATGATCGATTCGCTCACCAGCGAGACCGCCAAAGTGGGCGACCTGTTTCACGCCACTCTTGAAGACCCGGTGCTTGACGACGGCAAGCAGCTTTACCCAAAAGGCGCCGACGTGACCGGAACCGTCGTCGCGGCGCATGCCTCCGGCCGCCTCACTGATCCCGGTTCCCTGACGCTGCTGCTCAACACCATTACCTCCAGCCACGCCGCCGCTTCTATTAATGTGCAGCCGCTTGAGATAAAGGGCGGGTCGCACACCAAGAGCAATGCCGAGAAGATCGGCGGCGGGGCAGCCCTCGGAGCTGTGCTCGGCGGCATCTTTGGCGGCGGTAAAGGCGCAGCCATCGGCGCGGGCGCAGGCGGCGCCGCTGGAACCGGAGCCGCTGCCGCCACCGGCAAGAAAGATGCGAAGATCGAGTCCGAAGCTGTGCTAACCTTCCTCGCTTCTCGTGAACCCGCGCCCAGTGCGGCCCCAGCCGCGACGACTTCGCCCGAAACTAAGCCTGCCGAGATTAAGTCGACGTCCATGTCGGAAGAGGCCGGTGGCGAATCGAGAACCGCTGAGTCTACCGTGGCCGAGAGTTCGGCATCATCCAGCTCCGTCGCACTGGCCGTTCCGTTCAGCGCGCGCGATCGCCGCGTGATCCGCAACTGCGTCAACGAGCACACCGTTGACTTCCCCCAAGGAACACTGGATCGGAAGGAGTTGCCTTCCGGCTCCGATCGCAACGTTACAGTCGGTGGAACACTGCCGCAGGACCTTCAGGCCAAGGCACAGTCTCTGCCGCTCTCCTGCGAACAGCAACTTCCCAAACTTCCCGACGATCAGGAACGCGTCGTTTACACCGGTCGCGTCCTGCTCCTCGATAGCCATGGCCGCATCCTGGACATGTTTGATCTTCAGCAGAGCGAGTAATCGTAAGTTGACCTGGTTGTTGGCGAATCAAAGACAAACTACAACGGATCGCCTTGGTCGCTGCGCCGTGCATCCAGCGGCCAAAAAATAACGACCACGAATCGATTTATGATCTCCGCTCACGTTCTTCTATGGCAAGAACCCGACGCCGATTGTGTTTTGTTTGCGACGTGCTGAAGTGTTGTCACGTCGACGTGCGTGGCTGATTTTCGAGCTCCCTGCCGCCGAGACCGGTATCCATCCGCTCGACGCGCGGTGCCCGCGAGTAGTCTCATGGCGGACGACGGCTGCCCCAGCGTCGACCTGATGTGCAGTGATCTGCATCCAGAGATCGCCTCGCCGAAGCGGCGTCCGCTGTCTCCTGTCGAGCAGGCGGACTTGGGCAGCAAGACTCCATCGTCCAGTAGCGGCAAACTCCGCCTTTACCAACCGCGTCATCCGACCACAATCAACAAGTAGACCGCGCGGCTGCTCGATTTTGTCTTCATCCGTGCGGGTTAAGCGCCTGACAGCTCATTTTTTCGATGCCTTTCCTGACACCCCTGCTTAACCTTATGCGATAATTCCGACCGTAAAACATCGCCAACAATTTGCCTGTAGGAAACGGGGGAACCTTATGACCCAGCGTTTGTGGACTCGTCGCCGATTCATGCAGCTAGGAACTGCAGCTGCCGCCACCGCAAAATTCACTATGTTACAACCGACTCCGCTGTGGGCCTCGGGCCGCCCAGTGGCGCCCAGCGACACCGTGCGCTTTGCCTCGATCGGCGCCGGGGTGCGCGGGTGTGAACTGCTCGAAGCTTCGCTACGCGTGCCGGGAATCGAGTGTGTCGCCGTGTGCGATCTCTACGACTCGCGCCACACCGCCGGGCAAGAAGCGGTCAAGAAGAACGTTCCCACCACGCGCAACTATAAAGAGATTCTTGACCGCAAGGACGTGGACGCGGTAATCATCGCCATCACCGACCACCAACATCGCAAGGTGTTCATCGATGCTTGTGCTGCCGGCAAAGATGTTTACTGCGAGAAGCCGATGTCGCATACCGTGGAAGACGGCTTCGCCATGATGGAGGCCGCACAGAAAGCCAATCGCATCGTGCAAGTCGGAAGCCAGCGTGTTTCCTCGATTCTTTACGCGCACGCGAAGCAAATTTACGATTCCGGCAAACTCGGCGACGTCTACTCGGTCCAGGCTTACTGGGACCGCAACTCGCCCAGCGGTGCGTGGGTTTATCCCATTCCTCCCGACGCCAGCGAGCAGACTATCGACTGGAACGCTTTTCTGGCCGGCGCTCCCAAGCGTTCCTTCAGTCCCGAACGCTTCTTCCGCTGGCGCTGTTTTACCGACTACGGCGAAGGCCTTGCGGGAGACCTCTTCGTCCACCTGATTTCAGGAATCCATTTCATCACCGGCACAGAGACAGTAGCCACACGCGCGCAGTCCGCTGGCGGCCTATTCCGCTGGAAGGATGGCCGCGAGTTCCCCGACTTAATCGAGACCGTCTACGATTACCCGAATTTCCGTGTCCATCTGCGCTGTAACTTGAATAATGATCAGGGTGAGTTCATCGGCTTTTTCGGAACCAAGGGTACCCTGATCATCAAGGGCACGACCTTAACTTATGCCCCGCAGGACACGCACCCACAGCCGGAAGACTATTCGATCTATGGATGGCCGAAGCAACTGCGCGATCAGTATTTGGAACAATTCGCAGCCGCCCACCCGCTGCCGAGCCCGCTGAATTTCAGTGTGGATGATGACAGCGAGATCTTCGGTGTTCCTCACGGCTATAGCGACATCTCCGATCATCAAGCCAACTTCTTCAGTGCGGTTCGCACCCGCAAGAAGACGGTAGAAAACGAGGAATTCGGCAACCGCGCCGCCATCGGCTGCCACCTGGCGAATCACTCGTATTTCAAGAAGATGCCGGCCGTATGGGACGAAGCCTCCAGAAAAATCAAGAGCTAAGTTGCCCTTGCGGCCGACACTTGTTAACCCTAGTCGAGCCGGAGCGCTGCCTAAGGGCGCTTCGGCAGAGCCACGAGCCTGCCCTGAGCGCCGCCCCGAGCCAGCGGAGAGGATTTCTTCTAGCCCTTCGGCCTCGCAGTCCACAGTCTTCACCGGCTCTTTGCCCAGAAAAGACTCTGCCTGCAAGAGGAAAAACTCTGCCGTGAAAAACCTAATCCGTCGACAATACCCGACCGACACATACTCGAATCCGAGTGGGGCGATTCCTCCAACAATTACGAGGGTGGATGTCCGACTGTGCAAGAATAGGGACGCGGTTCACTCTCGGAGGTAGTGCGCCTCACTTTGCCGCCCGTCAGCTGCTCTCTTCTTCGCTCTTGGTTGGCACAAGCACGTCCCGGGACCGTTATAACTTGACCAATCCTTGGGGAGCACCGACGTTGCCTCCCGCGCAAGTTGCAACAGCCTGCGGTAGGTGGCGTATGTCAAGCAGGGCCCTGGCATGAGCCAGGGGGTGGGCTAAACCCAACTCTGGATAGGGGATTCCCAGATACTGAATACGCCAGCCGAGTGATCGGGGCCTCGTGCTTGCAGGAAGGTACCGTCCTCTCATCCTCTATCACCGCGACATTTCCACAGCCGTAAGCGCGTAGATCAATGCGCATTGCGCAATGTTGCGGATTGGAACAAACTCGTTCGGCCCATGGGACACCGTCAACAATCCGGGTCCGTAGGCAAACGCGGGAATGCCGCGAGCCGCATAAAATCGAGTTTCGAGCAAACCGGGACACATCTCCAAGGCGGGTTCTTTTCCCGTAACGCTCGCTATGTGACCCGACAGAAGTACTCCGAGCCTATCTCCCGCTGGAGTTGCTGCCCCAGGTTCCTCTTGAAGCGTCTCAATTTCGAAACCTTCAAGGGCTGCAAACAAGCGGCGCTTTTCTTCTTCGAGGTTTTCTTCGGGATTCAGGCGGCGATCGATCGTGAAAGAACACAGTTCGGGGGTGACGTTAAAGTTCGTACCGGCTTCGACACGCCCGCCCAATAGCAGAATGGACTTACGCGCAGCCGACGGAGCTATGTTCTGTTGGGTTTCGCGAAGCTCCACTTCCTTCTTGATGTCGGCAAGGCGGACCATTGCCGGTAGGGCGAGCTCGAAAGCGTTGACACCCTCGAATTGCCGGCCGACGTGAGCGGCTTTTCCGCGCATCGTGGCACGCAGCGAAATGGCTCCGCGGTTGGCGTTCCAAACGACACCGCCCGTGGGCTCGGGAGTGAGCATGCCAACCCCTTCCTTCCCCAGCAGCCCACGAGCAGCAAGGTCGTGGGATCCACGTGGACCGGCGGTCTC
>Ga0126372_10000513_pt1 | contig 13635 bp, 12 predicted proteins | sample PanSoiMetaPlot_6_FD_92762 | JGI IMG/M metagenome (GOLD analysis project Ga0126372, IMG submission 92762) | Tropical forest soil microbial communities from Panama - MetaG Plot_6 | ecosystem: Environmental > Terrestrial > Soil > Tropical forest > Bulk soil | place: Panama | collected 2016-02-17
AGCGCGCAGAACAGGAAACACAGAACGATTCCGTGCAGCATGAGTGCCGGCGCCAGCCACCAGCGGCCGCTCCCAGCCGGGGCTGCCCGGCCGTGGCTCGCCGTCCACCCGTGGCACCGGCGCACCGGACGGGAAAATCAGCACGCTACCGGCCGGCTGGGTGTGCGAACCGGCCTTCAGCACGAACGAGGTGCCGTCAGGGCGGTGCACGAGGGTCGGCTGCTCGACGTCGAATGTCACAGCGACCCGGAACTGGACGCTGGTCTCACCGGCGAACTGGGTGAACTCGACCGGGTGCACGGCGGACTGCCGCACGGCCGGCCCCGCGGCGAGCATGAGCCACACCGCGGGCACCATGAACAGCACGAGTTTGAGGCAGAACTGGAAGGCTTGGACGTAGGTGGCGGCGCGCATGCCGCCGAGCGCGAGAGTGGTGCTGACGAGCACGCCGGCCAGCAGGACGCCGACCCAGTAGGGCGCGCCGCTGACCACCGACAGCACCAGCCCGGCGGTGCGGAACTGCGGTACGAGGTACAGCAGCCCGATCACCAGCACGGCGAACGCGGCCAGCCGGCGCAACGCCAGCGACGCCAGCCTGGCCTCGGCGAAGTCGGGGACGGTGAGCGCCCCCGAGCGGCGCATCGGCGCGGCGACGAACACGAGCATGGCGATATACCCGGCGGTGAACCCCACCGGGTACCACAACGCGCCGACCCCCTCCTTGACCACGAGCCCGGCGACGCCGAGGAACGATGCCGCGGACAGGTACTCGCCGGACACGGCCGCGGCGTTCAGCAGCGGCGACACGCGACGGGACGCGACCAGGAAGTCCGACGTGGTGCGCAGGGCGGCGACGCCTCGAACGCCGATGGCCAGGGAGGCCAGCACGACCGGCAGGACGGCGACGAGTGTGATCACTCGTCGTCCTCGATGCGCTCGGCCCTGCGCAGCTGCCAGGCGGCGAGCACGAGCATCACCGGGAATGGCAGCACGCCGAGCAGCAGCCAGGAAACGGGGATGCTGGCGACGCGGACGCCGGCCAGGCCGGGCATCGTGGCCAGCACGATCGGCAGCCCGAACACCAGGCCGAACAGGCAGACCAGCGCGGGCCAGGCGGCGGCGCGTTGCCTCGTGTACAGGACGCGGGCGCGTTCGGTGTCCGCGGCGGATAGTTGGGGCCGGTGCCATGGCCGTTCGCGGCGGCGGCGCGTCATCGCCAGTCTGGTCTGCGGGCTGGTGACCGGGATTCGGCGATTACGGGTCACCGGGGGCTCCCGAGCTCACCGCGCTTGGCCGCCTCCAGCAGCCGATCCTTGAGCTCCCTGGCGTGCCGGCGGCTGACCGGGACGTCACCGACGTCGGTGTGCACGAGCAGCCCGCCGGCCGAGTCGCTGCGCAGCTCACGCACGGCGCGCATGGCGACCAGAAACCCGCGGTGCACCCGGACGAACCCCGCCTGCTCCCAGTATTCCTCCAGCCGGGAGATCGGAATGCGCACCATGTGCTGGCCGGTGGCGGTGTGCAGGCGCACGTAGTCGCCGTGCGCCTCGACGAAGTGCACCTCGCTTCGCCGCACGTAGTGGGTGCGCCCCGCGGTCTCGACGGGCAGCGCGGCGAGCGCGTCCACCTCCTTGGGCGTCGAAGCGGCGGCAGCGGCCCGACCGGATCCCAGGACCCGCTGCACCCTGGCCAGCGCCGCCGCGATCCGCTCGCCGCCGATCGGCTTGAGCAGGTAGTCGACGGCGCCGACACCGTAGGCCTGCACGGCGTGCCGGTCGAACGCCGTGACGAACACGACGACGGGCGGGTCGGCCAGGCGCTCCAGCAGCGCGCCGAGCTCCAGCCCGGAAAGCCCGGGCATGGCGATGTCGAGGAACACCGCGTCGAACCGCTCGCCCTGGATGAGCCGCAGCGCCGTGATGGCGTCCGCGGCGGCCACGACCTCGCGGACCTCGGGGGCCTCCCGCAGCAGCTGGCACAGCTCGTCCAGGGCCGGCGGCACGTCGTCGACGGCCAGCACCCGCAGTAACCGGCTCATGACGCGACCACCCCCGGCTGGAAGCGCGGCACCCGCACGATCACTCTCGTACCGGCCGCCTGTGCGGTCTCCACCATCAGGCCGTAGTAGGGCCCGTACACCGAGCGGAGCCGGCGGTCGACGTTGGCCAGGCCGACGCAGTTGGGGTCGCCGTGGCCGGACAGCAGGGTCACGGCCAGTTCCGGGTCCATGCCGACGCCGTCGTCCTCCACGCTGATCACGCACTCGGTGCCGACCGCCTCGCCGTGCACCTGTACCAGGCCGGGCTCTGGTCGCGGTTCGATGCCGTGCCGGATCGCGTTCTCCACCAGCGGTTGCAGGACCAGGTACGGGACGGCGACCGCGAGCACCTCGGGCGCGACCCGGATCTGCACCCGCAGGCGCTCGCCGAGGACCGCGCGCTGCAATGCCAGGTATGCCTCGATCGCGCGGAACTCGTCGGCCACGGTTGTGTAGTCGCCGTGCCGTGCCAAGCTGTAACGGGTGTAGTCGGCGAAATCGAGCATGAGATCGCGCGCCCGGTCCGGGTCGGAGCGGACGAACGAGGCGATCACGGTGAGTGCGTTGTACACGAAGTGCGGGGAGATCTCCGCCCGCAACGCGCGCAGCTCGGCCTGCGCCGCGATGTCCGCCGACGACTCCAGCCGCCCGCGCTCCAGCGCGTAGGCGACCCACAGCGCCACCTCCCGCACCGCCGGCTGGCTCACGGTGCCGTCAACGCTCGTGACGACCAGGACGCCGACCAGCTCGTCGTTCACCTGCAATGGCTCGGCAATGAACGGCGGCAGCACCGCGACCGACTCGGTCCGCATCACGTCCTCGATCAGCTGCGCGGCCTCGGGAAGCGGGTGCCCGGCCCACACCATTGAGCCGGACAGGGCGGCCAAACCCACCGCATCGGCGGCCAGCACCCGCCGGATGCCGCGCGCCGCCGATCTGGCGCGGGGACCGGCCAGCCCTTCGGTCAGATCCGCCGCGATCCGGCGACCGAGCGCGAGCGTCTCGATCGAGAGCGGCTCCCGGCCGCGCCAACGTCGCCAGGGCGGCCACCACCGGCGACGTGACCCACCGCACGCGGCGTCATCCGCCGCGCCGTCTGCCGCGCTACCCGCAGGTGCCGCTGCCATTCGCAGCCCCCAACCTCGCCAGGTCGCACTGTATCCCCTGAGGCCATTCGGCGAATCTCCCGACACCGGTCGGCGAATCTCCCGACACCGGTCAGCGGCGGTGGCGACCGGCCCGGTTGACGGCGTCCTGGTCCGCGGGCCGGCGGACCGTTCCAGTGCGGTTCGGGTTGGGCCCCGGGGTCAGGCCAAGCCGCTCCGGCGCGTGCAACCTGGCGAGCACGCGCGCGACGTCTGACGGCACCCGCTTGGGGGTCACCTTGCTGACCACGACCATGGTCAGGAACGTCAACGGCACGGTGATCGCGGCCGGGTGGCCCAGGACGGAGCCGACCCAGCCGCCCGGCGCCAGGCCGAGCAGGGTCCCGAAGACCGCGGCCACCGACACCCCGCCACCGATGATCAGCCCGGCGACCGCGCCAGCGTCGGTCAGGTTGCGCCACCAGATGCCGAGCACGAGCAGCGGGCAGAACGACGACGCGGCGACCGCGAACGCGAGCCCCACGGCCCGCGCGATGTCTATCGGCGGGATCGTGACCGCCATCGCCATCGGCACCAGCCCGGCGAGCAGGGCAGCCAGGCGGAAGTCCTTGGCCCGCCCATGCAGCACATCCGTGGACAGTACGCCGGCGACGCCGACCATGAGCCCGGACGAGGTGGACAGAAACGCGGCGAACGCCCCGGCAACGACGAGCCCACCGAGCAGCCTGGCCGGCCAGCTGTCCAGCACGGCGCCCGGCAGCAGCAGCACGGCGGCATCGGTTCTGCCCGTTACGAGCAGCTGCGGTACGTACAGCCTGGCCAGCAGCCCGCTCACGGTCGGGAACACGTAGAACACACCGAGCAGCCCGAGCACGAACAGGGTGCTGATGCGCGCGGCCCTGCCGTCCGAGTTGGTGTAGAAGCGCACGAGCACGTGCGGCAGCGCCATTGTGCCCAGGAACGTCGCGAGCATCAGCGAGTACGTCTCGAACAGCGGGTGATCGCCGGCGCCGCCATACAGTGGCCGCAGCCAGTCGTCGTTGTGCGCCGGCGCGCCGGTCACGACGGGCACCGCCGATTTGGCCGGGAACGTCAGGGCCGTGCCCTCTGAAACCTCATGCTCGCCGACGCCCCAGTACACCGTGCCGTCGACGTCCACGGCACCGTCGACCCCGCCGACCGCGGTCAGTTGCGTCGGCTCGGTCACCTGCAGCACGACGTCGGTGTCCACGCGCACCGTGGTGTTCTCGGTGAACGCCGGCGGGGCGCCCGCACCGGCCGTCGCGCGCGCATTGGTGTATTGGCTGGCCTGGGTCAGCAGCAGCACGAACACCGGCACGGCGAGCGCGGTGAGCTTGAGCCAGTACTGGAACGCCTGCATGAAGGTGATCGAGCGCATGCCGCCGAACACCACGTTGGTGATCACGATGAGCGCGATCAGGCACGCCCCGATCCAGTTGGCCCATCCGGTGAGCACCGACAGGGTCAGGCCCGCCGCCTGCAGTTGCGGCACCAGATAGAACCAGCCGATCACCACAACGAGGCCGGTGGCCACCCGCCGTACCTCGGCCGAGCCCAGCCGCAGTTCGGCGAAATCGGGCAGCGAGTAGGCCCCGGAGCGGCGAAGCGGGGCCGCGACGAACAGCAGCAGCGCCAGGAATCCGGCGGTGAACCCGACCGGGTACCACAGCGCGTCGGCGCCCTCCTTGAGCACGAGGCCGGCGATGCCCAGAAACGACGCCGCCGACAGGTACTCGCCGGAGATCGCGGCGGCGTTCCATCTGGGATTGACCGTGCGGGCGGCGACCAGGACATCCGACGTTGTGCGGGCGAACCTGATGCCGAAGCCACCGATCACGGCGGTGATCAGTGCGACCACCGCGACGGCTACCAGCGCGTAAAGGTTCGCTTGCACCGTAGACGCTATTCCTCGACGAGTTTGATGAAGCTCTGCTCGTTGCGTTCGGCCAGCCGCACGTAGACCCAACCGACGCCGAGCATGAACGGGTAGACGGCGAAGCCGAGCAGCAGCCACGGCAGCCGCACGCCGAGCACGCTGATCTCGGCGAGCTTCGGTACGTAGGCGAACGCGAGCGGCAGCGCTCCGAGAACGGCGACCACGATCAGCGCGAGCAGCAGCGACATCCCAAGCTGGGTCCGCATGTGGGTGCGGACCAGCATCTCGCCGACATCGGTCTGCTCCTCGACCTCGGCGAGCGTGCGCACCACGCGGCGGGCGCGCTTGCGCTCGGCGAGCACGACCCGGACCCGCTTCGGCGGCGGCGACAGGCTCATCGGCGGCATCGGCACCGGCAACAGGTTCGGTTGCGGCGCCGGCTCCGGCCGTGGGCTTTCCGGGACATCAGCCCGGCTCTCCGGCGGCCTGCGGCGGTCGAACGAGTCGGGGTCGTCGGGGTCCCTGTCTGGCGGCGGCCAGCTCGGCGAGTCGCTCACCGTTGGTTCCACGCCTGCTTCGCCGCCCTGACCAGGCGGTCCTTCAGCTCACGTGTGTGCCGCCTGCTGACCGGGAGCTCGGCGGTGTCCGGCCCCCCGCCGATCCGAACGACGTACCCCGATGACGCCATCCGCAGCTCGGTCACCAGCGGCAGCGACACCAGGTAGGAGCGGTGGATCCGAACGAACCCGGCGTCGGCCCATTTCTCCTCGAGCACCGACAGCGGGATCCTTACCAGGTGGCTACCCTCCGCGGTGTGCAGGCGCGCGTAGTCGCCCTGCGCCTCGACGTAGCGCACCGTCGACCGCGGCACGAGCTTGGTCGTGCCGGCCAGCTCGACCGGGATCACCTCGTCCTCGGCGCGGTCGGAGTCGTCGGCCTCGGTCGAGTTGCGCAGCGTGCGTATGACCCTGCGCAGTGACTCCGCGAGCCGGTCCACCCGCAGCGGCTTCATCAGGTAGTCGACCGCGCCGATGTCATACGCCTCCACGGCGTGGTGCTCGTACCCGGTGACGAACACCACGGCCGGTGGCGAGGAGAACGTGCCGAAGAGCTTGGCCAGCTCCAGGCCGTCCAGCCCCGGCATGCCGATGTCCAAGTACACGACGTCCACCGGGCAGCGGCTGCCCTGCCCAGCGCCGGCCGATGTCACCTCGGTCGGGCCACGTAACACGCGAAGCGCGTCGGTCGCGTCCGACGCGGTGTAAACCCTGGCCACGGTCGGCTGTTCCTCGAGTAGGAACTTCAGCTCGGCCAACGCCGGCCGTTCGTCGTCAACGGCCAGCACCACCAGGCCGGCCCTGCCGTCATCGACGCTCATCAGCGGTCGCCCCTACTCCTCGCCGTCTGGCCCATCCTGCCCGATGCGGCCCAAGTTGTGACTACAGGTGCTCGCAGGGAAGGGGACCATACTGCTGATCACGCTCTCGTACCCAGTTCTTCTTAATTAACGCTTCTGGCCTACATCAGTTTCCGGGCAGTAACAGCTGCTGCCAAGTCCTGGCGAACCGGTAGTTGGTTACAGCCCGAAGCGAGACCAGTGCGCGCGGTGTTCCAGTGTGTCCAGGACGGCCGAGAGCAGGTCGGCCCGGCTGGCCGCCGGCGCCAGCCCGAGCCGTGCCAGCAGCGGCTTGCGCCCCTCCACGGCGCTGATCTCGGCATTCGGGTAACGCTGGCCGACGATCTCACGTAGCGTGCCCAGGCCATCGACCAGCCCCAGATCCACCGCCTTCTGCCCGATCCACACCTCGCCGTCGAACAGCTCGCCCGACTCGTCGAGCCTGGCCCCGCGGCGTTCGCGCACCCACGCCACGAACTGGTGGTGCAGCTGTGACTGCATGCCGGCCAGCCACTGGACGTCCTCGTCGCGCGCCGGCAGGAACGGATCCAGCCGCGCCTTGTGCTCACCGGCGGTGTACAGCCGCCGCTCGACGCCGATCCGGTCGAGCAGCTCGGACACGCCGAAGCTGCGGCTTACCACGCCGATCGAGCCAATGATCGACGTCGGATGGGCGAAGACCTCGTCGGCCGCGCACGCCAGCCAGTAGCCGCCGGAGGCGGCCACGTCCTCGCAGAACGCCAGCACCGGCACCCTTTTCTCCTCGGCCAGCCCCCGGATCCGGTCGCCGACCAGCGCGGACTGCGTCGCCGCTCCGCCGGGTGAGTTGATCGACAACGCCACGGCGATCACCCGCTCGGTGTCGAATGCCCTGGTCAGCGCCGGCTCCACGGCCGCGAGGTTGATCACAGACCTGCTCAGCGGCGGAGCTATCGGCGTGATGACGCCGTGCAGCTTCACCACAGCGACCACGCCGGGGCGGTCGACCCGCTTGTCGAGCGCCGGAATCCTGGAAACCAGCCGATCAGCCATGTTCATATCCGTGAGCCTAGCCTCGGTTGACCGTGGAGAACTCACGGTGCTTGTGGGCAGAATGCGAGTTGCTAACTAACCAACCCCTGCGACCCAGGAGTTACTATGCGACGACGCATTTCGCTGATCATAGCGGGTCTGCTCGCGGCCATCCTTGCCGCGACGCTCGCCGCGGCCGGCCCTGCCAACGCCTTCGCCGGCGCCTTCTTCCCCACCCAGAGCTCGGGCAACCGCGGCGTCGACGTCCAGGCGATACAGCACCTGCTCACCGCGGCCGGATTCAGCACCACCGCCGATGGCGTCTTCGGCTCGGGCACCGCCGCTTCCGTGCGCGGCTTCCAGTCCGCCCGCGGCCTGGCCGTCGACGGCATCGTCGGCCCCGCCACCTGGGGCGCGCTCGCGGTCACCCTCCAGCAGGGCGCCAGCGGCGCGGCCGTGCGCGCGCTGCAGGTCCAGTTGAACGCCAAGCGCAGCGCGGGGCTCACCGTCGACGGCATATTCGGTTCGGGCACGCTCGCCGCGGTCCGCTCGTTCCAGACCCATGCCGGCATCACCGTCGACGGCATCGTCGGCCCGACCACCTGGCGAAACCTCATCTGGCACTACGACTACCCGAGCTTTACCAACCTGTGCGACAAGGACCCGGACGGCAACGGCACCGCCAACTGGGGTACCGGCGCGGCCATCGGCCAGCTCGAAAGCGCCGCGGCCGTGTTCGCCGGGACCGGCCAGGGCAAGGTCCCCCTCGGTGACATCAGCTTCGAACACGGCGGCGACATTCCCGGCCACGACAGCCACGAGGTCGGCCTCGACGCCGACGTGTGGCCCATCCGCACCGACAGCGCCCAGTGCACCGCCGACCGCATCACCTGGCAGTCCGCCGCCTACGACCGCGCCGCCACCCGCCAGCTGGTCCAGGCCGTCCGCAACGCCGCCCCCGGCCACGTCAAGCTCGTCTTCTTCAACGATCCCACCCTGATCTCCGAGGGCCTGACGACTTCATACCCCAACCACGACAACCACCTGCACGTCCGCTACTGCGAGGCCGTCCACCCCAACTCCCTCTACGACTGCTGACGGCCAAACCCCGGGCGTGTGGCGCGCGCCGGGCGTGTGGCGCGTTTCACCGGGCGTGTGGCGCGTTCCGCCCGGCGTGTGGCGCGTTCCGCCCGGCGTGTGGCGCGTTCCGCCCGGCGTGTGGCGCGCGTCCACGGGACGCCCACATCACCGGAAACAACCGCCGAAAGCCGCCACCCCACGTGGGCGTCCCCACATTGCCTGACACGCGTCGCGGGACGCCCGCATGGCGGGAAAGGTGTGACGGCAGCGGCGGGGGGCGGCAGCGGCGCGGTGTCAGCGCTGGGCGGGGGCGCGGACGCCGGCGCGGAACTTGGGCACGCGCAGGCTCACCTTCATGCCGGCACCGCGCTCGGTCTCGACAATGAGGCCATAGTCGTCACCAAAGGCCGACCGCAACCGGTCATGCACGTTGCCAAGACCGACGTGGGCGCCGGAAACGTGCGACTCGGCCGTTTCGTTCTTGAGCTTGTCCGGGTCCATTCCGACCCCGTCGTCCTCGATACTGATCACGCACTCGGCGCCGGCGTCCTCGGCGATAACGGAAATGGTGCCGCCGCTGGGCTTGCTCGCCAGGCCGTGCCGGACGGCGTTCTCGACCAGGGGTTGCAGGGCCAGGAACGGTATGACGACGGGCAGCACCTCGGGTGCGATCTGCAACCGTACCTGGAGCTTGTCCCCGAACCGGGCCCGCTCGAGGGTGAGGTAACGCTCGACATTGTGTAGTTCGTCGGCGAGCGTGGTGTACTCGCTGGCGGTACGGAACGAGTATCTGGTGAATTCGGCGAACTCAATGAGCAGCTCGCGCGCCTCGTGGGGATCGGAGCGGATGTTCGCGGCGATCGTGTTGAGCGCGTTATAGATGAAGTGCGGCGAGATCTGCGCCCGCAACGCACGGACCTCGGCCAGGGCCAGCCGGGAGCGCGACTCGTCGAGCTCGGCGAGTTCCAGCTGGGTGGACACGTAGCGAGCGACCTCGGTGGCCGCCCGGACGAGGCCGAACCGCGCGGCGGTCGCCGATGAGGTGAGGGCGGTGAGCGTGCCGACGACGGCGCCGTCAACCTCGAGCGGCACGATGACGGCGCCGCGGATCTGGCAGTCCGGGCGTCCGCAGTCGACGTCGTAGCCACCGAGGACGACTCGCTGACCGCTCCCGGCGACCTTGGCAGCCTGGTCCACGATGCCCTGGGCATGGTGGTGGGACTCGCCATCCCAGGCCAGGTACTCGCCGTCCTCACCGTTGATCATCACTGCCCGGCAGTCGAGCAGCTCACGAAGCAGCGGCGCCGCGGCCGCCGCCGTCTCGGCGGACAGTCCTCGGCGCAGCGCGGGCGCGGCCGCGCCCATGGTGTGCAGGGCCGTGTAGGTGGCCTTTTCGGCTGGCGAGGTGAAGGAGCGGCGGCCCCGCGCGTAGGTAAGGCCGACGATCACGACCATGCCCACTAGTACGACGGCTATGGCCATCGCGGGATCAGTGACGAGCTTGAGCACGCGCTAATGCTCTGACGTAAGGCTGCCGCTAGCAATAACCAATGCCCCACGATGTGCGCGCCTGAGCCGATGTAGGTCGAAAAGCCCAGGTCGTCACGCCGCCAGGCTCAGCCCGGCTGGTGAGCCGCATGGGCCACCAGACGAACCACGAACGGCGGCGGGGCCAGCAACGCCCCGACATGCGGGACGTCGGGGGCGAGCGGCGCGACCGAGACGCGGTTCTCGGCGGTCACGATCCGCAGGATCCCCTCGACCAACTCGTGCACGACGGTCGCCCCGGCGCACGCGTGCGGCCCCCAGCCGAAGGGCAGGTATCCCTCACCCGGCGCGCCGGCCCAGCGTTGCGGCCGAAACTCCTCCGGGGCGGCCCAGTACGCGGGGTGGCGGTGCGCCAGCAGCGAACACACGACCACCTCCTGGCCGGGCGTTACCGGCACGCCGGCCAGTACGTGCGGCCGCACCGCCTGGCGGTAGAAAATCCAGGACGTCGGCCACAGCCGCATCGCCTCGCGCACCACCCAGCTGAGATCGGCGGGGATGTCCGGGTGGGTGCCGAGCAGGTACAGCGACCAGCCGAGCACGAAACCGGTCGCCCCCATGGCGGAGGACACGAACGACAGGAAGATCTCGGCCAGTTCGTCGTCGGAGGACTGGTTGGATGGCGAATTCCGCACCACGACGTCGAGCAGATCGACGGGATCCCGGCGGGGCGCCATCCGGCGAGCCCGCACCGCCGGGCGCAGCACCCCCATGGCGCGGCGCCGGAACAGGGTCCTGGCGGCCGGCCGCTGGCGTTCCTGCGCGCCGGCCAGCACGGACCGGTCGAGGACTTCGTACACGATCTCCCGCAGCGAGGCGTACCGGCCGGGTGCCACGAACGCGTCCATGAGGTGCTCGAACAGCAGCAGGTTGCCGGTGTCCGGCCACCAGCTCGACCGTCCGAGGCGTTCGGTGATCAGCTCGGGCAGCTTCTCGGCGTTGTCTTCCAGGTGGCGCGCCAGGAGCTCACGAGCCGCCAGGCCGATCGCGACCTGGGCGGCGCGCGGGCCGAACACGCCGCGCGTGGTGGTGAAGAAGTCCGAATGCTCCTGGTAGTGGCCCTCGGCGTTGCCCAGAATCGCCTTGGCCATGGCCGGCTCGGCCACGCAGATCTGCCCGTTCGGCAGGTGCAGCACGTCACCCTGCTCCTGAAACGCCGTACGGAGGTACGTTAATCGATCATTCCCATGGAAATCCGCACGCGCTAACACGAGCCACACCGTCCCGTTCAGTACCGCCCCGCCAACTAGGATCGAGGAATCTCACGATAGGTGTCTGCCCTGCAACGGAGTGAACAGGCCCCGCCAACCGTGACCCCACGTCGCCGGCCCGTGCCTACCGGAGCAGGCGCGAGAGCCTCCGATCGGCCAGCGGCTTGCCGCCGGTCTGGCAGGTTGGGCAGTACTGGAACGACCGATCGGCGAACGACACCTCGCGCACGGTGTCGCCGCACTCCGGGCACGGCAGCCCGGTGCGGGCGTGCACCCGAAGGCCCGCGCGTTTCTCGCCCTTGAGCCTGGCGGCTTCCTGACCGACCGAGCGCCGCACCGCGTCGTCGAGCACGCCGTGCACGGCGTCGAGCAGCCGAGCCTGCGCCGCGGCGTCGAGCCGGCCAGCGATCGCATAGGGCGAGAGCTTGGCGACATGCAGGATCTCGTCCGAGTAGGCGTTGCCGATGCCGGCGACCGTGGACTGCTCGGTGAGCACCGTCTTGAGCCGCTCGGTGCGCCCGGCGAGCACGGCGCGCAGACCGTCGGCGTCCAGGCTGAGCGCGTCGGGCCCCAGGCGCGCGATGCCCGGCACCTGCCGCGGGTCGGAGACTATGTATACGGCGAGGCGCTTCTGGGTGCCGGCCTCGGTCAGATCAAAGCCGGGCCCCTGGCCTGGCTTGCCGAGGTGCACGCGCAGGGCGAGCGGTCCACGGCCGGGCTTGGGCGGGGCGGCGCCGACCGTGTCGAGCCATCGCAGCCAGCCGGCCCGGGACAGGTGCGTCACCAGGTGCGGGCCGTCGCAGTCGAGATCGAGGAACTTGCCGTAACGGTTGGCACCGGTAACCTCGCGGCCGTGCAGGGCCGTGGTCGGCGGATCGAAGGTCTTGAGCGCGGTGAGCGACGCGACGTCCACCCTGACCACGGTGCGGCCGATGGCATGCGCACGCAGATGATGGGCGAGCGCCTCGACCTCGGGTAGCTCCGGCATACGGCCGAGGGTAACCCCGCGACCGAACCCGGCGCGTCAGTTGACAGGTCGCAGCGGCCCGTCGCCGTCGCGGTCGGGCATCGCGTACTCCCGCAGATGCCTGGCCGCCCTCGACGACTCGGAGCGCGCGGAGAAGAACCCGCGGACGCTGCCGACCCACCGCTCCGCCGGCAGCTCGTTGCCGCCGCCGAAGGTCTCGGCTACCAGCGTCCAGGGCCGGCGCACCATCCAGCGGGCCGGGAAGAACAGCACGAGCAGCAGGAACGCCAGCAGCAGCCAGTTCGGCACGAGATGCCGGCTGGGGATGTTAAAGATCAACGCCACAAACAGCGCCAGGAGCGCGACCAGCAGGAACCACGCTCCGGTTCGCCCGCCCGAGACGTCGTGCTCGAACTCCTCCTCGACCACCGGATCAGTCCACTCGAGCCGGCTGCGAACGGTCCACATACGGCCGTCCGCAGCGCGTACCAGCCGCGTCATGCGTGCATCCCTCCATCAGAATGTTTGGCCGCGTCATGACCTTGGTCCTCGGCCGGATCAACGGTACCTGGACCGGTAGGCCTTCGTCTCCACTTGTTGGGGTAACCACCCGGCCCTCACGTGGGCGTCTGTGGCAACGTGGGGCGCCTGCGTGCGGGTCGGCGGCGGGCGAATCAAGCCGGGCGGCCATGGCGACGGATCGTATCGGCGATGAAGCCGGCCGTCCCGGACGAACTGGCCGCGATGGTGTCCGGCGCGAAGCTCCAGGCGAACAATCCGTCCCTGGTGAGCTCGGTGAGCCGGGCATCGGCGAGCAGCGCGCGGACGTCGCCGTCCACGACCCGTGCCGAGCCCGCCGGGCCGTACCACGAGAGCATCACGGGCCCGTACTTGCCAAGGGCCCGCACCATGGCGCGCACATCCTCGACACTGCTGCCGTCCGCGGTCACGCTGACGCTGTAGAAATCCGACCAGGTCAGCACCTCGTTGAAGTTCTTCAGCATGGACAGCCCACTGCCGGTAGCCGGGTCGTCGGCGGCGCGGACCAGGCCGGCGCCCCAGCCCAGCGACACGAGCGCGTTCGGCGCCATACTGTGGAACGTCTCGCGCGTGAGCACGTACTGGTCCTTGAGAGACTTGAAGTACGCGGTCGTCGCCGCGTCCGCCTTGAAGCCGCCCCGGTTGCAGGCGAGCGTCTCCACCTGGTCGAACACCGTGACGAACAGGGGTGGTGACTGTGCGGTCCCGCCGAACACCTCGGCGAGCGCCTGCACGTCGGCGAGAAACTCGCTGGCCAGTGCCGCCGGCTGGCCGCACGCGGGTCCGCGCGCGCTGTCGAACGTGGTCGCCTGGCCGGTCGCCGTGACGATCAGGTGCAGTG
>Ga0126372_10000514_pt1 | contig 13632 bp, 12 predicted proteins | sample PanSoiMetaPlot_6_FD_92762 | JGI IMG/M metagenome (GOLD analysis project Ga0126372, IMG submission 92762) | Tropical forest soil microbial communities from Panama - MetaG Plot_6 | ecosystem: Environmental > Terrestrial > Soil > Tropical forest > Bulk soil | place: Panama | collected 2016-02-17
CGTCGATCTGATCCACGGCGTGCCCGAGTCGAACCTCGACGCCCAGATCCTCGAGTCTTTGCTTCGCGGCTTGAGAAAGATGCTCTGAGAAGGTTCCCAGCACTCGTGGCGACATATCGACGAGCACAATTCGAGCCGAGGCAGGGTCGATGCGCCGAAAGTTTGAGCTCAGCGTCGTTCGGACCAGCACCGCCAAGGCTCCAGCCATCTCGACGCCGGTGGGGCCTGCGCCCACGAGAACAAAAGTCAACAGGTCCCGATGACGGCTCGGATCTTCCTCAGCCTCTGCGAGCTCGAAGGCCTGCAGGACCTTATTGCGTGTTGCGACGGCGTCTGCAAGGCTCTTCAAGCCTGGCGCGAACTTTTCAAATTCGTCCCGACCGAAGTAACTGTGACTGGCGCCCGTGGCCAGGACCAGGTAATCGTAGGTCAGGGGCACCTTCAGCCTGTCCGCGTCACTGACGAAGACACGTTTATTCTCCGTGTCTACTCCTGTGACCTCGCCCAGGATCACGGTGGCGTTCTTCTGGTTTCGGAGAATTCCCCGGATCGGAAAGCCAATTTGATTGGGACTCAGCACCGATGTTGCCACCTGGTACAGCAGGGGCTGGAACAAGTGGTGATTCGTGCGATCGATCAGGATAACTTCTGCGGGTGCATTCTTTAGGGCCTTGGCGGTGGCCAGTCCGCCAAAGCCACCACCAACTATGATGATTCGAGGCTGAGCCATTTACTCCTCAATTTCCATTGCGTCCTTTTTTCAGACACCAATGCAAGACAGCAGTGCAACTGGCTAGCCATTCGAGATCACTGAATGGAAGGGAAAAGTGACTGTCAGAATTGCATCAGCTCTTAGCAAATGACGAACAATGAGCATGGGTCAAACGGCGTACGACGTTATTTAGAGCGAGTTCGTGACCCGCCAGGCGCTAGATGGCCGGAATCTGGTCCCCGAAGACAGGCCAAGGCCAAGGCTGCTTTGGAAAACTGCAGATGTCCGCATCTCCAGGCGAAGCTTTGCAGCCGGTATGTATTCTGGACGAGGAGTAACGTCTCTCACGCCAAATGAATTCCCTCGCGCGAAGGCCAGAGCTTGCCGGCCATTTTTACTAATTCGGCGAGAGAATTTGCCCTCATCTTCTGCATGACCTGGCCTCGGTGTGCTTTTACTGTGATCTCGCTGATACCCAGTTCTCCGCCGACCTGCTTGTTCAATAACCCGGAGACGACCAGTCTCAGGACTTGCTGTTCTCGTGGTGTGAGTGAAGCGTGGCGGTTCCGAAGATCACACTTTTCCATTTCACGATCCAGAGCCACACGGCTCCGTTCCAAACTTTCTCGGATTGCTCCCAGTACGACTTCATTACTGAACGGCTTCACGAAAAAATTAATGGCTCCTGTCTTCATGGCTTGAACCGCCGTTGGAATATCTTCGTAGCTTGAAGTGGCGATAATCGGCATCTCTGGTCTCTCTTGGGCGATCTGTTTTTGCAGTTCGAGAGCGTTCACATCGGGGATGGACAGTGCCAGGATCAGGCAACTCGGTACAACAGGCCGCGGCCGGGCCAAAAATTCGCGCACAGATGCGAATGTCTCCGACTGCAAGCCTTCGCTATGAATCAACCGTTCCAGTGATTTTCGAACGAAGATGTCATCGTCGATGACAAAGACGATCGGTGTAACGTCAGGAATCGGGGGGAACCCCAGCTGCTGATTAAATGCATGCGCTAAATTCATTAGCCCACTCCTTATGATTGTTGTAGGGTAAGTTTGAAATAAGCGAGGTAGAGTTCACAACCCCAAATGGTCCGGTCACTGGCTCAATCTGTGGTCAGGAATGATGCTACGACTTTTGATGGGTTCGGCTGGTGTTGGTTGGGTTAAGTTTCTATATGCTTTCGGCCAAAGAGCCGAGCATCAATGGACTACGCACCGCGGCCGATCATCGCAGCGGTTCCGCCGAACGTTGCCAGGACTATCGGAATCCAGGGATCGCTGCCGTGGGTGAGAGCGACCCAGAGCTCAATGACCGCGATCAGTGTTCCAACGACTGGGGTCCAAAGGCCAACCAAGAGGAGTATGGCCAAACATGCACCAATGATCTGCGGGATCATCAACGGAGAGAAGGAGGTTCCTGTGAGATCGATGATCCCGAATCGAACGAGCAGCAGGGCAGCCAGAACTCTCTGAAGCAGCAGTCCTACACCTGGCCAGCCGCTGGCGAAGGTCGAAAACAGTCGTTGCAGAAAAACCTCCCATCAGATCGTAGGGAAATCGCTCCGAAACCGGAACGCCTAAAGGCGGGAGGCCTCGACCCTACTTTTGGGGGAGATCCAGCTCAATAATGCCCCGTTTCAGGGCAATCGTGACGGCATGGGCGCGGTCGTTGGCGCCTAGCTTCGACAATATATTTGTGACGTGACTCTTAACAGTCGCCTCGCCAATCGAGAGCTGATCAGCGATCTGTTTGTTGCCGTTACCGGCAGCAATCAACTTGACTACGTCGATTTCGCGTTCCGTCAACTGATCATCGGTAGCGTGATCCGCCAGCTGAGCCGCGATTTCTGGCGGAATTCGTTTCTTTCCCGCGTGCACGGCACGGATCGTATCGAGGAGTTCCTTATGCACCTGCCCTTTGAGTATGTACGCTCGAGCTCCTGCTTTGAGCGCCCGTAGGACCTGCATATCGCCGGTATAGGTCGTCAGAACGATGATCCGAGCTTCCGGATGCTCCCTCCGTATGGCGACAATCGCCTCGAGACCGTCCACTTCCGGCATCTGAAGGTCCATCAAGGTTACATCCGGCTGATGAGTCCGGAATGCCTCGATAGCCTCTTTCCCATTCGATGCTTCCGCGACCAGTTTGAGGTCCGGCTCAGGGTTTACCAACGCCGCAATACCCTTCCGCAACAAAGGATGGTCATCGACGGTTAGAATTCGAATTAGATTATGAGTGCTGTTCACGATTTTCTGCCCGGCTCAGCAAGGTTGACCTGACGGTCGCGCGAAGTCTCATAGGCAACAGGAGCCGGGACCGTCAACTGCACCTCCGTTCCCGCCCCGGCTTCGCTCCAAAAGTCCAGTTTGGCTCCTATCCGGGTGGCCCGTTCCCGAATACCTCGCAGTCCCCAATGTCCCTCAACTCCGCCCGCCTTCAGAACGTTCGGGTCGATACCTTTTCCATCGTCCCGGATGCGAATGCGGAGTGCGTGATCGCCATATCTAACTTCTGTCTCGATGCGATTCGCTTGGGCGTGGCGGTATGCGTTTCTCAAAATCTCGAGTGCGATGCGGCACACTTCGCTCTTCGTAGTCGGGGACAAGTTGTGCCGTTCTCCTTCTTGAAGCAAATCGAAAACCGGCGGTTGATTCGCATTGCTGGAATGGGCCAACTCTTGGCTGGCAGACATCAGTATCTCCGCAAGGTCACCCCTCGCCAGCGGCTCCGAGCGCAAGCCTTGTATTGCATCTCGACTCTCAGCCAGCGCCTTCTCGGTCTCATTGATCGCGTCATCCAGAGACTTCATCGCTTCATCGGTTCGTCCAGGCAGCAGGTTGCGAACTGCTTGAAATTGGAACATCAGTCCGTGCAGAGTCTGCAACAACGTATCGTGCAAGTCCCGCGCTATGCGCGTTCGCTCGTTTACCCGGGCATCAAATCCGATGTTGAATTGCCGATGTAGCTGTTGAACACGCAATTGGTACACAGCTAACGCGACCATGGCCGAGAATCCTACGATTGCAAGCTGGACCCAACGTGTCTGAAGCATGGAGGGCTCGACCTCAAAGGCGATTGCCGCCTCCTCAGGGCTCCACACTCCGTCGGGATTACTTGCAGCAACCTGAAACTGGTACGGTCCAGGCGAAAGGTTAGTAAAGTCGATCTCGCGCAGCTTAGTAGGCTCGCTCCAGCCGGCATCGACGTCATTCAATCGATAGTGGTATTTGATGCCTTCACGATTGGACACGCTCACGCCGGAGTACTGGAATGTCAGGCGATGTCGGCCGGAAGGAATTCTGACCTGATCAGCGGTAGCAACGGACTTTCCGTCTACCAAGATTCCGTCAATACGTGTCATGACCGGAAACGCTGGGCCGATTAGCGCCGATTGGGGCAGAACGGAGATGCCCTGATTCAGCGAGAACCAAATATCTCCGCGATTATCTCGCACGATCGAACCAGGACGCTTAATGCCTTGTGCGCTTGCCAAGCCATCGGTAACTGCGAACTCGCGGTAATCACCTGCGGTGAACTCTTGTTTCAGCAGGGCACTACATTTCACTCGTAAGACATGATCGGGAGTCGTGATCCAGAGCCACCCGTCGTGCTCGGTCATCCCCAGAATTTCTGCATATATCGCGCTCGGCGCTCCTAGTGGAACGTGCACTGCTCCAGCTTGGAGAAAGGCAACTCCTCTTGATGAACCAATCCAGAGCGTGTTGGTATTGTCGAAAGCGAGGCTCCCAATCTCGCCCGGTGGCAAGCCGTCGTGAGTTTTATAGCTAATCCATCGACCATTCCTGAATTCGGCAAGACCGTTTGGCGTACCAACGAAAATCTCTCCACCTCCACTTCCGGTAATCGCCGTTATGGTGTTCGACGGTAGGCCCTCCTTGGTGGTGAACGTCTGCCAACTCCCCCTGCTCAAACGTCTGAGCCCCCCATTAAGAGTTCCGGCCCAGATAGTACCGCCGGGTTCCCGATACACCGTGTACACGCTATTCTCGCCAAGTCCGCCTTGCCCCGAGTACGTCGATGCCTTTAAGCGATTGCCATCCATGCGGAGGAGAGTGAGTCCACCGTACCGCCGGGCAACCAACACTTCCTCCCCCGCTCCGGCGATGGAGTAGATGGTGTCATCTTTCAGTCCCTCCTGTTCGATCGATTCAATCCGCCCATGGGAGATGCGAAACAATCCTCCATCCCGAGGAGCGAACCACACGTTCAGCTGGGGATCGACGTAGATCGCCCCGCAATTGATGCAAGGCAGACCTGCCGAACTGAGATAGCTTACAAATGAGTTATCCCGGTACCGCTCTATTGTGTCCGGCTCGCCTATCCAGAGATTGCCGTCCCGATCTTCAAATAATGCGGTCACAGCGCCGTTCACCCGCAATTGTTCCAACGAACTGACACCGTCTCCCAAATCACCGTCTTTGGCCTGTGCTCGAAATACATGCCCTGCCGTACCGATCCATACTTCACCGCGTTGGCCAGGGGTTAACGCGAGGATTTCTTGTTGATAGAGTTCGGGGTGAATGTCGCTACGCAACCTGTCATTTCGCAGCACGAACAATCCCCTGTTTGTACCGATTAAAAGCGTTGCATTTGCGGCTGAAACAAGGGTATTGATTCTCACGTTAGGGAAATTGGGCACTTTCTGAAGTTCTTGAGCACTATTCTCCGGATTAAAACGAAACAAACCCTTCTCGCGAGTGCCGATCCAGAATGTACCGTCCTCGGTTTGCGCCACAGCAGTCGGGGAAATCGGGAGCATCTGAGGTTCCAATAGGACGCGAGGCTCTCCATGCTTGTACTCGACCAGACCCTGCAATTCTGAGCCGAACAACAACCAACCATGAGAAGTTTTGTTCAATGAACTGGAAATGTATCGATGTTTGCCGTTGTCGGGAAGCGGTCCTCGCAGCAGGCCGGGTTCGTACCGGAACAGATGTGTATGGTCGTCCGTCGCCCATATCTGGCCATCCGAATCTGCCACCATTCCCGTCACAGGTGCGTTCGTCGCTCGGTTGGAACCGCCCATAGGAATACGTACAAAGTTCAATCCGTCGTACCTGACCAGTCCTTTGCTGGTGGCAAGCCAAAGATAGCCGTCTGCAGTCTGCGTCAAGGAGTAGACATATCCGCCGGGAAAGGCTGAAGTGCGATCCCAAACATCATGACTTCTCCTGAGAGCGATAGGGCTCGTGACGGCACTCAGGACTCCGCTGGCCAGGAGAACGAACAGCCCGAGGTGGAGGGCATGTTTCATGAACGTGGAGTCCGGGCGAATCACGGCAAGAACTCAAAACGGTCCACGACAACTTCCGCACGATCGTGAATCGTCGATAACTTGCGGTTTGGGTCTGAGTAAACAAAAAATGTCATGCGGACAGACTCAGAGCCCTCTGTGGGAACCTGCGAGGTAAAGACACGCTTTGAAACGAGAACAGTTCGGGCGCCCGCTAACGCTCGAAATGTCATCATCGTAACCCGACCAGCCTCCCAGATGATCGTGTGCTTTAGTCGCCCCGCTGGCGCCTCGAAACGTGACATGTTGATTGCTTCAGACGCCGGCTGGACCACAAACTCCGCGTTCTGGTTTGCGCTGTCACCCCAGCGACTGATGTTGATGTCGAATTCCCGATGGTTTTCCTGATCGGTCGAAAAATCCCACGTGAACATGCCGAACATCACAGCCGGCTCCAGATGCGACGTGTCTTCGACAGTGAACGAATATGTTCCGTACCCCAAGCTTCGTGTCAGACTGACCTCGGAGCAAGTCCATTGATTGTTTCGATTCACAATTTGAAGATGAAGCGCACCCGCCTCATCGACGTAAGCATTTCTTGGATCATAGGGGTTGACCGCACCGCCTCGATCGCTGGGTACCTTCCGGACTCGCCACTGAAATCCGCTAAAATTTACAAAGAACGACGATGATTGTTCCTGACCTCGTGTCGCGGCGACTGTGTCGATTCCATGCCCGGGTTTGGGCAATTCTGCGAGTACTGGTATCGGGTGGTAGGTCGAATCCACCAGCAAGGCGGCGTAATCGGTAGCAAGGTGTACTTCGTTCCGCCAGACCCCGTCCGGCAGAATTGGGGTAGTGGGTGAATTCAGACGCGGTTGTAACCACCAGAAACCCCCGGTTTTCGAATAAAGAACGATCTGCTGCCCCTGCCGTGAGCCGCCAACCTTCCCTTCAATCACGTCCGTTTGATTCAGATCGCCCGGATCCAGTTGGGGCACTTGAGTGAATAAGATCTTTGCCTCAGAACCGGAGTTCGTCACCTGGTGGCAGGCGCTCAACACCAGCAGCAGCGTTGTGAGGATCGGTATCGCCGCGAAACACACCTGCGCATGGGTTCGAGCTTGAAAGTGAGACACGTTTGACACCGAGCGTACCGTCAGGTTTTTCCCCAATAAGGTGATCGCCATTATACAGAGGTACAGACCTGACGCTTCAGAGCCCAACCTTCCGAGATCCGAAGTCCTGAGGTTCACAGTCCAAGCAGAATTGGAAGGTCAATACGAAGGTATCGCCCATACCATCGTCTAATTGCTTTGCTTCCATTCCTCTGTTCTGATTCGCCAATCGATTCCCCGATGCCATTCGCATCAGAGAGGCGAAAATCAGGAGAACTATGCATCCAACCGTCGTTGCAGAATCAGGCACTCCGCAAACAACTGGCAATCATGCCATTCGTCCATTTCATGTGAATGTTCCGCAAGCGGAACTGACCGAATTGCGCAGGCGCATCAACGCAACAAGGTGGCCTGAACGGGAGACGGTGACTGACGCAACCCAAGGAGTACAGCTTGCGACGATGGAGGCTCTCGCGCGCTATTGGGCGTCAGAGTATGACTGGCGCAAGATCGAGGCCAAAATCAATGCCCTGCCGCAGTTCATAACCGAAATCGATGGACTGGACATTCACTTCATTCATGTCCGTTCAAAACACGAGAATGCCTTGCCGCTGATCGTCACCCACGGTTGGCCCGGCTCGATCGTCGAGCAGATGAAGATCCTCGATCCGCTGACCAATCCCACCGCACACGCCGGAAATGCATCCGATGCTTTCGATGTTGTAATACCGTCGGTGCCGGGCTACGGCTTTTCCGGCAAGCCGACCACAACCGGCTGGGGTCCTGCACATATCGCGCGCGCATGGGTCGTGTTGATGAAACGCCTGGGTTACACGCAATTCGTGGCACAAGGCGGCGATTGGGGTGCGGTGATTGTCGACATGATGGGTCTTCAGGCGTCTCCTGAGTTGCTCGGCATTCACACCAACATGCCGGGCATCTTTCCAAACGAGATTGACCAGGCCGCTTTCTCGGGGGCCCCGGCGCCGGCGAGTCTCTCGGCCGATGAGAAGGTCGCTTACGAGCGCTTGCAGTTTGTTTATCAAAAAGGAATCGCCTACGGGTACCAGATGGGACTACGACCGCAGACGTTGTACGGAATTGCCGACTCACCCGTCGGCCTGGCTGCGTATTTCCTTGATCACGATGCACGCAGCTATGAGCTGATCGCGCGTGTCTTCAGGGGAGAATCCGAAGGCCTCACGCGCGATGACATTCTGGACAACATCACGATCACCTGGCTGACGAACACGGGGATTTCCGGCGCCCGCCTCTATTGGGAGTACTTTGGCAAAGGGTATTTCAATGCCAAAGGCGTCTCCATCCCGGTTGCAGTGAGCGTCTTTCCTGACGAACTCTATCCAGCGCCCCAGAGCTGGGCAAAGAAGGCATATCCGAAACTGATCCATTACAAAAAGCTCTCTAAAGGCGGGCACTTTGCAGCCTGGGAACAGCCCCAACTTCTTTCAGAAGAGATTCGCGAGGGTTTCAGATCGTTGCGCCCAGCTGGGGTGAACTCGGATGCGAACCTGGCCGTTGCTGGCTGAAACTCGTAGAGAGGGAACTTCGAACATGGAATCTCTTCTGTTTCAACGGATTGACGAGTGTTGACTATGAGCACCACACCAACCATCGCTTCTATCCAACGTGAACAGGGATTACAAGGACAAACAATTGTCGTGATCGGAGGCAGCGCCGGCATCGGGCTCGAGACAGCGCGACGAGCAAGCGCCGAGGGGGCTAAGGTCATCCTGACTGGTCGGAATCCAGAGCGTCTCCAACGCGCTGCGACCGAACTTGATGCCTTTAGCACTGCGGCCTTCGATGCCACCGATTTCAAGCTCCTCGAGAGGTTCTTCAAAGACCTGCCAGTACCGGTGGACCACGTATTGGCGACTGGACCAGGTCCATACTATGCGCCGCTCGCGGACTTCGACTTCGAAAGGGCCCGTCGCGATATCGAAGCCCACGTGTTATTGCCGCTTCAGATCGCTCGAAACGCCAGAAATAAGGTGCGCCCGGGTGGGACCCTGCTCTTCATGGGCGGCACAGGAGGTCGGCGAGTGGCGACGGGATTGGTCCTCATCTCGGCTCTGACGGCCGCGCTTCCGGCTATGGCGAAGAATCTCGCACTTGAGCTCGCACCTATCCGAGTCAATGTCATCGCTGCCGGATTCGTCGACACACCGCTCTCGGCACAATTGCTCGGCGATGAACTCGAAAAACCGCCGTAATCAGCTTCGCGCCACACTGCCGATCCGACGCGTAGTGGGACCGGAAGACGTCGCCGCGCTTGCCTTACACATCATGACCAACACCGCCCTCACCGGCGCAACCTACGACATTGATGGCGGGCAACAGCTCGTTGCCGCCTAGCTAAAGAACCATATGAGCAGTAGAGATCTGAGTTATCAAAGCTAAGAACAAACTCCCGGAAGTCTCGGGAAGAGAAAGGGAGTGAGCATGTCTACAATCCACCTACACCAGACAACAACTTTGACGCCCCAGCAGTACGTCGCCGGGCTCACGGACTTCGGTCCGGGCCGCTCGAAGCTCTTTGGTAACAGCACCGACGAGTACCTCAAGGTGCACAGCCGTGGTCCCTCGCAGGCCGATGTCACCGAGGGCGCAGGGGGCATCTGGGAACGCCTACGTTATGACTGGTCCGATCCCGAGCACGTGGTCCTCACCACAACCGACTCCAACACTTGGGGAGGCGCATCGGGTCACACCTACGATTTCAAGCGCCGTCCGGATGGTTTGACGGACATCGATGTGGTCGTCGTACGCGAGGGCAAGAATCTAAAGGGATGGCTTCTCGGGTTGGTGGTTGGCACGATAGGCAAGGGAGTTTTGGAAAAAGCCTTTAAGAACTCGGTTAAGGCTATTGAAGCCCGGAACGCCAGCGTCATACGGGCAGGAGCAGCCTGAGCCACGCGCTCATATCGCCGAGTTCACTGTGCCTTCCACCACCGCGAGTTGACGGGTTCCACCTAAGAATCGTGCAACCCAGCTTGCGCATTTCAATGACTTCATGAGGAGAAACACATGACTACTCTGACGCAGGAAATCAATAGCAAGGAGACCGGTGCTGCAACGCTTGCAAACATCGACCAGAAGATCGAGGTCACTATATTCCCGGTCGCTGATGTTGATCGCGCGAAGGAATTCTACCTCAAGCTGGGGTGGCGGCTAGATGCTGACTTTAACTTTCCAGGTTTGCGGGTTGTCCAAGTCACGCCGCACGGTTCGGCATGCTCGCTGCAGTTTGGTACGAACCTGACACCGGCTGCTCCGGGGTCGGGCAAAGGTTACATCATTGTCTCCGACATCGTAGCCGCCCGCAATGCGCTGCTCGGAGCGGGTATTCAGGTCGGCGAATTCTTCCACCTCGGCCCGAATGGTCCCGTGCCCGGATTGGATCCTCAGCGGCTCACCTATCGTTCGCGCGCCGAGTTCAAAGATCCCGACAGCAACAGCTGGGTGCTGCAAGAGATCACCGGCCGGCTACCAGGACGCGTTGAGCCTGGACCGACTTCGTTCGCCTCGGCAAGCGACCTGGCCAGCGCACTGAAGCGTGCCGCGCTCGCGCATGGTCAACATGAGGCGCGGACGGGGCAACGCGACGAGAACTGGCCAGCATGGTATGCCGAGTACATGGTGCGCGAGCAGGCGGGGACAGAGCTGCCCACCTAAGCGAGACGCCATACGAACCCCAGCGAAGGAGTCCAAGCATGCGTTCTGATATTGTCCCCGGAGGCGCATTTCCGGACTACGAACTGCCCGATCACAGCAACAGTCTGCGCAGGTTGAGTGAACTGCAGGGCGACGACCCGCTGATCCTCACGCTCGCGCGCGGCCACTACTGCCCAAAGGAACACCAGCAACATTTGGAACTTGCCGCCTTCTATCCGAAAATCGTGGTTGCGTATACCCAGATCGCAACCATTGCCACAGACGACCACCACACAATTCAGGAGTTCCGTGCGTCTGTTGGTGCCCAGTGGGCTTTCCTCTCTGATCCGGATCGAAGAGTTCAGAAGGACCTCGACATCCAGGAGTACACCGACCCCGAGCACAACCCGATGATTCCGCATACTCTCGTGCTCAAACCGGGCCTGGTGATCCACAGCATCTACAACGGCTATTGGTTCTGGGGACGACCGTCGGTTGTTGACCTCTGGCACGACCTGCGCGCCGTGGCGCGAGAGATTCACCGTGATTGGGATCTAAGCACGCCTGGACTCCGAGAAGCCTGGAATGCCGGTGATTTGTCAAAATTCCACGGCTGGAATAAGCGCAATGCTGCAAAAGTGGCTTAGGTCCGACCGCCGCCACAGGCGCTCCGATGTGCAGGAGTTGAAGACTGCAGCATTCAAGGGAGGCTGATCGATGCCAGGAACAATTAACGCTAGTCGCCGTCATTTCTTGGAGAAAGCAGCTATGACAGCCGCGGCCAGCTATTTCGGAACACTGGCCTCCGCGACCACCCGGACTGAACTCCATCCTCTTGCCCGCGCAACGGCTTGGCTCAATTCGCAACCACTGACGGATAGCGATCTGCAGGGCAAAGTCGTCCTGATCGAATTCTGGACGTACAGCTGCATCAATTGGCGGCGTCAACTTCCCTTTGTCCGGGCTTGGGCTGACAAATATAAGGATGGTCTCCTGGTCATCGGAGTTCATTCCCCCGAGTTCTCCTTTGAAAAAAATATCGACAACATCCGCTGGGCTGCAAAGGACATGCGGGTCGACTATCCGATCGCAGTGGATAACGACCACGCAATATGGCGCGGATTTAATAACGAATATTGGCCGGCACTCTATTTTGCCGACGTGAAAGGGAAAATTCGACATCAGCAATTTGGAGAAGGCGAATACCAACAGTCAGAAAAGGCAATTCAAAAATTGCTGGCGGAAGCCGGCGCTGCGGGCAGCCGCAACGAACTGGTATCGGTTGATCCGAGCGGCGCCGAAGCTCAGGCCGATTGGAAACATCTGGGGTCAGGAGAGAACTATCTCGGGTATGAGCGTACTGAGAACTTTGCCTTGCGTGCTGCTCGGGACAAACCTCGCGTCTATTCTGCTCCCAAACATTTGGATCTTAATTATTGGGGTCTTTCCGGCGACTGGACGATGGGTAAAGAAGCAATCCTGTTGAATCAACCCGGCGGCCGCATCGTGTACCGATTTCACTCCCGCGATCTTCATCTGGTGATGGCGACGGCACCGTCCGCGAGTTTCGTCCGGTTTCGCGTGTCCATCGATGGTCTGCCGCCGGGAAACGCTCACGGTGTTGATGTTGACGAAGAGGGCAACGGCACCATCAAAGAACCACGGATGTATCAACTGCTCCGGCAACCAGGCCCCATTGCTGATCGGCAGTTCGAAATCGAGTTTCTCGATCCAGGCGCTGAAGCTTTCTCGTTAACCTTCGGCTGATCGATTCAAGGTTGGGCGCAAACTGAACGGCTGAAAAAGCGCGGAGAAGCGCCGATGCCGGCATATTTCTTGGTAGATATTCGGGAAATCAAAGACCCCGGAAAGATGGAGCGATACAGATCGCGAGTCGCTGCCGTCGTAGAGAAGTTCGGTGGCCGCTATCTCGTGCGTGGCGGGCCCTTCGAGGTGGTCGAAGGGGCCTATCACCCGATTCGGCTGGTCATGCTGGAATTTCCCAGCATGGATCAGGCGCGGCGATGGTATGACTCGGAAGAATATCGCGAGCTCAAGCAGATGCGTCTGACGGCAACTGTCTCCAATGGGTTCTTCATGACCGGAGCATAGCGACGGCCAATACCATCGTCTAATTGTTTCTCTTCGTCTCTTCTGCTCTGATGCGGTTATGGCGTCGCGCCACTGATTCAAAGTCACAGCTGTCATCCTCGGGGTCCAGCCGAGGGCGATTAATGTTTTATCAACGCTCAATTCTTGAGGAGAAGTTATGTCAAACCTAGCAGTCGCAATAGGAACAATGAAGGTGGCGCAGGTCTCGAAGCCGGGAGCGGCTTTTCAGATTGTCGAGCGCGAAATTCCTGATCCCGGAGCCGGACAGGTTCGTATTAAGGTCCAGGCTTGTGGTATTTGTCACAGCGATGTGCTCACCAAAGAGGGCCTGATTCCGGGAATTCAGTATCCCCGCATTCCCGGGCATGAAGTGGCCGGTGTCATTGACGAACTGGGCGCCGGAGTTGCCGTCTGGAAGAAAGGGCAGCGTGTTGGGGTAGGCTGGCACGGCGGCCATGATAATACTTGCCGCCAATGCCGGCGCGGTGATTTCAACCATTGCGAAAACATGAAAATTCCGGGCATCCATTACGATGGTGGATATCAGGAATATATGCTGGCGCCGGTGGATGCCCTGGCGGCCATACCCGACACTCTGAGCGATACTGAAGCGGCACCATTGCTGTGCGCTGGAGTCACAACTTACAACTCCCTGCGGTACAGCGGTGCCTTGCCCGGCGATCTGGTGGCGGTGCAGGGAATTGGTGGTCTTGGCCATCTGGGTGTGCAATTTGCGAGCAAGTTTGGTTACAGAG
>Ga0126372_10000515_pt1 | contig 13625 bp, 10 predicted proteins | sample PanSoiMetaPlot_6_FD_92762 | JGI IMG/M metagenome (GOLD analysis project Ga0126372, IMG submission 92762) | Tropical forest soil microbial communities from Panama - MetaG Plot_6 | ecosystem: Environmental > Terrestrial > Soil > Tropical forest > Bulk soil | place: Panama | collected 2016-02-17
GCGCCGAACTCCTGAAGGACGGCGCGGCGCCGCCGGAGCCGCTGGCCCGGTATTTCGCCGAGTGCGCCGGGGCCGACGATCTCGGCCGGTGCATCTACGTCGACCTGAAGACCTCGCTGCCCGACGACCTCCTGGCGCTGACCGACAAGATGACGATGGCCGCGTCGATCGAGTGCCGCGCGCCGTTCGTCGATCACGAGCTGGTCGAGCTGACCAGCCGCATGCCATCGCACCTGAAGGTGCGTGGGCTGACCATGAAATACCTCCTGAAGAAGGCCGTGGCGCCGTGGCTCCCGAAATCGATCGTGAGCCGGCGCAAGCGCGGATTCGGGGCGCCGATCGGGGCGTGGCTCCGCCACGATCTCGGTGACCTCGTCCGGGACACGCTGTCCGAGGAGGCGGTGAGGCGGCGGGGATTGCTCGACTGGGCGGTCGTCCGCGACCTCGTCTCGGTGCACCAGGCCGAAGGACGCGACCACACGGATCGCCTCCTCGCCCTGATCATGTTCGAGCTGTGGTGTCGGACGTTCATCGACGCTTCCGCCGCGGCGCCGGCCTGGCGCAGCGCGCGCCTGGCGTCGGCGGTCTGAGATGCGGATCCTCTTCATCTGTCACCGGCTCCCGTTTCCGCCGGCCCGCGGCGGGAAGATCCGGCCGTTCAACATGATCCGGCATCTGAGCCGGAGTCACTCGGTCGTCGTCGCCAGCCTGGCCGAGTCGGAGGACGAGCTGCGAGCGGGGGAGCCGTTGAAGGGCCATTGCGAGACCGTGCTCGCCGACGTGCTGCCGCTCCCGCGGCGCCGCCTCCAGGCCGTCACCGCGCTGGCGGGGCCGACGCCGTCCTCGGTGGCCTACTTCCGGTCGGCACGTCTAGCCGACGCGGTCGCGAGCGCCGCCGCGACGAAGGCCTTCGACCTGGTGTTCGTGCACTGCGCCTTCGTGGCTCAGTACGCGCTCGACGTGCCCGCCGATACCCGGGTGCTCGATTTCGGTGACATCGATTCGGGCAAGTGGTTCGACTACGCGCGCCGCCGTCCATTCCCGCTGTCCCTCGGATACGGCCGCGAGGCGGCCAGGCTCAGGCGATACGAGGCGGAGGTCGCCCGACAGTTCGACCACTGCAGCGTGTCGACGCAGGGCGAGCTGGCCGAGTACACCCAGCTCGGAGTGTCGGTCCCGTGCGCGGTCATGCCCAACGGTGTCGACACGAGCTACTTCAGTCCAGGCGCGCCGCCGCCCGCGGGCTCTCAAACGATCGTCTTCCTCGGGCGGATGGACTATTTCCCCAACGTGGACGGCATCCTCGATTTCGCGAAGAGGATCTGGCCGCGCGTGCGGGCGAGCGTGCCCGGCACCACGCTGCGCGTGATCGGCTCGAATCCCACTCGAAGCGTGCGGGCCCTGGCCGAGCTTCCGGGCGTGTCGGTCACCGGCGCGGTCCCGGACGTGCGGCCTCACCTCGCCGACGCGGCGGTGGCGGTGGCGCCGCTGCGCGTCGCGCGCGGAGTCCAGAACAAGGTCCTCGAGACCATGGCGATGGGTATCCCGACGGTCGTGAGCCGCGAGGCGGCCAAGGGCGTGCTCGCCGTCGACGGAGAGCACTTTCTGATCGGCGACGGACCGGACGAGTTCGCCGATCGAGTCATCGCGCTGCTCCGCGACTCGACCTCGAGGCGAAGGCTCGCTGAGGCCGGTCGTCGCCGGATCGAGAACGCCCACACCTGGTCGAACACGATGAGCCTGCTGGACGACATGCTCGAAGCGGCGCGAAAGAAGTCGGAGTGAACCCGGTCGACAGAGCCCGGGCGGGGCGCACCGCCGCGGCAAGCGAAAGGCGGCCCGCTCAGGGCCGATAGGTGGGGGAACATGTGCGGCATCGCGGGTGCCTTCTACCGCAGCGGCGACAAGCTCGACGCTGATCTGCTGGTTCGCATGACCAGGACCCTGGCGCACCGAGGGCCGGACGAAGAGGGATACTTCCTCAACGGCCCGCTCTCGACCCACCGGGGCCGGACCGAGACGAATGTCGCCGCGGCGCCCATGCGCGGGCACATCGACAGCGGGGCGGGCAACGTCGGTCTCGGTCATCGGCGGCTGTCGATCATCGATCTCACCTCCGGCCAGCAGCCGCTGACGAACGAAGACGGAACCGTCTGGATCACCTACAACGGCGAGATCTACAACTACCAGGCGCTGGTCGCCGAGCTCGAGGCCAAGGGGCACCGCTTCCGGACGAGGTCGGACACGGAAGTGGTGGTTCACGCCTGGGAGGAATGGGGCGAGCGCGCGGTCGAGCGCTTCCGCGGCATGTTCGCGTTCGCGGTGTGGGACGAGCGGCAGCAGGTGCTCTGGATGGCGCGGGATCGCGTCGGCAAGAAGCCGCTCTACTATCTCCTGGACGAGGACCGCGTCGTGTTCGCCTCCGAGATCAAGGCCATCCTCGAGATGCCCGGGGTGTCCCGCGAGCTCGACCTGACGGCGCTGTCCGACTACCTCTCGCTCCTCTACGTGCCGGCACCCAAGACGATCTTCCGATCGATCCGGAAGCTGCCGGCGGCCCACCAGCTGATCGTGAGCCGGAACCGCGTCAAGCTGATGCCCTACTGGGACCTGTCCTTCCAGGAACAGCACCAGGTCTCGGAGAGCCGGATGGGCGAGGAGCTCCTCGGGCTTCTGGAGGAGGCCACCCGGCTGCGGATGATCAGCGAAGTGCCGCTCGGCGCCTTCCTCTCCGGCGGCGTCGACTCCTCGGCGGTCGTCGCCATGATGGCTCGGGCGTCCCACAAGCCGGTCCTCACCAACTCGATCTCGTTCAGCGTCGCGAAGTACAACGAGGTCGAGTACGCGCGCCGAGTGTCCGAGCTCTTTCACACGGATCACCACGAGTTTCACGTCACCCCGGAAGCGATCCGCGTGATGGACAAGCTGTCGTGGCACTACGATGAGCCGTTCGCGGACTCGTCGGCGGTGCCGACGTACTATGTCTCGGAGACGGCGCGCCGCCAGGTGACGGTCGCCCTGTCCGGCGACGGCGGCGACGAGAATTTCGCGGGCTACCGCCGGTACTGGTTCGATCTGCGCGAGAACTTCGTGCGCGGGCTCGTGCCGGGGCCGCTCCGGCGGCCTCTCTTCACCGGTCTCGGGCGGCTCTATCCGAAGGCCGACTATCTGCCACAGGTCTTCCGCGGCAAAGCGTTCCTCTCGAACGTCGCGCGCGACCCAGTCGACGCCTACTTCTATTCGGTGGGCGCGTTCAGCGACGACGACAAGCGCTCGATTCTCGGCGACGACGTCCAGGGTCAGCTCGGCGACTACCAGACGGTCGGCCTGTTCCGGGATCTCTATCGCCGGGCGCCCGCGCCCGATCATCTGTCGCGGCTGCAGTATCTCGACATCAAGACCTACCTGGCCGAGGACATTCTCACGAAGGTCGACCGCGCCAGCATGGCCGTCTCGTTGGAAGTGCGCTGTCCCATCCTCGACCACGTCTTCATGGAGTACGCCGCGCGGATCCCGTCGTCGCTCAAGCTCGTCGGGCGCGACGGAAAGCACATCTTCAAGAAGGCGCTCGGCGGCGTCCTGCCGCGGGACATCCTCTATCGGACCAAGATGGGCTTCGGCGTGCCGGTCCCCGAGTGGGTCCGGCGCGACCTCCGGGACTACGCGCGGGCGCACGTGCTCGAGGGCGAGGCGACGCGGCTCTATCTCGACGGCTCGTCGGTGGAGCGTCTCTGGCGCGAGCACAACAGCGGTCTCAGGAATCGCGCCACGGAGCTCTGGGCCATCATGATGCTCAACCTCTGGCACAAGAGGTTCGTGGGCGCGCCCTCCGTGCTCGTCAGCTGAGGGGGACGGCCGAATTGGGCCGCACCGATCGGTTCCTGTACGATGATGGGATGCGTCGCCGGGGATGGTCCTGAGCGATGGAGATCCGCGCGGCCGATCTGGAAAAGGACCGGACAGCCCTGATCCAGGTCCTTCGCGAGCACCTAACGGCAGGGTCTAACGATCGGCGGTTCGACTGGCTCTACCTGCGCAATCCGGACGGTGAGGCCCGGGCGTGGATCGCCGAGGATCGCGGCGATGTCGTGGGCGCGGCGGCCGTCTTTCCGCGGCGCGTGTACTACGAGGGGCGGGTCCAGCTCGGGAGCGTGCTCGGCGATTTCTGCCTGGCCCCGCGCCTGCGCGTGATGGGGCCCGCGATCCAGCTCTTTCGGGCCTGCCTGAAGGCGATCCAGCCCGCGTGGGTCGCGGTCGCCTTTGACTTTCCGAGCGCCAGCCTGAACGCGGTGTACGGACGTCTGAAGATTCCGCAGCACGGCCGGCTCGTGCGTCTGGTCCGGCCGCTTCGGGGTGATCACCTCCTCGGCGACCGGCTCTCGAACCCGATCTTGACGAAGGCGGCCGCCGCGGTGAGTGGGCTGGCGCTCCGCGCCCTGGACCTGACCGCGCGGCCGGCGCGCGGAGTCGAGGTGGCGACGCTCGAAGGGCGCTGCGGCGACGAATTCACCACGCTCGCCGCCGAGCATCAGGCCGCCTACGGCAACGGAGTGCACCGATCGGCGGCGTATCTGAACTGGCGTTTCGGCGACAACCCGTACAGCGACTTCGAGATGCTGACGGCCCGCCGCGGCGCGCGGCTCGTCGGCTACGCCGTGCTGCGGCGCGACGGCGAGCACGCGACGATCATGGATCTCTTCGGCGCGCGCGAGCCGGGGATCGCGCGCAGCCTGGTGGCGAGGATCGTCACTCGGGAACGCGCGCGCGGCGCGGCCACGATCCACGTCCACATGGTGCCGACTCACCCGGACTATCCGGTCATGCGGAGGCTCGGGTTCCTGCCGCGCGAGTCCGCGCCGATCGTGCTGTTCGCGCCGAGCTCCGAGGGCGGCGTGGCCGCCGACACCGCTGGATTGCGCGCGTGGTGCCTCGTCGAGGGTGACCGTGACAGCTGAGACTTCAGAGCGGAAAGGATTGCTGAACTGATGCCGGACGTCCAGAAGCGCATCGTCGGATTCATCCTCGAGAAGTACCCGAAAGCCCGCAAGCAGGGGCTCACGGAGACGTCGCCGCTGCTGGACAGCGGCATCATCGACTCGCTCGGCGTGCTCGACCTGGTGGGTTTCGTCGAGGCCGAGTTCGCGATCACGGTGGTCGACGAGGAGCTCACGCCCGAGAATTTCCACAGCGTCGAGCGCCTCGTCGCGTTCGTGGAGGCCAAGCGCGGTCGGAACGGACACCACTGATCGGTGCGGACCGGGGTCACGCGATGAGCGCGCTTCGCGATACCGCAGCCGACCTCTTCAAGGCGGCCTCACGCTCCCCGAACTACGTCCGGCGGTTCGGGCTGCCCCACGGGCTCCGGCTGCTCGGTCAGATCGAGCGCGGGCGAGGGGAATCACCGCGAATCCGGCGCTACCGGGTCCCGGGCTTCGCCGCGCCCATCTACCTGCGCGACAGCCTCGCCGACCACTCGATGTTCTGGCAGTGCCTGGTGCGCTGTCAGTACGACTTCCGACGATTCCCTCAGAGCGAGCGACTCTTCGCGCGCTACCGCGAATCCGTGCGGCGTGGGACGAGGCCGTTGATCATCGATTGCGGCGGCAATATCGGCCTGGCGACGGTCTGGCTGGCGACTCAGTTTCCCGACGCGCGCGTGTGCACGATCGAGCCCGAGCGGAAGAACCTCGAAGTCCTGGCGATGAACGTCCAGAGCTTCGGTGACCGGGTCACCGTGCTCGAGGGTGGCGTCTGGGGCGAAAAGGGAGAGCTCAGAATCGCCAACCCGGAGGCCGGCTCTGCCTCGTTCCGCGTGGTGACCGGGTCTCACGCGAACGACTCGATCCGAGCGTACACGATCGACGAGATCTGCCTGATGGCCGGCGCCGAGGCGCCGTTCATCGTGAAGATCGACATCGAGGGCGCGCAGGCGAGCTTGTTCCGCAGCAACACGGACTGGGTGGGACGAGCCCACCTGATCTCGCTCGAGCTCGACGACTGGCTCTTGCCCTGGCAGGGCACGAGCCGCAACTTCTTCGCGTGCATCAGCCGATACCCGTTCGACTATCTGCTCGGCGGCGAGAATCTCATTTGCTTTCGAGACGTCGAGGCGATGCAGGACAGCGGGGCGAGCGTCCGCGGTACGGCGCTCGTGACCGGATCCGCGTAGCCCTGAGGAGGCCCATTTGGACGTGCTCATCCACCATATGCTTCAGGCGAGCGCGCGGCGCCAGCCGGACAAGGAGGCGCTGGTCCACGGCGATCAGCGGCTCTCCTACTCGGAGCTTCTGCGCCGCGTGGCCGGGCTCGCCGCCGGCCTGCGCGAGGCGGGGCTGGAGCGCCTCGACCGTGTCGGCATCTATCTCGAGCCGTCGGTGCCGCAGGTGGTCTCGATCTTCGGCGCGGCGCTGGCCGGCGGCGTGTACGTGCCCATCAACCATCAGCTGTTCCCCGACCAAGTCGGCCACATCGTCAACGACGCGGGCATGACCGTACTGATCACGACGCCGGCCAGGCTGGCCACCCTCGACGGCGTGCTCGCCACCGCGACGTCGCTCCGCTTCGTCGTGCTGGTCGGTGAGATGCCGGCTGAGACCGGTGCGCTCTCGCGCTACGCCTTCGACGAGATGTGCGCCACGATCCCGCCCTCGCCGTGGGCGGAAGAGACGATCTCCAAGGACCTCGCCGCCATTCTCTATACGTCGGGCTCCACCGGGAAGCCCAAGGGCGTGATGCTCAGTCACGCGAACGTCGTCGCGGGCGCCAGTATCGTCTCGACCTATCTCGGGATCACCGAGCGCGAGCGAATCCTGGCGATCCTGCCGTTCAGCTTCGACGCCGGGATGAACCAGATGACGACCTCGATCCAGCAGGGCGGCACGCTCGTGCTGATGACGTTCACGTTCGCTCGAGAGATCGTGCAGATGCTCCGCAAGGAGCGCATCACCGGGCTCGCCGGCGTGCCCACGCTCTGGAACCTGCTTGCCCAGCAGAATTCCACGCTCACGCGGCAGCCGCTGCCGGATCTTCGCTACATCACGAACACCGGCGGCGCCATGCCGCAGACGACGCTGGCCGCGCTTCGCGCCGCGCTGCCGACGACCAGGGTCGTCCTGATGTACGGACTCACCGAGGCCTTCCGCTCGACGTACCTGCCGCCCGAGGAGCTCGACCGCCGGCCGGGCTCGATGGGCCGAGCGATTCCGGACACCGAGATCCTCGTGCTGACCGAGGAAGGGCAGCGCTGCAAGCCGGGGGAGATCGGTGAGCTGGTCCATCGGGGTCCAACCGTGTCGCTCGGCTACTGGAACCGGCCCGAGGACACGGCGCGCGTGCTCCGTCCCAACCCGCTCCTGCCCGCGGCGATGGGACAGTGCGAGCTGGTCTGCTACTCGGGCGATCTGGTGAAGATGGACGAGGACGGTTTCCTCTACTTCGTGGGGCGTCGTGACACGATGATCAAATCGTCCGGCTTCAGGATCAGCTCGACCGAGGTCGAGGAGGTGCTCTACCGCAGCGGGCAGGTGAGCGCTGCGGCGGTGATCGGGGTGCCCGACGACATCCTCGGGCAGGCCATCAAGGCGTTCGTGGTCCCGCGAGACGGCGTGAGCATCGACGAGGAACGCCTCATCAAGTTCTGCGGCGATCACCTCCCGCGCTACATGGTCCCCAAGCTGATCGAGGTGCTCGACGAGATGCCGAAGACCTCCAGCGGCAAGGTGGACTATCCGGCGCTCCGACGCCGCGAACAGGGCTGAGATCGTGGGAGCGATCGGCGGCCTGATCGAGCGCAACTTTGCCACCGAGCATGGCGAGCTCGTGATCGACGGCGTGCCGGTGAGCCGGCTCGCCGCGCGCCACGGGACGCCCGCGTTCTTCTACAGCCGGCGTGTGATCGAGCAACAGCTCCGGCGCTTGCGCCGGGCGCTGCCAGCCGGGTTCCACGTCTGTTACTCGATCAAGGCCAATCCGAACCGCGCGCTGCTCGAGCTCTTCCTGTCGCAGGGCTGTGGCCTCGAGATCGCCTCGGCCGGCGAGTTCCATCAAGCCCTCGCCGCGGGCGCCAGCGCCTCGGACGTCATCTTCGCCGGTCCCGGCAAGACGGAGTCCGAGCTCGAGCTCGTTCTGAAGTCCGGGATCGGCGAGATCCACGCCGAGTCCGAGCTCGAGATTCGACGAATCGCCGACATCAGTCGCCGGCTCGGCTGCCGCGCCCGGGTCGCCATACGCGTGAATCCCGGCGCGGAGGCTCAGGGCGGCGCCATGCGGATGGGCGGGAAGCCACTCCCGTTCGGCGTGGACGAGGAGCGACTCGCCGATGTGGTGGGAATCCTCCGGGGCGAGCCCGCCCTCGAGTTCCGGGGCATCCACCTCTTCGCCGGCACCCAGATCCTGGAAGCCGACGTCCTGGTCAGCCAGTACCGGACGGCACTCGACATCGCGTGTCGCGCCGCGGATCTAGCCGGGCAAGCCGTGAAGACGGTGGATTTCGGCGGCGGCCTCGGGATTCCGTACTTCGAGAACGACCGTGAGCTGGATCTGGAGGCACTCCGTACGGGCCTGACGGACCTGCTGGCCGAGTACAGCAAGGATCCGCGCCTGGCCGGAACCAGATTCGTGGTCGAGCCCGGGCGATTCCTCGTCGGCGAGTCGGGGGTCTACGTTACGCGCGTCACGGACATCAAGGTCTCTCGCGGAAAGAAGTTCCTGATCGTCGACGGCGGCATGCACCACCATCTGGCCGCGTCGGGCAACCTCGGCCAGACGATCAAGCGCAATTACCCGCTGGCCCTGGGCAACCGGCTCGACACGCCGCTCGGCGACCCCGTGGAGGTCGCGGGTCCCCTCTGCACGCCGCTCGACGTCCTGGGACGAGCGGTTCGCCTGCCGCAGGCGGAAGTCGGCGACCTGCTGGTCGTCTTCCAGTCGGGCGCGTACGCACGCGCAGCCAGCCCGCTGAATTTCTTGAGCCACCCGACGCCCCCCGAGGTGCTGGTCGACGGCGGGCAGGACACCGTCGTGCGTGCGCGCGGGGACGCGACCGACTACGCGCTCGATCCGGCGCTGACTCAGCTGCGCGGCTGAGCCGAGGCCCCTCGCGCCGAGCGCGTTACCGCACGCTCAGCTGCGCGGGCGAGGCGGGCGCCAGGGTATCGCGGGGTCCCGAGCCCGGATCGGCAATGTCGTTGCGCGAGACGATCAGCTCGTCGAACCACATCGCCGTCGGCGTATAAGACTCCGAAGCATCCTTGTTGGTGTGGTACGGGATCAGCCAGACCTTCCCGTATTTGGCTCCGGGGTTGGTGCCCGAGCCCGAGCCGGGCGTATTGTGGAGCACGATACCGCCGGGGCTCTTGTCCGCCGTGTCCTGAATGAGCACGCTCGGCTGACCCTCGCGCGCGGCGTACCAGCGAATCCGCGAGTTCGGCGTGTTCCAGGTGCCGATGTCGACGCGGATCTTGAAGGTCATCCACTCGTTCGGGAAGTAGTAGAAGCCCGTGCCGTTGGGGTCATTCGGGTAGTAGACCTTCGCCAGCGGCGGCCGCGGGTGCTGCAGGACGATCTGCGTGCCGTCGTTCCACTCGTAGGTGTCGAAGTTGCCGCACGAATGGTACTGGCTCGGGAAGCCGAACTTCACGCCGGGCTGGTTTTGGCTGAAGGGCCGGCTGTCCTGCTGCCACACGATCTCGAGCTCCGTGCACGAGTACGTCTCGGGCTGGTTCGCCTGGGAGCCCTCTCCAAGGATCGAGGTTTTCCAGCCCCGCGGCGAGCCGTCGACGGTCTTGAACTGGCGCAGCAGCCCTGGATCGAACCGGGCTCGGTACTGGACGTAAAAGGTCTCGCCCTCTCCGAACTGCACGGAGAAGTCGTCCGCAAAGTTCGAGTGCCAGGAGCCACCCCAGTCAGTGCCGGCGTTCGAGGGCAGGCTGAATTTGAGCGACGAAGCGCCCGACACTTTCACGGTGGTATCGAGTGAGGCCTGGATGGGGCCGGTGCCGTTGTTGCTCGCGAAGACCTTCGGGCCCTTGCTGTCCGGCGCGAAATCGGCCTGGCTATCGAAGCCCCAGCAGCGGACGACGCCGGCGGCGGCGCACCGAGCGGCGAAATCCTGGTCGGCGGTCGTGGCGCCCGACGTCAGGCTGGCCGTCGCCCCGCCGATCAGAATCGCCGCGAGAACAGCCACGCTTGCGATTCGCGCCACACGTCTGGACCACTTCACTCGGGAGCCGGGCTTCTTCGAAGTCAATCCATCCTCCAGTGACCGAAAATTTAGCGAAGCAGGATTGCCGACGGCGGCTGCGGCTTGGGCCCGCTCGAGACACTCGCGTGCTTGTAGAGCCACACCTGGACCTGGCTCTGACTGCTCACCGTGCAGGCGAGCATGATCACACCGTAGGTGGAGATCGGAATGGCGATCCCCGAGCTGCACGACCCGGTCGTGGTGAACCGGCTCGTGACGCCGGTGTCGACCCACTGGTTGGTCTCGGGTCGATACTCGGAGATGTTGCCGTCGCCCAGAAAGAACAGCATCCGGCCGCTGCTCGGATCGCCGACCATCAGGGCTTTCAGGATCTGCGCGCTACCCGGCGGCGAGGCGATCACGGACACCGATTGCGCCGTGTTCACGCGCGCCATCTGATTGGTCTGGTTCCCACCGCCGAAGTAATAGAATCCCTGGGTCGAGTAGGCCGAGAGCGTGTGGATGCCGCCATCGACGAGCCCGCTGGCAGCCTGCGTCGTCCATGTGTTCGTCGTGGGGTTGTAGTAATGCAACCCGCCTCCACACGAGTTGAAGAAAACGAGCCGGTCCATCGCCGCGAAGAATTCGAGCGAGGCGGCGACCTGTAGACAGTTCGCGCCGCCCACAGGGCTGAACGTCGGAAGCGAGCCCCAACCGGAGCCCGGCACGTACCGCCAGACCAAGGTCGAGTTGTACTGCCGGAAGTAGAACACGCCGCGGCCCGGGTCGATGGCGTTGTGATCGTAGCCGTGGACGATGTCGAACTGGCCGGTGCCCGGCACGCCGATGGACGACCACGCATTGGTCGCCTCGTCGTACTGCACGCAGTCGGCGACGAACGAGTTGTGATGCGAGGCACCACAATAGTACGCGCGCTGATTGAGCGGATTCCACGCGCCCTTGTTCGCGTACTCGAGAATGTCGCCGCCGTTCGATTTCACGATGATGCTCGTCCCACTCGTCGAGAGCGGCATCCAGTTCCCCGGCGCGAGCGTCGCGGCGGCGTCGCTCAGCGCCGAGGCGCCGGCGGCGGCCGGCATCAGGCCGAGACCGACGATGAGGACAAATCCGAGACGCCGCATCCAGCTTTGCGTTCTCATGCTCGATTCACTCGTCCCGCGCGGGAAGGCCTCAACATCGTTCGCTACGCGTGTCGTGCCGTCAACGGTCAGTGCCGTTCCGGCGCTCGCGCACAACAGAGCCGAAATGTTTAAGCTGCCGAGAAGCCTAGCGGCATGCATCGCTCCGACAGAAAAGTGCAAACGATGTGCCACGCATGTGGATGCTGAGAAATTCAGGCTTATGCGTCGAAAGAGCCACGAGCGAGCCAGCTCACGACGTCACCGGACTGACGGCGCGACAGAATATCTGATCCTCTGAGGCACGGTGACTGGAGACTTCGCACAGTCCCCGTCACGTCCGCAAGCGCGAATTTGCACGAGCCGCCCCTCGAGGGTACCGGTTCTCCGCGACAGACCAGCCGGCGACCTCCGCCCGCGGGCTGCAAATAAATCAGCGGGCCGCCGAGAGGGCGCCTTATACAATCTATCGTGATGGTCTGGCCACGCTGGTCCTGGGCACCGGGGCTCGCCGCGCTCGCCCTTTCGGTGCTCGCGTCACAGGCGTGGGGTCAGCAACCCCAGCCGGGGGCCCAGCAACCGCAGGGGTCCTCTCAGGCGCCGACCCTCGAAAGGGGACCGCAACCGGCCGCACCGTTGCCGCCGGAGCTCGGTGCCCCACCGGGTATACCGGTCGCCGCCTATCCCGTCGAGCTCCTGGGTCTCCTCGGTCCCCAGCGGGGAGGCGTGACGTTCACGCCGTCGATCATCGTGTCAGAGGAATACAACGACAACATCTTCCTCGACAACGCCAACCGTGACTGGGACTTCCTCACCCGTATCGGACCGGCCCTCACCCTGGTCATCAACAAGGCGAACTACCAGCTGACCCTCGGCTATGCGACTTTGGCCGAGCTCTATGCCCGCCACGAAAATCTCAGCAGCGCGCTCGGAAGCCACACGTTCCTCGGCAGCATATTCTGGCGCGCGACCGACAACCTGACCTTGTCGCTCACGGACACCTTTGTCTGGGACCGGAACAGCGGCGTGGTCGCGGGCTTCGCCACAGGTCGCCAGCAGTCGTGGACCAATACCGTGACCCCCGCCCTGGGATGGCGCATGACGGCGTCGGACACGCTGAACCTCAGCGGTAGCTACAGTGTGCTGCGCTTCGAGAACTCGGGCTCCGGGCTCGACTCCGACAGCTACGGATTCCGGGCGTCGTACGGCCATGCGTTCAGCCCGCGGTTCACGGCCGGTCTGATCTACGCTTTCACCTACGTCGATCCGCAGGTTGGAGACTCGACGACCACGCATACGCCGCAGGTGGGTTTCAGCTATCGGGTGACGCCGACCTTGACGGTGGCCGCCGAAGGCGGCCCAGGGTTCACCAACGTCACGGGCGAAGAGAAAGTGACACCTGTCGGTGCCGCCCGCGTGACGCAGGCGTTCACGTGGGGCACCGCGGGCCTCGAGTACACCCGCGGCGTATCCGTTGCCGGTGGCTTCGGCGGCGCGACCGATACCTGGACGGTGTCCGGCTCGATCTTCTTGACGACGCTGGCCCGTGGGCTGACCGTCGTGTTCGGCCCATCGTACAGCGAGGCCGAGTCGCTGGACTCCCACGCCGCGCAGCAAATCGACGTCAATTCGATCAACGTCCGGCTCGCCGCGGCATATCAGTTCAGTCAGTACGTCACCCTCTTCGCCAGCTACACGTACTTTCGGCAGCGCACGGGCCACTCGGCGAGCCAGCAGCTCGACGTGGACCAGAACGTCGCCAGGGTCGGCTTCCAGTTCGGCTATCCCTTCAGGTTCGATTGAGCGACCCGGCAGGCCCAGTGGTCCGGATGGTGGATTCGCGGCAGTCCGTCTGACCGACAACGCGTCGGCACTCCCTCTTCACCTTCGATTTCCGGCAACGAATCGGCCACGGCGAGGGTACGTTTGCGCCTCGACGGCGGCTCAATCAGGCTAGGCTAGTGTAGGAGGATCCACAGCGTGGCAGCACCCACAGGAGCACTGAAGCTGCGACCGGGCGAGCTCGTCGAGGTACGCAGCAAGGAGGAGATCCTCACGACGCTCGGGCCCGACGCCGCGCTCGACGGACTTCCGTTCATGCCCGAGATGCTTCGCTACTGCGGGCAACGATTCCGGGTCCACAAACGGGCGGACAAGACCTGCGACACCGTCGACAAGACCGGAGGCCGTCGGCTGTACGACACGGTTCACCTCCGAGACCTGCGATGCGACGGGTCGGCGCACGGCGGGTGCGAGGCCGGCTGCTTGATGTTCTGGCGAGAGGCCTGGCTCAAACGGGTCGACGA
>Ga0126372_10000516_pt1 | contig 13617 bp, 12 predicted proteins | sample PanSoiMetaPlot_6_FD_92762 | JGI IMG/M metagenome (GOLD analysis project Ga0126372, IMG submission 92762) | Tropical forest soil microbial communities from Panama - MetaG Plot_6 | ecosystem: Environmental > Terrestrial > Soil > Tropical forest > Bulk soil | place: Panama | collected 2016-02-17
ATGATGACCGGACTTGGCGTCGGAAAAAATTCTCTCAATCCGCAACCAAACCCTACCACCAAGAACCGCAATTCCTCTGTGATCCAGCGTCCTCTATGGTTAAGAGAGGTTTTCGAAGATGCCGGCGGCGCCCATGCCTCCTCCGACGCACATGGTCACGAGTCCGTAGCGGGCGTTCCGGCGTTTGAGTTCACGAATGATCGTGGCGGTCAGCTTTGCGCCGGTGCAGCCCAGGGGGTGCCCGAGCGCAACCGCTCCGCCGTTGGGATTGACCTTGGCGGGATCGAGTCCGGCTTCCTTAATAACGGAAAGCGCTTGCGCGGCAAACGCTTCGTTGAGCTCGATGACGTCGATGGCTGAGAGTTCGAGACCTGCGATCTTCAACGCTTTCGGGATCGCAAAGACCGGCCCGAGGCCCATTTCTTCGGGCTTGTACCCGGCAGTGGCGAAGCTGCGAAAACGTGCCAGGGGCTTGATGCCGAGTTGCTGAGCGCGTTCGGCGGACAGGACGACGGCAGCAGCGGCACCATCGGACATCTGCGAGGAATTGCCGGCGGTAACGGTTCCCTTGACATGGAAAGCCGGCTTCAGCGCGAGCAGCGCTTCGAGGGAGGTATCAGCGCGAGGTCCTTCGTCCGCTTTGAAGACGATTTCCTGACGCTTTGGCTTGGAGCCGTTCGGCGTAGTGAAGCTGACGGGAACGGGAACGGTTTCGTCGTCGAACTTATTGGCCTGGATTGCGGCGAGCGCTTTCTGGTGGCTGTGCAGAGAAAACTCGTCCGCCATCTGGCGCGTAATGCCGTAGCGCTGCGCCAGCCGCTCCGCGGTAAGTCCCATGGAGAGATACGTCCCGGGATTGTTCTCGACCAGCCAGGGGTTGGGAGAAACCTTGTGGCCGCCCATGGGGATCATGGACATGGATTCGGTCCCGCCGGCGACGATTACTTCTGCGCCGCCTGCCATGATGCGCTCCGCTGCCAGTGCGATCGCCTGCAAGCCCGACGAGCAAAAGCGATTGATGGTGAAAGCCGAAACTTCAACCGGAAGCCCAGCGCGCAAAGCCGCAATCCGCGCGACGTTCATGCCCTGTTCGGCTTCGGGCATGGCGCAACCGAGAATGACGTCTTCGATCTCCTTGGGGTCGACCTGCGGCACGCGGACGAGCGCGCCCTTGATGGCAACAGCCGCAAGTTCGTCTGGACGGGTGGCGCGCAACGTACCTTTGAAAGCGCGGCCAACTGGGGTGCGAACGGAAGAGGCAATGACGACATCTTTCATGGGATCTCTCGGTATTTCGGTTTTGAGCCTCGAATGGCCGTCAGCTTTCGGCTCTCAGCCATCGGCTCTCAGTTCTAACTGCTATTCGATGCTGCAAGCTTCGCTATAGGTTCAGAAGGCATGTGCGGCTTCGAGGTCGTGGCGTCAGCGTGCTGGAAAGATAGTAAACCGTTTGCGGTTGGCGATGCGATAGGTCTCGAAATCGTCGTGGTCAACCGTCAGAATCGTAGAGATTGACTCGCGAGCAGCCAGGCGGACCAGAGTCGCGTCGGCAAAGTCCATTGGCCGATCGCGGTAACGGGACATGAGGTCGTGGATGTCAGGCAAATCGCTGTTGCCGATGGCTCCCAGCGCGAGGTCAATGGTGGGGCTTTATGCGCCTTCAATTCCTTAGCGTTTTGCCGGTCTTCAAGGTGTACTGAATCCGCTGCTGCGTCTTCTTCTCGCCGCACAGGGATTTGAATGCCTCCCGCTCGAGGTCGAGAAAATACTGCTCGCTGACCGGGGTGCCGGGCGAAACGTTGCCCCCGCAGAGAACTTCGGCGACCTTGCCCGCGATTTTGACCTCGTGGTCGGTAATGAACTCGCCCTGCCGCATCAGGTACGCGCCCATTTTCAGCGTGGCCAGCAAATTTTCGCCGGGGGCGGGGATGTCGGTGCGCGGGATGGGAGGCTCGTATCCGGCGCGAGCAAGTTCGAGGACGCGAGTCTTCGCGTCGGAGAGAACGCGCTCGCGGTTCATGGTGATCTGGTCGGCGCTGGAGAGGAAGCCGAGCCCGCGCGCTTCGTGCGCCGACGTGGATACCTTGGCGGTGGCTACGATTTCGAAGGCCTTCTTCATCGCTTCCATCAATTCGACGGATTCCCCGCGACCGTCTTTGCGGATGGAGGCGGCGCTGTCGATGGCGCGCAGCATGACTTCCTTGCAGCCACCCCCACCGGGGAGGAGTCCGACACCTACTTCGACCAGTCCCATGTAGAGTTCGGCATGCGGCTGGCGCGCGGCGGAGTGGAGTGAGATCTCGCAACCTCCCCCAAGGGTCATGCCGAAGGGCGCAGAGACGACTGGCTTCGGCGAAAACTTGATGGCCTGGGTCATGTTCTGGAAGGCACGAATGGCGAAATCGATTTCGTCCCACTCGTCTTCCTGAATGGACATGAGCAGGAGCATGACGTTGGCGCCGACGGAGAAGTTAGGCGCGTCGTTGGTGATGACGAACGCGTCGAAGTTGTCGCCAGGGCCGCCGGGCTTCAGAGTCTGTGTGACAAGCTGAATGATGTCGCCGCCGAGCGAGTTCATCTTGGAATGAAATTCAAGGCAGCCGATACCGTCTCCGATATCGACCAGAGAGGCTCCGGCATTTTTCTTGACTACCCCGTTGGCCTTCTTGGCGACGGTGACGGACCAGACACCCGCGGGCACAATGACGGGCTTACTAGCGGCGGAAGAGAGGTCGAAATAAACGTGGGCTGCGGGAGCTTTCGGGTCGTCGCTGTACCAGGATTTTTTTCCGGAGGCGAGCAGCTTTTCGACGTTGGCCGCGACCGGCTTGCCTTCGCGGCGCATACGATCGACGGTGGCTCCGACTCCGGCGGCACCCCAGAGTTCGAAGGGGCCGAGTTCCCAGTTGAATCCGAGCCGCATGGCGCGATCGATTTCGACCACCGTGTCGGAAATCTCAGGGATACGGTTGGCGGCATAGGTCCACAGATCGCAGAGCGAAGTCCAGAAAAATTGTGCGGCCTTGTCGGTCTCAGATGGAGCCGAACCGCCATCGAGGCCAAGTAGCATGCGTGTCCGGGTGCCGGGGTCCTCGACATTCTTTGCCATCTCGAGGGCAGGGAACTTCGGGCGCTGTTGAGGATGGTATTCGAGGGTTTTCCAGTCGAGCGCGAGCCGGTCATCTTCCTTGCCCAGATTCTTCACCTTCTTGTAGAAGCCGCCGCGGGTTTTGTCGCCGAGCCACTTGCGCTGAATCATCTGCTGAAAGAAATCAGGCAGCTTGAGGTCCGAACGCTCGTCCTTAACGTTCTGCATGAAGTTGGAAACGACGCTGCCGAGAATGTCGAGGCCGACGAGATCGATAGTTCGGAAGGTCGCTGACTTGGGCCAGCCGACGGCGCTGCCGGTGAGAGCGTCGATGTCTTCGATGGACAGGTCCATCTCCTGCATGAGGCGCATGACGTTGAGCACGGAAAAAGTGCCAATGCGGTTCCCGATGAAGTTGGGCGTGTCCTTGGCGAAGACGATGCCTTTGCCGAGATGCGTGTCGCAGAAGTGAGCGACGGTTTCGATTGCGGCGCGGTCCGAGTCGGGCGTAGGAATGATTTCGAGCAGGCGCATGTAGCGCGGAGGATTGAAAAAGTGCGTGCCGAACCAGGAGCGCCGGAAGTCGTCGGAAAACCCATCGGCAATTTTGCCGACGGGCAGGCCGCTGGTGTTGGTCGTAATGAGAGTGGCGGGCTTACGAACGGCTTCAACTCTTTTCAAGAGGGCGCGCTTTATCTCGAGATTCTCGACAACCGCTTCGACAATCCAATCGACGTCGCCGAGGCGTTTCAGGTCGTCGTCGAAGTTTCCGACAGAGACCAGACGCGCAAGCGACGGCTCGAAAAACGCTGCGGGTTTGGATTTGCGGGCAGCGTCAAGACCAGCAGCGGCGATCTTGTTACGGGCAGGGGTATCGGCGTCGGGTGGAGCGATGTCGAGGAGCAAGACGGGGACTCCGGCGTTGGCGATGTGCGCGGCAATACGCGCGCCCATAGTTCCGGCGCCGAGGACAGCGACCTTGTTAATGCGCTTCATGAGTTACTCCGGAGAATTAACGATTGTCGATGGTGGCGGCCAGAATTGCAAACGAGGAAGTGGGATGCGAAAGCGGCTTCCAGGCATTTTGTCCGACGGGCGGGGACGCCCGTCGCTACATCTATATCGTTCGTCTACGGATCGAGGGAGCGTTCAAGAACACAACAGGCGCGTACCGCGATGTGGGGTGAGGATGGCACATGGCACGCGCGCTATTAAGTTGATTTCATGGTAGCAGCCGTGGGCGGGGTGTCAAGTTAAAGCGATTTTTGCATACACCTGAGAGCATTCGTGGCGATCACAGAGGCTTAATTTCGCGCTAGTGCGGCGATCACAGTTGTTTGTGATCACTTCGAATCGAGCGTCGGCAGCGTAGAAGCAGTGCAAACAGCGGTTACAGGAATAGGGAATCCCTCGACTGGGCAGGAAATGCCGCTGCGCGGGATTTCCTACTTCGCTCGGGATGACAGCCAGGTAATCGGATGACAGTTTTCTGCGTTTGCAGTGACAGCCAGATGACGCTCTTGGCTTGGAATGACGGTCTTGACGCTCCTGATGGCAAGGCATAGTGGCGGACAAGTTAGTGGGACGACGGCTGCTGCGGATGAGGACGTGACGCGCTAAATCTCCGGGTGGGAGTCGACGTACTCGAGGGCGCGACGGGCGATGTCCCGCTCGCTGCGGTAGCTGAGCTGCTTGAGGGCATCGGAGAGCGGCAGCCACCGAGCAAGCTTGACTTCGACGCGCATGGCGGGCGTGAGGTCGTCGATCTGTCCGGACTCATAGCGCAAAAGGTAAAAGCTGACGATTTTGAATACCCGCTGTTTATCGCCCCAGGAACGCACGTAAACATACTTGATGTCGGCGAGCTTGCGGATCAGGGTGCCGACGATCCCAGTCTCCTCGTGTACCTCGCGCACCGCGGTATTTGCCGGGTCCTCGCCGGGGTCGACCAGGCCTTTCGGCAGCGCCAGCAGCGGAGATTGTGACTTTCTTTTCGCACTTGGGGCAGGTGGCGGATCGTCGCGCCGGGGCTCAATGACCGCGATATGCCAGGCTCCGGAGACTTGTTTGAGGACTACGCCGCCGGAAGATATCTCCCTGACCATGGCCCACAAGTTAGCAGGATTACAGGAGTTAGTCACTGGGCATGCAACGCCCGAAGTAACGTCTCGGCTGTAACTTGTCCTTGATCTCAAAAATGGCAATCATATATCGCCGGGCTGGCATCTAAGTTGCTAGAAGCCGTGGCGTGAGGATCCCGTTGGAACGGGATATGGGGGCCTCGTGAAGCAGTTGGGGAAGATTCTCCGATCGGTGCAGGCTTTCGGCCGCGAGCTTTCGCGGCTCGATGCACCGGAGCCTCAGCCACAACCGGTTCCCCGGATCGGTATCGCCCTGGGCGGGGGTTTTGCCCGCGGAATTGCCCACATCGGCGTCCTGAAAGTTCTCGAAGAAGAAAAGATTCCTATAAGTTTTGTAGCGGGCACGAGCGTGGGCGCGCTGATCGGAGCGATTTATTGCAGCGGAGCTTCGGCAGCCGACATGGAAAAGATCGCCTGCCGGGTGCGCTTCCGCGACTTCGCGCAATGGACGTTGTCGCGATTCGGGTTCGCCTCCAATCAGAGGATGATCGGGTTTCTGAACACAGTCCTCAAGGTGAAGACATTCGAGCAGATGAAAATTCCTCTCGCGGTGGTGGCGACGGATTTCGCCACGGGCGAGGGCGTAGTCTTTCATTCCGGAGCGCTGGTGGACCCGGTGCGCGCCAGTTGCGCGTACCCGGGCATGTTTCTCCCGGTAAATATTCGGGGCCGGCTCCTGGTGGACGGCATGCTTGCGCACGCGGTGCCCACAGAGCCGCTTCGGGATATGGGCGCCGATCGCGTTCTCGCTGTTCAGTTGAAAGGTCGCTGGGCGACCGAAGTCGGGCCGCGACATTTATTCGACGTGATCGGGCAGTGTTTTGCGATCGCGCAGGAGAGAGCGGCTCCTTTCTGGAGATCGTCAGCTGACTTAGTGGTGGAACCGGACGTGAATGGCTTCAAGTATGACGACTTCGAGCACACGGCCGATCTGCTGCGCGCCGGCGAAGATGCGATGCGAGCGGCTTTGCCGCAAGTGAAGCCATGGCTGGCGGTTCCGGAGACGACCGAATTGGCAACTTCGCCCGCGCGAGCTCTGCGCAACATTCTGCAGGTAACGAAGACCCAGCCGGCTACAACCGGCGACTAGATTTATCTCCCGTTGTCCGTCGCGCGTTGACCCACACTTGCGACGGCGGCTACACTGGCTAAGTTCCGCCGAATTCCTCTCAGGAAAGAATCCTTGAAAACCTATCGAGCCCCCCAGGAACTGCTCGCCGAAATCGAGGAGTTGCTTGCTCGCAATACGCCCACGTTCGGAAGCTCACCGCTGGATGAAGTAGTTGGGTTGCTTTCAAGGGGTCGTCACTATGCCTGGGTGGGAATTTATCTCGCCCTGTCGAAGGACGCGAAGAACCTGGTTGGCGTGAGCGGGGCGGCGCCGGAGACGATGGCAGCTACGACCTCGCGGGCGCGCATTCTGGTGTCGATGAGACTTGGGGGACGCGAAGTGGGCGTTCTGGCGGCGGAGAGCGATAAAGAATTCGGATTCAGCCACACGGACCGCGTGCTGTTGGAAAGCGTTGCCGATGCTCTGGCGCGCTTTCTGAGCGGAAAGGGAGAGTACCTTATCCGGAGAGCGCGGCGGACGGGAGCCGCGCAAGTCGCGGGCCGGTCGGTGGCGGCGGGAAAGAAGTAGGTTTCGTGATGGTCGTTAGTAGGCGCGGGTAGGGATCCCTCGACTTCGCAGTCTGTCCGCTTTGCGGACCGCCTACTGCGCTCGGGATGATAGTGTAAGGAAAGGCTTACGCGACATAGAGTGGCAGCCTTTCGTTGAGTGCGTTCTCACTCACGAACTTTTTCAACAGCACACTACGCTCTTTAATCCAGCCTTTCTGATTCCTCGCGAATGCGCTGCCAGGCATGCGCGACGTGGCGTGCCTGTGTGTGGGTTTGTCCGACGCAGAAACGCAGGGTGAACTTGTCGTTTAGCCTGGTGTGAGTGAGGAAGAGGTCTCCGGAGCGGTTCAGGCGATCCATCACCGTCTGACTAGCGGCTTCGCCTCCTTGATGCCGGAAACAAACAAGGTTTAAGGGACTGGGCGCTGCCATCTCGAAGCGGGCGTCGCCTTCAACCCATCGCCTGAATTCCTGAGCGAGAGCGACGTGCTGGCGGATGTGGTGTTGAATGCCCTCGATGCCGTAATGGCGGATGACGAACCAGAGCTTCAGCGAGCGAAAGCGGCGCCCGAGTTGAACGTGCCAGTCGCGGTAGTCAATGACTGCACCCGATTCGGTGGCCTTGTTGCGCAGGTATTCAGGCAGGATGCTGAGCGTGTCGATGAGGGTCTTGCGGTCGGCCACCCAGAAGCAATCGCAATCGAAGTTGGTGAACATCCACTTGTGCGGATTGAAACAGTAGCTATCGGCAAGCTCGACCCCGTCATGAATGTAACGGAATTCCGGGCAAATCGCGGCAGTGCCAGACATGGCAGCATCGACGTGCAGCCAGAGATTGTGGTGGCGACAGATGCGTCCGATCTGAGTAACCGGATCGATTGCGTTTGAGGAAGTAGTCCCAATCGTGGCGCACACAAAGAAAGGTGTCAGGCCTGCGCGCTTGTCATCCTCAATCCGTTGAGAGAGCGCGTCGGGACGCATGGCAAACGATTCGTCAACAGGGATGAGGCGCAGGTTGCCGAGGCCGATGCCGGCGATCTTGATAGCCTTTTCGATCGAGGAGTGAGCTTGGGACGAGGTGTAGGCGACGAGATGTCCATCGCAGCCACTCTGGTTGCTGCGGAAATTTGTGGCGCGCTCACGGGCGGCCAGCAGAGCGCAAAGCGAAGAAGAAGAAGCGGTGTCCTGAATGACGCCGCCGCCGGCAGCGCCAGATAAAAATGTGGAGGGCAAGCCGAGCACCGGAACCAACCAGTCGAGCACATGAGTTTCGAGTTCGGTGCAGGCCGGACTGGTGGACCAGAGCATGCCCTGAACGCCGAGTCCGGAGGAGAGCAGATCGCCGAGGATGGCCGGGCCTGAGGCATTGGCGGGGAAGTAGCCATGGAATTTGGGCGATTGCCAGTGCGTGATGCCGGGCAGGATGAGGTTCTCCACATCCAGCAGGATGGCGTTGAAGTTTTCGCCCTGGCGAGGCGGCGCAGGTGGGAGCGACGCGCGAATCTGACCCGGCTCAACCCTCGACAACACGGGGAAAGATTCGATACGGGCGTAGTAGTCGGCGATCCAGTCGACGACGGCATGACCGTGGCGGCGGAATTCGTCGGGAGTCATGTGGAAGGATTTTTCGTCGGGCACAGCGCCTCCAAATCGAATCGCTAATTAGAACAGATTCCGGGGAGAAGGAGGCACGAGGCCCTCGAGGGGATCAGCGCGGCGGTCCGGGAAAACTACATGGATCCTTCGTTTCGCTCAGGATGATGTCGGGGAGAGGGCAGAGATCCTTCGCGGCGCTCAGGATGACATCAGCAAAATGACATGGAAAAGTCAGGCCAGCTGGCCGTAGTACATGCGGGTTTCGTATTCGAACGCGATATGTCCGCCGGACTGATGCGTGTCGAAGAGCCGCCGTAATTCGGCGAGCATCGGTGCATAGCGGGAATCGGAGGGCAAGGGTGTATAGGAGGAAGACAGCAGGCGTCCCTGGAGGGACTCGTAGTCGAAAGTTTGCCGGTATTGAAATGTTTTTGATTGGTAAGACGCTGGATCGAAGAATGAACCGATGCGCTCGGTGGTGCGTTCGTGTCGAACCTGGCTGTAATCGGTACCGCAAGCGACCAGAAGATTTTCGTATTCGACAAGAAAAGGTGTGGAGGCCGTTTTTCGCTCATTCCAGACGAGCACGGCCCATCCCTTGGGTTTAAGGATGCGAGCGAATTCGGCTCGAGCCTTGGCGAGATCAAACCAATGTGCGGCTTGGCCTGCAGTAACCAAGTCTACGGTATGCGATGCAAGCGTGGTGGCTTCGGCTGTGCCGTCGACGCTGGTGAAGCGAGGATAGCCACCCAGAGAGCGCTCTCCTGCTTCGCGCATGTCCTGATTGGGTTCAACGGCAAAGACAGAGTTGCCATTGTCTAGAAAAACTTTTGTGAGCAATCCGGTGCCCGAGCCGACGTCGGCGACGACAGAAGAGGAGGTCAGACCGCAATCGCGCTGCAGAGTCTCGAGCACTTCGGGCGGATAGCCGGGGCGATACAAGACGTAGTTGTCGACGCGGGAAGAAAAACGCTGGGTGGAGTTGCTCGTGGCCATGAAATCAGTTTAGCGAAAAGGGTGCGCGGACGCAGGATGCCGGGCGGAGGAGTACAATCTACAGTTTTCCCCGGCAGCGTGGGGCTGCCGTGGGAATCAACCGCGCGGAACATTTTCATGGCAGTCGTCGAGATCAGTGAACTGGCGCCAGACTTCGATCTGCCCGCTCTCATCGCGGGGGTAAAGAAACGATTCCGATTAAGCGAGCAACGCGGCAAGAAAAACGTCGTGGTCGCGTTCTATCCGTTCAATTGGGAACCCGTCAGCAGCCGCCAGCTGCGCTCCTATCAGGCGGAGCGGCAAAGATTTCTGGACTGCAGTACCGAGGTGGTGGGCATCTCGGTCGAATCGATCATGAATACGACAGCGTGGGAACGCGAAATCGGTCCCTTCGACTTTCCCTTGTGCAGCGACTTCTGGCCGCACGGACAGGTGGCGGAAAGGTATGGAGTGTTGCGCATGAACGGCTCCGATAGGGGGACGAGCGAGCGAGCAACCATCGTTGTGGACAAAGCGGGGAAGATTGTCTTTCGCAGGACCTACGATTCGGAGCAAGTTCCCGAAGTCGAGGATGTGCTGGCAGCAATCAAAAAGGTTTGAACTTTCGGCACCGATCCATAGAGTTGTTTTGAAGAAAGTTTAGGAACCCAGGAGGCTGATGAAGCTCATCGGGAATATTTTTGTCGTGTTCGTTCTGGTCTTGTCGAATTCTCGCGGTGTACAAAGCGCGCGACCCGCGTCTCCCGGGCAAACCATGGTGGGCGCGCCGAGTTCAAATGCGGCGGCTATTTTTGGATTTCGCAATCCCGCCGGGGAAAGCTCCGTCGAAGCCCGATTTCTCGCGGTGCCCGATCCGAAACTGGCAGAAGAGCACCTAAAGACTCTGACGCAGGCGCCTCACGTCGCAGGCTCCCCGGAAGACAAAACGACCGCCGAGTACGTGGCACGCCGATTCCGCGAGGCGGGGCTCGACACGCAAATTGTCGAGTACCGCGTGTGGATGAACTACCCGTCAGAGATCAGCGTCGATGTGACCGCGCCCGCCGGCGTGAAGATGCATGGGCCCACACGCGAGCATGTGGAAGGAGACCCATACCAGGACGATCCGCGAGTCATCACTCCGTATAACGCGATGTCCCCTTCGGGCGACATGGAGGCGGACGTGGTGTACGCGAACTATGGAACGCCGGACGACTTCCAGAGACTGGCTCAGATGAAAGTCGACGTGCGCGGCAAAATTGTCCTGGTGAGATACGGCCAGAACTTCAGGGGTGTCAAGACTTACGTCGCGCAGGAGCATGGAGCGGCAGGGGTAATCATTTACTCCGACCCGGCCGACGACGGCTGGAAGAAGGGTGACAAATATCCCAGAGGTCCGTGGCGGCCCGATACCAGTGTGCAGAGAGGCTCGATCGGTTACATGTTCGAGTTCTCCGGCGACCCCACCACGCCGGGCGTGGCATCGACAGAAGGTTTGCCTGATTCGAAGCGGACACCTCCGGCGGAGTCGGCACAGATGCCAAAGGTACCGACCACGCCACTGTCGTATCACGATGCGTGGCCGATTCTCGAAAACCTGGGCGGGCCGGAGTCGCCGCGGGAGTGGCAGGGAGCTTTGCCGTTTACCTATCACGTGGGACCGGGACCGGCGCGGGTGAAGATGCACCTGAAACAGGATTACCAGTACCGGACGATCTGGGACGTGATCGGGCGAGTGCGCGGGAGCAGCGCGCCGGAAGAACTGGTCGTGGCGGGCAATCATCGTGATGCATGGGTCTACGGCGCGGTTGATCCGAACAGCGGCACAGCGGCGATGCTGGAGGCGGTACACGGCATTGGCGAGTTATTGAAGTCGGGGTGGAAGCCTAAGCGGACGATCGTGATCGGGAGTTGGGACGCCGAGGAACAGGGCCTGATCGGATCGACGGAGTGGGGCGAGCAGAACGCCGAAGAACTGGCCAATGCCGATGCCTATTTCAATATGGACGTCGCGGTTTCAGGGCCGAAGTTCGGAGCGTCATCGGTTCCGAGTTTGAAACAGTTCTTGCGGGATATCAGCAAAGCCGTACCCAGTCCCAAGGGCGGGACGGTTTACGAAACTTGGCACAAGCCCAGCGACACGGGAACCGTAACGACAGTGCCGCAGGAGGCGATTGGCGACACGAGACGCACGCCGGCTGCGCAGTCCCGCCAGGATGCGCAGGTCGGGGACTTGGGCAGCGGATCAGACTTTACCGTTTTTCTGCAGCACCTGGGGGTGCCCGCAACCGATATCGGGTCGAGCGGTTCATACGGCGTGTATCACTCTGCCTTCGATAATTTCGCCTGGTTCAAGAAGTTCGGGGATCCCGATTTCGTCTACGAGCAGGAGATGGCGCGAGTGTATGGGTTGGAAATCCTGCGCATGGCAGAAGCCGATGTGTTGCCCTTCGACTATGAAGAATATGGCAAGGAAATTTCCGCCTACGTGGATGCCGCGAAAAAGAAAGCAGATGGGAAGTTTGGGAAAACTTCTCCCGACTTCAGCGCAGCGCAGGAAGCGGCGCGGCATTTCACGAACGCAGGATCCGCCATGCTGGAAAAGCAAAAGAACAGTTCGGGAGACGCAGCCAGGCTGAATCGCGTGCTAAGAGAGACCGAACACGCGCTGATGATTCCCGAAGGACTGCCGAATCGTCCCTGGTATCACCACGCAATCTACGCGCCAGGCGTTTATACCGGGTATGCCGCAGTGGTAATTCCGGGTGTGAACGAGGCGATCGACAAGGGCGACATCGAAACCACACGAAAGCAGATTACCGTGCTGGCAACGGCCTTGCACCGTGCCGCGCAAATGCTAGATAGCTATCGTTGAGAGCGGCTGCCGACCGAGGAGCGCTAGCAGCGCTGCAAATTGCAGAAACAAAGACCTTGTCCTGAAACCGGGGAAGGCTCACACCGATCGAGCTAGTATCAATCCAACCGCGCCGACTACGACCGCAATCATGAATGTGTGGCAGCCATGCTGATGGGGGTCGAGTACCACCAGGCAGCGTGGGTCAGTGACAACTCGCGGGACTAAGATGATGATTAACATCGCGAGAGAGGTCCAGAGAGCCCAGCGTTCTCCGCGACGAAGCGGGATGAGGGCCAATAGGATTCCCGCAACTGCCAGCGCGCAACCCAGAGCGACTGGCCATGGCGAGGCGTATTGGGCGAGCATGGCGGCACCGAGATGCTGATGCGAGCGGGCGTAGAATGGGGCTCCCAGCGACGCGTAAAGTAGTAACGCATAGGCGAGAACGACAAGCCCAACCCCGATTTTTCGCATAGGGTCCGACCTTTACACCGAACCACCTTCTACGACGGGCGGGGACGCCCTTTGCTTACACGAAGCTTCTTCGACGGGCGACGACGCCCCTCGCTACATCAGGCAATTTTCTCTATTTGAGCGAGACAAGCTTAGCTACGAGTTCTGAATAATCTTTCTTTTCCAGGCCGTGCACTTCCTTGTTGTACTCGTCGACTTTGCTCGAATAGTTCATGGAGCAGAACTTGGGCCCACACATGGAGCAGAAGGCGGCTTCCTTGTAATAGTCGTCGGGCAGAGTTTCGTCGTGCATCGAGCGCGCGGTTTCAGGATCGAGAGACAGCGCAAACTGTTTTTCCCAGTCGAACTTGTAACGGGCGTAGCTGAGCGCGTTGTCGCGGTCCTGCGCGCCGGAACGGTGGCGAGCGATGTCGGCGGCGTGGGCGGCGATCTTGTAAGCGATGATGCCGTCTTTCACGTCTTTTTCGTTAGGCAGGCCGAGGTGCTCCTTGGGCGTGACGTAGCAAAGCATGGCCGCTCCGTGCCAGCCGATCATGGCAGCACCGATGGCGGAAGTGATGTGATCGTAGCCGGGAGCGATGTCGGTCACGAGCGGGCCGAGAGTGTAGAAGGGAGCCTCGTCGCAAAGTTCCACTTCCTTGTCGACCTGCTCTTTGATTTTGTCGAGCGGAATGTGACCTGGGCCCTCGATCATCACCTGGACGTCTTGAGCCCATGCTTTGCGGGTGAGCTGGCCCAGCGTTTTGAGTTCCGCGAACTGGGCCTCGTCGCTGGCGTCGGCGATGCAGCCGGGGCGCAGACCGTCCCCTAAGGAGAAGGATACGTCGTGCTTGGCGAAGATTTTCACGATGTCGTCGAACCGCTCG
>Ga0126372_10000520_pt1 | contig 13589 bp, 10 predicted proteins | sample PanSoiMetaPlot_6_FD_92762 | JGI IMG/M metagenome (GOLD analysis project Ga0126372, IMG submission 92762) | Tropical forest soil microbial communities from Panama - MetaG Plot_6 | ecosystem: Environmental > Terrestrial > Soil > Tropical forest > Bulk soil | place: Panama | collected 2016-02-17
CCCGCTGCGGCGGCAAGCGCCTTGAGCTCGCGGGCAAAATGCTGGCGCGTCAGGTGCCCCACTTGGCCAAAGGAGGGAAAAAGCCATTTCGTCTCCCGGCGAGCATTCGCCGACCGCAAGAGCGCAAGGTACTCATGCATGGCTTGCTTGGCCGCCTCGTTGAGTGGCACTAGGCGCTCCTTATTGCCCTTGCCGCGCACTGCCAGCATGCGCGCATTGCGCTCGGCTGCCGACATCGGAAGCGCGACCAGTTCGGAAACTCGCAATCCGGTGGCGTAGAGCACCTCGATCAGGCAAGTGAGCCGGGCGGCACGAAGCCGCTTCGAAGCCGGCTGGTCTAACTGATCCATGCTGGCCCGCGCCTGCGCCAGCAGCCGGTCCACTTCCGTGATGCTGAGCACCTTGGGCAGTGCACGGTTGCGTTTTGGCCCTTCGATCACCGCGGAAGGATCATCGGCGCGGTACCCTTCCGCGTACAGGAAACGATAAAGCTGGCGGATGGCCGAGAGCCGTCTCGCGACCGACGAAGCGGCGAAGCGACGCTTGGCAAGTGAGCCGAGATAAGCGCGAAGATCGTCGGTCGAAGCGCGGCCGATGGCCCGTCCCGCCTTGCCGAGTTCCGCGGAGAAATCGGCGAGATCGCGGCTATAGGCGGCAAGCGTGTTCTTGGCCGCTCCACGCTCGGCCGCAACCATGTCGAGGAACAGCTCGATTAATGCCTGGTCGGAATCTTTGGCCGTCGGGGCCATTCGGAACTGGCGCGCTTAGGGCTGTTTGGCGAACTTATCCGGCGGAATCGAAACCGTAATCTCGCGCGGCTTAGGGGCAAACCAAGTCGCAAGCATGAACATGGCGCCATAAGCCAGCCCCCCTAGAATGCCAATCAGAGTGAGGAATCGAAGCAGGCTTGGCATGGTTCTATCTCGGCCAGAAACTTTGCATAAAAGAATGGAGAAACTAGGACATCGCGACACCGCCCCAAGGATGGTTAATAGCGCGGCCTCCGTGTGCTACGAAGGCGCTAGCCCGTGGCGTGTTAGAAGAGAGAGTCGAGTTTCGTCGGTGCCCAAGCAAGCCCGGTAGGATTGAAGACTATGCCGCAAGGCGCAACACCCGACCTCGCCGCGCGGCCGGAGGCTGCCGTCACAACGGCCCTTGGCCGGCGCTCGATCGTGCTCGTGGGCATGATGGGCTCCGGTAAGTCGTCGATCGGCCGCCGAGTGGCGCTTCGGCTTGGGATTCCGTTTGTCGATGCCGATGCGGAGATTGAACAAGCGGCAGGCATGAGCATTAGCGATATTTTCGCCGTGCGAGGAGAGGCGGAATTCCGCGGGGGCGAAGCGCGCGTTATCGCCCGGCTGCTGGAGGGGGGTCCGCAGGTGCTGGCGACCGGGGGCGGAGCGTTCATGAATCCGGACACCCGCGCTGCCATCGCCGCCAAGGGCATCTCGATCTGGCTCAAAGCGGAATTCGAGGTACTGATGAGGCGCATCAGGCGCCGCCACGATCGGCCGCTGCTCAAGACCGAAGATCCCGGCGCCACGCTGCGCAAGCTGATGGAACAGCGTGATCCGATTTATTCTTTGGCCGATCTCACCGTGGAGTCGCGCGATGTGTTACACGACAAGATCGTTGATGAAATCGTGAGCGCACTCGCGACCTGGCTCGGCGCGGTCGGCGCGCCAGCGAGCGCTTCCGCCCAAGGAGATCGCCGGCCATGACTGTGCCATTGCGCGCGAGCGATCCGGTCATCGTCAATGTCGCGCTTGGCGAGCGCAGCTACGATGTCGTCATCGGACGCGGCCAACTGGCTTTACTGGGCGCAAAAGTCAGCATGCTGCGGCCGGGGTGCAAGGCCGCGATTGTCAGCGACGAGACTGTCGCAGTTCACCATCTTGCGACAACTGAGAAGGCACTTGCCGCTGCCGAAATCGCGGCCGTGGCGACCGTGGTGGTGCCGCCCGGCGAGAGTTCGAAAAGCTTCCCAACGCTGGAGAGAGTTTGTGAAGCGCTAATTTCCACACGGATCGAGCGTGCCGACATTGTGGTTGCTCTCGGCGGTGGCGTCATCGGAGATCTTGCTGGTCTTGCCGCCGCCCTTGTACGTCGTGGTCTTGCCTATGTGCAGATTCCCACCTCCCTGCTCGCGCAAGTCGATTCGTCCGTGGGCGGAAAGACGGCAATCGATTCTAAGCACGGCAAGAACCTCATCGGCACGTTCCACCAGCCGCTGTTGGTGATTGCCGATACCGCTCTGCTCGACACACTGCCGGCGCGCCAATTCCGTGCCGGTTATGCGGAAATCGTCAAATACGGGTTGATAGGAGATACTGGCTTCTTTGCTTGGCTGGAGTCGAATTGGCGGGAAATTTTTGCCGGCGGCGCGGCGCGCGAGCATGCAATCGCGGTGAGCTGTCGTATGAAAGCGGCGATTGTAGCGCGTGACGAGCGCGAGAGCGGGGAGCGTGCGCTTCTTAATCTCGGCCATACTTTCGGCCATGCACTTGAGGCCGCGGCCGGCTTTTCTGATCGGTTGTTGCACGGTGAGGCCATTGCGCTCGGCATGGCACTCGCATTCGGCTTCTCTGCCAAGCGCGGGCTGCTGCCGAAGTCGGAGACCGAGCGGGTTAAACACCACCTTGCGGCGGTCGGCCTGCCGATCCATCTCAGTTCCGTTAGGGGCGCGCTGCCCGACGCTGATCGCCTGATGGAACTCATCGCCCAGGACAAGAAGGTCAAGCGAGGCAAGCTGACGTTCATCCTGGCGCGCGGAATCGGCGCAAGCTTCATCGAGTCCGATGTCGATGCCGCCGAGATCCGCGCTTTCCTGGCCGAGAAGATCGCCGAGCGATGACTGCCTACGATTGGTTCGCCCTGGTGGCGGTTCTCATTTGTATCTTCCTCTCCGCCTTCTTCGCGGGAAGTGAGACCGCGTTGACCGCTTCCTCGCGTGCCAGCATGCACCGGCTCGAAAAGCAGGGGAATCGGCGCGCGGTGCTGGTCAATCATCTGCTCAGTGCTCGCGAAAGAATGATCGGTGCGCTCCTTTTCGGCAACAACGCAGTCAACATCGCCGCGTCCGCGCTCGCGACAGGTGTGCTTCTCGCCTGGTTCGGCGAAGTGGGTGTGATCTATGCCACCGTGGTTATGACCATTGCGATCGTGGTGTTCGCCGAGATCTTGCCGAAAACCGCAGCCTTCAACGCGCCTAACCGCATTGCGCTCGCTGTTGCGCGTCCGATCGATTGGACGGTCCGGCTACTCGCGCCCATCCTTGTCGCTGTCGAATGGGTCGTAAAAGGTGCGCTGCGGTTTGCCGGAATGAAGCTCGGTCAAACCGAATCTATCCTTTCGCCGCATGAGGAGCTGCGTGGAGCGGTCGATCTCTTGCATCACGCGGGCGGCGTCGAGCGGCTCGACCGTGACATGCTGCGTGGGCTCCTGGATCTACGCGATCTCACCGTTTCAAACGTCATGATCCACCGTACCGAGATGGTTACGGTCTGCGCCGATGATCCGCCCGAACAGGTGGTCAAGGCGGTGCTGGAATCGGAGGTCACACGGGTGCCGCTATGGAAGGGAAAGCCGGAGAACATTATCGGCATCCTGCACGCCAAGGATCTGTTGCGTGCGATGCAGGTAGCGGAAGGCGACCTCGACAAAATCGACATTACCGCGATCGCTCGGCCTCCGTGGTTCGTGCCCGACATACGCCCGCTTTCGGAACAGTTGAAAGCCTTCCGCCGGCGTAAGACGCATTTCGCGCTGGTGGTTGATGAGTACGGCGAGGTTATGGGCTTGATTACCCTCGAGGATATTTTGGAGGAGATCGTCGGCGACATCTCGGATGAATACGACGTCGCGGTGCCCGGCGTGCGGCCACAGCCTGACGGCTCAGTCAATGTCGACGGCGGCGTACCCATCCGCGATGTCAACCGTGCGATGGAATGGAATTTGCCCGATGATGAGGCAACCACCGTCGCGGGCCTCGTCATACATGAGGCGCGTTCGATCCCCGAGCCCGGCCAAACCTTTACGTTTCATGGCTTCCGCTTCCGCGTGCTGCGCCGCGACCGCAATCGCATCACTGCCTTGCGCATCACGCCTTTGGTGCGCAAGGCACTGGCAAAGCTGGCTTGACCGAGACGGTTGGGGGTTGGAGCCGCTGACGCCCCGATATCAAGCGCCGGCTTCGCCGGGAGCGGCGGCATGAATGGCGAGCGCATGCACGCCGCCTTGAAGCTCGGCGCCAAGTAAGTCGTTGATCATGCGGTGGCGTTCGAGTCGGCTCTTCCCGCGAAAAGCCTCCGCCACAATATACACCCTGAAATGAGTCTCCCCGCTGACCCGATACGCAGCATGCCCGGCGTGCTGATGGGATTCGTCCAGCACCTTCAGGCTCTCGGGGGCGAAAGCTTGGGTCAGCTTGTCCGCGATCAGATCGCGCCTTGCCATGACGTCGCATACCGGGAACGAGACCTGCCGGTCAACCAGGCTCAAAATTGCGCAAACGCAGTTGTCAAGACTTGAAGATATCTCTGCCACACGCGCATACTGATCGGTCATGAAAAGCGACTCGCCCCTGTTCGATCGCATCCGGGTCAAGCCCGACAAAGACCGTCGGCTGCGCGGGCAGTGCCCAGCCTGCGAATGGCCGGATTGCGCCGCGGCCGCGACCCACCGCGCCCCCAAGGGGCGGCTGCGAGAGCGGGAATATTGGCGGTTTTGTTTGGAACACGTGCGCGAATACAATCATGCCTACAATTTCTTCGCCGGGATGAGTACCGAGGATATTGCCCGTTATCAGAAGGAAGCCGTCGTAGGCCATCGCCCGACCTGGAAAATGGGGATGAGTGGCGGGCCGCCCAGTTCGCGCTCCCACTCCTCCCGGTTTGATCCCGAATTCACTAACGTCGGTAATCCATTCGGGATTTTCCGGGAGTTCGGCGCAGCAGGTATTCCAGGGCGCGCGTCCCGGCGCAGCGCGACAGAATCCCGCACGGTGCGCAATGCCGAACGCAAAGCGCTCGACGCGCTCGGGCTCGAGGCGGACGCCTCCGCGCAAGACGTCAAAGCGCGGTTCAAGACGCTTGTGAAGCGGCATCATCCCGACGCCAATGGTGGCGACCGCTCCTCGGAGGATCGGCTGCGGGAGATCATCCAGGCCTACAATTATCTGAAATCGATCGGCTTCCGTTGACGCAACGAGGTCGGGCCCCTGGAGCCGTGTTGCGGGCCATACCCGGCACGCCTCGTTTTCGATCGGCAGCCTCATCCCGAATTGCGCCTGACGCGGCTCTGCCATGACCACTTTGCAGTTGGATTTGCAGGTCATTCGGGAACGTGCGCGAACAGGACGCGGCGTCGCGCGCTTTTGCAGCGGCGAGGGGGGACGTGAAGGCGCCACTTCCGGGCGGCAGAGTGGAAATCCGGCCGGGCTAAGCTCCCGAACGAGGTAACGGCAGCTTGAACCAGGCGTGCAATGCGCGCGTTCTCATGCTGGCTTGGGCTCGCTGCGTTGACCTTACAATGCGCGATACTTATTTGAAATCATGAGATTTTCAGTCTACCACATCGCGCCTTTCACGGGCCGTCGGCTTTCTGCTAAGTTGGCGGGCGATTCCGCACCGCCTTCCGTCGACCGAAAACGGGTCTCGGTCGCTTCCGAGATCACGGAGGAGCAATGACCGCCCCAACACAAGAGATCGCTAGCCTTCCCGATATGAAGGTGTCGATCCGTCAGCTCTTCGGTTTCGACAGTGACATGGAGGTGCCGGCCTATTCGGAAGCCGATGAGCATGTTCCAGATATCGATCCTGATTATCGGTTCGATAAGCCGACGACGCTCGCCATCCTCGCTGGCTTCGCGCACAATCGCCGCGTCATTGTCACGGGCTATCACGGCACCGGCAAATCGACCCATGTCGAGCAGGTGGCCGCTCGTCTCAACTGGCCGTGTGTGCGCGTGAATCTCGACAGCCATATCAGCCGCATCGATCTGATTGGCAAGGACGCCATCGTCATTCGCGACGGCATGCAGGTGACTGAGTTCCGAGACGGTATTCTGCCATGGGCATACCAGCACAACGTCGCGCTGTGTTTCGATGAATATGATGCGGGCCGTCCCGACGTGATGTTCGTCATTCAGCGTGTGCTGGAGTCCTCCGGCCGGCTGACTTTGCTCGACCAGAGTCGTGTGATCAGGCCGCACCCGGCCTTCCGTCTGTTCGCGACCGCGAACACGGTCGGACTCGGCGACACCTCCGGGCTCTATCATGGCACGCAGCAGATCAACCAGGCGCAGATGGACCGTTGGTCGATTGTCACCACGCTCAATTATCTGCCGCACGACAATGAGGTCGACATCGTGCTCGCGAAGGCGAAGCACTATCGCACCGATCAAGGTCGCGATGTCGTCAACAAGATGGTGCGCGTCGCCGACCTCACGCGTAATGCGTTCATGAATGGCGATATTTCCACTGTGATGAGCCCGCGCACGGTAATCACCTGGGCGGAGAACGCCGACATCTTCAAGGACATTGGCTTCGCCTTCAGATTGACTTTCCTCAACAAGTGCGACGAGCTGGAACGTCCGATTGTAGCGGAGTTCTATCAACGGTGTTTCGGGGTGGAGTTGCCGGAATCCTCAGTCAATGTGGCGCTGAGTTGAACGTTGCCATGCTCGCGACGCTGTGATGTCGTCTAACCTTCGGCCAAGAAATTCCTTAAAAGAATCCCCGACCGAGCCATTCAAACGCGCGGTCACGGGGTGCCTTCGCGCGATCGCCCGCAAGCCCGACCTCGGCGTGGCATTCGCCGCCGAACGCCCTGGTATCGTGGCCGGAAAGGCGCGCCTGCCCGAACCCCCGCGAAAGCTCAGTGGAGCGGATGCCGCGATCGTGCGCGGCCACGCCGATTCGATCGCGCTCAAGCTCGCCTGCCACGATCCTCTGGTGCATCGCAAACTTGTACCGGGCGGCCACCAGGCACGTGCCGTCTTCGAGGCGGTCGAGCAGGCCCGTGTCGAGGCGATTGGCGCCCGCCGCATGTCTGGCGTTGCCAAGAATCTTTCGGCCATGCTCGATGACCGCTTCCACCGCGGCAAATTCGACCAGGTCACCGACCGGGCGGATGCGCCCATTGAGGAAGCGGTCGCGCTGATGGTGCGAGAGCGACTGACCGGTCAAATGCCGCCGGCAGCAGCTAGGAGGATCGTCGATCTATGGCGTCCGTTGATCGAGGATCGCGCCGGACGCGATCTCGATCGTCTCGAGCGGCTCATCGAAAACCAGGCGCGCTTCGGAGATGTCATTCACGACCTGCTCGACGCGCTCGACATGGGGGAGGACCGCAGTACCGAATCCGACGAGGAAGAAGGCGAGGAGGGAGAACAAGATCGTCGCAAGGAGGAATCCGGGGAAGACGGGGAGGGTGCTGATGCCGAGGACACGCAGACCCGCCTCGACGAGGCCGACGTTGCTGGCGAGGACGCATCCGATTCTACGGCTGAGGCGGCGGAGGCGCTCTCCGCAGAGATGGCGGACGACGCCGAGCTGGGTGACGCGGAGGCCCCGGCCGAGCCGCGGCGTCCTCGCCGACATGGTCAGAACGAGCCGCGGGGGCCGGACTATCGCTGCTTCGTCACGAGACATGACGAAACCATCGCCGCCGAGGAGCTGTGCGAACCAGAGGAGCTCGAGCGGCTGCGCGGCTATCTGGACAAGCAACTCTCGCATTTGCAAGGCGTGGTCGCGCGGCTCGCGAACCGTCTGCAGCGCCGGTTGATGGCGCAGCAGAACCGCGCTTGGGAGTTCGACCTTGAGGAGGGATTGCTCGATCCGGCGCGACTCTCACGCATAATAGTCGATCCGCTCCACCCGCTCTCATTCAAGCACGAGAAGGAAACCAGCTTCCGCGACACCGTCGTCACCCTTTTGCTTGATAATTCCGGTTCGATGCGGGGCCGGCCAATCACGGTGGCGGCTACCTGCGCCGATATTCTCGCGCGCACGCTCGAACGATGTGGCGTGAAGGTGGAGATTCTTGGCTTCACCACGCGCGCGTGGAAAGGCGGACAATCGCGCGAGGCGTGGCTCGCCGCCGGAAAACCGCCAAATCCCGGGCGGCTCAATGATCTGCGCCACATCATCTACAAGTCGGGCGATGCACCCTGGCGACGCGCCCGCAAAAATCTCGGATTGATGATGCGTGAAGGCCTACTGAAGGAGAATATCGACGGCGAAGCGCTCGATTGGGCGCACAAGCGGCTGCTGAGCAGAACCGAACAACGCAAGATCCTGATGATGATCTCCGACGGCGCGCCCGTCGACGATTCGACGTTGTCCGTGAATCCTGGCAACTATCTCGAGCGGCATCTGCGCTGGGTTATCGAGGAGATCGAGACGCGTTCGCCGGTGGAATTGATCGCGATCGGTATCGGTCACGACGTCACGCGCTACTACCGACGCGCTGTCACCATCGTCGATGCCGAGGAGCTCGGTGGCGCCATGACCGAGAAGCTCGCCGAGCTATTCGACGAGGAGTCGCCTGGCGCGCCGCGGCGGAGGTTCGACGCGTGACGAACCGTATGACGGTTCGGCCTTGTAGCGTTGCATGGCCAAACCGACGGATGATCACAGCGTTCATCGCAGGCGTTTCTTTGTTTGCAGCCATTCCCGGCGCAGCGCAGATATCGCCGTCTGCTGCGCCCCCACTCGCAATCGATATTCAAAGTGAGCCGATTACGACGTTCGATGTTCGTGATCCCTCCCGTCGTCAGTTCGGCCTCCTGGAGTTCCGCGGCGGTCTCGTGCTGCGTTCGTCCCACAGCAGCTTTGGGGGCATATCCGCCATTCGCGTCGCCGCCGATGGCGCGCACTTCATCGCATTGACCGACAAGGCCTGGTGGTTTCGCGCCGCCTCGTTTACGAAGGCACGCGGCCGAGCGGTGTCGCAGATGCGGAAATGGCGCCGATGCTGGGCGCCGAGGGAAAACCGCTGGCCGCGCGGGGTTGGTATGACACGGGATCGATCGCGGAGGACGGTGGCACGCTCTATGTGGGGATAGAGCGCGTGCATCAGATCGTCCGGTTCAATTACGGGAAGGACGGCCTGTTCGCCCGCGGCCATCCGATCGCGCTGCCGCCCGGCCTTCGTGCGCTTCCCGCGAACAAGGGCGTGGAGGCGCTGGTGTTCGTTCCCAAGGGCCTCCCACTTGCCGGATCGCTCATTGCAATTTCCGAACGCGGCCTTGACAAGATGGGTAACATCATCGGTTTTCTCATCGGTGGACCGCGCCCCGGCAGTTTCGCGATTAAGCGCATTTCGAACTATGACATCACCGACGCTGCCCTCCTGCCCCGCGGTGACGTTCTGCTGCTGGAGCGCAGATTTGGCTGGGACAGCGGTTTGGGTGTCCGTATGCGGCGGATAGCACTCGACGAGATCAAGCCGCGCGCTCTGGTCGACGGTTCCGTTCTGTTCGACGCCGATCTCGGCTATGAGATCGACAACATGGAGGGGCTGAGCGTCCACCGCGGCGCCGCCGGCGAAATCGTGCTCACGCTCGTTTCCGACGACAATTTCTCCGTGGTTCAGCGCACGCTGCTACTGCAGTTCATCCTGGCGGAATTTTAATCGATCCACGTCGTCGGCGCGCGCGAAAACGCTGTCCCATTTCGAGCTTGCATCAGCGTCATCCCGCTGCGGCAGCTTTTTTCTTTCTGATCTGCCGTTTCAGTTCGAGCGCCTTATCTGAGAGTTCGCCGTTCCTCGCTTGCAACAGGAATGCGTCAAGCCCGCCGCGATGATCGACGGTTTTCAACGCGTTCGCCGATACACGCAATTTGACCGTGCGGCCAAGCGCGTCAGAGATTAGGGTGGCGTTGAGCAGATTGGGTAGGAACCGCCGTTTAGTTTTGATATTCGAGTGGCTCACCTTATGCCCAACCTGCGCACCCTTGCCGGTCAGTTCGCATCGCCGCGACATCGAGAAGGCCCTGTATTCGTAGCCAGATTGTCCCACCAAGCACTCGGCAGAACGGCGCTGCGACTTTGCGCAGGCCCCGGCGGACCTATAATGACGTCATCAAAAGGCGTCAACCTGGCGTTTTGTTTGAGATTGCGGGGGGCAGCGACTTTGTGCCTTTGTCCCCCAACGCAATGCTGCGCTGGCGATATTCGAGCGCCTTGATCGGGCCAAGATGCCCGTCAAGGGTGCCTCGGTCGCGAGCCCGTCGGTCCGGCCGTAGATGGCAGCCTGCTTTAGGCCGGCGGTCCAATAGGAACTAGCAAGACAGCAGGGATCCTTCGTGAGCTCGTACCACGTCACCCGTCATGCGATTTTCGTCAGCATGGCCGCGCTCGCGCTGACCATGGCGGAGGCGCCGCAGCGTGTGGCTTTTGCCCAGGGCAAGCTGGACGCCCGCTACGTCGTCACGTTGAGCGGCCTTCCGATCGGCCGTGGGGCCTGGGTGATTGACATTGGCGAGGATTACTTCACCGCGGCGGCGAGCGGAGCGACGGCTGGTTTGTTGCGCGTGTTTGCCAACGGCGAGGGGGAGAGCTCCGCGCGCGGTACCATTTCCGGCGGCCAGCTCGTGCCCTCAACCTACGCCTCGCGCATTGTCACGGGTGACAAGTCCGATGAAGTGCGAATGGCGTTCAGCGCCGGCACAGTGAAAGAATTGACGGTCAATCCGCCAACCGTACCCGGCCCGGACCGCGTTCCCCTCACCGAGGCGCACCGACGCGGGGTTTCGGATCCAATGAGTGCTTCGCTGATGAGGGTCCCCGGCAGCGGTGACACGCTGGTCCCGCAGGCTTGTCAGCGTACGCTGTCGATTTTCGACGGCCGGACGCGCTACGACCTTCAGCTTGTTTTCAAGCGGCTTGATCGCATCAGCTCCGAGCGGGGCTACCAAGGCCTGGCCGTCGTCTGCGCAGTCTATTTTTCGCCGATCGCAGGGCACGTTCCGGAGCGCTACGCGATCAAGTACCTCATGCAGTTGCGCGACATCGAGTTCTGGCTTGCTCCCATCGCGGGCACGCGCGTGATGGTCCCCATTCGTGCCGCCGTCCCGACGCCAATCGGGCTCGGAGTGTTGCAGGCGACCCAATTCATTTCGGTGGCGCAGCCCAGCAAGGCCAAGACGCAGTGATGGCCAGCGCCGGCTCCGAGGGGCGGTCCCGAACTCGGGCGGTTGGCGCACTCTCGGTCGCGTTCACCGTAGGCACGGCGAACTTGTCCGCTTTACACGATGTTGGGGTGGGCACCGGTGACAATACAAGATGTGGCCGTGAACGAATTCTGACAGAAACGGAGTCAGCGATTCGGGCGCGATTCGTTCGGGACTCGTTCCACTACGGCACCAAGGCGTCAGGGACCGACGATTGGCGGTCGAACCTCACTGCATCCACTAGAAACACTGCTAATTGAAACGGCGGCAATGGAGGTTTGCCGCCTCGGCCGCAACAGCAAACGTCGCTACCGCGTAACGTAGTCCACTGCACTTCAACGGCGCATATTCTGTTGCTACGCCGATAATGGGGCTGATGGCCGACCGCTATGGCGAGCACTTCGGCTCCTTCCCAAAAACCTGCTAACCGCAGATTGATTAAGTGAAACCCCAACGTGATGCCTTTGACTTTCCGGGAACACTGCCGGCGGCCCGCTCGGATAGGCAATTGGACGAGCGCTTGGAATGGGTGTTGGCTGGAGGGGGTAGAAGCAGGTATCTTCGATCGAGCAGGATGTATGCGCGATCCCAAGACACCTGCGTGATTATCGGCGCGAACTCAAACGCGCGGCGCCATCTCTCATCTCGTAGCCTCGAGGGCTTCGCCGCGCTCGATGCACAAGTGTGACGGATAGCATCGCGCGACACCAACGTCAGTGATCGCCTCGTCGGTCGATGCCTATTTCCTTTTCCTCTCCAGCTAGTCGCGATTCCGGCGCCCGCGGCAGCGGTGTAACGGCGGTGCTTGGTCCGACCAACACCGGCAAGACTCATCTCGCAATCGAACGTATGCTGGGCCACTCCTCCGGCATCATCGGTCTGCCGCTGCGATTATTGGCCCGCGAGGTCTACAACAAGGTCGCGGCCCGTTCGGGCATAGATGCAGTCGCACTCGTCACAGGCGAGGAGAAGATCAAGCCACCAACCCCACGGTATTGGGTCTCCACTGTCGAGGCGATGCCGCGCGACCTCGACGTTGCCTTCGTAGCTATTGATGAGGTGCAGCTCGGTGCCGATCTCGAGCGAGGTCATGTCTTCACGGACCGCATGCTCAACCGCCGAGGACGCGAGGAGACCCTGGTGCTCGGTGCGCAGACGGTCCGGCCCATGGTCGAGAGATTGTTGCCCGGCGCTCATGTCTTGACGCGACCACGGCTGTCGCAGCTCTCATTTGCGGGCGAGAAGAAGATAACGCGGCTTCCGCGCCGTTCTGCAGTCGTCGCGTTCTCGGCCGAGGAGGTCTATTCGATCGCCGAGCTGATCCGCCGACAACGCGGCGGTGCTGCCGTGGTGTTGGGAGCGCTCAGTCCTCGCACGCGCAATGCACAGGTTGCGCTCTACCAATCCGGTGACGTCGAATATCTGGTTGCTACAGATGCCATCGGAATGGGACTCAACCTCGATGTCGATCACGTCGCTTTCGCCTCCGACCGGAAGTTCGACGGATACCAATTCAGAAGGCTCAATCCGGCCGAGCTTGCGCAGATCGCGGGCCGCGCTGGCCGAGCTACGCGAGACGGCACCTTTGGCACCACCGGCAGATGCCCGCCGTTCGAAACTGAACTTGCGCAGGCGCTCGAAAGCCATTCGTTCGAGCCGGTCAAGGTGCTGCAATGGCGCAATACTGCGCTTGACTTCACATCTGTCGGCGCACTGCAGGCTTCTCTTGCCGAAACCCCGAAGCAGAACGGCCTGACCCGCGCGCCCGTCGCCGAGGACATCCTCGTTTTAGAACATGTTGCACGCGACGACGAAATCCGCGTGTTGGCGAAAAGCCGCGAAGCAGTCGAACGATTGTGGGACGTCTGCCAGGTACCCGATTATCGAAAGATCTCTCCAGCTACCCATGCAGAGCTCGCGACTACGCTTTACAGTTTTCTGATGCGGGAAGGAACCATTCCCACCGACTGGTTCGCTCGCCAAGTCGAAGAGGCAGATCGCACCGAGGGGGACATCGATACGCTGTCGAACCGCATCGCCCACATCCGTACCTGGACATTTGCCGCGAATCGTCCGGACTGGCTGGTTGACCCCGAGCATTGGCAAGGCGTTACGCGCGCGGTCGAAGATAAATTGTCGGACGCGCTCCATGACAGGCTCACCGAGCGCTTTGTCGATCGCCGCACCAGTGTGTTGATGCGTCGGCTACGCGAGAACGCGACCCTCGAGACCGATATAGGCAAGAGCGGGGAGGTCGTAGTCGAGGGGCATGTCATCGGCCGGCTCGACGGATTCCTGTTTACGCCCGCCGCTTCGGCCGCGGGGTCCGAGGCGAAAGCGCTCGCCAGCGCCGCGCAAAAGGCGCTAGCAGGAGAAATCGATGCACGGGCCACGCGTCTCGCACAAGCGGCG
>Ga0126372_10000521_pt1 | contig 13558 bp, 12 predicted proteins | sample PanSoiMetaPlot_6_FD_92762 | JGI IMG/M metagenome (GOLD analysis project Ga0126372, IMG submission 92762) | Tropical forest soil microbial communities from Panama - MetaG Plot_6 | ecosystem: Environmental > Terrestrial > Soil > Tropical forest > Bulk soil | place: Panama | collected 2016-02-17
AATTGTCGCCGGCATTGTTAGTAAACAGAAACCGCCTGTCCGGCGCGAGTATGACGCTGCCCGCACCCTCGAAGTCGTTCGGCCGACTGACGTGGTAGATCGGGCTGAGAACCCCGGAACCGGCGCCACCCGTGGGGACACGCTCCATTTCGGTAATCGTGCCGTTCGGCGACCGACGATAGTGGATGATGCTGTTTCGGGTCTCATTCGTCTGCATGTAGAGGTGTCCGCCACCATCATTCGATACCTTCGCAGCTTTCTTCGAGGGCGTTGTCGGTGCTTGAGCCGATCCCACTGCTGTGAAAACAAGAGTAGCTGCGACGATCAATGCAGCGATCGCAATCAATGTGGACAAGAGTCGTGATTTCCGCGTCATGGCAATTCCTAGTGTGTTTTGAACGAGCAACTCACGAAAAGGCGGAGTGCTTCCGCCTTCCCGTCATTCAGGCCCCCCTGAGCGAATCAAAAACCCGCCAAACCCTCGGGGCTGTTGTAGGGGATGGCGACACTGGTAACTTCCTCTAGCGAGCCGTCTGGCTTGGTGGCGTACCCCACCAGCTTCGAGGCGTTCCCGTAGATCTGGTAGAAAAAGGCGCCATCCGGCGAAACCCAGCTATCGCTCGGTCCGCTGCTGACGTCCCCACAAAGCCCCCTGAAAGTGCCATCGCCCTCGACGTCGGGGCACGCAGGATCTTTCGCGACTCTGATCTCAGGGCCGTCGATATAGAAGCTGCTGACGTTGCTGTACCCGAAAACCGTAGCGTACAAGAAGCGGTCATCGGGGGAGAGGGAGAGCCAGCAAAGTTCAGCGATCTTGCCTCGCCTTGTGTCGATGGGTACGACCTTGCCGACGCCAATTCTGCCGTCATCGTCAATGCGGGCTAGGCTGACCCCGTCTCCGACGGCGTAGGCGATGATGAAAGTGTCCGGTCGGTTGTGTAGGAATTGGATGTAGAAAGGAGAACCGCCCCCTCCGTCCTGGAACGACGGGTCGCTGAGCGTGCCGTTTGCATTCACGCGGAATACAACAATGCCGTCCGGATCTGGGGCATTCGAAGCGACGGACCTCTGCTTACCGTCTGGACCAGGCACCCAGAGAATGGGTGAACCGTCCGGATAGGTGCCAGAGATCGCAATAGGCAGATCGAACGTGGTGCCGACAAGGAGAAATCTTTCATCTGGTGAGAGCACAGCCTGAGTTGGAACACGGTGTGGTTTCTCCGGTGTATTCGCCGTGTATCGCTCCATGCGCGGCGTAAGCTTGCCATCACTGGAGACCGACATGAGCCGGATATGATCGGGTCCGAAGGAGTGGACCACGTAAAGGATGCCCTTCGAGGGGGAATATGCCAGCGATTTGGCAGTACCGCTCTTTCCTTCTACGGCGTTCCCGGTCGGCTTGGTGTCGATTAGTTTGAGCCTGCCCTGGTCGCCCATGGCGAAGCTGGAAACCGAATTGTCCCCGCCGTTTGTGGCAAACAGAAACTTGCGATCTGGTGAGAGGATGACGCTGCCCGCGCCTTCAAAGGAGTTGGGCGCGCTCTCCTGGCCGCTGATCGGCTTGAAAGTCCCCGAACCTGCACCGCCGGTGGCGCAACGTTCAACCTCTGTGAGCGTGCCGTTGGCGGACCTGTGGTAGTGGATGATGGTGTTCTTTACCTCGTTGGTTTGCATGTAGAGATGGCCTCCACGGCCGTTCATGCTCATCTCTCTCGACATGTTCGTCTCTTTCGACTTACTCGTTTCCATGGGCATACTTATTTTTCCTCTCGTTTCTTTGAAATTGGATCTGATTTTTCGTAGCTCGGCTCTCGCCACTGCCAGAAATCTCATCACCTAATATCCTTTTTTGTCGCGAAGTAGTGGATAGAACTGCACCCAGGTCATATCGGTGCTGGCGACATTGGCGATATGGCATCCTGCACATTCAGACGCAGGCTTTTCAGCTGCCGTCTTCTCATAAGGCAATGGATGATGCCCGAAGGTGAAGAAGCCCCAGCCGTTGGTCTTGGCGAAGCGCTTACTGTCTTTTATGGTTAGGTCGATGCCGTTGTACGCGCCGTTGAAGAAGCCGCGTCCAGATGGTTCCTTACGAGATCCGTCTGGAAAAGTCGGATCAAGGACCCGTGTGAGTTCCTTTACAATCACTGTTCCTTCTGGAAACTCACCTGTCTTCAAATAGGCGTCAACGTTTTTCTGCTCGATGTAGACGTGATGGTATTCGGGGAAATTTGCCTTGCCATCGTTGAGGCCGTTGGGAGTTAAGGGAGCGCCCACAAAGACCCACTTGCGAAAGCCCGTCGGCAACTGCATTGTGCCATCAGCATTGAATACGACGCTCGACTGTTGAGTCTGAGCGGCAACTGTTTTTGTATTAAGCAGGAACGAGCTCGCAGTAATGAGGCCAATTCCAGCAATGGTTGCTAACAGATACTTTTTCATTCCAACATCTCCTTTTCTAAATTCAATCTGCTCTGTTTATTTCGAAGAGAGAACGGGATAACCTTGGACGTAGACCCAGTCTGTCGTCTTTGCCGGGACGTGGCAGCCCAGGCAGTCTTTTTTGTAGCTGGTTGCGACCTCCTTGTCGGGTGCGTCGGCTTTGAAAAGCGCCCATCCCCAGCCCTCGCCCCAAAGTGGATTGCCGGGATAGCGCCCTTTGTCGTCCTTGATCATCACGAACCACACCTTCGTTTTCGAAGCCCAATGTGCGTCCCCGGTCGTCAACTGAGCGTGATCGCTTGCAAAGACCTCTTTCACCAGCACAGTGCCGTCGGCAAACTTCCCGTTCTTGCGGTAGTACTGGGCCGCCCCAGGCGAGGCGTAGGTGACATGCATTTCCGTGTCGTTGTTGAAATCGGTCACTGCATATGTTCCGAGCAACTGGTAAAGATCTCGAACATCGGCTGGCTTGCTAATATTTCCTGCTTTGTCAACCAGGTCGAATCCGTTGAAGCTGTTATTGCTTTGTGATTTAAGCGACTGATTACTGGCTAAGATCAGTATTACGAGAACAACTATGGAGATGCGGCGTGTTGTCGGTTTCATGTTGCTGCCTCGATTTTTCTTTTTGCACGCATAGGGCCAAAATCGAAATGGTTATTTTTCGCATTAAGCTATCTAATCAGGCACGATGTGGGATCACGCGTGACAAGGGTGACTTGCAGTTGTCTCGGTGTCGCCATATTGACACCACAGAATTCAGAACAGGATTGCGACTGAAATGGTGCTACCCGACAACTCGTTTTTCAGCAACTGCAATCGCTTGTTTTTTGGCAACTATCGTGCTTCCCGATTCGCGGGTCAGTCTCTTGTGATATTGATCCACTACCGGATCAGCGTCTGGCGATTCGCTTGCGAATCGGATCCGCTGAAGCGGGACAGAGGGTTCATCGCGTAGCGATGAATCTGCAAAGATATGACGTTTAACGCACCAAGGAGGGCAATGAAATGGCTATCACCTCACGAGGCTTTTCCGGTCGACGCGGCACGACAGATGCAAAGTTACCTCCAGGGCAGTACCTCACAACTGATTTCCCCGTTTTGTCGGCCGGGCCCACGCCGCGCGTGCCCCTCGATCAATGGGAATTTACGATCAGTGACGGCAGCCAGGTTTTGCGGCGATGGAATTGGAAATCATTTCGCGAGCTGCCCACTGAAACCATAACCGTTGATATCCACTGCGTAACGCGATGGTCGAAACTCGGCACAACCTGGGAAGGCGTGTCCCTGGATACCCTGTTCGCAGGCGTAAATACAGATGCCGAGTACACAATGGTGCATTCCTATGGTGACTACACTACGAACGTGCCGCTGCAAGATTTGCTGAACAGACAGGCCTGGATCGCGTTTCGGTTTGATGACGATGATCTTGCGCCGGAACACGGCGGCCCTGCACGGCTTCTGGTTCCACATCTTTACTTATGGAAGAGCGCCAAATGGGTGCGAGGCATTACGCTGATGCAAGAGGACCAGCCCGGCTTCTGGGAAAGCCTCGGTTACAACATTTATGGAGATCCTTGGCGAGAGCAGCGTTATTCAGGGGACGAATAATGTGGCGTATCGGAACGGCGGTTGCTCTTCAAGACGAAACACCTACGGCGCGGACAATCAGGTTCGAAGTTCCGGACTGGCCTGGTCACGTCGCTGGCCAGCATGTGGACGTGCGCCTGACGGCTGCGGACGGATATTCTGCGGTCAGATCATACTCGATTGCTTCCGCGCCAAATGCCAGCAGGCTCTTTGAAATAACCGTTGAGCGACTGCCTGCCGGCGAAGTCTCACCCTATCTCACACAGGACGTCATGGTGGGCGATCGTCTGGAGTTGCGCGGTCCCATCGGCGGATGGTTCGTCTGGCGGAAAGAGCAGGCCGAGCCGATTCAGCTCATAGCCGGGGGCTCCGGCATCGTTCCCCTCATGGCTATGATTCGGTCGCGTCTGTCGACAGGCAACGCTGCACCCTTTCGATTGCTGTATTCGGTGCGCGAACCGAAGGCCGTGTGGTACGGCAAGGAGCTGCAGTCGTTGTCAGAGCACGACCCTTCCATCAGCATTACCTATGCCTACACAAGAGCCACTCCAAAGGATTGGCCGAGGCCGCCTGGGCGCATCGACGCCGCTCTGATCGCAAACGCGGCCTGGCCCTCAAGTATTGGCCCGACTTGTTACGTCTGCGGTCCCACATCGTTCGTAGAAACTGCTGCGGCGCTTCTCACCGCCTCCGGCAACAGCCCGGACAGGATCAGGACGGAGCGCTTTGGCCCAACAGGAGATCGGAAATGAATTCAGATACTTGCAACTACCTTGACGGAAATGCTGCCGCAGGCGAATTGAGCAGAATATTCACTATGGATGTTACGGCTGCAGAAGGGTGTTGTGCACAGTGCGGCACAATCAAGCGCTTTGCCGAGGCACACTTATATATGCAATGCCCCGGCGTCGTCGCGCGGTGCCCGGCTTGCCAGCACGTGCTTCTTCGTCTAGTAAACGTTGGCCAGCAGGTGTTCCTTGATGTGCGAGGCCTGACATACCTCAGGCTCAATACAGCATAACTCTAAACAGTCCGCGGCGATGTGACCCCTGAGGTTCCGCGTAGGCGTAATCAGCGCATTCTCTTGAAGAACCTTTCTCACAGGAAGTGGGCTGACAATCCTAGACCACGGGAAAATTTTGGTCTAAGATAAAGCGTCTAGTCTTCTCCAGCCCAGGTGGAGAGATCCTCAGTTGGGGAGATCTTTGTAACCACCTCCTCGTTGAACTCACAATCCCGATTAACGGCGGAGCGTATGGTCCACCGGCGGCGTGATAACAATTGATCCGTCCGACAATTCAAGCCAGGCGGTGGGACCTTCGCGCCGAAGCTGATCCACTACCGGCCCGTTGGTCTAGTTCAAGCGTGAATAGGAGGGATGGTAAACAGGATCGTCACGCTGAATATCGTCCGCCGCACGGGAAACTACGAATGGTCGGTTCGGTAGCGCCGCTCTCTGTTCAGAGGCTTCGCGGTAAATTCCGAGCCGCTGCATAATGGAATTGAGGGTCGTTCTGTTCAATCCCAGCCTGACGGCAGCTCCACGCGGCCCACCGACAACCCAATTGGTTTCACGAAGCGTCGCCATTATGTGCTCTCTCTGGGCGTCGGCGAGCGTTCTGGATGTCCTGGACCCAGCATTCCGCGTAGAGAGCTCTACTGTTGGCAAATCCAGCACTCGCCCCGTCGTCAATATCACGGCGCGCTCAATGACATTTTGCAGTTCTCGAATATTGCCCGGCCAATCGTGTCGTTCCAGAGTCTTCATCACCTCGTCAGGAACGTGATCAATTGATTTTCCTTGTCGCTCTGCGAATTTTTGAACGAAGTGTTCTACCAGCAAGGGGATATCGCCTTTCCTTTCCCGCAAGGGCGGCAGGGTGACGGGAAAAACATTCAGCCTGTAGTAAAGATCAGCGCGGAACTTCCGCTCCTCCACCATGCGCCACAAGTCCTGGTTGGTAGCTGCGATAATCCTGACATCAACTTGAATGGTACGGCCGCCGCCCAGGCGCTCGAATTGTTTTTCCTGTAGAACGCGGAGAAGTTTTGGCTGGAGCTCGAGAGGAAGATCCCCAATTTCATCCAGGAACAGCGTTCCGCCGTCGGCTTGCTGAAAACGTCCTGTAGTCTGAGCCACCGCGCCGGTGAAGGCGCCGCGTTCATGGCCGAACAGTTCGCTCTCCAGCAAAGCGCTGGGAATCGCCGTACAGTTAAGGGCCACAAAACGGCTCTGGCGCCGAGGGCTGGCCTGATGAATCGCTTGTGCGATCAACTCCTTGCCGGTGCCGGTTTCGCCCTGAACCAGGACGACTGAGTCTACCCGCGCAACCATGCCGATCTCATCGAGAACACTTCTGAATTTCTCACTGGAACCCACTAAATCTACAACAGCCATTTTCCTGCTCCCTGGGACAACCCGTTTACGAAAGGTTGGAAACCGAAATTTATTCAAATTGCTGTGGACGATTGTGAAACGAACCGCAGGAGCGGACAACCTCATATAGAAGCTTCCGTGCTCGGTATATCAGGGGGAAGTTCTCTACCCCTTTAGGGGGATGGCCCCGACATGTTGACTTGCTTTCTGCCGAAGAGCCGGGCATCAATGGACCAATATCCCGGACCGATCATGGCCAAAGTCGCGCCAAGCCCGGCCGGCATAATGCACATCCACCGATCAGCAGGATGTGACATAGCGATCACCAGTTCAGCGATAGCGACTATCGTTCCCGCCACAGGCGTCCACAAGCCAAGGAGGAGAAGTATTCCGGCGCCGGCTGCGATCACTTGCGAAACTGTGGATGCGATAGGAGCCGTCTCGCCAAAGTGCGCGATTGCATAGTGAAAGAGAATGGCAGCAGTTAGAAGCCGCTGAAGAAGGAGGCCTCGCCCGGGCCATCCATTGGCAAAGGTCGAGAATAGACGCTGCAAGACACCCCCTGTTGAACGATAACGATAAGGGGTTTGCGAGGGGGGCGAAACCGTCAAAAGTAGCTCGTGGCCTCCCCCTTTTGAGGGAGTTAGAGTTCTATGATTCCCCTTTTGAGACCAATGGTGACGGCGTGAGTGCGGTCGTTGGCGCCCAGTTTGGACAAGATATTGGCGACATAGCTCTTGACGCTCGCCTCGCTGATCGATAGCCGATCAGCGATCTTCTTGTTGGCATTTCCGGCGGCAATGAGCCGAAGTACATCGATCTCGCGCGGCGTCAGGGCGTCATCGGAAGCGTGGTCAACAAGCTGCACGGCCAGCTCCGGAGGGATTCTCTTTTTGCCGGCGTGGACGGCACGGATGGTCTCGAGCAGCTCGCGATGCACGTGTCCCTTCAAAATATAACCCTGTACACCAGCCTTAAGGACGCGCACCACTTGAACATCTCCGCTATATGTCGTGAGCACGATGATCCTGGCATCGGGAAATTCGCTGAGAATGCGATCTATGGTCTCCATGCCTCCCATTCCTGGCATCTGGAGATCCATAATGGTTACATCCGGACGATGCGATCGGAACATCTCGATTGCTTCCGATCCGCTGGACGCTTCCGCAATCAGCTTCATGTCAGGTTCAGCATTGACCAGCGCTGCTATTCCCTTGCGCAGGAGGGGGTGGTCGTCCACTGTAAGTATTCGAATCACGTTAGGATCGCTGCTCATGGCTTCTTGTCTTACGGAATATTTTAAAGCCGTCGCTGTCACGTGGTGTTTCGTAAGCAACGGCAGCAGGAATGGTCAACTGAACTTCCGTGCCGGCGCCCGCTTCGCTCCAAACATTCAATTGCGCTCCGATTTGCTGCGCTCGTTCCCGCATACCGGAGAGGCCCCAGTGCCCGGCTGCGCCGCCTTTGGCCAGGACTGCCGGAGCGATGCCTTCGCCATCATCGCGGATGCGCAGACGAAATTCGTGAACATCGTATCGAATCTCAGTTTCGATTTGCTGCGCCTGCGCATGGCGGAAGGCATTTCTTAAAACTTCGCGCGCAATCTGGTAAACGTCGTCCTGGAGACTGAGGGAGAGATTCCGCCGCTCGCCCTCGACGATCATCCGGAACGCTGGCGCGGCGCGATTCCCATTGTAAGAGGCCGCCAGTTCCTGGCCTGTCGCAGTCAGCGATTCTGCCAGGTCTCCGTCCCCAAGCGGTTCGGAACGCAGGTCTTGAATAGCATCCCGGCTTTCAGCGATGGCCTGCTCGGTGGCAAGAATAGCGTCATCCAGGGTCTGAATGGCTTGTTGCGGGTTGCGGGCGAACATATTGCGGGCCGCCTGAAACTCAAACATCAGTCCGTGCAGACTTTGCAGCAAGGTATCGTGCAGCTCGCGCGCGATACGCGTCCGCTCATTGACGCGCGCTTCCAGGCGCATGTTGAACTGCCGCTGCATTTGCCGGCGACGCAGTTGATAAAGTGACCAGAGCAATCCCATAAAGACAACCACGGACGACGCCTGAAACCATGTGGTCTGGTAGTAGGCCGGGGCGATGGAGAAATCGAACGTTGCCCCTTCCTCATTCCACACACCGCTGTTATTGCTGGCGGCGACACGGAAGCGGTAGCTGCGTGGAGCGAGGTTTGAATACTGCACCTCGCGATCGTTGGTCACTTCCCTCCAGTCGCGGTCCTGCCCCTCCAGCTTGTAGCGGAAAAGCACCTTCTCCGGCACGACAAAGCTCAGCGCGGTGTAGTCGATTTTCAGATCGCGAACGTGCGGGGGTAACCGCAACTGAGAAGCTGCATCGTAGCTCGTTCCATCAGCGGCGATTCCTTCGACGTGTACCGGTGGCGGAAGATTGTTGACAGCAAGGTGACGCGGATCAACAACGCTGACGCCGTCCCAGGTGACAAACCACAATTTTCCATCTGTAGACTTGGTTACCTGCAGGCTGAAGTGGCCGCCCGCGGCAAGGCTTCTAACTCCGTCGAGGCTGTCGAACACTTTCGCCTGGACAGTCCGGCTCGCATCTTTATTGTGATCAACAGCGACAGCCCAGGCATCCAGCTCTGCCCATGAAATGCGAACGAGGCCGCAGGGCATGGAAAGCCAGAATGAATGGGCGTCGTCTTCCATTACCCAATTCACCGCATCGCAGGGCAATCCGTTCTTGCTGTTCAGCGTGACAATACGACCATTTTTCAAGTGGCTGAGCCCACCCTCAGTCCCGATCCAGAGCGTACCGGTATGATCGAATTGAAAGCCGCTGATACGCCCTTCGCCGAGCCCATCGGCGGTTGTGTACGATGCTCGGACTTGACCATCAGCGAAATAGGCGATACCACCCAGGAAAAATCCAATCCATAGACTACCTTGCAAACGATCAGCGGCGAGAACACTGGCATGGTCCTTATGCCCCAGTTCAGCCCAGGAGATTTTGCGGATCTCACGCTGCGGAGACACACGAAACAGGCCGTTCTGCTCATTGGCTACCCACAGATTCCCGGCACGGTCCTGCGTCATGGAAAGGACAGCACCACCGGGCATGGCACTTAAAGGAACAAGGCGGTCATTCTCCAAATAGCCAAGACCGCGCGGCGTAGAGACCCACACGCGCCCGTTATTATCCTGAAAAAGAGATTTCGGGAGATCATTCGCTATCACGCCGCGGTTGTCGCGTCCCACGCGATAAATGTTGACGCTCCCGTTCCTCCATCGGTTCAGGCCGGCATGTGTGCTGAGCCAGACGCTGCCATCCCTATCAGCCAGGACGGCGTCGACATAGGCACTCGACAAGCCTTGCTCTTGCGTGAGTGTCGCCACGGGGAAGTCGCGAAAGCGGTCGAGACCGTTGATGGTAGTGGCCCAAATATCACCTTCCCTATCTTCAAGGAGAGCATAAACGGAATCGCCCGAGAGGCCCCGAGATTGTACAAGCACCTCTATTCTTCCCTGGTGTACATGCAAGAGGCCCTGATTTGCGCACCCGATCCATAAGCCGCCGTCATGGTCGCGGACTTTTCTTCTGGCCTGGAAGTGCGGCCCAGCACCAGGGAGGTACGGAGTGGTTTTTCCACCAATGAAGCGGTATAGCGAGCTTTTCCATCCGACCAGGAGCGTGCCATCAGTATCCTCACCCAGAGCTTGTATGCCGTCCGGTTCGCCCGCCAGGGGATAGAACTTTGCCGGACCGGGTCTCCATCGCCACAGGCCATCTTTCACTCCCGCCCACAAGTTGCCTTTGCTGTCTTCATACAAATTGAAAGCTCCGCGACCCAGGCTTCCGTCCTCTCCATAGCACTGGACGATGCCATGGCGAATCGCGCAGAGCTTCCCAATCGTAACGGCGTTCCCAGTAGCCCAAACAGAACCTTCATGATCCTCAAGCAGCGCAAAAATCTGGCGGCCAGCGAGTTCTGGGTACTGCGTAAGTTTGCCATCTTTCCAGCTTGCCAGACCCTGGGCGGTGCCGATCCAAAGAGTCCCGTCGCGTGCAGTGAGCAAGCTAAAAATTTGATTTGAGGACAGATGCTGGCCCCCTGGCGGTTGCCCCGCCACGGTTCTGGCACCATCAAAGCGAAGCAAACCGAATTCCGTGCCCAGCCAGATGTAGCCGTCGGGAGTCTGAGCGATTGAGATGATAGCGCCCTTGCTAAAGCCCTCGCGAACGGTCCACGCAGTGTGGGCATACTGATTGATGTCAAGAGACGGGTCGAGCGCGAAAGCACACAGGCAACACACCAGCAACAGCCCAAGCGAGACCGTGGCTAATCGCGCGTTTCGCATGCCCTCTGCACCTTGCTCTCATTCTAGTCCCGGGCTTGTCATGCACGAATTCGAAATCTGGCGCAAGCTACTGGGGAAAGTCGCTGCTCATGCGGCTCTTCTGACTTCTGACCTGTGACTTGCGATGGATTTTATTCCGAGCGGAGCGAGGAATCCCTACGATCTTCCACGCTGACTCGCGGTAGTCTGCGATGTTCTGCTGTCGTTTTGCATAAGTGCCACACATTGTTCAATCCGGCAAAGCCGGTGGCGGAGCTGATTTGTCACTTCTGATTCTGACTTCCAGCTTCTGACTCCCGACTTCTGACTCCTTGCTAAGAACCGGGGCGAGCTCTACCCGCATAGTTGCAACTCCACCCGCCCAGTCCTTATACCTGACATAGCAGACTAGTCCTGCTCGAATTCGAAATCGGGAGCAAGCTGCTGCGGATAGTCATCGCCACCAAAACCGGAACCCATCACGAGCTCATCTGCTTGCCCGATCAACGTCAGTTCGGGAGCTTCAAATTTTTTCTGCATTCGACTCACCTCCTTTCTATTTTTAGTTTTCAAATTTTGCTGCTCTATGCAACCTGTAGCTCGATACCAGCCCGATCGGCATCTGCGCGATTGCGCAGCCACAACTCGAGCAGGACGATGTTTCGCAACTGGTGCTCGTTGCAGTCCAGCCCGCCGCAAAGCCGTTCGAGGCGCGAGAGCACACTGGCACCGTCTACAAATCCTCGCTCCACTAAATGCCATCGCCTGGAATTACGCAGTGCGCGGGCCAATGGGCGCAGCGCCTCCTGCCACGGAGGATTGAACACACCTTTGGACCGCCGGGTGCGCAGCTTGAGCGGCCATAGATCCGACAAAGCAGACCGCATCAGCCGCCTGGGCTCGCCCGGCCGGCAGAGAACGCTGGGAGGCACGGCCATGAGAAACTCAACCAGCGGACGATGCGCAAAGGGATGGGTGTAGTCCAAATGCTGCAACGGCTCCGGCGGTTGCAACATGCGCAGCTCCAACATCAGCGATAGTGCCTGGAAATATCGGCGGCGCTCGGGAGCGGCCTGCATCCAAGCATTTGAAAACGGGGTGTCCGCTTCCATTCGATCCTTCAGGCCAGGAGCCAGAGAGGTCTCCGTGCTCCTGGGTGTGAAAGAACCATCAGGCGCTGTGTAGATTGCGGCTGGCGTGAGCGCCGCGGGAAGAGCCGCCTGAGCCGCCCGCCAAAGGACGCGATAGACGGGAAGCCGGAGAATCTTGCTCCAGGCGAGAGCTTCTTTGCATGCCCGGCCGAGGCGAAGATGACGCAGCGAGGCCGCAACCTGAAGGCTGTCATCGAACCAGTTGCCCATCATCACGTCGCCGTTCTGTCCCGTTAAAAGAGTGGTCGCGCCAACGGTATTCGCCGCGGCGGCAACAGACGCGCGCAAAGGCTGAAACGGTTCCGGCCTGGCATTGCCGACCTGTCTTTCTGAAATGATCGGCACATCGTGAGTGGAGATGTGGACTCCTTCGATCCCGCAGAACGATTCCATCTCACGAACGAACGGCTCATCCAGAGAGTTGCGCCATACAAAGCTGACGCTACTGAGGCGGGTAGCACGAGCCACGCCACTGCGCATCAGGTGGCTCGCCATGGAGACGACAGAAGACGAGTCAAGGCCGCCGCTGAGTTCCGCGAGGACTGGCGATTCGGATTGCAAGCGGACGGAGACCGCCTCCTGAAACAGGGCCCGAAGTTGCTCCGCGTAGCGGCGTTCGTCGCGGTAGCGGATCTCATCGCCGGTCGGCAATGACCAGAACTGCTCAACCCCGGTTCGGTTGGAGGAGACGCACACGGCATGGCCCGGCGGAACGGGATAGATGCCTTTGTACGGCGTGCGATTCGGGCATCCCCCGAACAGCATAAATGCGGCCGCATACTGCTCATCGAGTTCGGAAATCCCCGTTGCATCGACAAGAGACTGCAAGCAGCTCGACCAGAGGACTCCTCCCGGCTGCACGTAGTAATAAAGTGGTCGCACTCCGACGAAGTCGCTGGCAAGAATGACGGTACGGTTGGCGTGATCGCGTATCACGACACTCCAATCGCCGATCAAATGAACTAAGCCCTTCGTTCCCGAACGCTGATAGGCAGCTCGGGCTATCGCTGCGTTGCTGGTATCGCCTCGCAACGAGTCCGCCAGCATGAGACGTAAATCGTTGCTATTGTCGAGCCGTCCATCCCACAAGAGGACCTCGGTCCTTTGATTGCTGACACTTGGGCCGTCCAGGCGGCTTAGTTGTGCTCTTGTATTCATGACCTCTTTCCTGTAAAGCGTTTCTCGCAAATCGTGTAACCGCTGCTTTCACCACCATCCCATTGTGGGGCTAGAGCAAGGTGGACATAGTGGACGGAGTGGACGAAGAAGCTACCCGACGTAGAGCGTGTGCAGCCGCTTCTGGTAGGCTGGCGAGCCGTACACAACCCTGCCGTCTACCTCCACCTATGCGTGGGAGAAGGGCGAGGGACGATAACCGATGACGAGGCGCGCATGCACGCCATGCTTTCTGAGCAACCTGACAGTACAGACCGTTCTCTGCAGGCACAGCACTGGTTTCCAGTAGAAACAGGTTGCGAGGGGGACCGCGTTGCAAATGGCCTGTTCCAATTCGTGACTGGCCGCAACGGGTTGCCTGCCCACATACGGCAGAATGCGTCCCGAGCCACGCAACCAGACGATCGCATCGTAGCGGGCGATCTCGTACAGGGCCCTGAACACAAGGCAAGCGTATCTTGCCCTTTTCATGACTCCGCCTTTCTCTGGATCAGCGTGTGCCGCCCCAG
>Ga0126372_10000522_pt1 | contig 13524 bp, 14 predicted proteins | sample PanSoiMetaPlot_6_FD_92762 | JGI IMG/M metagenome (GOLD analysis project Ga0126372, IMG submission 92762) | Tropical forest soil microbial communities from Panama - MetaG Plot_6 | ecosystem: Environmental > Terrestrial > Soil > Tropical forest > Bulk soil | place: Panama | collected 2016-02-17
AAATCGGGCCGAATAACCTTGAGCGCGATGATGCGCTCGAGTTCGCGGTCCCTGGCTTTGTAAACGGCGCCCATTCCGCCTTCGCCTAATACCTGCAAGATTTCGTAGCGATTGCCCAACAGCGTGCCCGGCTGAAGTAGCTTGCCAGCCTGGACTATTGTCGAAGGCCGTTGCGCCCCGGCCTGTTGACCAGAACTAGCTGTAACGTCCAAGGACGTAGGCGCTTCTGACGAAACCGGTGAACTCGGTACTTTGATAATCGTCGGCAAATCTGGGTTTTGGGAGGCCTCGATTAGGTTGGGTGAGTCAAGTGCTGCAGCCTGCGATTGAGCGGTAAGGGGGCTTTCCTGATTTATCGGCCCGTCTTTGGTATCTTGCATAGCTTGACCTCACCAGAGCCAAAGCGCGGGGGGATTCGAAGCGGCACCCTTTACTGGCCTGTAGCGAAAACAGATTGCCAGCAGTATACCTCGTATTCAAGCGCTCCTGAGCCCCTTTTCCCAGAAGTAGCAGCTCCGAATCGTACCTGGCTAGACATTGCTCACAGCTTCGGATATCACGACCAGATGCACATGATTCACGACTTCCAGGCTCTTGGACGAAATACACCCACACACCTTATTGCGCAGCTCGGAGACAGTCGTGCTCCCGCCGGAATGTCGAAAGCAGCGTAACTTTTTTCTCAATGTCGCATTTTTACTAGGCGATTGGGCTCGCGCTCGGGCATAAATTCACCTCGTAACTGTAGCCAAAATCCAATGCGGCCTTCGTAGCGGAGAAGAGAACCGTGGGCAGTTCGAGTACGAGGAGGTTCTTAATGGTTCTTAAGAAATTCATGTGGTTAGTCCTGACCGCTGGTTTGGGCGTTGCTTGCACGCTGTGTGCAAGGGACCTTCTCGGGCAGAAATTTCCGCCCCCGAATCGTCTCGCCAACGCTGCTTTGAATTCGCGTGAGGGCTTGCACTCTCGTCAACTGCAGCGCGCACTGGCTTTGCGCCGGCTTCCCGATCCGGCGCGAGCGCTACTTGTGGCAAAACTTCCTACGTCGGCTAATTCGAGTGTCACTTCTACGACCTGCCCGCCGGAGGCGGTTGGCGCCGCTTGCGGCTTTGTCAGTGTCCCCGTCGACCGCAAGAATCCCGGTGGAGCACAAATTTCGATCTACTTCGAACTCTATCCTCACACTCAAGCCGGACCGGCGATTAGTGCGATCGTTGGCGATCCGGGCGGAGGCGGCGGCGACAGCACTACCGTCGACAATCGACTTTTTTTTCAACTCTTGTTCGGAGGGAATCTCGACACTCATGACTTGCTTCTCATTGACGGACGCGGACGGGGGTTCTCTGAGGCGCTGGACTGCGAAGAACTGCAGCATGGAACCGCTCCCTTTACCAAGGCCATTGCCGATTGCGCGGCGCAACTGGGGCCGGACGCCAGTTTCCATGGTTCGGGCGATGTTGCCGAAGATATCGAGGCCGTCCGAGCCGCGCTCGGCTACGACAAGCTCGATTTCTACGGTGGCTCCTGGGGTGGAGTCGTGGTGACGGCCTATGCCACGCGATTCGGCCAACACCTGCGCTCCATCGTTCTCGATTCCCCGGTTGGAGAGCCTGGACTCAACAGCTTTGTGTTTGATCAGGTTCGCGCTCAAAATCTCTCGGAAACCTTGGCGATCGAGTGTCGGCACTCGCCCACCTGTGGTGTCGATCATCCTAGTGCCGCCCATGAAATCGACGATCTGGTCGCTTCGATTCGAGCGCATCCGGTCGAAGGAGACACGCTCGATGCAAGCGGTAATTTGGTTCACGTTCGCATCAACGAAGAGGCCCTTCTCAATTTCGTGCTGTTCAATCACACCTTCACCTTTTTCCCGGCCGGCGAGATATTGGCTGCCGCGGCAGCTCTCAAGAACGGCGACAAGGCTCCACTCCTCAGACTGGCCGCAGAGGGTTACTTTACTTTGGAGGGAGACAGTGGCGACCCAACCGGTTTCTCGGTCGGCGCGGCCGTCGCCACTTGCGTGGACTACCGACCCGTACCGTGGGACTGGTCTGTTCCGGTCGCCACCAGGCTGCAGCAATACAGGAAGGCTGTCAGGAAACTTCCTGCCAACTTCTTCTTTCCGTTTTCGACTTCCGCTCCCACTTCGCTAATCTTTAGTTCTAATAAAGGCTGCCTTTGGTGGGAAGAGCCGACTCCGCCGCAACTGGTGCGGCCGCAACACGCAGCCTATCCCCGCCTTCCCACTCTCGTGATTAGTGGCGAAGTCGATTTTCAATTACCCATGGACAGGAAGGTTGCAGCCCTGTTTCCGCAGAGTTCTTCAGTCACGATCGCGGACGCCCTTCACAAGCCAACCACGTTTCTCTTCGCTGGCGCGAACTGCGCCGCGGACATCGCTTCCCATTTCGTTGAGGCCCTCACGCCCGGGGACACAACTTGCGCCAAGCAGCCTTTCTACACCTGGCCCGCCGTCGGACGCTTTCCGTCGCTGGTCAAAGATGCTCGGCCCGCTGAAGTCGATCCCAGCGGAAACAACCTCGCGAGCAGCACCGACCGCAAGGCTGTCACGGTTGCAGTGGCGGCGATCACAGACGCCTTGCAGAGAAGCTTTTTTGTGAACGGCGATGGCTTCGGCTTGCGCGGCGGCACGTATCACACCGACTTCGGGCCATCCTGGACCACCAAGTTAAACAACGCTGCCTTCGCCTCTGACGTTTTTGTGAGCGGTACTGTCACCTGGCGTATCGGCACAGATTCTTCGTTGAGCGCAGACCTGACGTTGAGCGGTCCCGGCACAAAGGGCGGAAAGTTGCATGTTGAAGGCGCCTGGCTTTTCGTCGCTCCGGTCAGCAAGTTTAAGGTGTCGGGTTTGATCGGAGGACACAATGTAGCTCTCCTCGTTCCCGAGGCGTAGCGGATGAATGAGCCTAACCTAGCTCGTAAGAGATAAAGATTCGGAGGCAATATGTTCGACACGAAAATGTCGTTTTCACTCGCTGTCACACTCGTTGTCTTAGTGGGATTGGCCACCACCGCGCACGCCACTTATCCCGGCAAGGATGGGGCGCATCGTCTTGGGCGAAGGGCCTGACATTTGGACAATGAATCCCGACGGGAGCGACGCGCGCAACCTCACGCTATTTGGAGGGAGCGCCGAATCCGTTTGTTGTGCGTCTTGGTCGGCGGATGGCAGGCAGCTGGTATTCGCCCATTTTGCCTCAAGCACAGCACCCGCCCAGATTTGGATGATGAATGCCGATGGAAGCAATCGTCATCACGTTTTAAATGATCCCGAGTTTTTCGATTCGTTCCCCAACCTCTCTCCTGATGGGACTGCGATCGTCTTCGAACGCTGCCCGCTCGCCCGCAGTGGCTGCGAAATCTTCCAGACGCACTCTGATGGCTCGAACCTGAAGGCGCTAATTCCATTTGGTCCGAATACCGACATCTTCGACCTCACACCTGAATACTCCCCGGACAGCAAGACATCGCATTCAGCGGCTTTGTTCGAGCTGGTCTAATCGCCTCGATCTAGCTGATGGACGCCGATGGCTCTCATCTTCGGTCAGTATCGCCGCCAGGTCTCGAGGCATTCTTGCCCGACTGGTCCGCCGATCGGAACAGTCTCGCCTTCTCGACGCGCGCCTCCTACCCGCCCAACACCCTTACCCCACAGGTCTGGACTACGAACAAAGATGGTTCGGGTCTCAGAGAGTTCACGTTTCCTAGCTTATCCCATGACTTTTGGCCCAACGTGGTCTCCGCAAGGCGATGCGATCGCGTTTGAACGTGACAACGTGGATTTCTTGCAGTCGGCGATCTTCGTAAAAGAGCTCGCTGGCGCGGCATCCCCTGAAATGTTTCTCCGCAGAGGTCCCGCGACTGCTGTCTTTCGTCCGCAATCTCCCGTGCCTCGCATGAAGTGAAATTACTACGCGGTCAGTACGTGAAATCGCCTTGATAGCTTCAGCTAGCGATGTTTGCGCATGCAGAGCAAGGCGCTATTGCGTGCGATCCTCGGAAGCTGCCGGATGAAGTGGATGCACCGAGATTTCGGGGAGTGTAACGTTTGGGTACAAGTTCTCCATTTGAGTGAACCCACCTCCAGGATGTGGATAGAATGTGTTTCGCCGCAACCAAAATTCTCCCCGGAAATCTGTGGCGACCAACTCCGACGGCCATGAGAGCAGCTTTACATTCGCTCTAACAGTAATCCACTCGCCCGGTTTCAACCCCCAAATGGTTCCCTCGTGATCCGCAGAGCCGTACAGCTCGACGAGTCCGACCGAGGGCGTCCCTCGTTGCGGCCCCTCTACTCGTACCACGAGGGCAAAGGCTCAATAAACGAAGACCACGGACGCATCGGTGGGTTGAAGGTCAGACAAGTGAGGCGAGACTGGCAGATCGATACTGGCGAGTCCGGTGCTTAGGACTCGGAACTCAGCCTCGAACGGCTGAGTTGAATCGATGTCGGTAGGAGTGACACGCAGCAAGTAGACTCCCAAAGCATGCGGGTCGCGCCGGTCGGGTGCACCGTCTCCAACACCAACACCGCCGTATCCACCGCCAACGCAATCCCACCGCCTTATCACAATTCGAAGTCGGTGCTGGTTGATGCCGGAGTTCGGTACGCTGTGTGATGGACGTAAGGTCGATGTATTTGATCTCTTGTGCCCTCAGCATCACCGAGAATGCGAGCGAGAGGAATACCGTGCCGTTGCGGAGGGAAATCATCGATTCCCACTGTTCTCGACATTGATTTTACTTCATGCTATGCGCCTTCTCCCCTGGTCGAAACGCGCTATCGTCCCGATATCACTCATTGCATCTTCAGAAAACCGAAACAAAAGCGTGCTCTAGGTCCAGTTCATACACTTGTCAAACAGCGCGATTCCTGGACTCTCACCCTGTTTTTTTTTGCAGGCTGGTGCTCCGGTTCTAAGACACGCGTCTCGACTCTGAAGTTTCCGAATTTTCCCGGGAAATGAGCGCCGAGGGCCGCACGTCGCCTATTTGCGCAAGAACCTGGGTCGGAGTATTTCGTCCGAGTTGCTCGAAATCATGAACCATGTGCATCTGGTCGTAATATCCGAAGCAGTGCGCGATATCCAGCCACGTCCTTGTTGGATTCGCTAACTTCGCATCCATGGTGGCTTGAAAACGGGCGATACGGGCGAAGGCTTTCGCCGACATTCCCACCTCGCTCCGGAAGAGGCGCTCGAACTGACGCAGGCTCAAGGCGCCTTGCCGGCCCAGCTTCGGGATTTTGACCGCTCCATGGCTTTCAAACAGGTACTGGATCGCGATGTTTATTTTGCCGGGCGCTCTGACGTGAGAGAGCCTGCTCATCAGAAAGGCTTCAAGAATCGCAACGCGCTTCTCAAAAGTTGGCTCTTCGCCCATACGGTTCCAGACTTCTCGAATCGCGGCACCATGGAGAGCCGCTGCATCATCGAAATGGTTTGTAGTTTCTCGGACGGGGATATTGAACAGCTGGGACCACCCGCAGGGCCAAAAGAACGCCGCGAATGACTCCACTCCCGGTCGAAGGCCCAATGTACCCGAGAACTCTGCCTGTGCCCCGCCGATAAGGGTATCCTGGGAAACGTCTCGATGCCGATGTCGAATGCCCGGCAAGAGCCCGAACTCAAGATTCAGAATTTGTTCAAGCTGGGCAGGAACAGACTGGGTCCAAGAACGATCGGCGGGACCGACGGTGCGCTGCGCATAGGCGCGCACAAACGGAGCTAGCTCCTGTCGCGGACGCGCACTCAGTACGCAATGCATAACTGAATTCCGAGATACCGATTCGCTGATTGCCCGTAACTAAGGTGAGAGCCCGTTGGGGAGGAGTATACATGGGACAACCAATCTCGCCTTCATAGTCCCCGTACCGGCACGAGCTTCGTCCGTATGTCTGTACATTTGTCCAGCGTCTTGTAATCTCCGCAAGGCCCGTACTACAACGGACCGCTGCACAGTTCGAAGAAATTTTCACGTTCCATTTTGGATTTCCGCTGGAATATGGGTAGCCCAACGCACGAGCAGAATCTTTACCCCCACTTCGGTTAGCGGCTTGATCGCTTTGATCCCGCCCTCTATGGCACTCGATGCGAAGGTTCCTGTCCCCAGCGCACCTGGCTCGAGATTGCTCAACGTTTCGGTTACCTCGATATGACTTCAGGAAACTTAGGCTTGGTCTTGTCCGAGAAAAAAAACAAATAAATGTCGCATTTTTACTATGCCTGATTCGCGTCGTTGATGCATAAATTTGCGATCGGCACTTCCTCTCAGCAATCTCGCTGAATGCCCGATGCACGTGGGGCTCCCTGTACTGGCAATTGAGCCAGGAGAAGTGTGCATGAAAGCGGGTAAGGAATTTCTGTCCCAGTACAGCCACATTGGCAAGCGATTGGCAGGAACAAAGTTAATCAGCAAGGGGAATGTCGCGTGTATGTCAACTGTCTCCGATGACAACGAATGGAAACACAGTGGCGCAATCAAAAAAGTATTCGGAGGAATCCATGAAATTCAGAATCGTGCTGTGCCTGCTCTCACTACTTAGCCTGGCAGTCCTGTCGTGGCCCACGCTCGCGCACGCCACGTATTCTGGCAAGAATGGTCGGATCGCGTTTATTCTCGGCCCAGATGTTTACACCATGAACCCCGACGGGAGCGATGTTCGACACTTAACACATGTGCCCGCTGATCGGGCGGCAAGTTGGGAGTTCTGGTCGCCGGATGGCAAGCAGATTGTCTTCAACGAGGGTCCGGCAGCTGTCGGCGGTGTAGGCGAGATCTGGCTCATGAATGCCGACGGCAGCAATCAACAGCTGATCTTCAAGGAGGAGGACTTCAGTGATGATCGTCCCAGTTTCACGCCCGACGGCAAGTTCGTAATTTTCAACCGCTGCAATCGAGAAGTGGAAGAGTGCGCGATTTACCGGATCGGAGTAGACGGGAGTGGGCTGACGGCGCTCACGAAATACGAACTGGGGATATTAGATCTGTCTGCGTCGGCCTCTCCGGACGGCCAATCGTTGCTATTTACGGGGATCTCTCATGACGGGATCATCGCCGCGCTCTACTTGAAGGGCAGTAATACACCTTTGCAACGGCTAACTCCCGTGCCCCTTTCACCGCGACAACCAAACTGGTCGCCGGACGGGGAAACTATTGCCTTCTCGACTCACTGCTGCAATCCGCAGAATGAAGAGATCTGGGTGGTGGGTCCCGACGGCAGCGGACTCCGCCAACTCACCAGCAACGGCAACGATTACTTCGCCGGGCCACATGATTTCCATCCGTCATGGTCGCCGCGGGGCGACGCCATCGTCTTTGAGAGAGACGCTCCCGATAAATCCAGTTCCGCCATCTTTGTGATGAAACCTGACGGAACAGGTCTCACCAAGGCGATTACTCTGCCGCATACACGGAGGGACATAGGCGCCAGAAAAAGCTCGATAGTCTTGGGCGCCCAGGGACAAATCCAGGTGAAACAAATTGAGGAAGGTGGCGCACTGCCTCGCTGGGGCGCGTCGTCGGAGTAGCTGTGAAAACTCTCGCCGGTCCCTACAGGTCATGACGGGAACGAATCTCTTTTGCGAGATGCCAAAGGAGGCATCATGAAATCGACACGTGTTCTTTCTTTAATAACCAGCGCGATGCTGGCGGCTGTCGTTCCTTTATTCACTGTTGGAACGGCGCACGCTACTTATGCTGGCAAGAACGGCCGGATCGCCTTTGTTTCGAACCTCAGCGGAACCTATCAGCTTTACACGATCAATCCCGACGGCAGCGATATGAGGCAGATTACGAATCTGCCCCCTACCGGAAATGCACTCTGGTTTCCCGACTATTCTCCGGACGGCCGCAAGATTGTTTTCTCGCATGACATGACGGGGGCACTGGAGATGTACGTCATTAACGCTGACGGCACAGCTCTCACGCAAATCACACACGATGGATTGGTCGACCTTTTTGCCCGCTCGTCCCCAGACGGGCAGCGCTTTGTGTTCCTCTCGATCTCGTTGAAGAACGGAGCAGGAGTGATCACAACCATGCGGACGAACGGAACGGACAGAGTGGTGCTCACGGACGACATCCCATATGACAGTATCCAGCCCGAGTACACGCCGGACGGAAAGCAGATTGTGTTTACGAGCCAAGCTGGTGGGCTGGTATCTGCTTTGTGGATCATGGATGCCGACGGTTCTCACAAGAGACGGTTGACTGAGCCGCGATTCGAAGCTGGTGGACCCGCCATTTCTCCAGACGGCAAGCGACTTGCGTTTTACACCGCCCAGGACACACCGAAACCAGCCGACGTTTGGGTCATGAATGTGGATGGAAGTGGCCTGCAAAGACTTATCCCGAAGGCTCTGTACCCGATCTTTTCCCCCGAGGGGAGCAAGCTTGTGTTCACGAAGGGCACTCTCGCCGGCGGAGGCCCCATCAACCTGTACACAATGAACGCCGACGGCACACACGTGAAGAAGGTGGCGACCGATTTAATCGTTGGAGGCTGCCTTGATGGTAACTGCCTGACGCCAGATTGGGGAGCACAGCCGAGCGAGACAGAGGACGGAGAGAACCAACGCGGATAGCAGTTCATAGAGATTGAACGAAATCCGCCCCATTTTCGAGTTTGCCCAAAGAGGCTCAGCAAACTTGAGATGAATGGCGACCGACGTAACTGTCACGTCTTTCAGAGGAGAGCAACCATGATTTATTCGAAACCAAGAGCGTGGATTGTTCGTGGAATTCTTTTCTGCTGCATTTTAGCCACACTGCCAGCCCATGCTACGTTTCCTGGCAAGAATGGCCGGATCGCCTTCATTCTCGGGCCGGATGTTTACACCATGAACCCCGATGGGAGTAGTGTGAAACAGGTCACCAATTTAGGAGAGCGGGCCGCCTTTTGGGAGTCGTGGTCGCCCGACGGGAAGCAGATCGTTTTCAACATCTTCTCGCCTCCGTTCTTCAGCGCAGGTGAGATTTGGCTGGTGAACGCTGACGGGAGCAATCAGCGTTTGGTTTTGAAAGAAGACAACTTCAATGATGAGCGGCCTAGTTTCACTCCAGACGGGCAGTCGCTGCTCTTCGATCGTTGCAACCTGCAGATCGAGGAGTGCGCGATCTATAAGGTCGCGCTCGACGGGCATGGACTGACGCAGTTGACGAAATACGAGCTTGGAATAGCCGATCTTTCACCGATGTTATCGCCAGATGGGCAGACGCTGGTGTTCACGGGCATTGCCCACGAAGGAATCTTTGCTGCTCTGTATGTGAAGGCGGGCACGGCCAGCTCCTTATTGCGACGAATAACGCCCGCCGAGCAGGAGGACCAGCTTGCGGATTGGTCGCCTGATGGCACAAAGATCGTTTTCTCCAGCCATTGCTGCAATCCGCAAAACCAGGAGATCTGGAACATGGATTCCGACGGCAGCGGACGGCGCCGGCTCACGAATAACGGAACGAACTATTTCGCTGGTGCCCACGATTCCGCGCCCTCCTGGTCACCGCAAGGCGACGCCATCGTGTTCGAACGAGATGCGCCCGATTTCTCGAGTTCTGCCATTTTTGTCATAAAGTCTGACGGAAGCCGGCCTAAGAAGGTGATAGACCTATCCAGGTCGGCTCGTGCCGCCAGGATGCAGAATCGCATCAAGCCGGGGGCCGCAATGAGCGCCCAACGAAGGATGGAGCAAATCGAAGAAGGTGGATTCCTGCCACGCTGGGGTGCCGCACCTGACTAGCTAAATACCCCGATCTCGGGTTGCGAAGCACATTCACATGGATGCTCGAAGGAGCGCCCACACCGTATTTTCTGTCGGAGGCAAGTTGGTGATTTGCCGCATATCGCTGCCATCGGGGTTCATCGTGTAAAGCTGGTATGTTCCGCTGAGATTCGAAACGAATGTGATTCGGCCGTTCTCGCCGGGATAGGTTGTGATATCGCGTATGACAGCTACCAACCCGAGTACACACCCGACGGCAAACAGATTGTGTTAAGGAATGAACCCGTTCGCTTTGGAGACCCCAAATCAGCGTGAGCTTCACTCTGTCAAAGTGGCGCCTATCTTAGTCGGCGGCACGGCTGCCGGTGCGAAATGCTTTCTGCACGAGCGTGTAGCGCGCTGCGCCCATCAGCCCGCAGTCATCGTTCGCGATGATCCTAACGGGCATATCCCTCAACAGAGATTCCATTCGGCCTTTATCGAGGAAGGATTGCATGAATTCCCGGTCTTTCATTTTCTTCTCGATCTTGGCGGCAATGGTTCCACCGATAAAAATTCCGCCGGTCGTCATGTAGTGCAGGGCACAGTTCCCGGCTTCCGCTCCGAACACACTGACGAAAATCGACATTGTCTGCTCGCAAATGGCTGCTTTGCCTTCGAGCGCAAGCTGCGAAATCAAAGGTGGGGGATCAGCCGTAGCATTGAGTTGCTCACGAAGCCAGGGCGGTTCTTCGGCCTTGCGTGTGTCGCGAAGAAATTCGTAGATGCGCCTTATTCCCGGGCCAGAGAGAATTCGTTCGCAACTGACGCGGCCGTATTTCTTTTGGAGGTAGACGAGCAATTCAGTTTGTACGGCATCTCTAGGAGCGAAGTCCGCGTGTCCGCCCTCGCAGGCGAAGGGATGGTGGCGGAATCCATCCCAATAGAGTCCGGCCATGCCGAGGCCGGTTTTGGCGGAGATCACGGCGCGATTTCCATCTGCATCGTCGGAGCCCTCACTCAACGTGATGAAGTCCTTGGATTCGAGCGCGTCGATCCCGTACGCATAGGCTTCCAGATCGTTCAGCAGCCCAACGGAAGGCAGCTTCAGCTGCGTCGCAAGATCGGTGCGATCGATCGTCCAGGGTAAATTGGAAATCTTGCTGCGTCCGGCGCGCACCGGCCCGGCGGCCCCGAAACACGCGCTGTGCACGGGAATGCCTTCGCTTCGGATGAACAGAGGCAAGATCTCCGAAAGGCTCGAATGCTCCTGACTCATGTAAGTCTTTTCGACCACGCATTGCAGCCGGTTGCCCTCCGTTTCATAGGCCGCCAACCGTGTGCGAGTTGCACCGATTTCTCCTGCCAGGATCATGGCTCGATCTTCCTCCATTCGCGATTGTCCGCTTGCAAAAGTAGGTCGGACTCGACGGGCCCCCAGCTTCCGGACGCGTAGTTCGGGAACTTCCGCGGTGGAAGAGCTTTCCAGACGTCGAGAACCGGATCGATGACGCTCCATCCGGCCTCGACCATGTCAGCGCGCTGGAACAGCGTCGCGTCGCCGATCATGCAGTCGTAAAGCAGGACCTCATAACCGGTGTATGCGTCGGCGCCGAAATATTTCGAGTATTCAAAACTCATATCGACCGAACCGACGCGCAGAACCGGGCCGGGGATTTTTGCTCCGAAGCTGAGTGAGATTCCTTCCACTGGCTGAATCTGAATGACCAGCGTATTGCTGTGCAGCTTGTGGAACGGGGCATTGCGAAACAACTCGAACGGTGTGCGCTTGAACTGAATGGAGATTTCGGTATGGCGCTGCGCCAAACGCTTGCCGGTACGAAAGTAAAATGGCACGCCCGCCCAGCGCCAGTTATCGATATTTAACTTCAGGGCGACGAAAGTCTCGGTGCGGGACTCGGGATTCACCCCCGGTTCCCCGCGATAGCGCGGAACTCTCTCGTTGCCGATCGTTCCGTCTCCATACTGGCCGCGCACACTGTGCTGCAAAACGCCCTCCGAGTTGAGAGGCAAAAGCGAGTGCAGAACTTTCGCCTGCTCGTTTCTGACCGCGTCAGCCGAGAAAGAGACGGGGGACTCCATTGCCGTTAGGCTGAGAAGTTGCATGACGTGGTTGGGCACCATATCGCGCAGCGTTCCCGCATTGTCAAAGTACGCGCCTCGCTGTTCCACACCAACCGTCTCGGCGTTGGTGATTTGCACATGATCGATATAGCGGCGATTCCAGATGGGCTCGAAAATGGCGTTGTCAAAACGGAAGACCATGATGTTTTGCACGGTCTCTTTGCCAAGGTAATGATCGATGCGATAGATCTGGTTCTCCTGTAGAACGGCTTTAATATCGCGGTTCAGGGTCTTGGCGGAGTCGAGATCCTGTCCGAAGGGTTTTTCGATCACCACCCGGCGCCAGTGGCCATTCTCTTGTCTTGAAAGTTCGACCCGGCCGAGTTGCCGGACGATGGGCGCGAAGAATTTTGGCGCTGTTGCGAGATAAAACAGGTAATTGCCCTCGGTGTTTTGTTTCGCATCGATCTCGGCGAGGCGGTCGCGCAGGCGCGTAAACATACCGGCGTCGGCGAAATCGCCGCGCGCGTAGAAAAGCCGGGTGCGGAGCCAATCCAGAGAACTCGCATCCTGGGTCGGAAGAAATTCGCTTACTTGCTTGCGGAAGGACTCGTTATCGAGCTCATCGACAGAAACTCCCATCACTGCGAAGATGTCGGGAAGCAGCTTGGCGCGCACCAGATTGAACAGCGCTGGAACCAGCTTGCGTTTCGTCAGATCCCCAGCGGCCCCGAACAAAACGAAGACACAAGGACCTGCCATTTTGCCCATGAATGTAGAGGCGCTATCCGGAGAAACGGCGGCGATGGCTGCCATGCTGACGGCTCTTTCCAGAGATCCCTAGGCTCTCGCGTAAGAGTGCCAAGAATTGTAGGCCAACTGATGAGTATGAACAAAGTCGACACACATCACGTTAGAAAATGTTTTGTTTTGATCTCCAGAACAAGGTTCGCAAACACGTTCTCGAAGTTACTGGGCATCCGGATTCGATTAAGACTAGTTCCGAAGTTTCCGTGGGTTGGTATCATTCGGCTGCAGCCCAGCCGCCGCCATGATGGCTTCTCCGAGTTCCCCGGGGGAGACGTGGAATTTGTCAGCGACCTCGGAACTGTGGGCTGTCAAACTTCCACCCATATTCGTAACCGCCACGAACCGGTATCCTTTCCCCACCACAGTCTGCAAATACTGAGGCTGTGCCGAATCGTCTTCCAGCGCAACCCGTATTTTGCGGATCGCTGTATTGATTCCTTGTTCGACATCAACGAAGACGCCCTTTCCCCACAACTGATCAGCAATCTGCTCGCGCGTAACGAGCTGGCGCTGGTTTTCGACTAGAAACATCAGCAGTTGCAGGGGAAGGCCTTCCAGACGCACGGGTTGACCGCTGCGCGATAGCTGAAATCGTCCGAAATCCAATTCGAATTTGCTGAAGCGGACTTTCTTCTCTAGCATGCAACCCCACAACTCAATCCGTATCTGCAATTCTTGTCGGCCCATGCGGCCCTGTCAAGCCGTGTCCCGGTTCTTCAGATCAATTGATATCGCTTCAGACTGCCTCCATGGACCTTTTCACTGTGCCGGTGCAGGATGGGCCAACTTCCCCGGTCGATCAGAAAGTAGATTTTGGAGGTTGGCTTATGAAATACGCAAAGCAAATGCTGGCACTGGCGCTAACCTTGCTCCCGGCCTTGGCGGCTGCCCAGTTACACAGTGGGGA
>Ga0126372_10000523_pt1 | contig 13522 bp, 11 predicted proteins | sample PanSoiMetaPlot_6_FD_92762 | JGI IMG/M metagenome (GOLD analysis project Ga0126372, IMG submission 92762) | Tropical forest soil microbial communities from Panama - MetaG Plot_6 | ecosystem: Environmental > Terrestrial > Soil > Tropical forest > Bulk soil | place: Panama | collected 2016-02-17
GATGCACCCGACCAGTCACCAGCCCATCAAATTTTGCTGCTATTTGCTGGTTGCAGTCCTGGCGTCACGCCTGAAGGTCAATCTGCCCGGGATCACCGGCACGATGTCGGTTAATTTCCTTTTCATTCTGCTGGGTATTATTGAGCTGAGCTTTGCGGAAACGCTTGCGCTGGGCTGCGCAGCCATCCTGACGCAATGTTTTTACCGAGACCGGCCGCGGTTCGTACAGGTGGTCTTCAACACCTGCGCCACTTCGTTTGCGATTGGGCTGGCCTATCTGGTCTACCACGTCAAGCTATTTCATAGCGAGCAGAATCCGCCGATTCTGCTGGTGGCGACTGCTTCGACGTACTTCATCGCCAACACTATTCCGGTGGCGATGGTCATCTCGCTGACGGAACACAAGTCGCTGCGGCGGATTTGGTCGGATTGCTATTTCTGGTCATTCCCCTACTACCTGGTGGGAGCAGGCGTGGCGGGGCTCGTGAGTTGGTTGAATCGAACGGTGGACTGGCAGACTTCGCTGCTGATTCTGCCTGCCGTCTATCTTATCTACCGCTCGTATCGTGTCTATCTCGCGAAGCTGGAAGATGAAAAGGGGCACGTCGAGGAGATGGCCAATCTTCATCTCCGTACGATCGAAGCTCTGGCCTTGGCCATCGAGGCAAAGGACCACACAACCCACGACCACCTGCAGCGCGTGCGCGTGTACGCCGTCGAGGTGGCAAAGGAACTTGGCCTGACCACGGAAGAGATGGAGGCCCTGCAGGCAGCGGCCTTGCTGCACGATATCGGGAAACTAGCTGTGCCCGAGCACATTATCTCGAAGCCCGGACGACTCACACCGGAAGAATTCGAAAAGATGAAGATTCACCCGGTGGTGGGAGCAGAGATTTTAGAACGTGTTCGTTTCCCCTACCCCGTGGTTCCGATCGTGCGCGCGCACCATGAAAAGTACGACGGTTCCGGCTATCCCTTCGGACTCAAGGGAGAAGAAATTCCTATTGGGGCGCGTATCTTAAGCGCAGTCGATTTTCTGGACGCACTGGCTTCCGATCGCCAGTATCGGCGCGCGGTGCCGCTCGCGGAAGTCATGAAGCGGCTGCAGAGCGAATCCGGAAAATCATTTGATCCCCAGGTCGTCAACGTTTTGAGGAACCGCTATCTCGATCTGGAAAGGCTGGTGGAAAAACGTTCCAAGGCCGTTCCGTGGTCGAAGCTTTCCACCGATGTGAAGGTCGAGCGCGGTACGGCGCCTGCCACTGGCTTTGTAGAGACCGGGATCAAGGACAACCAGGAAGCAACCTTCCTTGCTTCAATTGCCGCGGCTCGACAGGAAGCGCAGACTCTATTCGAACTCAGCCAGGATCTGGGCGCTTCGCTCAGCTTGGACGAGACCCTTTCGGTCTTCTCCGTTAAGGTAAAACGGCTGGTTCCTTACGACTCGATCGCAATCTACATTCGGCGGGATGACGTTCTCTTCCCGGAGCACGTCAGTGGGGACAATTTCCGCCTGTTTGCTTCGTTAAGAATTCCGCTTGGGCAAGGCCTTTCGGGGTGGGTTGCGCAGAATCGAAAGCCGATCATCAACGGCAATCCGTCGGTCGAGCCCGGCTATCTGAATGATCCTTCAAAGTTCAGCACGCTCCGCTCGGCGCTGGCGCTACCCTTAGAAGGCTTGAACGGTGTGGTCGGCGTGTTGGCCCTCTACCAGGGCGAGGTAGACGCCTTCACCGCAGATCACTTGCGTATCCTGCAGGCGGTCACCTCCAAGATGGCATTGGCGATCGATAATGCCTTGAAATATCAGCAGGCCGAAAGCTCCGCCACCACCGACTACCTTACCGGTCTGCCCAATGCTCGCTCTCTGTTTCTGCAGCTGGACCGGGAGGTGGCACGCTGCAAACGCGACAACTCTACCCTTACCGTGATGGTCTGTGATATGGACGGTTTCAAGCAGATCAACGACCGCTTCGGCCACCTCGAAGGAAACCGCTTCCTGCGCCTGTTCTCCGACGTATTGCGGGGTACCTGCCGCGAGTACGACTACGTCGCGCGCATGGGAGGCGATGAGTTCGTTGTCATTGCACCCGGCCTGCCCACCGATGCTGCCACGAAAAAAGCAAACCAGCTTCGTGAACTGGCCAGACAAGTTGGGCAAGAAATCTGCCGGGAAGACATCTTATCGGTCAGCGTCGGTCGGGCCGTCTACCCCGATGATGGTACCGACGCTGAGGACCTGCTCGCCGAAGCCGACCGCCGGATGTATCTCGAGAAACAGCAACAACCGAGCCGCAAGAACCGCAGGCTGTACCCGCGCATGAAGGGACGCGTCACCATTGAATTTCGTCCCGAGGGCAGCCCTGTCCCCGTGCTCGGGAACCTGACCAGCATCAGCCTGGGGGGCTGCTACGTGGAGACGAGCGTCATTCTGGCACCTGAGACCAAGCTGCGCCTGAATTTCTCGCTGGACGACGGCCGACTTCAAGCGGAAGGCACCATCGTGCGCGCCGACCCCGGTGTCGGACTCGCCATCAAGTTCAAAGAGGTAAGCCGCGATGAGCGCGTCCACATGCAGGAAATTTTGGAGTTTGTGGAACGCAGTACCAAGCTCTACGACAGCCAGTACATCTCCAAGCTGCTGAAGAAGTAAGGCAGAAGCGGGGGAATCCCTTGCAGCCCCTCCCCGACCGTCCTGATTTGAGAGTCAATGAGTGGAAGTCGCAGGGAAACAAAAGTTCGAAGACTTGCTCAGGGCGTCCGATCGTAATGAATTTGAACCAGGTCTTTGGATGTTCCAGTCCTAGGAGGGATGTGCCATCTGGTCGGTTGGGTGACGTTGCGCAATCGGTTCAGCAGAGAACCGATCCTCATTGAACCCTGCACCAGGTGGCCAACCTTCAGCGGACCTCCGACTCTGATTGTTTGTGCGTAGTGCAAGCCAGCGGAAATGACACATCCACACTGAGTACAGTCTGGTGTTCCTCCAAAGATACAGGGCTCGACCCGTGACTCCAGGTCCGCGGAGTAGTTCGTGGACATCTTTGAGAACAGACATTCTTGTGGATTCTTCGGAGGCTGCAACAGTGCTCGGGCCATGCCTGGACTCATGAGGAACTTGGGGTAGCGATCCCGCAGCGGCGGTAAAACCTGAGCCAGCAAAACACGATCCTCGGGCGACAGCATTTCAGGTGTTTCTTCACCTTGCTGGGGACTGTAAAGGCTCACCCAGATACGGTTGACCTCAGGCCGTGCGCTCCAAAAAGCGACGTACTCCTCGAGATACCCGACACGCCGAACCATTGGCCCCGTAATGGTCCAATGGATGTTCACCTCGCGGTCGCGAATGTTTTCCAAAATGCGTGCATAGGTTGCGGGCTTGCGACGTACATCGTGATGCTCGGGCAATCCGTCGACCGATACTGCCACTCGGCTTCGCGGCAATCCCATCCACTCTCTTGGAATCGGGATTACGCCGCTGGTAACGACCAGCGTGAATACGCGCTTTCGGCTTAATTCAGGTAGGATCTGGCTGAGTTCGCGATGACGAACCAGGGGTTCGCCGCCTACCAACGACACATGTAGGGCTCGCTGCTGCGCGACCAGCCGAAGCACACCTCTGACCAGCGCTTCACCGCGCAAATCGGAAAGATCGCGCAGTTTACGCTCTGTGCCAAGGTGGGTATCACCATAGGCATAACACCCTGGGCAGCTGAGTGGGCACTCGCGAGTAATCTCGATGGAGAGGAGCGGAACTCTACCTTCCAGAATGCGGCCCCACGCTGCTATCAACTCACCCAGAGTCAGTCCCGGGCGTGACCTTGTGGGCATGACTAATTCTGGTCAGTTTAGCACCATCCAAAAATCCATGCTCGACCGCGAGGACCAAATCCGAATTGCACTCAATGCGGTACCTGGTGTGTCGCGAAGAATGGTTGCAATTGGCAAAACATCTCGAATTTCACTCAGTTCATAACAAAATGTGTCGGTAGCAAATTCGTAAGATTTATATGCCTTTTCTGCAAACACGTTTTCAACACTCTGCTTCCAGTGTGGTCGGCTGCCCGAAAAGCATAGAGCCGCTGCTTGGGTAGTGTCGGCTCCATGTCCCGGCTCCTCCGAGCGGAACGAATGTCGGCTCGACGTGGTCTGGGATGGCGACGACCTCCCGCCGGAGCGGTTGCGGGGTTCGAAGGCTCGCCGCACCCAGCGTTCCGTGAAGTACGTCTGCTGATCACCCAACTTCATTCCGAACCAAAGCCTGTTCAGGCCTGATCCGAAGGCGAGGGTACCGCCGTTTTGATGGGTGTCTTCAAAGAACGCACGACTTGCACGCCGCGTTTGCAGGTGTGAACATTCGACGATTCAAGGCAGGGGATACGATTCTACCGTCGGCCCGGATGGGCTTCGCCCTTCTGCGAGAACATTGAGTAGGGCCAGTTCTTCTTTTTGAGAGGGTCTTCGGTGGTAGGAGCAGGTGCCGCCTCCGGCGTGCCTGCAAACGCCCAATCCTCTGGAGGGGACTTCACTCCCCATACATTGCCAGGATTCTCTAAGGCGAGTCCGAGAAGGTAGGAGCGTCCATCGGTGCCTAAGGGCAGGCAATTGGCCACCCGGGCTGTCGCTTGCAGTCCCCCCGGCAGACCGTCTAACAACACCCGGGTCCCCGGAGCAAGTGCGCGAGAGAGTTTCACGCCGCAGCCTTGCGGATTCACCACCAATGTATGCGTCTCTTCCGCGAAGATCGGAGCCGGCGACAAGGTCGCTAATCGCACGGGGATTTCGACGCGCATCCGCGTCATGCGGCGCGGTGCTTCGGATTGGCCGGCGGCGGGTCCCATGTTCAACGTTGAGAGAAACCCCCAACATGCAAGTTTGCCAAATTTGAGGGGCTTATGGAGTCGGGATCGGACTTTTCGAGGTCACTAAAGTAACCATGCAGCCATAACGCTGCCCATTGCGGGAACAAGAACGCTGACCCTTACACCGTCATGGGAAGGATCTGAATCAAAGGTCCGTTCACGGCCATGCCTGCTTTGCGCAGCATGTTGGCCGAGGGAATTCCGGTGCGGTGGAAGGACTTCTCACAGTCGGAACTGGAGGGTCCGCGCATGCTGCCCTCCATGTAGGCAAGTCCGGGACAGCGGGTGCACGTTCCAGCATGCGAGCAGGTCGAGCAAACCGTCAAGTCCTTGACCTTGATCGAGCGCACTTCCTGCATCTGTGGAGAGCGATTCCAGATGTCTGCGAATTTCTGACGGCGCAGATTACCGGTCGGCAGAGGAAACTGGACGCAGGGAAACACTTCGCCGTAGGGATTGATATAGCAAGCGGTGTGGCCTGCGCTGCAGGAGTATCCCTCCATTACGTCTTCGTCCGGCGGAGCCGGGGGGGCGCAGAACTCCTCGACATCGCCTACCAGTTCGGGGTTGGCGAAGAGTTCGTCGAGATTATCCTCTTCCACCCGCAGGCTGAGGATGGAGGTGTCTCCGTCCAATTTTGGCGTGACGGTTGGATCGAGGGTGTAGGCGACTCCGAGTTCCTTCGCGAGGGTGTGAGTTCCTGCCTGATCGCTGCGGTTGACGGTCATCAAAACATTCGACATGGTGACCTTCAATCCCTGCGACTTGAGGAAACGAATGGAGTCGATCGTGCGCTTCAAGGACCCGGGAAGCTTGGTGATGGCGTCGTGAACTTCGTGACGGTGAGAGTAAACACTGAGCTGCACTTGTTCCACGCCCAGCTCTCGAAGGCGTCTCGCCTCGTATTCGTGAATCATTACGCCGTTGGTCTTGACTTTGACGTTAAACAGCAAACGTCGGGCGTATTCCACGATTTCGAGGAAATCCTGGCGCATGAAAACCTCGCCTCCGCTGAGGACGAGGAAGAACACACCGGCTTCGGCGAGCTGATCGAGCACGTTCTTGATCTCGGCGGTCGTCATCTCGCCTTTGTCGTCGTGATCGAGGTAGCAGTGTACGCAGCGCTCGTTGCAACGGTAGGTAACGTCGATATGAACGCTCAGGGGAATGCCCAGCTTCATTGCCTTGTCGTTCATTTCGACCAGCAGACTCATTGCGCCTCCGCCGTGCCTAATTTCGCTTCCGGAATGGGCTGGTCTGAAACCAGCAGAATGCCGTGCTGCGAAAGCTCGCTGACGAACTGCTCGGCATCGCGACGGGCCACTTCGGGCTCTACTTCGAATTCTCCGCACACTCGCTGGTCGACGATCTCCGCCAGCGGAGTACACCCGTCGGCCGCCTGCCAGATCACGGTGGCGACTTCGTTGAGCGTAAAAAACGTGGAGTCCGCCGCCGACATAATCATCATCTCACCGCCCAGCATGCGGGCTGCGATTGCAGTGCTGCGCGCGATGTATGTATCGGGCATTTACGTCGTACTCAATGGATTAAATCCCACACCCGCTCATCCGGGTAAAAAGTCAGCCGAAAGGCAGGGACCCGCGCCAGGAACTCGCAGGCAGAGCAAAACACCATCTTTACCAATGCCGAATCATCGGCGAAAAACAGGATGTTCCGCAATAGCATTCGTAATGCGTCTGAGGTCTCGATGGGGTCGATCCGGTTATCCGGACCCTTCGCGAGGAAAAATAACCTTTCGATCGGAGCAGTTGCATTCTCGCCGACCCGCGCCAGTTCTCCCGCAAAAGGTGTGCCGCAGGCTCGATAGTCCTCGCCTTCTCTGCGAATATACGAAATCTCATCCGTCAGCAGAATCACTTCAGGCGGAGCAAGCCGCGAAATGGTGGTCTTCCCGGCTCCAGACATCCCAGAGAACAAGGAAGCTCTGCCGTTGCGAATGGCGCTCGCCCCATGCAGCAGAAATCCTCCCCGCTGCGCCTGGATAAGAGTATGCACAACTCGCAAGACGGAATCGATGGCATAGGGACTGAGGGCCTGAAGGATCCGGCCACGGCCAATTCGCGGATCCCATTGGGCACGAAAATCGCCGCGCTCCAGGCGCCAGATTCCATCGTCAAGCCAGACTTTCAATTCTTCCTGTTCCGTAACATAGCGTTCGGGTTTGACCACATCCACGTCAAACGAACATGAACCTGCACAGGTAGAAGGGCGCACAAATCCTACATACCGATCCTCCAGCAGAGTCCGGAAGTCGGCGTCCTGCGTCCGCAGGAGTATCGGCATACCGCCGATTTCCACGGCAACGTCGTGAGTACCCACTGACGGTTGCACCGGTATCATTGCAAAACTTCCTGCACCGACAAGTCTGTGTTTTTCTTCCGCCCAGCCGATCGCCGTCCATGCCAGCGCAGAGCCAGGCTCCGCAGCCGATCATGGTGCGCAAATATCAATCCGATTTGTCGTCGCAGCCATGAACATTGGGGCATGACGACTGACCGATGGTTGTGAGCCAGAGAGACGACCTTACCCAGCAACTGGTCTGGTGTGACGGGATCGTCCGTTTCGGGCATTGCGTCGCCCCGCGTCAGAAGCGTTTTCACGGAATTCTTGATGTCCTTCCGCATGACGCGGTGGATAAAAAACCGGTTTTCGCGGGTGAACAAAACGACATCACCGGCTTGCACCTGATCGATGGATCGTGCTTCTACGGTGAGAAGGTCTCCCGGCCAAAGAGTCGGCAGCATGCTGTGCCCAAGCGCTGCAAGTCGCAATCTTCCGGAAGCACGAAGAACCTCACTGGCAAGAATGTGTTTGTGCTGTTCGCGCGAATGGGCATCAGACGACATGGCTGCGGAAGTTAGGAACTCCGTCGCCGACGCCTGCATTGAAATTGGGCTGCTATCTTGCCGCACGCTAAGGCCATGGTCTCGAATACGCGCTCGGAACGAAATCCAGGCTTGTGATATGGCTTCTTACCGGTATTCCGGCTATCCATCAGATTTTTTTCTTCCTCACTAGCAGGGCGGTTCTTCGGAGTCATAGGAATCCCAACGAGCCTTCGTGTTCCTCGAGTCGCATGTACCCCAAAAGTAGGGGTGAAATTCGGTGCGGCCAAGTGTACAACATACAATCCGACATTTGCTAACCGTTCTAAGCAAGTTTTTCTGCACCGAAGTGCAGCCAATGAGACCAAAAGAATCTCCGGAAATCAGTAGAAGGACAACGTTCCCTCGAGGCGCGCGCGGCGAAGGGTCCATGAAAAGAAAAGCAAGCTAAATGGCACCAGAATCGCTGCAAAAATGGCGAGAATTGCCAATTCATGCCATATCATCCTCAACGATGCCCCTTCCAGCAATGCTTTCCGCATTCCCTGCAGAGAATGAGTGATTGGAATCAGTTGGGCTGCGTTTCGCAGGGGTTTGGGCAAAGTGTGCACAGGAAACAAGGGTCCCGTCAGAAACCAAACCGATCCCAGCGCCCAGACGACTGCCGATCCTTTCTGCACAGCCAGTTGCAATGCGGCTGCCACAAGCCCAATGGAGATCGCGATGATGACGGACAGTAAGAAAACCGCCACCGAAGAACTCAGCCTGGGATTCCATGGGGCGCCAAATAACACACCTGCGACCAGATAGAACAATAACGTTACGGTATTGGCGGCGAACGCCGACATCGCGCTGAGAAAGACCAGGACCGGCGGCGAGGTCGAGGTCGTCATTAGAACCTCCAGCGTGCCGGTCTGCTGCGCCTCCTGCACAGTCTGCAAGAAAGCGTGCACGCCCATCAGAAGGAAAGTGTAAAAACCCGTGCCGACCAGCAAGAAAGAGAAATACTCCAAGCCCTCAGGACGGAAGTCGGGCCCAACTGCGATCGAGAGATAGTAGAACGCCGCCAGTTCGGTGATCGCTCCTGCCGCGGCAAGCAAAAATCCAGTGCGGTAGCGAACCGTGGTCAGCAGGTCCCGCCGGACGATCATCACCGTCTTGTCGAGCACAGATGGGATACTCATCGCATGCCTCGCGATGGCACGGGCTCCACTTCTTCCAGCTCTCCCGTCGTTTGGAAATAGAAAGATCGCAATTCGTCCACCCGCAGCGTTGCCGACAAGCGCTGCTCGGCGGCAAGCGAACCTTTAAACAGAATGGCGACGTGGTTGCCGACGGCGACAGCTTCATTGAAGTTGTGAGTCGCCAGGATCACGGTCGCTCCTCGTGAGGGTAGGTCTCGAACAAGATTCCAGAACTGCGCTGCGGAACCGGGATCTAGGCTGCGAGTTGGCTCGTCAAGCAGTACGACTGATGGCTTTTTAATCAACGCGCGCGCGATCCCTAGCCGCTGATACATTCCGCTTGAAAACTTCATCACGAGCGTATCTGCGGAGTCGCGGAGTCCAGTTTCACGCAGAAGTTCGTCAACCCGGTCAGGGCGTGCCTTTCGAGGGATGTCGTCGAGCGCAGCAAAAAAATCTAGGTTTTCCCGTGCCGACAGGCGCGGGAAAAACGACCGCTCCGTGGCGACGGCAAAACCGACTCGTGCGCGCACCGTGTCGGCGTCTGTGGTTGTGTCGGCACGCTGCACGAGTACACGGCCCTCGTCGGGCAGCAGCATGGTAGAGACCAGCTTCAGCGTCGTCGTCTTACCGCTGCCATTCGGTCCCAGCAGCACCAGCACGCTGCCGGAGGGAACTTCGAAGGAGACGTTGTCCAGGGCGCGGGTTTCCCCACTCCGCTCGCGCCCGAACCAGTTGAACAGCGCCGGACGGTGGCGAAAGACCTTGCTGACGGATTCGAAGATGACCGCGGGCATGTGGAATGGCAGGGCACGCCGGCTTCGGGAATCTCTGTATTATAGTGTCCGCGGCTGCCTTGCGCGTCGCTCGAAGATGCTTTTCTGGCGCTGGTTCTTTGAGTTATGTCCTCAAGCGCGTCCACTACCGCAACAGATCCCTCGCACATTCATACCAGATTTGCATTCAGTCCTGAGTTTTCACTGCTGCTCGCCGCTTGCCGCCTGCGCAGTGATGAAAAACTGGTGTCGAGTTGGTATTTTGATTCCTCGCTCGATTGGCAGCACGTCTTGAGTTTGGCCGAGCACCACAACGTTACCCCTCTTCTATATCAGGCCCTGCAGGAAGAACCCGAGCAAGTTCCCGCGGCAATCCTTGCCGAGCTCCGAACCCGATTCGAAGAAATTGCCCGCAAAAATCTTCGCTTTAGCTTGGAGCTGATGCGAGTTCTTAGTTGCCTTGAGGCCCATGGCGTCGCGGCAATACCGTTCAAGGGCCCAACGCTTGCCGAATGCGTTTATGGCAATCTCGCTCTGCGGGAGTTTTCTGACCTCGACATCCTCGTGCGACAATCCGATTTTCTGCGAGCCAAGGATGCGGTTCGTGAACTGGGCTATGTTCCGGGATGGCAGCTTACAAAGCCTCAGGAACAAGCGTATCTCGCCTCCGGTTACGAATGTTCATTTGACGGGCCTGCAGGTCCCAACTTGCTGGAGTTGCAATGGCGAATTTTACCCAAGTTTTACGCAGTCGATTTCGATTTGGACGAATTCTTCGTGCGCGCCACGCAGTTCAGCCTTGGGGGTAAACCGGTAAGGACGTTGTCGCCAGAAGATCTGCTGCTCAGCCTCGTCGCCCACGCCGCCAAGCATGCGTGGATTCGCCTGTCTTGGCTCCGCGATATTGCAGGTGCGTCGCAATCACCGTCGCTCGATTGGCATCGCGTCTTTCAGCAGGCGAAGAAACTGGGAATGGAGCGGATCTTGGCCATCAGCCTGCGGCTCAGCAATGTCCTGCTGGATGCGAGGATTCCTTCCTTCGCAGTGATTCCAGATGACTCGAAGATGGGAGCTATGACGAACCGGATTGCTCGCAATATGCCAGATTCGGAAGAGTACCGCACGGAGTCAGTGAGCTACTTTGGCCTGATGCTGCAATTGCGGGAACGTTGGTCGGATCGTGCGCGGTTCGCGCTGCGGCTTCTCTTCACGCCGAGTGTTGGAGAATGGTCTCTGGTGAGTCTTCCCTCGCCATTGTTTCCGCTCTATCGCGTGATCAGAGTATTTCGCGTCGCGGGCAGGCTGCTAAGCCCGTGAAAATCACTTCACTGCGACATCGGTGACCTTCAATTCCGGATATTCATGGTTCCACTGTGAGGAAATGCTTTCGAAGGTCAAGCGGAATGGTTTGCTTTGCCCGGGCACAAGCGGCGAAGCGCTGACATCGACGGCGTCGGGGTAAGGACCGCTGGTTTGAAGGACGTGCAGCGGAACGGGCTCTCGTTGGGCAAGCTGCCCCATGGAATCCTTAAAGGTGGCTTCAACCACCACATGGATCACGGTCTTGTCGCCGGAATTCGTGACCGTACCATCGACGTACGAGACCGTTGCACCGACAAAATTTTCCGCAGCGCTCATCTTGAGGTCGGACAGCTTCACATTCGCGACGTAAGGATGAGGGTTGGCAGCTGGCTTTTGCTGAGTACGGGAAAAGACGAATAGCACTGCGACTGTAAGAACCACAACTCCAGCGGCAATTACGATAGCGCGCCAGTTCGTTTCGCGTTCTTCCGCCGTTGGATTCGGTTGAATGAATCCGCCCATGGAGGGATTCTACTATTCGGGGCGCCACAAAACGCCTTTGCCGTGACTCTGTGCCTGCGCGGCGAGGAAGAGCCTACTCCCCGCCCACGGTCAAGCCATCCATCCGAATCGTAGGTGATGCAACCGACCCCCGGAATTCCAGGTCATTCCCAATCTCAGAGATGTTGAAGAACATTTCTTTCAAGTTTCCGGCGACGGTGATCTCTTCGACCGGGTATGCGAACTCGCCGCTGGAAATCCACAATCCAGAAGCTCCCCGTGAGTAGTCGCCTGTCACGAGATTTGCCCCATGACCAAGGAATTCGGTGACGTACAAACCCTCTTTGATCTCGCCGATGATTTCCTTCGGAGTTTTTCCGCCTTGCTGCAGAAAGTAATTTCCGGGCCCGATGCCCGGAGTTCCCGCGAGGCCGCGCGCGGCATTCCCGGTCGTCTGCAAACCCAGCTTCTTTGCCGTGTAGCTGTTGAGGAGATAAGACTTCAAAACACCATTCTCAATCACGAGCGTCCGCCGCGTGGGAACACCTTCGCCATCAAAAGGGCTCGTGCCAAACCCGCCGGGGATGGTGCCGTCATCGATGACCGTCACGTTGTCACCGGCGATCTTTTGTCCCAGTTTGCCCGCGAGGAATGAAGCGCCGCGGTACACCGAGTCTCCGTTCACGCCTTCAAAAATATGCTCGAGGATCGAGGCCGCCACCATAGGGTCAAAGATGACAGGCACTTGCGCCGTTTTCGCCCTGCGGGCCCCCAGGCGCCGAATTGTGCGCTCGGCAGCCACGCGTCCCACTTTGTCGGGAGCATCGAGCCGTGCAAGATTTCGCGCCACCGAGAACCAGTAGTCGCGCTGCATGCCGCCCTTCTCATCCTGGGCAATTGGAACCGCAGCCACTGAGCAGTACGAGCGACGGTACTCGCCCACGAAACCATGAGAATTCGCCAGCACTTTGTGCCCGGTGGCCGCGTCGAACGATCCGCCTTCGGAATTCTTGATGCGGGGGTCAAAGTCCAGCGCCGCTCTTTCAGCCCGGCGGGCATATTCGATTCGCTCAGCACCAGGAAGGGAGTAAACATCCTCGTGGTAGAGATCAAGCTCGGCGGAGAGCGAACCAAGTTGAGAGGCCTCCGGAATGCCGCCAAAGGGGTCTTCGGAAGTGATCTTTGCCAGTGCAAGGGCCGAATTGAGCATGCGATCGAGGCCTTCGCGAGAGAAATCACTGGAGTACGTGCTGGCCGCACGCTTGCCAAAGAAGACTCGAACACCGATTGCGCGGGATCCGGCTTCCTTTAGTGTTTCCACCTGCCCGAGGCGAACCGTCGTGGAGAATTCGTCGCCTTCTCGAACTACAGCCTCCGCTGCCGTGGCTCCGCCGGCCATCGCACGGTTGACGATGTCTTGGGCAATCTCTCTTAAGTTGGTTTCGAGTTTCGGCTTTCCTGTTTCGAGTTCAGTTTGAGGCATGCTTACCGACTATCCTTGACCACGGAGGCAGAGAAAGCTGAGTCACTGAGAACTCCTCGGACTCGCCTTGACAGAAGCCAAGAGCTAAGCTGGTTTTACTGCATGAATCCGCCAGTATCTTTCCGGGCAGTGCCACCAACCGTCAGGCGGTCGACCTTAATCGTCGGAATTCCGACGCCCACAGGCACCGCCTGCCCGTCTTTACCGCAGGTGCCCACGCCCTCGTCCAGTTGCAGGTCGTTGCCGACCATCGACACGCGCGTCAGAACATCAGGACCGTTGCCGATGAGCGTGGCTCCCCGGATTGGGGCAGTGATGCGGCCGTCCTCGATCATGTAGGCTTCAGACGCCGAGAAGACGAACTTGCCGTTGGTGATGTCGACCTGCCCACCACCGAAATTCACCGCATAAACCCCATGCTTCACGGAGCGAATGATGTCTTCTGGGTTATCCTGACCCGGCAGCATGTAGGTATTCGTCATGCGGGGCATGGGGATGTGCTCGTAGCTTTCGCGTCGCCCGTTGCCGGTGTCGGCGATGCCCATCAGGCGCGCAGAAAGCTTGTCGC
>Ga0126372_10000524_pt1 | contig 13522 bp, 13 predicted proteins | sample PanSoiMetaPlot_6_FD_92762 | JGI IMG/M metagenome (GOLD analysis project Ga0126372, IMG submission 92762) | Tropical forest soil microbial communities from Panama - MetaG Plot_6 | ecosystem: Environmental > Terrestrial > Soil > Tropical forest > Bulk soil | place: Panama | collected 2016-02-17
AGTGAGAATGCGAAGGCTATTGCCGCTGCACGATTGCGGCAATCCAGTCAAGCCGCAACGAAATCAAGAACTACCCAACGGCAGAAGCGAAAATTGGCGACAGCTTGAAATTGCTGAGGTCATTGTCTCGAATAGGAGACGCAACTGTGAGACGACCTTCGAGGGCGCGCGGAGACGCCTGCTCAAACGCCGGTCGAGGTAGGTGAGATCCGAAAAGATGCCAGATTGGAGCATGGGACGGAAGTTTCGCACCGGGGCTCGACCCGCAAGCTAACTCGCAGCCGGCAGCCGGAGTCATGCGCAACATTCGATACGAGCCGTATGAATCGCCTTCACCGGTCCAGATCACAGCTCGGATCGCAGAGGTTCCCGCTTAGCTCTAGAACTGCTGTTTTTCACCGATGCCGACCATCACGCGGTTAGTGTCCGCATCGAGGAAGAGTACTGTATTCGGATCGATCTGATAGGTCTGCATGGCGAAGGTGCCGGTCGCAGTATTCACCGAGGCGCTGCCCCGGCCGGTCGGGACCATGGTGTAGCTGCTCGAAGACAGCGATAGGCCTTGGAAAATCGCCCCAAAATTATTGATATCAAGAACGCCGGTGAGATTGCCCGCGCCATCGCCGCTCAGCTGACCGGAAATGTCTTCCTCGGTTGGACCGCTCAGGTTGCTGCCTAGATTGGTGCCGCTGAAATTAATTGCATAATTACCCGTCATGGAGTGAAGCCCGAAGGGTCCCCCGGATTGCGCCTTGGCCATTCCGCTGGCCACGAAGTTTCCGCCGACATTGACGAGTTCAATCGTTCCATTGGCGGCTGGATAGAAGGCCAGCGGAAATGAGAAAACCGCAGAGGTAAGCGTGGCTAATCCGCGGCCGGCTGTACTTACCGTGTACGGACCGGAAATCGCGCTGCCCAAGGCGGGGCTGCCGCCATCGTTTGAATCCAAAACGCCGGACACAATATTTCCGGCGCCATCGGCCGGAAGTAAACCGCCCAAAGCCAGGGGAAAGTTATTGGCATCTGCTCCGGACAGGGTAAACGCGTACTGTCCGTTCAAGGAGCTCACGCTAAAGGGGCCCGGCGCCTGCTTCAGGACTTCGCCCGAGAGGATGGGTGCGGTTGTCGTACGATCGATTTCGACGAACTTGAAATCGGTCGCATTCACGACGTAAATGACAAAATTCTGAGTCGCGTAACTGCTTGAGATGGTAGCCGTACCTCTACCCGTGTTGGCGATCGTGTAAGTTCCATTCAATGGGGTGGCCTGCAAGACAGTGCCGAAATCATTCACATCCATTTCGCCACTTCCCACGTTGCCGACACCATCCATTGACCAGCTTCCGGCCGAAACGGCAAGGCCGCCCGAAACGCCCACGCCAGAGAAACCGAAAACGTAGTTCCCCTTCAGTGCTGAGGCGGTAAATGCTGTCGGATCCTGAAGATCGATAGTGCCACTACCGGTAATGTGGGTATTTAGGCATGTAAGCAGGGCGTGAGCATGGCTCTCGATCGTGAACTGCCAGTTCGGGCATCCTGGCTGGAGACCAATCACAGCATTGCCCCTTCCGTCCGAGCCTATCGCATAGGTCCCGCTAAAACGTACTGCGGTGCCATTGGTCGGGAGCGAGTTGCTGTTTACATCTTCAATCCCGCCAAGATGACCCTGGCCATCTGCGGTAAAGCTGCCCGCCGCGAAAAATGGGCCGTTGCTGTCCTGCCCCGACAGTGCAAAAGCATACTGACCTTGCAGAAGGGCGTTGTTGCTTGCATTGCCCAGGCCCGGCCCCTGTCCCACCAGCGACGAGCCGCCTCCACACCCGATCAGCGCCGCGAACGAGAAAAGTAAGGACGTTGCGAACAGTCGAGTGCGCATGTGAACATGCATACGTGGAATTCCTCCTGCGGCGGTTCCCGACACGAATGGCTGGGTATTCAAACTCGGTGACGCGAGAGAAGTTGCGACTGGACAAGCTTACACAATCCAGCCACCACCGACGACCGTGTCTCCGTCATAGAAAACCGAGGCTTGTCCCGGTGTGATCGCGCGTTGTGGCGTATCGAAGGTCACCAGTACTTCGTCGGACCCGGTCTGCTCAAGCGTGGCCGACGCGGGCTCGTGGCGATGACGAATCTTGACCGAGACCCGTATGGCCTCGGACAACTTTTGGACGGAGATGAAATTCGCTCGGCGCGCGCGTAGAGTTTTGGCGTAGAGCTCCTCGCCGCTACCGACCACGACCTGCCGTGAGTCGCCCTTGATCTGGATCACATAAAGCGGTGACCCGGTTGAGACGCCTAATCCCTTGCGTTGGCCAACCGTGAAATTGTGAATGCCGCTATGTTCGCCGATCACCTCGCCGGTCGTGGTGACCAGCTCGCCCGCAGTGTCGGGGAATGATTCAGACTGCTCCTCCAAGTAGGCTTCGAGGAAGCGCTTGTAGTCTCCTCCAGGAACGAAGCAGATCTCCTGCGAGTCCGGCTTCTCGGCGAGCGCCAGGCCGTGCTGGCGGGCAAGCTCGCGTACCTCCGGCTTAGTCAGTAGGCCGAGCGGAAACAGAGTTCGACCCAGCTGTTCCTGGGTTAACCCAAAAAGGAAATAGGTCTGGTCCTTGGAATGATCGAGGGGCCTCTTAAGTAGCCAACGCCCAGACGCCTCGTCCCATTCGACGCGGGCGTAGTGTCCAGTAGCCAGCTTTTCAGCCCCAATTTGCCTGGCCACCAGGAGTAGCTGGTCAAACTTCAAGTGATTGTTGCATAGGCTGCAGGGGATGGGTGTGCGCCCGGAAAGGTACTCGGCAACAAATGGGCGCACGACCTCGTCTTCAAACCGTCGTTCGTGGTTGACCAGGTAATACGGAATGCCGAGGGCTTCGGCTACTCGCCGAGCATCGTAGACGTCGTCCAGAGAGCAGCAACGCCCCTGAACCGTCTCTGGCATGCCCTGGTGTCCAGCCATACGACGCTGATTCCACAGCTGCATAGTCAAACCGATAACGTTGTGCCCGGCGGCGCGCAGCATGGCGGCGACGGTCGAGGAGTCGACTCCACCGGACATGGCAACGGCAATGGTCTCTAAACACACGGTTAAAGGATCTTAGTCTTTAGATGGCGGCATAGCCTGTTTGGCGCCAAAACTCTGATCCCAGGTCGCTCGCAATGACACTTCAAGGAAAAGGTAAACTCCCTCGCCCGAGGTCCTCGAGTTAATCGCTAATGGCTAAGAGCCAACGGCTTGTTTCTATTGTAAACCGGGGACAACGCGCGCAGGCGAGCCACGGTTTCAGGGATGAGGGCAAGAGCGTAATCCAGATCCTCAGGCGTATTCTGCTTACCCAGGCTGAAGCGAACACTGGCCCGGGCACGGTCAGGTCGGAGGCCCATGGCTGTCAGCACATGCGAAGGCTCGGTGGCACCGGACGAACAGGCAGCTCCCCCCGACACTGCCAGCCCTCGCAAATCCAAAGCGATGACCAGGGCTTCGCCGTCAATGGAATCAAAGTAGAGGTTCGTGGTGTTCGGGACGCGGCGTGCGCCAGCACCGTTTACTCCCATGCTATCGGTCTGGCTCAATAAAGTTTGTTCGAGGCGGTCGCGCATGAGTGCGATGTTTTCGATCGAGGCGTTTCGGAGGCCCTCTACAGCCATCTCCGACGCTTTGCCAAGGGCGACAATCCCGGGAACATTCTCGGTTCCAGCGCGACGCGAGCGCTCATGAGAACCTCCATACAAAATGGGCTGCAGGGCAGTTCCCTTGCGGACATAGAGCGCGCCGACCCCCTTAGGAGCGTGAATCTTGTGGCCGGAAATTGAAAGCAGGTCACAATGGATCTTATTCACGTCGATTATGGTTTTGGCTGCGGCTTGCACGGCATCGGTGTGGAACTTGACGTTGGCAGCTAGGGCAATTTTGCCAATTTCCTCCACCGGTTGCAGGACGCCCGTTTCATTGTTGGCCATCATGACGGTAATCAGCTTAGTGGCAGGGCGAAGAGCGCGGCGCACGTCGTCGGGATTGACCAGTCCATGTCCATCCACCGGGAGGTAAGTCACCCTGCATCCCAGCTGCTCCAGACGGTTGCAGGCGTGCAGGATCGCGTGGTGCTCCACCTCAGAGGTGATGATGTGATCACCCTCGGCGGCGGTTCCAAAGAGCGCAAGGTTATCGGCTTCCGTACCGCCACTGGCGAAAACAATTTCGCCAGCAGTCGAACCGAGCAGCCTGGCGACCGAGTCGCGTGCCCGATCCACCGCGGCTCGCGCTTGCTGCCCATCGCGATGGATTGATGAGGCATTACCGTATTGTTCGAGCAGATAAGGCTTCATCGCATCAAACACTTCGGGCAATAAAGGGGTAGTCGCGTTGTTGTCGAAGTAAACTCGCCGCATTCTCAGTCAATTCTACGCTGCTCGAAACCTTGGCTGTTAGCTACTGGCGAGCATCTGCAGGCGGGCACATCCACGGCCTTCGCTCCTCCTCGGATCATCTATCGGGGATTAGGACCCGGCAGCGGAGAATGGCATCGCCGGACTATAGGAAAATAAGAGCTAACAGCTGATTCTGCTATCTCTTATCCATTGGCGTGTAATGCACCGGGTACTCCGGCCCAATGTAATCGGCGCGGGGCCGAATCAGCCGATTGTCCTCAAGCTGCTCGATCACGTGCGCCGTCCAGCCGCTGATGCGGGAGACCGCGAACACTGGAGTAAACAGATCAACGTCAATGCCCAGCGTATGGTAAGTCGATGCCGAATAAAAATCTACGTTAGCATTGAGCTTCTTCTCGGTCTTCATGAAGCTCTCGATTTTTTGTGAGAAATCAAACCATTTGGGCTGCCCGCTAGAGTTGCCCAGGTCGCGGGACATCTGGCGAAGGTGCGTGGCGCGCGGATCTTCCGTGTGGTAAACGCGATGACCGAAGCCGGGGATCTTTTTTTTCTGTGCCAGCATGCCCTTCACATATTCGACCGGATCGGCGCCGCCGGCATCGATGGCTTCCAGAATGTGGAACACGGCTTCATTGGCGCCGCCATGCAATGGCCCTTTCAGCGTGCCGATTGCCGAAGTGATCGCCGAGTGCATATCGGACAGGGTAGCGGCAGTGACGCGAGCCGCAAACGTGGAAGCGTTCAGCTCATGATCGGCGTGCAGGATCAGAGCGATGTCCAGGGCGCGTTCCGCCGTTTTTGAGGGGTGCTTGCCAGTCAGCATGAGCAAGAAATTGGCGGCGTGCGAAAGCGAGCGATCCGGCTCGACGACATCCAAGCCCTGGCGTATGCGGTCGTACGCGGCGACGATCATCGGGAGCTGTGCGGTCAGGCGAATGGTCTTGTGAATGTTCGCCTCGCGGTCGTTATTCTTCTCCTCTGGATCGTAGAACGAGAGGGCAGAGATTGTGGTTCGCAGCACATCCATGGGCAAGGCCTGCTTGGGAGCCAGATGCAGGCTATGGATAATAGAAGCATCGAGTTGGCGCTCTTGGGCGAGACGGTCGCGCAAATCCTGCAATTCCGAGCGCGAAGGCAGATGACCGAACCACAACAAATAGCAGGTCTCTTCGAAAGTGGAATGATCGGCGAGTTCATGAATGTCGATGCCGCGATAAGCTAGAATTCCACTGTCTCCGTCGATGTAACAAATGCTGGAGGTGGTTGCGACTACCCCTTCCAAGCCTTTAGGGGCGTGCGTTACGCTCGACATAACGAATCCTCTCGGTGGTTTGGTTGCCGGCGGGCGCGGGAGGCTGAACCTGCTGCCGCAACCAACTTTTATACGCTAAACCCCCGTAAGTTTCCAACCCCGCCCTTTTCCTGCTTCTTAACCGAAGCGTAGACTGAGGGGTTTTCGCGCTGGGATCGGATACCATCGTTGGATGCTATTGCTTAGCTCCGGAGATTCCTGATGAAACACGCCCTTCTAGCCCTTGCTGTGTTCAGTTATTTCCTCGTCAGCCTGCTGGCTTCGGCCGACGAGGGCATGTGGCTGTACAACGCTTTCCCCAAGGACAAAGTCAGGGCCAAATACGACTTCGCGCCCACCCAGCAGTGGCTGGACCATGTCCGCCTGGGATCGGTCCGCTTCAACAATGGCGGTTCGGGATCGTTCGTTTCGGCCGATGGGCTAACCTTCACCAATCATCATGTAGGCTCCGAATGTATTCACGATCTTTCCACTGGCGGCAAAGACTATGTCCAAGCCGGTTTCTATGCCAAGACCCCGGCTGAAGAGGCGAAGTGCCCCAACCTGGAGTTGAATCAACTGATTGGCATCGACGACGTCACTGCCAAGGTAAAAGCGGCGGCTAAACCGGGGATGTCAGCTGCAGATGCCGGCCAGGCGCAGCGCGCCGCTATGAGCGGCATCGAGAAAGAATGCGCCACCTCTACCGGCATGCGCTGCGATGTGATCACGCTCTATTCCGGGGAAGTCTATAACCTTTACAAATACAAGAAGTACACGGATGTGCGTCTGGTGTTTGCCCCGGAATTTGACATTGCCTTCTTGGGTGGCGATCCCGACAATTTCGTTTATCCCCGTTATGATCTCGATATCTGTTTCTTCCGTGTTTACGAGAACGGCAAACCGGCGCATACCGACCAATATCTGCGCTGGTCTACGCAGGGCCTCAAGGAAAACGAACTGATCTTTGTTTCCGGCAATCCGGGATCGACTGGACGCCTGCGGACAATGTCGCAGCTGGCTTACTTGCGTGATGTGGACTATCCCTCGCGCCTGAATACTTTCAAGCGGCGCATAGCCGTCTTGGAAAAATTCGCGAGCCAATCACCGGAAAACGCGCGCCTCGCTCAGGAAGATATTTTTGGATATCAGAATTCGTTCAAGGCGCTCACCGGCTACAACTCCGGTCTTGAGGATAAAGACATCATGGCAAAGAAAGCAGCCGACGAAGAGAAGCTGCATTCTGCTTTCAAAGCCAAAAACGCGAATGCACCGGATCCTTGGGAAGAGATTGCCGCCGCCATGAAGATTCAGACCAATCTCTACAAGCCTTGGAGCTACCTCGAACGTATGCGCGGGTTCAACTCACCGTTGGCACAATTTGCCCGCACCTTGGTTCGCGTTACCGAGGCAAAGGTAAAACCGAATGAGATGCGCCTGCGCGAATATCGGGATTCGAACCTTCCCTCGCTGGAGCAACAGCTCTTTTCCACTGCCCCCGTCTACAAAACACTGGATATCGTCACGCTCGCCGATTCGCTGGCGGAGATGCAGGAGGAACTTGGCCAGGACAATGCCGCCGTACGCAAGGCGTTGGGCGGAAGGACGCCGCAGGAAGCGGCGAAATACCTCATCGAGAACACGAAGCTGGCGGATTTGGCTTTTCGAAAACAGCTCTACGAAGGCGGAACAGCCGCCGTTCAGTCGTCCGACGATCCATTGCTTCGACTGATGCGCGCTATCGATCCTGATGCTCGCGATGTTCGCAAACGATATGACGACGAAGTCGATGCCGTGGAACGGCAGAATGGCGCAATTATCGCCCGCACCCGCTTTGCTAAGACCGGCTTCACCGAACCACCGGATGCCACTTTCAGTCTTCGGCTCAGTTATGGTCCCGTAAGGAGCTACGAAGAGAACGGTAAGCACATCCCGTACTTCACCACCATCGGCGGCGCTTTCGAGCATGCTACCGAGCACGGAGGCAAAGCGCCATACCGACTGCCGGAAAGCTGGATAAAGTCAAAGCCGGAGCTGAACCTCGAGACGCCGCTGAACTACGTCTCGACCGCCGACATTATTGGCGGCAATTCCGGAAGCCCCACGGTTAACAAAGCGGGGGAAGTAGTGGGCATTGTTTTCGACGGGAATATGCAGTCCCTGGTTTGGAATTTCGTATATACCGACGTGCAGGGCAGGGCCATTCACGTCGATTCGCGGGCGATCATTGAGGCACTCCGCAGGGTTTATGGAGCCACGGCATTGGCGGAGGAGCTGACGGGGAAGGCGGCCGCTGCCCGGAAGGCGAAAAAAATGCCTGCGCAGCGGGACGCGACGTCGACTGAACGGTAGCCGCTAGGCGCAACAGGGACACTTCCTACGGTGAACAAACCAGCCGCTCATGGGCGAATGATCCGTATCGCAGCTTTGGCGATGACGATAGTGTGGAATTTGAGGGGTGTCGGGGGATTTATTGTCCATTGGTGCCAGAGTGGCTAGCATCGCTAGGTTATTGCAGTATCGTGGTTTGTGGTTCAGTCGGTGGTTGTTCAGATGGCGTTTTGTGACTTAACTGTGACTTTTCCTGCCGTCGGTCGATTTTTTGGGCCGCCTCATGGAGGTCTTGCTCATCGACAATGTTATAGCGGCGGAACATGCTATCCGTTTTCCAGCCGCCAATCTTTCTGATAGTGTCCCGGTCAATACCGGCACGCCGCATGTTGCGAGCGCCAGTCCTGCGCAGGTCGTGAACAAGCAACCCCGCACAACCAGCCGCCGTAGTGACATTCTTCCAACTAGCGTGGAAGTCTTTAACCTGACTGCCGTCCTCCCTGGTGAATACGTAATCGTGTTGGCCCTTGCCTGCACAGCAGGCTTTTAGCAGTTCAAATACCTTTTGAGTCATTGCGACAGTGCGCGGTTCACCATTCTTGGAATCGTCAATCGAGATTAGGCGATTCTCGAAGTCGAGCATACGAACACGCATGTTTGCCAAAGGTTCCTTCAATCGCCAGGCGTAGTCGTAGTAAATCTGGAATAGGCTCCGTAACCAGAGGCCGACCTTGGCCGTCTCACGCGCTAGCGCATCATATTGGGAATCCTTCAGGAAACCCCGCCGTACATTATCGGATTCGTCCAACGTCAAACCCTTAAACGATGGCGCGTGACGCAGCCGCTCATCCCGAAGGGAAAGATTGAACGATTCCCGCAAAATTGCCAGTTCCCGATTGATAGTTGCGTTCTTAGGCAAGCTCCCACGATAGTCAAGTTCAGTTTTTCGCTGAGAAATGTACTGCCTAATCATTGGACGAGTAACATCCATGCCAAGGCAAGCACCAAAAAATGGTTCCAAATGCAGCCGCCACCGACGCTCGTCTTTCGGTTTGGTCTTACGTCCATCAATATCGTATTGCTTGAACAATTCTGTAACGAGGTCAGTAACCGTTAGCTTGTTGCTGGCTGTGGCCGTACCAGCATTGTTGGGGCTAGTCTGCTCTTTCAGCCATTCGTTAGCCTCACGTTTGTTGTCCTTGCCAGTGGAGACGCGATAGCGGCGGCCCCGAACTACGTAACTGGCCCACCATACATCGCCTCTGAGATATAGCGTTCCATCACCTCTCATTTTTCACCTCCCGTGCTTTCTTCTGTCGTGCTAAACCTGCCTTCCTAGCCCGTTCCTTACGCTCTTCAGGCGTCATATTCTGCGCAGCCTTCTTACCGCCCTGCTTACCGAACCGCGCAAAGTATCTTTTAATCTCGTTCTTCATTCCCGTAATTACCTCCAGCCACCTTAGTGGCTAAGCTGATTATCAGCTTAGGGGGTAGGCTTGTCAAGAGAATTATCCGCCGATACGGTGAGCCTCGATCCATCGGTCTAGATCATGGATATCGAATCGCCAAGCGCTGGTATGGTCTCCGCTGGAGATGTAAGGTATCTCTCCCCGTTGGACTAACTGCCGCACCGTCCACGGGTGCATGTCAAGATAAACTGCTGCCGCCTTCAAACGCATCAAGCGCCGAGTACCCACGCCACCGGAGAGACTGTTCATCTACTTGGTCTCCCGGTACAGCCTCGGATCTAGGTTCGGCTTGTACTTCGCCCCTTTCCATTCAAACTTGGAGTTCTCATTCACCTGCATTTTCTGGCTTTGAAATGGAACATCGGAACAACCCGCATGAATGCTAGGGTTTTCGCACTTTTGAAATGGAACACGTTCCGGAACGGAAATGGAACGTTCTGGAACTGGAGCCTGTTCCATCTCTAGTTCCGGCTGTGTTCCGGGCTGGATCGGCGTCTCAGACCCGGCAAAAGGGCATTGTTCCGGTTGTTCCGGTCTGTCATGGGGGAGATAGCGGTTAAAGGAATCCTCAAACCGTTCCCGTCGGTAGCCCTGCAGGGTACGATCACCGAATCTCACCTTATCGGGGCGGATATCGAAGGGCTCCAGCAAGATCGCTAGCCTGTTCTTCGTGATGCCCTTTCCTCGGCTGAATTCCCCCCACGGCGAACCTTCGAGCTCATTCAAATATGAGACGAGATCCTCGGATGAGATCCTATCTACCTCCTTATGATCAAAAGCGTCCCGGATGTCGGACAGTACCTTTACATCCGAATCAGGCCGGGCATCGGTCAGAATGCTGACAAAGGCGTTGGACACCCTCTCATGCCATTCACTACCCACAAGGTCAGCAATTTTCAGGAGCGGATTACAGATATCCCGTTTGCGGTCGTCGATGGAGAGCTTTCCCGGTTTGGGCCAGGATTTAAGACGCTCACCATTCTGTTGCGCCCACTTCTGGATACGCTCCACGAGTGGTTTGACGGCCTCGATTTCGTCCTCGGTGTCGAAGTCCTCGACCCGCTCATTAGGGGCACGGCGCTTCAGCTCTATTGGAATTGATCGATCTCTGACCGTATCCGGGAGCTTGTTCATCCCGATACCGGCGATAACCTTGGGACAGAAAACGGGGAAGTCCTTAGGATCCCAGTCCCCTTCATGCTTGACGCAGACGGTTGTGCATCCTCCTCTATAGAACCCATCGTTGAGGATCCCACGCAGTGTTTCGCTGTAATCCTTATTGTCGGCATTAAAAGCCGCATCACTCTCGTCAAGGAGCAGTGTCGGAGCAATCTTGGCGATCTTCCGTACTAGGGCTGCAGCACTCACGCGGCCTGTCTTCCAAGGTTTGTGAACAAGCAACTGTAAAACTTCAAGGACGCGTGACTTGCCTGACCGCTTTACCGCGCTCCACACCTGAATATAAGGAGTGAACCGGCCAGCATCGATCACGTGGGTATGGAGAACATATACCGCCAACACATCCGCCTGCTCCGACGTCAGTACTACGAATTGGCGAATGTAAGCCTCGATATCGTTCAACAATGCTGCGCCATCTACTTCATCATCGAAGAGCTTTCGCATCGTTTCATCGCCACGTACGGCAATGAAATCGTCAGGTCCGTTGACATCGTCCCCGCCGGGAAGATCCAGAATGCGAACCTCTGCACCCTGCTTGCGTAGCTGGGCCACTAGATCTCGCTTGGCGGCCTGTACCATGGGGTTGGTTCTGCAGTTGGCGTCGAGCAGGACATACGTCAGTCTTTTGTCACGGCAAATATTGAGATCAGGAACCGGGCCCGTCTCCGGCACCCGCTCTCCAGTGGATGTCTCCTTGATACCAACCTTGCACTTCCACCCGTAGACTCCACCGAGTCCAATGGGAAGGATCTTTCTCCCGATGCGGCGGCTCCATGCAACTAATGCGAGTACGGATTTTTCAGCTTCGACTAGGACAATCGGAATAGAGGTATCCGCCAGTAGTTCGGGAGTAGGCGGAAAAAAAAGATGTTTCCGGTCGGCCACCGGGCAGATGTACTTCTTTTCCAGCCTGCCATCTTTCATTTCAGGATTATCACGCGAATGCGCAGGTACCAGCGCTTGCGTTCGCCCTTCATCATGGCGTTGGGATCGTTGTAGGAATAGCAGATTCCGGCCAGATCACCGGGCATTTTATGAAGGCCCGTTAGGTCACGGGCCTCCCTGTCAGTAACGCGGAATACGTCGAAAGTTAGCTCGTCGGTGATCCCGAATCGAGCAAGCATCTGACGGTCCCGCCCATTTAGGCTAGAAGAGGTCATCGACGCTGGCCTCCACCCGGACATCAGCTACAGCGTCATGTCCGGCGATACTGCTAATCACCACCTCCGTGATGTACCGCTTCTCGCCTGAGGCGTCTTCCCAGCTGCGCGCCTGGATGCGACCATTAACCTCGACAAAGTCGCCCTTGCGGAATCCCCCCAGGAGGTCTGCGAGGTCTTCCCATGCGACGGCACGAATGAAGGTTTTCGTCTTGGCGGTAACAGCACAGCAGATGGATGCGCTTGTCACCGTCTTTCCGGTCGGAGTGGACCTTACGATTGGATCGTTGGCGATAACGCCAGCGATGGTTACTAGGTTTTTGTGCCTCTTGGTGCTTGCTTGTGCTAAGTTATTCATGTTTGGTTAATCCCCTTTCCCGGCATCTCCGCCGGGGCGGTTATCGGATCCCGCGCTAACGGGCTCCTTAAATGACAAATGCCCTCTCTTCTAGAGAGGGCATCACTATTTACGGACCCGCTTATTGCGGGCCTCTAACCATTCCTGGAAAGAAGATAGAGATATCTGCCAGCGACCGTTGTCGTCCTTCTGGCCAGTCAGTTTGCCTGCGGCAAGGAGTGCATAGATGTATTGAGGGAAAGCTTTACCAAGGCGTGAAGCTTGGAGGACAGAGATAGATTCTGACATATCGACTCCACCAATCTGAACGGTTTTCGACTTCTGATTGGCTTCGCCGATCCGCAGGTCATGCGGTGCGCCGAATCTGGGCCGCGTGACGAGAGGGACTCTCTAGCGGGCCTTCGGTAGGTCGGTCTGACGGGTCCTACATCCGGATGAGGGCTTATAGACCTGGGTCACAGTGCCCTGACTCTCTTGTCCGGCATTGGATTAGGTCTTAATCCGCCGCCACGCGCCAAAACTGAGGACTTCAGCTTGACGCGCTTGGCCCAACATCAACGCTGAGGACTTCAACGCTAACATTGGGACCTAAAATTCTTATACCACCAACAAGAGTGAAGTTCAACGCTTTTTCTTCGCCCCCGCAAGCTGCCGCTCACCAGTAATCAAGCAGCCTTGCGGACTTTTACGTCTGCTATACCGCCGAGTTTGTACAGATACCAGAGCAGGCGCTTTATGCTCAACGTCCCGAGCTTACCCGTCATCAACTCGCTGACCCGTGGCTGTTGCAGCTCCAAAATGCTTTCCAAGTCTCTTGCGGTGTATTGGTGTTGCTTAACAAGCTGCACGATGCCCCGATAAAGCGCGTACTTCAACTTCAATTCCAATCCTGTTTGCTCATCAAAGCCCAGATCGTTCAGCACGTCGCCCTTCGTGACGTGTCCGACGTCGTTATCTGCGTTGTTTCTCACTGCGGTTCTCCTCTTCTAGTAAACGCTCCACGGCACCTAGGCGGGCTTCAATAGTACGCATCGCTTGCTTGTCGATCTTGTTGCTCTCTTTTTCGAAGCAATGCAAAACGAAAACACGGTTACCAATCTTTTTCAGGTAAATCACCCGATACCAAGCGTCGGCATCCTGGTCTCTCAACTCAAAAACGCCACTTCGTCTTAGCCCCGGAACAGGTTTGCTGTCCGCAGGTCTGTGCCCTTCCTGAACCTCTCGCAATCCTCGACCAAGGTTCTGTTTGGCCTCAGATGGAAAATCCTTGATCACTTCGTGCGAGTTTCCCATCCAAACTACCTCTGCTACGGCAACCATTGAACCCCGAACTTTATCAGGTTCC
>Ga0126372_10000525_pt1 | contig 13519 bp, 12 predicted proteins | sample PanSoiMetaPlot_6_FD_92762 | JGI IMG/M metagenome (GOLD analysis project Ga0126372, IMG submission 92762) | Tropical forest soil microbial communities from Panama - MetaG Plot_6 | ecosystem: Environmental > Terrestrial > Soil > Tropical forest > Bulk soil | place: Panama | collected 2016-02-17
CCGACCTTGAAATCACTACTCAGGGATGCCATCCCAGCAATATTATATGCGCCCGGAAGATGGCTTATCGCGACCACGAGTAGGTCACCTTCACCGCAAACTTCTGCTCGCGTAGTAGAAGTGGATTCCCCGCTGCCAGGCTCTGGAATCTCGTTCCCGTGTTGTAAATCACGTAAAGATCGCTGTCAGGCCGGAATGTGTAACGCAACCGGATGTTTGCGCTTGCGGGCTGTGTTTGGGCGGTGTCGGCTTGCAGGAATGTGGTCAGATTCAGGAAGCGCGTGAAGGCATAGCTCACCTGCAGTCCTGCAAGCTCGATGTTGAAATTTCCTTGCGGCAGGCGAAACACATTCAAGGTGTTGTTGATGGCGACCGCCAGGTGCGGATTCGGACGATACTGTGCGGTCAGTGTCGCCGACTTCAAGGTTCCCGTGTAGTAGCTGCCCCACAGAAAGGATCCTGTGTACGTGAACCGTCGGTTTCCCGCCGCGGTGTAGGAGATCAGGTGCTGGACGAACCGGTAACCGCCCGGCGGAATCGAAATGTCCTTGTACAAATGCAACGGCTCTCCCAGGAACTGGTACACGATGTCGACAGGTGAAGCGTCCATTTCCGCGCCATTGTTGAACAGGGCGCGAAGGTTGGCTGTGTATTCCTGAAATATCAATCGTCCCGCAGTGTTCGGATCGTGACCCCAGAAGCCTCCTATATCCACTTCCCGGAGATTCAACACGTGAGGTCGCGGGGTGAGGTTGAACTGCACGATCGTCGGTTGATCGTCGATTCGAGTTACGAATCCAATCTCGGGGTTGAAGTTCTTCTCGGTCACGCCATGGCCTGCATAAATGTTGAACCAATTATTCGCAAACGTCAGCCGTCCTCCGAGGGCGATATCATTGTCCGAAAGGCCGGGCGTCCAGGTCTTGGCGAAGTACCCGCGCAGATTCAGATTTCCGAACAACACAAACTTTGCGTCGGCCCCGAGTGCGCGGTTGTAGGGGTCTAGCGGGTTTCCATTCTCCTTATCTGTCATGATTGCCCCGACGTACGAACCGGGCGTCAGCGGCCGCTTGATGCGTGCAACCGCATAATTCGCAGATGGGTTCGAGCCTTCGTCGCGAGTTTGGACGTCCATCACGCCTACATCAAACCCGCTCGCATGTCCTGCTACTTTCCCGCCTACATTAATCGGGACCTCCTGCCCACTCACAGGATCGATCCCAATCTGCCGCGTGAAGAACATCAGGTCCTGGTTCCAAAGCAGGAAATCGAAAACATCGGAGTCTTCGAGAAAGAAACGTCGCTTCTCCGGAATCTGTACCGGATTGGGTGTGAGATTGAACTCTTGCTGATCGACATCCGCATCGGAGAAATCGGTATTAACTGTGCCCAGTGCGACCAGGTTGCTGCGAATGCCGTACTTCACATCGACTCCCCCCGTATGCAGCGCACTGAACGGTTGCCCACCAAAGCTTTGAGCGCCAAATAGTCCATACGGCTTCACGACCAGCAGACGCCCGCTGTCAATGTTGTTCAGCCCTTGCAATGTCCCGGCTTGCGAAACTCGCCAGAACCCAAAAACCCGGTGGTATCCAGACCACTCATCCTCTTCGTTCTTTCGCCGAATAAATCTTCGGAAGTTAATTCCCCAAGACACGTCTGACGCGCCGCGAAAGTTCAGCGTGCTGAAAGGAATCTGGATTGTGGCCGTCCATCCGTCATCGGTGATCCTGGCAGCCGAAATCCAAAGCCCATCCCAACTTGGATCGACAATGGAGTCACTCGCCGGCGGTGCTTGCTCTTCGATCACTTCCCCGTCCCGCTGCGTGCCCAGGGGATTGACCTGAAAAACGTATCCGTTCCTCCGGCCCAGGGTCGGATCAATCAAAATCGCAAAGTTGTCGTCGAGGTCTTGCGAGAGATCTTGCCGTAGCTGCGTCGCCACAATCCGTTGCGGCGCGTCGTCGTAACAGTAGATGCCGAAGTAGATGCGCTGGCTGTCATACAAAATGTGTACTTCCGTCTTGTCAGTCGCCACCTCGGTTTCGAGCGGCTCTCGCTGGCGGAAGTCACTCACTGCGGGGGCCGTTCGCCAGACCGGATCATCAAGGGTCCCGTCCAGCTTCGGAGGCCGCTCCGTGCGAATAGCACTCGCCCGACGCCCAGGCTTCCCCAATCCTTCGGTCTGTGCCCGGGATGCAGACCGCGAAAACCACACCAGCATCCCGACCAGCATCCAGACTCGGAGTGTCGACAGGCCCATGGCCTAGATTGAGTTAGATTCTCATCTTGGGTCCTGTCTATAAGTTGGGAAATTTCTGAGGATTTCCTGAGGCCAGGTCCGGCTCATGATTGCGGCTGGAATGGGTCTGTTACCAGGAAGGAGGACCGGCCAAGAACTGGTTGAAAAGCCCATAGGGTGGCGTTATGTATCCACCGGGAAGCGGAATTCAGTAAGTTACAGAAAGAGAAATTTCTCTCCGGAACAGCTCGAAAAGAATTTTTCAAAAACCTACGCCTGTCCTCAAACACTTGGCGAAGTCGAACGTTTTGGAGTGGCGCGAGAATCTCCTCTTCTCTGTTTTTCTGCAAGATTTCCACAAGCTTTAGGCGAAATCTCAGGCGTTCTGCGTATTGATTTGATACTGGAAACTCTGTATCTAACCTAGAAGAAACCCCGTAAATCCCAAGCTACGGTGTTTCCGGTAGTTTAGACAATATCTTCCCCTTCTAAACCCATTAAAAGCAGGTCGATTCCCCTCCCTCGCCGACGTGTGCTCGCGCCCCAGCAATTTGGAAGACGTGCAAAGGATCACTAAAATGAAGCTCCGAATTTTGCTCGTTGCATTTTGCGGCTTGACCAGTGCGCTTGTGCAGTCGGCCTCCGCGACACCATGCAGTTCGACTCAATATGACATGTTGAGTTGGTTTGAGATGGCATCGTCCTTGACCACGGAGTACCACCTCACCGGCAACGCCAATCCGCTCTACACCTATCGTGGAAAGACCTTCTATTGGCTGAAGGGAGCGTCCGGCTATCCTTGGGACGTCAACCTCTACGACGACAGTTACATCTACCAGTGGGCCACCGAATACCACTGGAATGATCCAACGAGTTACAAGGCGTTCAGCAGCGCGATTCCATGGTCGCGGCGATGCATTGACAAGCCACCTGCGGGAGTGTACGGCACCAAGCTGGCTACCATCACGCTGCCATCCACTCCGTACACAATTTATGGCGGCAGCTGCACAGCGAGTTCCAGCAACAACCTGGGTTACGTGGTCAATGAGATTTGGGGGCCGACCCCGATGAGCCTTGGCGGCTCTTTGCCGAACAATGCTTCTACACTGACTCTTTCCTATCGCTACAGTTGCAGTTCTAGCTACAGCAGCTGCCGTTACAAGGAGACGTTTGATTTTGAAAAGCCGTACGGGTTGGTCAGGTGGATTTACTACATCCTGCAGAACGGGCAGTACGTGCAACAGAACAAGAGCGTTTTCAATAGTAAGGTGAGCGGCGGCTCACCCGTTCCGAACCACCCTTGTTGGTAGCGACTATCGTGTAGCGGCAAATGGGCGAAGAAACGGCGCGATTCCGCGAAAGGGGAGGCTCCATCGGACAAACGGATGAGGAAATCCAAAACAGTTTTCCACGTGCCTGATGCAACATCGGCCACAAAACCCCGTCAGTTCTTCTCGCGTGGAAGAGACATCACATCCTCATTGCGGCAAGCCCATCCGGCGCAGGAGGTCGGCGTAGCAGTGCAGCTCCGGTTAAGGTTCTGGAAGGGTACCGTTATCTCTCGCCCCACTCGGGGGCTTTGAGTGGGACATTTAGCCAACAACTAGCAGGCTCCAGTTTCCGTGTGGCCGACCATTCACTCACGACCTCATGTGTCAATTTCACGGATCGCCAGGCGACGCCATGCTACCGCCCGGAACATGCAGCATTAGGAGCGCGGATGTGGAGTCACAGGCGTGAAAAGCATAAGCACCCCGCTTCCAATAGCACAACACGTCAGGACAGTAAAACCGGACAACAGAGACCCTGTTCGAGTGGTCAGGTAGCCAAATGCGTAAGGTCCCACGAAACCGGCGACACTGGCGAGGGCGTTGATCATTCCCACTGCAAAAGCCGCTGTGGATTCGCTCAGTATTTCCGTCGGGATCGCCCAGAACACAGGAAGAAAAGCAGTTTGCACGGAAATCTGGCTGAACCACAAGACCGTCATCAAACTTGATCGGGGCGAACTGATGAGGCACAACAGCCCAGCTGCGGATATGAACATGGGAATGGCGGCGTGCCAACGTCGTTCACGGCTTCTATCGGAATGCCATCCATTTACCTGCATAACGATCAGGCCCACCACGCTCGGCATTGCGCCTAGAATTCCCACCCATGCGTCGGAAAACCCCGATTGTCGCTTCAGAACAGTCGGCAGCCAAAAAACTACGGCATACCCTAAGAAGTAGTTAAGAAATGCAGCTCCAGCCAGAAAGAGGAGAGCGCGCGAATGGAGTGTTTGACCCAACGTGGCCGACTGATGAATGGTTGGCTTCTCCTCTTCTAGCTTCCGAGCGATCCACTGTCGTTGCTCGGGAAGCAGCCAGTGCGCTTCACTAGGCAAGTCTGTGAGAAAGAAAAACGCAACGACACCCAACATAATGGCAGGCAGCCCCTCCACGATAAACAACCAGCGCCAGCCCTGGACGCCGAACCAGTTATGCTCGAGTACCCAGCCTGCAACCGGCGATCCGATGATTATTGACAGAGGAATCGCAGCCATGAAGTTGCTCGTCGCCTTAGCCCGATCCCTCCGTACGAACCAGTGACTCAAATAAACGATAACTCCTGGGAAGAAGCCGGCCTCCGCAGCTCCTAAAGCAAAGCGCGCCAGGTAGAGTTGCACTGGTGTATGAACTAGAGCTGTCAATGCAGTGAGCAATCCCCACGTGACTAAAGTGGCAGAGATTATTCCCCGTGCGCTCCAGCGTTCCACCAGCAGGGCTCCAGGGACCTGTAGGGCTAGGTAGCTAACGAAGAAGATGCCGGCCCCCATACCAAACATGCGATCACTAAAACCGAGATCACGAGCCATTCCGAGCGCGGCGAATGCCAGGTTGGTGCGGTCCACGAAATTGGTGATGTAAAGGATAAAGAGGAATGGAAGCAACCGAAGCGCAATGAGGTGGCGCGTGCGGCTCTCAAAGCGGGCTACCGCGGGCGACATCACGGACAACATAGCTCCGTTCACTTAGGAGCCTCCGTGCGAAACGGATATGTGACACGCGGAGTATACGACAGCAGGCAATTGGCCCAGCAAATCTTATTGGCGGTAGCTTGAGCATAACTGCCGTAGAATGTCGAAATCTCTGCTCTACCGGGGTGATGCATGAGCAGTCCTGAGAGCGCCTATGTTTTAGGTCACACCGACAACGAGAGACGGCGATTGGCATTACAAGCTTCCATAATTAATCCGCTCACCGAGGCGTTTCTGCGACGTGCCGGGGTCTCGGCCGGCATGCATGTGCTAGAACTCGGCTGCGGCATCGGGGAGGTTTGCTTGATCGCAGCCCGGTTGGTTGGACCTCATGGTCATGTGCATTCTCTGGATATTGACGGCGCTGCCCTGGACATTGCACGCGGACGCATCCGTTCTGCCGGGCACGACCACGTCACGTTCGAGCAGATCGAAGTTATGCAGCACACTCCCGCGCGGCCCTATGACGCCGTGATGGGACGCCACATTTTGCTCCACACTCCTGACGCTCTTGCCGTGCTTAAGAAAGCTGTCGATATGGTTCATGCAGGCGGCCTGATCGCATTTCAGGAACACGATCTCTCAGTTTGGGTCTTGGGTTATCCTGAATTGCCGCTTATGTTTTCGACAATTCAGATAATGACGAACTTCTGGACTCGCGCCGTGCCGCGGCCCAACATCGGGACACAACTTTTCTGGTTGATGCAGGAGGCGGGTTTACCGCCGCCCGAGTGTCGCCTAGAAAGTGTTATGGATGGAGGCCCCCACAGTCCCGTATACGAGTGGCTGGCTGAAAGTGCGCGCAGCCTGCTGCCTCGGATGGAGGCGCTCGGTCTTACAACTGCCGCAGCATTAAACTGCGACACTCTAGCCGGTCGGCTGCGACAAGAAGCACTGGAGAGGCGCGGTGTATTCATCAGCGCGCCCATAGTCGGTGCCTTCGCACGAAAGCCGTTCAGTAGCTAGCGTTTTTGCAGCAATTCGTGGACAAAAGAACCCGAGCCCGTGAGTGTGCATCGCCAGGTTTACGGGCAACTCGGAAGTCATTGAGCGATTTACACTCACCGCTCCTCCCGCCCGCCCGGTCAGCCCCGCCCTCCACACGTCCCTACCGCTCGTCCGCCCCTCCCACTCCCGCTCCCCACATCGACGCCGGTGAATGTACGCCGCCGCGACATTCGCATATCGCGCAAACCCGCGTTTTACGCGGGGTTGCCGCATGCCATGTGGCCCGAGGCCGCATGGATGCTGGGGATAATGCACTTCAAATGAAAAGGGTGTAGTAGAATTTTTCCCTAACCTTTAACACCCCGTCAATGCATGAGCGGGTATATGTGTATGTGATGTCGAGATGTACACACCCCCAGGTGATCGTGTTGGGACTGGGATTCATGCCAGATCATCCTCTGCTCAGCCTCAGATCGGGGTGATCGCAGCTGCAACATCAGCTCAGCGCGGAAGGGATCAATGGGAACCTGCGTGCTGCGAGTGGGCGTGCTGTCTCAACAAGGTCGCGAAACCACGTCGACCGGGTAGTACCTGTCGGGAAAAATTCGGCTCCTCCTTCTATGTGTCCTCCGAAAGGGATTTCCAATGGGGCAGGAATGGGGGAGCGCGGGCAAGTTACCGTTCCCAGGAAAACCTGTGGTGTTCAAAATCAAATGAGATCTTCCAGAACTGTGGTGCCTTGACGCCTAAAACTCCGTCAAAATTGTCGCCTTCATCCTTCTGGTCATCAACGACGAAGGCAACTTGCGCGCCGATTGGTTCTATACCTAGATACGCCTCAGGAATCCGCACTTTTATGCGCTGAAACGATCCACCTGCATCGGTGACCGTTTCCGTTCCGATCGCCTGCAAGGCAGTCGAGTCGAGCATTCGACTACGAAATAGCATCAAGTCCGGCCCACCTGAATCGACCACCAGGCGCATATGTCGATTTTGGAATTCCATTCGAATGGTCACAACGGGAGTATCGGTTTCGAACGGGGCGGAGTAAGACAGGCTTTCGATCGAGCCGAAGAGCATTTCTTTCGATCTATAGTCGATGGTGAAACTGCTATTTCGGAGAACATCCAGACCAACAATCGCATGCACCTTGAAGCCGAGGGCCTTCTCCAAGAATGAGAGGTCTTCGGCCAATACGGGAAGAGACTCGACGCGAACTGGGCCGAGATTCAGGGAAGGTATGACGACCTGTCGAGTCTGAACACTCTTGTTCCACAGGTTCACTCTGCCAGGTTGTTCTGCCAGCCGTAGGTCGTGCGCGATCTTCTGGTCGACGACGCTTGGGCAAGCGCCGGTGTCCACGAGGAAATTCAGCTTTTGAAGGTTGCCAATTGCTCCTTCGGCAATGAGCAGGTACCCCCTATAGAGACGGATAGGGAGTTTGACCGGACCTTGGGCGGGCGAGTGCTCTTCTTGCGTTACCGCCTGTCGGGTCCGAGCCGCTGCTCGCATGAGCTTCGACTGTTCGGGCGTGAAAGCCAGATTCCCAATCATGAGTTGCCGGAACTGGTTAGGCTCCCACCGAGGCTGCATAATGCCCACATCGGAATGGCTGTTCGTGCCAAGCAGCAAGTGTCCGACTTCGTGGGCGATGGCGCAGCCCAGGATTATTGGAGCCTCGAATTCGGCATCGTCACTTTTGGCGCGGCGCGCTGCATATTCGTAGTACACACTGGCCAGCACTGGATGGACGGTGAAACCGAAGACGGTGTCCTGGAACTTATTTGCAACGGGCGCATCAAGAACCCGTAGCCTAAGGTCTGTGGCTTCGGACGCATTCTTGCAGAGTCCTTTTGGGCTGGGTGAGGACAGCCCTACCGGACATTCCAGCCAGATTGCCCGCAAGCCAGCCTCCATTAGGATTCGGCCAGCTTCGCGCTCGGCCTCCACGAGCACAGTGGGTGAGGCTTGGGAGTAGTTGTAAGTCTGAATCGTGATCGTGGGGCTGGCATCGTTTTCGTCGGGGAACGCCCTACCTGGAAACGCGAGTCCTATAGTCCCAACCAAACTCACCAGGGCCCCAAAGCTCACCTGGGCCAAACGCTGCGTTTTCATGGCGCCCTCCTCCCCGCTGGCTGCGTGGGTGAGGGCGATCCTGCTGTCCTTAGCTGGGGACCTCAAGACACTCCGATATTCCTTGTGGGTGAATCATTTGTTCTGCCGGTTGTGGCGCCAGATCAGTAAGTTAGAGGCGATCTTTCCGGCGGAATCCAAATTGTGGGGGGCGGAGTATCGTTGGTGATAGACTGCCGCCTATCATTCGGGGGTGGGGCGCTATGGAAAAGCTCACCCATGTCACGTCATTGTTCCGTTTCGGTCCATTCGAGCTAGATACCCGAACCGGTGAGCTTTCGAAGAACGGCCGCAAGACACAACTTCACGAGCAACCGTTCCAGGTCCTGTTGGCTTTGCTGGACCACCCCGGTGAGCTAGTCAGCCGGGAGGAACTGGCAGGCCGACTCTGGCCACCGGGGACATTCGTGGACTTCGACCGCAGTCTCAACAAAGCGGTCAACAAGCTGCGCGATGCGCTGGGCGATTCGGCTGACGCGCCTCGGTTCATCGAGACCTTGCCGAGAAGAGGCTATCGGTTTATTGGTCAGGTTATTGGGGACGGGCAGCCGGCTGCGGCCGAGTATCCGGCTGCGGCCGCCATACCGACAGTTGAGCCTGGCCTTCTCGAACAGAAATGGCGTACTCGGCCACGATTTCTCCTCACAATTCTCGTCTCCTGTTTTGCGCTAGCTCTTGCTCTGATGGTCTATCTCGGCTGGCGCCGAATGCGCGTTGGTCGCCCGTCTGCTGGTTCGGGATACGTGATGTTGGCCGTGCTTCCTTTTCAAAACCTTAGCGGGGACCCAAGTCAGGACTATTTCAGTGACGGGTTGACCGAAGAGATGATTGCTCAACTCGGAGCATTAAGTCCCGACCAACTTGGGGTGATCGCGCGCACAACAACGATGGCCTACAAGCAAACCTCGAAGAGCGTGCAACAGATTGGAAGCGAGTTGGGCGTCGCCTATGTGCTCGAGAGCAGCGTTCGTCGCGATGGGGACCAGGTGCGGATCAGTGTGCAGCTCATCCGGGCGTATGACCAAGTGCATGTGTGGACACGCAGCTACGACCGGCACATCAGCCATTCCATTGAATTGCAGGAGGAGGTGGCAAAGGCGGTAGCGGAACAGATCGAAGTAAAACTGAGTCCGACTTACAGAGGCCGTACGAACCCGCATCCTCTTGACGCAGAGGCGAACGAAGCCTATCTGCGGGGGCGGTACTTCTGGAACCAATTTACGTCGGAAGGATACCGGAAAGCGATTACCTACTTTGAGAAAGCCATCGAGCGCGACCCGAATTTTGCAGAAGCCTATTCTGGACTAGCCGACTCTTATAATTTCCTCGTAGTAACGGATTCCATCCCAACGAGTGAGGGTCATCCTAAGGCGCTGGAAGCCTCGCGCCGGGCCATATCCTTGGGTGACAATCTGGCGGAGCCACATGCTTCGCTCGCTGTGGCGATCGCTCGATCGGAGTGGAACTGGACCAAAGCGGAGAATGAGTTCACACGAGCCATCACATTGAATCCAAGTTACTCGATGGGGCACCGCCTCTACGCATCGGTTCTTAGTTTGACCGGGCGCCATCGCGAGGCATTGCAACAAATAAATGAGGCCATGCGACTGGACCCGTTGTCTCTTCCCAATAACGCGGAAGTAATTCGAACCCTGTACTATGCCCGCAACTATGATCAAGCGATTGTGCAGGGTCAAAAAGCGATGCAGTTAGATCCAAACTACGCCAGGACACACTTTTGGCTGGGACGAGTCTATTCGCAGAAGGGGATGCACAGAGAAGCCATTCTGGCGTCCCAGAAAGTCCTCGCAACAATGCCCGATAGCAACTTGGGGCTGACCGAAACGGCCTACAATCTCGCCGCTGCAGGCCGGCAATCCGAGGCCCGCAAGATTCTACGGCGTTTGGAGGAGAGGTCCGAGCGTGCCTTTGTGCCGGCCTACAACCTAGCCATAATCCACATCGCTCTCAACGAAGAAGAGGTAGCCATGAGATATATGCAGCAGGCCTTTGAAGACCAAGACTGGGCGCTCTGTGTACTTGCTGTGGAACCACGCCTTGACCCCTTACGGAGAGACCGTCGCTTTCAACAGATTTCGGCCAGACTCAAATTGCCGTGAAGAGTCATTTGCGCCGGCCGCTCATCATACGAACCCGACCTTAGTTCGGTCGCGCTTTTGATCAAACGTCGCTATTCTAAGGCTGAAATCAAAATCGAAGGCTGTAGCCGGTAAGAACCAGGTACTTTGCCAAGTCTCCACCACCCAGTCTGTTGTCTTCGATGTCGGCCACGCTGCGCTTGAAATCCTGATGGATACGAACGGGCGTATTTACCCAGAAAGTGTGGCGGCCGTGGGTAAATGCCACGCCCGGATCGATAAAGAGAGTGTAACCCGGTCTGCGAAGGTCACCGTCGTTACCGCCGATCAGGTCCCGGAGGGGAATGCCGTCAATCCGGGGTCCCAGGCTTAACGAGAGCCCCTTCTCCGCAAGCAGGGCATAGGCTACTCCGAGCCGGGCAGAATAGACATCTGGCACGCCCCACCTTCGGCCAGGAATCGGTGAGCGCACATCCGTCGTCTCCTTTGGGCTCAGGAGGTACGACGCATTCACATATCCTGAGGTTCTGCCGGAAATCGTACGATACGCCTGCGTCTGGAGAATAAGTCCCCAGCCGCCATCGCCGAGCTGGATGGGTTGGTCCACAGGTGCCCGAGTCGGAGGGCCGCTAGCCGGAAAGGAACTGCCGCTGACCGCGTTGTCTCCGCTCGGAGTTTTCACACCGAATCCGAGAGCAACATTCCCTCTAGGGTGCTTACTGGGATCCCAGACCCATATTGTTCCGATCGCACTGATGTCACCCAACCCGGTGGCCGAGGTGCGATGACGATTCAAATCGGCATACAATCGTGATACTGTGCCCGCCGCGAAGGGAAACCTTAACGTTAGGTTGACCCGATTGGTAAGACCATAGTTCAGCGTAAATTCCCAGGAATGAATTGTGATATCCGGACCCGTCCCAAAGGGACCGGCGCTGTCATTGATCTCCGAACCGACATAGAACTGGTCCGTATGTAAGTACCGGTAGGCCACATCGAGCTGCCACTCATGTGCTTTGAGAGGACCGAGGTTCCTGCCCAGACCGGGCAGGTTGAAGCGTATCGGCATTCAACCCTGGGCGAACGAGGGCGTGGCCACGAACGTCAGAGCAAGGGAGACTATGAGTGCGAACGGCCAGTGTTGGACGACTCGAAGTCCTGACAACAAAACTTTCCTCCACCGCAGCGGGGCGAGGGCTAGCACAGCGCACGTATCACCGCCGCAAGACAATTCAAACCACAAAGCAGTGTTGAGAGAGTGGAACTAGCAGAGGAGAGAACAGAGGATTTTCCGAACCGTGCGAGAGTCAGTTAACCGGCCTTCGTAAACCAGCACAATTCTGCGGACCGTGATCCGCCGCGAATGCGGAGATATTCTTGGCGCAAATGCTGTGAGTGGCTGTTGAGTTTCCCGTGAAGAAGCAGCATTATCAACTACCATCTCATTTGTTGGAGTGTTGGCTTCGTCGAACAGAGTTTCTGGAACATTGGCCTTCGGCACTATCACGAGTGCGACGGTGAAGAGGGCGTAAGCGGCCAAGAGTCGAGTTGTTCTCGAATGCAGGAGGAACATAGACTTTATACATCTGATAGCCGAAGAGAAGGCTAACGAAGGGAAACGAGACTGGCTAGGAAGAAGCTTCCCATATCGTGTCTGAGACACTGCGCTCCGTATAAGTCATTGTCAAGGGAATAAATCCAAAAAGGCGGGCCTATGGCGAGCTTCCCGCTCCAGCTTCTCGAATGCCCGTGCCAACCGCGCCCGCGTCTCGGGATGAACACGGTCGGTTCGAAGAAATCGTTCGACGGCGTGTTGTGATAGGCCGGACGCTCTGCTTTGGGCACTGTTCAATATCCCACTGTCTCTCAAATCAGCCTGCAGGTTGGAAGCCTTTGCGAAATACGGTCTTCCACAAAAGATCGACCACAAACCCACGGGCAAGGTCACCCGAAGGGAAATCGAATACGCGCGCAAAGATGTGAAATGCACCGCGGCACTTCCAAATGCTGCTAAGAAAGAATTCGATCTTCATCCGATCCCGCTCACCGCGGATAGAGCCTATTCGCCCGCAAGCATCGCCAAGGGTTACCTGGAAGCGATGAACATTGACACACCCGAGCAGAAATTTGACGTATCACCAAGGAATTTAGGGATAGCGATGGAAAGTTATTTCGGGGGGAGGGCGGAGACGCGCGTTCGAGCCCAGGAAGTGCCCGTCGTTCCCGTTGACTTCACCTCCGAATACCCAAGTACGTGCGTGTTGTTGAAACTTTGGGAAATAGTTACTGCCCAGAGCATTTCATTTGAAGATGTGACCAAAAATGTACGAAACCTTTTGAAACAAATCACGCTCAAAGATTGTTTCGAACTGAAGCGTTGGCCAGATTTTCGCTTTTTTGCGCTCGTGAAGCCTAAGGATGACATCTTGCCCGTGCGCACCATGTACAACGGGAAAACCGTTAACATTGGCAACAATTATCTGACTTCTTCAAAGCCGATCTGGATTGCGGGGCCGGACCTGATCGCGAGCAAGATTCAGACGGGAACGACACCCCAAGTTCTTAAAGCACTTCGCGTAATTCCTCATAACCAAAGTGCAAATACTTTCCTTGCCCGATTCGAACAGCTCGGCCAGCAGCCTGCTGGAGTCAGGAAACCATGCACCGGGTACCCAGCCATCGCGACCGGTGACCAGGGTTTTAGGAGGCGCGATGTTTGTGTCTCGCCAGTCGCTAGTACCTTGATGCGAATCCCAGAGTTATCCGCGTAAGCCAAATATCTTCCATCTGGAGAGATAGCAGGAAAGTCCACTGGATTCTCGCCAAAATTGGCAGTCAAACGTCGCTGCTTCATCTCGCCGAGTCACACGAACGACTTATCGGAATAGCGCACCCCAAGCAAAAAGCGGTGGCATTCTGATCTTTTGTCACGTACATGTTAAGGGGATTTGGTTTTTGGCGTGCTTGCAACTTATTTGAACCGGGGCGACAATGGTGATAGGGCAGTTAACTCGCGGGATGAGGCTATTTAGACTCTGCTAAACCGATCAAGAGCTTTTCGAGAACAACATCTAGAGG
>Ga0126372_10000526_pt1 | contig 13514 bp, 13 predicted proteins | sample PanSoiMetaPlot_6_FD_92762 | JGI IMG/M metagenome (GOLD analysis project Ga0126372, IMG submission 92762) | Tropical forest soil microbial communities from Panama - MetaG Plot_6 | ecosystem: Environmental > Terrestrial > Soil > Tropical forest > Bulk soil | place: Panama | collected 2016-02-17
AGCGTCGAAACTTTCGTGACAATGCGCTTACCCAGAAGCAGGCTGATCTCGTCGATCATCATCAACTGGCTGGGATCGGCGATTGCGACAGCCAGCTTCCCGTCGCGTGTCTCCTCCAGCGGAACGAAGTTATAGCGGAACATCAAATCGACGGGGATCTTTTCGAACAGGTCGTGATGCAATTGGAAATCGTTCAGATCGACGAACTCGCAGCGATAGCGGCGTGCGATATCCTTCGCTTTGTCGAGCTCGTCAGCAGCATTCACCGACTCTACACGAGCGCCATTGCCGCCATTTGCCACCACCGACTTCTTGTCCTGCATTGTCACATCCATATCCAGGTTTGGCCCCCTCGGTTATCAAGATCTCTCGCTGAGACCTGTTAACCGAGAACTGCCGGCTATCATCAGTGCAATCCACCGCCCAAACTGAACAACGGTAGGTAGAGCGACACCATTACCGTGCCAACGACGAGCGCCATAAAAATCAGAATCACTGGCTCGATCAGAGCCATAGCTGCGCCGAGCGCTGTTTGAACATCCTCCTCATAAAATTCCGCAACCGAAGTGAGCATGCCGGGTAAGGCTCCGGTCGACTCGCCGACTTCGATCATTTCGACCGCCAGCGGCGGGAAAATCTTCTGATCTTCCAGGCTCTTGGAAAGCCCCTTGCCTTCGCGGACATGAACCGTTGCTTTACTAATACCGTTTACGACCTTGCGGCTGCTCATAGATGAGCCCGCCGTCTCCATCGCCGGCACCAACGGTAGTCCACCTTGGAGTAGGGTCGAGAGCGTACGCGCAAACGTCGCGACCTGCTGTTTCAGAAGAATCGTTCCAACCATCGGTATGCTCAGCACGGCGCGGTCAATGTGCGCAGCGCCACTTTCGGTGTTCTTCCATCGCCAGATGATAAAGAGCAAAACGGCCAGCGCGACTAGGATTACCAGGATGTACCGCCGGGTAAACGTTCCTACCGAGAGCATGATGAGCGTGATGGTCGGGAGCTGGGCATTCAAATTGGAAAACAGGAGCGCAAACTGCGGTACCACGTAAGTCACTAGAAAACTGAGAAGGACGATGACGGTGACGATCAGCAGTGCCGGATACACGAGAGACACGGCCAGTTTCTTCTTAAAGGACTGCGCCACTCTCTGGTAGGAGATATATCGCTGTAAGACTTCCTCCATATTGCCGCTCTTCTCGCCGGCCATCAGGGTGGTCGTGTACAACTTGGGAAAGATTCCTTGTTGGGCGAAGGCGTCGGAGAGCAACTCGCCGCTCTTGACTCGGTCACGAACGTTTTCCAGAACAGTACGGAAATAAGTATTGCTCTGGCGTTTGATGAGCAGTTCGAGGGAATTCAGGATGGGAAGTCCGGCATGAATGAGCGTCAGAAACTGCTGGTTGAAGATAACGAAATCAGCCGGCTTGATCTTCCGCCGGCGGCCCAATCCAACCTCACCACCTGCCAGCAATCCCCTCGGCTTGACCGAGTAGACGAGAAAACCCTGCTGCGTATAGCGATCGCGCACCTCCGCCTCGGAGTAGCCGTGTTCAAATTGTTGAAGCGTACGGCCACGCTCATCAGCCACTTTTATGACAAATTCCGCCATTTTGCTTGCTTAATCCTGCCCCGAACCTCTTCTCAGTCTACCATCCGCTCATTGCGCTGCCGGGCCTAATGCTCGTAAAAGCAACGACTTGCAGCACAACCGTGCTACCCCTTCGCCCTCTTTATTGACCCAGATCGCCCTCGATCGTCTCGACCCCCGGGGGAGGCTCAAAACGGAAGCGTTGGTCGGCGACAGCGACATTCTCCTTCTGGTCGCTGAACCGGTATTCCGTCGTAGCATCGTCGCTACCCTGCAGGATGATTCGCACGATGCGTTTGTCTGGGGTGATCTCCAGCAAGACTTCCCTGATCTGGTCTTCCATGCCGGAAGGGACGCCCCGCAGTACCAGATGGTCCGAACTAAGGGGTTCGACATCCGCAGCCAGAGAGAGCCCGCGCAATTCCTTTTCGAGCTTAGTCTTTCCCAGGAGAAACCCCAATGGGGACCTCAGATCCTCCAATTTCTTAAAGGGTTCCTTTCGCGCTTGTCGCTCCCCAGGCACATAAAACCAGGCGTTTACGCCATCGCTGAGGAACAACTTCTCCTTGGGAGAACGATATTCCCAACGCATCTTGCGGGGTTTTTTCAGCCATAGCGTACCCAGCTCGGTGCGATCGAGGCCATTGCCACGGTAGGATTCGGTAAATTCCATCTGCAAGGAACGCAAGTGGTTGTAGTGTTCATCAACAGCTTTCGCAATCGTATGAACATCGGGCACCGTGCCGGGAACCGCGCTCAAGACGGGCAACCTACCAACCGACACCAGCAGCAACAACGCGAGCGTTACTTTCACTAGCTGAGTTTCACCTTATGTTTTGATGTAGCCGAGACTTGAAAAGTAGGTTTATTCCTCAAATATTTACAAACCTGTGAAGAAGGTTGCATATTGCTCAGACCTCTGTATTAGTTGCATGTCGGTTTTGGTAGCAAGCACCGATTCCAGTACGGGGTTGTAATAGACAACGTAAAATGCGCGCGGATGCTCCTTCAATGATTGCATTAACTTGGCTAGGACTTCCTCGAGTACCGGTTGGGGAAAGGGATTGAACAGGAACAGAAGCGTCGGATGATTAGGGAACACGAAGGTGCGCGCGTCACCACAGATGGACTGGACGCGATCGCCAACGCCTCCCTTATAGACGCGGATGTTCTCCTGGGCGATACGATTAAGCTCGGGCAGCAGTTCCACGCCGATGACCTGGTGGAATGGGTAATCGGAGGCCATTAGCAGGGTCCGTCCTTTTCCTGAGCCAAGGTCAATAAAGACGAACTGAGAATAGTCGATTTCGAGTCCATCGATCATCTGCTGAAAAGCTTCTGGTTGCGTAGATTGATAAGCGGAGTGGAAGACGCCAAGAAGCCGGTTGCGAAAACTGACGGTCCCTTCCGTAGTGTCGACGCGGTGCTCCCAGTCATAGTCAATGTCGCCATATCGCTGTCGATGGCGCTCAAGGGTAGAATCCCGCAGGAAATCCGACATTTGTTTTAGGAAGAAGCCCGACGCGCGGAGAAAACCAAGCTGGTGAATGTTATCGCGCCACCAGCTCCGCAGAGTGCGAGCAAGCGTGATTCTGGGTTCGGACACTAGAAAATATTAGCGGAATGTGCGGCTTTAGCTTGCATCAGGCAAGCGAAACTAAATCTAGATTGCAGCGCCCGGCCGCTGATTGAGAGTCTCGGCGCGCTTCCGAGACGCTGTGCGCTTTGGTTCGAGAAGACCAAGAAGGACGCGAAGACCTTGCTACAGACTATTATTGGATTTTGCCTATCGGGTGCTGAACCGTTATGCCGACAATTTCCCTCAATGTTGTTCGCCCATCGAAACCGACCGTTCTCTGGCAGTTTTCGATTGGTACAGGCATGAACAAGTGGGGAGCGTTCCGCCCGAAGAGCATCGCTCGAGTTCGGCCATGAAATCCAACTCGAGAATTTCGCGATGTCGGAACCGGTAAAAAAATTTTCACTCTGGGAGCGACCAACCAGACCACTACGGCATCAAGCAGGAGACAGGTGTGCGCGCGTTCACCGCATGTATGCCAAGCAATCTCGGGTGACTGAGGAGCGATCATGAGCAGTTCCACCATGCTGCAGTCCTTGCACGAGAACCTTTCCAGCCGCGCGCAGGTGAAGAGTGTGTTTGGCGAGCCAATCAGTGCAGAAGGGAAGACCATTATTCCAATTGCCAAGATTGCCTACGGATTTGGTGCGGGAGTGGGAACTGGCGGTGTTGGCGACACACGTGCCCGCGGGGAAGGCGGTGGAGGTGGTGGCGGGATCCGCGCCGTGCCGGTCGGCGTGATCGAGGTCAGTTCCAATCAGCCGACCCGCTTTGTTCCCATCACTGACCGCAAGAAACTGGGGGCGGCGGCCATGGCCGGGATACTGCTTGGCATGTGGCTGGGGTGGAGACGAAAAAGGTGACTTCCGGTACGAGGCTGACGGGATAAACCTGATTTCCTGTACGCGCAGTTAAATTGCCGGATCCCTGGCACCGCTCGGACGAATACAAGTCCACTAACAAGCCATCAACCCGCAATTTACTTCGCTTCCGCACGGGGCATCCCCTATCGTCCAGCAACCAGCATGCAAGTGATGTCATCGTGCTGAGGGGTAGTGCCAACGAAAAAGTCCAGATCCACCATGATGCGGCTGAGAAGCTTAGCGGGAGTGCTATTGATGCCGCGATCTAAGACGGAAAGCAAGCGGTGCTCGCCGTATTCTTCGTCGCGGGCGTTGATCGCCTCGATCACGCCGTCGGTGAAAACAACCAGCCAGTCATTTGGCTCGATCAGCGTGCTACCGGTTTGATAGGCGGATCCATCCTGAATTCCCAGCGGAAGTCCGCCCACTTCCAGGCGCTCAATCGTTCCTGAGCTTCGACGTAGGATGGGAGCATTGTGTCCGGCATTGATGTAGGTCAGCGTGCGCGACTGGAGATCGTACTCGCCGAGGAAAGCCGTGGTGAAGCGTAGTCCACTCTGGCTATTGGTGCATACATAGTGGTTCATGCGCTCCACGAGGTCGCCCAATGGGCATGCAGTCGCAGAGAGCGTCTTGAGGCTCGCCTGAAAGGTTGCCATAAGGAGCGCAGCCGGGATGCTTTTCCCGGCGACATCGGCGACTGCGAGCAAATAGGTTTGATTCACGCTTTCTGGGTGAGTTCGCGGGAAGACGTCATAATAATCGCCCGCTACCGTGTTGGCGGGACGAGTTGCGAAGGCGATCTCCAGCCCGGGAACAGCGGGAGGATTCAGCGGGAGCAGCCACATCTGGATCTCGCGCGCGATCTGAAGGTCCCGCTTCATAACAACACGATCGGCGACTTCCAGAACCAAGAGCACAAACAGCAGCAGTCCGCCCCACAGCCGTAAGTCAAAGCCCACGATATGTGTGCCTTCTTTGGTGGTCCACTGGAGTTCGGGATTGAAAATGAGCATCAGCAGCGCCAGGAGCAGCAGAACCCTGCGGGCGGGCGACAGCTTCTCCAGGATGGCCCAGAAGAACTGCTTGGTGATCCCCCACCAATGACGTCCGCGACGCACACCCTGCTTGCGGCTGGAGTCGATTTCACGAGCATACAGGCGGTAGCTGGCCCGGGCATCGGCTTGGAATTGGGACCACAACTGGTTCAGTTCGAGGCCATCGGTGACGCGACGCCAGAACTGCTCGGCCCGGACCCGGACGCTTGGCCCCGGCGGTGGGGTCGTTATCGGAGGGATTGTGGTGGACACGCACGTAATTATACGTAGCGACCGTGAGAATCAGAGATGTGATTGTTAAGTCTAAGCAGCCAGGGTCCTCCACGTGCGCTTGCGTTCTCGGTTGGGATGACAAGGCTTGCTAGCCCCTGATTTTCATTTGCCAGGCAATTATCGAGACGCTTCGGCAAGGTCGTCGGGAAACGTATGTGTATGCTGCAGAACAGACATGCTGGGGTAAGTCTCTGCTACATTCGCCACCGAGACCAAAACATGGAATTCCACCGATTCCGCGTCACTGTGCCACGCATTCTGTCGGTTTGCTACGATAATCCACTCCTTCGCACCCGGCATATGCTGTTGGAGAGCCGAGGATACCAGGTGGTTTCGTCGCTGCTTTTAAGAGAAACCTTGGAATATTGCGAGCGGGGCAACTTCGATCTGTTTTTGTTGGGCCACTCCATTCCGCACCCCGACAAATTGCAACTGGTGACAATATTCCGGCAGCAATCGCCGGCGCCAATCGTCTCACTCCGGCGTAGCGCGGGGGAGCAACTTGTGAGGGGTGCCGACTACCACATCGAACCAGACCCCGAGCGGCTGCTCATGCTCATACAGAGAATCCTTGGCAGTACAACGTCATCCGACTAAGCGGCTCGACCGATGCGAAATATCTATGCGGGTTTCTCGATGAATTCCTGTCGCTCTCCGCTGTGCTCGGGGTTCTCGCCGGGCTCGGGGAAGTCGGTGTCGAATTGCTTAACGAGCGGGTCCTGTCCGCGGTGGCCTAGTTGGCCCTGCATGCTAGTGTTTCCGGGTTGAGCGCGCTCATCCTGCTCCAATGCACCCTTTAAGCGGTCCTGGTCTCTGTGCTGGGTCATGTGGATCTCCGATAGGTTTTGTGGCACCAACTTAGTCAATCCGCTCCAGCATATCCCGAGGGATTTCCTCAGGAAAGCGATTTACAGTGAATCTCGGGCATAAAGTTTCCTTTCGGGAAGGGAAGATGAAAAATCGCATCCTCGCATTGGCAGCAGTAACATTGTTCTCACTTATAGCTCTCGGTCAGGCAACTCCCATCAGCAGCACGCCAGAACAGCGACCCGCACCTGCCACACAAGAAAAGGGTGCCAGGCATTCAAGAAAGGCAAGAATTCACCACACCAAAGGCCATCACAGAAGCCACAGGAAACACCGTAAGGTGGCATAAATTCGGCATCTGATGACATTAAATTGCCTGCCCTACTCTCCTCCCGTTGGCCGGGACGAAACCCCTAGTTTCCTGAGCTGCTCGCGCGCTTGGGTCGCTTCCTGCGAACGCGGGTAGCGTTGGATGACGTGCCGCAGTTCCTTGATGCCGTCGTCTTTCTGCCCCAACTGGATAAGCGACGATCCCTTCTTTAATTCCGCCGCCGCGGCCTTAGCGCCGCTGGGAAAATTCTGTAGAACCTGGTCATAGAATTTGACCGCCTGCTGGAAATCGCCCTGCCGATACGCCAGTTCGGCGAGGTAGAAAAACACGTTACCGGCGAGATCCGTGTTGGGATAATACTTAATGTAATCGTTGAACTCTTGCGCGGCCACCTGCGCGTTGCCGGCGTTGTAGTCGCGCAAGGCGTTGTTGTAGAGCACATCCGGCGGCGGCGCCTGAGCCTGCTGCTGTTGCTGCTGCTGCTGCTGAGTTAGAGTCTGCTGGGTCTGTGCCAGCGTATCGAGTTGCTGGCTCAACTTAGTTAGGCGCGCTTTGAGTTCGTCCATGCTGTCATTGAGCGACTGAATCTGACCGGAGAGCTGGTCAGTACGACCGCCAACATCTGCCTGTTGCTTCTGCAATGTCGTTTGCAGTGCCTGCAGAGTCCCGGCTAGCTTGTTGACGGTGTCGGTGTCCTGCTCGACCAAGTTCTTCATGACGCCCATGCGTTCGTCGAATGACTGCTGCATGCGGGCCATCTGGTCCTGCAACGCTTGCACTTGGGTCTGAAGCTGCACGATTTCCTTGCTCACGCCCCAGGCCCGGGGCAGCCCCAGGCAGAGGGCGATAACGAATGCAATACCGGCGAAGATTGTTTTCCTGTTCATAGTCACTTCCTGATTGCCGAGATTCCGGACATCACCTCAGAATAGAACCAATGACGGCGCCAACCCCATCATCTTAGCGGTTCGGGCGGCTCGACGTTATCGGCCGGGACAAACCCGCAAAGGTAAGAAGCAGGATTACAAGGGCCGGCTACAACCGAGTGAACCCTGGACGGCCCCCCTCCCGCCGATGGGTGAGAGGGCCGTCCCGATGGTCAGTTATTGTCCGTAGACGTAATGTCCACGGCGGTTCTGCTGCCAGCACTGCTCATTAGACACGGTGCAGAACGGCTTTTCCTTGCCGTAGCTGATGGTCTTCATCCGGCTGGCATTGACGCCGGCCTGCACCAGGGCGTTCTTCACGGCAGTGGCGCGATTGTCCCCCAGGGCCAGGTTGTATTCGGTCGAGCCGCGTTCATCGCAGTGTCCCTCAATCGTAAAGTTCACATTGGAATGCTGGGCGAGGAACTGGGCATTGGACTGAATGGCTCCCTGCTGATCCGGCCGAATGTCGTATTTGTCGTAATCGAAGAAGATATCTTTAACGTTCTGTGAAAACAGTTCCTGATCAGTAGCTGTCGAGGCAGGCGGTGCTGGCGGCTGGTTAACCGTGACCCGCGCTGTCGCTTCTTGGGTTCCACCGGCACCTTTGGCGGTCAGGTGGTAAGTGGTGGAATCGGTCGGCGTGACCTGTTGCGAGCCATTAGGCTGAACGGCGCCAATACCGTCAATCGAGACATCGGTGGCATTCGTGGTTTGCCAAGTCAGAGTACTGGACTGGCCTTTGTCAACGGTATTCGGGTTGGCGCTCAAGGAAGCCGTTGGAGCTGGCGGCGGGGGTGGCGGAGGCGGCGGCGGAGGGGCGACCTTTTTTTTGCAAGCGCCGAGCGTCATGATGGCGCCCAACGCGAACACTACCATGATCCACTTCATTCTTGCTTGCTTCACTTTTCCTCCTGCGACTATGCGCGCCCGGGACAGCGGCTCGCGGTTAAGACTATTTCCAGCTCCAGTTGGGCTGGGTATTAGTGCCGTTTGTTGTCAGCTGTGTCTGTTTGGTTCCGTCGGCCAGCATAGTCCACAACTGCAAGCCTCCGGAACGGTTCGATTGAAACATGATGTGCCGGGAATCGGGGGACCAGGATGGAAAATCGTTGCGTCCGCCATCGTGGGTGAGTTGCACCCATTGCTTGCTAACCACGTCCATCAGGTAGATATCGCTGGAACCGGGCTCCCCGGGTCCGTACTTGCGTATCCAGGCGAAAGCCAGGAATTGTCCATTCGGCGACCATGCCGGGGAGACAGCGTAACCTTGGTCGGTGACGCGCTGCACGTTGGTACCGTCACTCTCCATGGTGTATATCTGCGGCAACCCGGTGCGGCCGCTCACGAACGCGATCTGCGCTCCGGTCTTGGGATTCCAAACGGGGGAGACATCGGGTCCGGGCGTCTGCGTGAGTCTTCTGGGTTCGGAACCGGCGGAAGCGTCGACGATGTAGATATCGGGATCGCCGTTACGAGACGAGGAGAAGGCGAGCCTCAGGCCATCGGGCGACCAGGCCGGCGAGAGATTAGTGCCGGAATAATGCTGAAACTGCACCAGCCGATTCAAATCCATCGAATACATCTTTATGTCCCAGCCGTTCCTGCTCAATGAGCTGAAAGCAATGCGAGATCCATCGGGAGAAATTCTGGGGGAAAGCGAAGTCGTACCCAAGTGCGTAATCTGGTGCTGGTTGTTGTCGTCATAATCCATGCCCCAGATCTCCTTATGCCCGCTGCGGGTGCTGACGAAATAAATCTTGGTTTCGGCAATGCCCTGAACACCGCCGCCGAGACGATAAATGATTTCGTCGGCGAATTTATGGGCAATCAGTCGGGCGGCATCGTTGGTTGCACTGTCCTGGTACTGCTTGCCTAGGACTTGGGGCTGGGAGACGTTTTTCAGATCATACAGCCAGCCTTGCACCGTGAGACTGCTTCCGTTTACGCCCAGGTTGCCAAAAGCAAGCATTGCCGCATTGACCGGCGCCGAACTCCAGGAACTGAAGTTGACCTCGGTGGGCTGGCCGGGATTTTGCAGAGGATAAAAACTCTTTGAGGCGACATCGAAAATGCCAGCGTTGTCGAGATCATTAAACAGGGTGCTGTTGAAAGTCTTCAGCAAATCGGCAGTTTGAGGCGCACTATTGTTGGCTTTAAAATCGGGAACGGCAATGCGGACTTTTTGGACGCCCAGCCCCGTGCCGGTGCGTATCCAATCCTGCGCGAACATGGGCGCACTCATGCACAGAATCATCAGGCAAAGAAGAAGCCTGATAGGGGGGCGATTGGACATGACGAAGCGGGATCGCGGCATCGACCCGTTTTCGCAGTGAAGATTCGTCGTAAAGCGAGCCATATGAAAGTGCAAGAAATTCATTTCCCTCCTATTAGTCATCAATCTTTAGTCGTAGCTAGTTGGCGAAAGCCGCAACAGAATTTATTCACGCGATGACTCGCTTTGCAAGCTTCAACGTCGGCCGGGCCACCGAGCAGCCAACAACCAACGGGAAACGACCAACGCCGGACGAAACTACCTTTTGAAATCAAACCAAAACTCAACCGACACCTTGCTACCGCTGTATTCATTCGGCAACTGGCCGAAAGTGTCAATACGCTGGATAGCCCGCACTGCAGACATGTCCAGGGAAGGCACGCCGCTCGACTGCTCGACCACGACGTTCGTCGGACGGCCGGATCGCTCGATGTCGAAGGTGACGTAGACGCGCCGCGCATCGTTTACGCGGGGATCCACTTCGTACTTGAGCCAATTTTCCGAGACCTTCTGCTGCACTCCGCGGACGTAATAGGCGAAGCGACTGCCGAAATCGCCGCCACCTCCCGTGAATCCGAAGCCACCGTGCGCTCCACCGGCATTGAACGTGCCATAGGGGCCACTGACGGGTCCACCTTCGCCAAACGGGACCTGATTCGTGGGTTCTGCCAGGGGCTCGGTCTTGGCTCGGCTCGCCGTGGTCACCGGCTTGGGTTTTTTCTTCGAAGTCTTATCCGGAATGGGAATCGCTTCCGGTTCCTTTTCCACCGGCTTTGGCAGAGACTTAGTTATTCCTTGGGATTCGTTGGCGAGAACATTCTGGGTCTGAACGCTGCTGGTAGGAAGTGGAATATTGCTGACGAGGCTTACACCAATCGCGTCACCGCCTCCTCCAGCGCCCCAGCTCTGTCCGGGACGACCGTGCACGAAAACCGAGTACAAAATGATGGCTGCGGTGACTCCGACGTGCAGCATGGCCGACCAAGCCAGTGGCCTGCCCCATTCGCTGTGTTCAAAAAAAATGTCAGCGTTTGCCTGCATGCTCTTCCAGGGGCTGAGTGACGATGCTGACGTTGGCGATGCCTGACTGCTTCACCGCATCCATTACCGTGGCGAAGACGCCGAAGGGGATGTTCTCGTCGGCACGCACGAAAATGGACTGGTGTTGCGGGTCTCGAATTCGCTGCCGCAGCTTGGCCCCGATTTCATTGATATTGACCGGATCGTTTCCCAGGAACACGCGCTGCGACTTGTCAATGCTGATGACCACGCGCTCTTCGGTGATCTCTTTCACGGTGCGAGTTTTCGGAACGGCGACTTCGATTCCGGACTGCAACACGGGAGCCGTCACCATGAAGATGATGAGCAGCACCAGCACTACGTCGACCAGCGGCGTGATATTGATGTCGGAAAGGGAAGTCTGAGTCCTTCCGTTTGCCGAAGTGAAAGCCATTACCGCCGCACCTCCACCTCTGCTGCGCGCGAGATCTGCGGCGCCTGGCGTTCGACCGCGTTCAGCATTTCTAGAGAAAAGTCATCGGTACGCGCGGCAAAGTCACGAATCGAGTGGGTGATCAGGTTGTAGGCAATGACTGCCGGAATTGCTGTGACCAGGCCAGCGGCGGTGGTGATCAGCGCCTCGGAAATTCCGGGGGCAACGGCGCGCAATGTAGCCGCTCCTGCCGTGCCCAGGCCATGGAAAGCATCGATGATGCCCCAAACTGTTCCGAACAAACCTACAAAGGGCGTGACTGCGCCGGTTGTGGCCAGCCACGGGAGATTGCGTTCGAGACGAGAAATTTCTTCCGATGACATGATCTGCATGGCACGCTGCACCGCCTGCGGGTTTCCGACCGAACCCGTCATACCGATCTGGCGACGGTATTCTTCGAAGCCTCCCTCGAAGACTCCGACCAGCGGGCTGGGACGGAACTGGTGCGCAACTATGGCAACGTCCTGCAGGCGCTGTGCTTTGCGAAAGGCGCGCACGAAACGGCCACTCTGAATGCGGGCGCGCTTCAACAAGCTCCACTTGGACAGAATCAGCGCCCAGGAGAGTAGGCTGAAGATCAGCAAGGTGAGCAGAACAACTTTGGCGACGGGGCCGCTCTCCGACACAAGCTCGATGATCTCGCCGCCGACGAAAACTGCCAGAAACGCTGATAAGTACATGTGGTTGTAGGAGAATCCTGTGTTCGATTATAGACCATGGCAGAGGAATGGAAGTCATTCGGACTTATAGATATCGGGGTGGAACCATGATGAGAAAATAGGAGGATAGCGGGGCCAAGAACTGGAGGATTCGGTTCATGCCAGCAAAAGTCATCACCCAGTTCTGGTTTGCGGCACGCTGAACGATTTGACCTTGCGAACCGCATCGCATTGACTGTCGAATCGACCGTTCGTAAGATGAAGCACCCGAAAGGCGCGCATTCTTTGTGATCGGCCAAACCATCTCGCATTACCGGATTCTGGAAAGATTGGGAGGCGGTGGCATGGGAGTGGTGTACAAGGCCGAGGACATCAAACTGGAACGCTTCGTCGCGATCAAGTTCTTGCCCGACGAAGTCGCCCAAGATGGCCAGGCGCTCGGTCGCTTTCAGCGGGAGGCCAAGGCAGCGTCGGCATTAAACCATCCCAACATTTGCACTATTCATGAAATTGACGACCAGGCAGGCCAGACTTTCATCGTCATGGAATTTCTGGATGGCACGACATTGAAGCATCGGATTCGAGGACTGCCGATGGATACAGAGAGCCTTCTGTCACTGGCGATCGAGATCGCGGATGCCTTGGACGCGGCGCATAGCGAAGGCATCGTCCACCGCGACATCAAGCCCGCCAATGTCTTCGTCACCAAGCGTGGGCACGCAAAGATACTGGACTTCGGGCTGGCTAAGGTGACGGCTGTGTCACGCAAGCTGGAAGCCGCAGGCGCGAACCAGACGGAGGCGACGGCGGCCGTTAGCGTCGAGTTCCTGACCAGCCCCGGAACAGCAGTAGGCACCGTGGCCTATATGTCGCCCGAACAGGCCAAGGGCAAAGAACTCGATCCCCGCACAGACTTGTTTTCCTTCGGGGCCGTCCTTTACGAAATGGCGACTGGAACCGTCCCTTTCCGCGGCGACACATCGGCAGTAATCTTTGATGCCATCCTCAACCGGGAGCCGATCGCGCCGGTTCGCTTGAATCCCGACCTGCCTCAGAGACTTGAAGAAATCATTAACAAAGCCTTGGAGAAGGACCGCGAGCTACGCTATCAGCACGCTTCGGAGATTCGCAGTGACCTGAAGCGTCTCGAACGCGACAGCGGCTCGGCTCGTCGTGTGGCGGAAGCTGGCGAGAGCTCATCGCTGGCGAGCGCGCAGCGCGTCGCGCTCGACAACAGCGGTCGAGGCGCGATGGCGGCAGCGATCCCTAGTTCCGGCAAAGCCTCTGTTGGGGTAACGAGCGCTCCCCGGCGGCTTGGCTGGGCTCTGATGGTAGCAGCAGCCGCAATCATGCTTATTGTGGCGGGGGGCTTGTACTGGTTTCTGAACCGAAGCGGCCCGCCGTTCCAGAACTTTACCATTGAGCAACTGACAAGGACCGGCAGAGCGAGACTGGCAGCGATATCTCCCGATGGCAAGTACCTGCTGAACGTGCAGGTGAATAACGGAATGGAAAGCATGTGGCTGCGCAATATCGCCACTGGCAGTGACACGCAGACGATTCCCCCGGAATCGGCACGATATCGAAATCTGCAGTTCTCCCCGGATGCCAACTACATCTACTTTGAACGAGCGTCAAACACAACGGGCAGCGCTTG
>Ga0126372_10000527_pt1 | contig 13508 bp, 7 predicted proteins | sample PanSoiMetaPlot_6_FD_92762 | JGI IMG/M metagenome (GOLD analysis project Ga0126372, IMG submission 92762) | Tropical forest soil microbial communities from Panama - MetaG Plot_6 | ecosystem: Environmental > Terrestrial > Soil > Tropical forest > Bulk soil | place: Panama | collected 2016-02-17
AGAGCTTCCACGGAAGGGTGCGTCAGAACCGCGGATACCGATATGTCGATGCCGAATGCGGTCCTCATGTTGGCGGCTATGCGCGTGGCCAATAATGAATCACCGCCGGCCTCGAGGAAATCGTCGGTGATGCCAACCTCGTCAAGGCCTAGAACCACCCGCCAGATCTCGACGAGCTTGCGCTGCCGGTCGGTGCGCGGCGGTTCGGGTGCGGTGATGCGCCGTGTCAGGCCGGTGTTCGCTTGTGCCAGTGTGGCCCTGTCGATTTTGCCGGTGCGGCTGAGGGGCAGTTCGGCGAGGGCGCAGACGCGAGCCGGGACCATGTGCTTGGGCAGCCGCTCACCGACGAAGGCGCGCAAGACATCCGGGTCGAATCGATCGCATTCCGATGGTCCGCGGGCAACGATGACGTCGAATCCCGCCGCCGCGGCGGGTCCGTCGGCGCTCGTGAGCACGATGCTGTCGGCGAATCCGGCCGACGCCAGCTCGGCGTGCCATTGCTCCTTGTCGAGCAGTGGATGATGGGGCCGCAGTGTGGTGTCCTCAAGGCTGTCGAATTCTTGCCGCAGCCCCATGGTCAGGTCGAACCACGGGTGAAAGGCGGTCTGCTCAACGAGCAGCAGGAGACCGTCCGGAGCTAGTGTCGCCCTCAGGTTGCGCAGCGTGGCGCTGATTTGTCGAGTACAATGCAGCGCATTGGCGGCAATAATCAGGTCGGCGCTGTATTCGTCGAATCCTTGGGTCTGTGGGGGGCGGTCGAGGTCGAGGATCTCGTAGCTGATGCATGGAAACTCGGCGAAGGCCGTGCTGGCCTGTCCTAGGAAGGTCGGCGAGGTGTCGGTGAAGACATACGTACACTGCTCGTCGGGCAGCAGTTCCAGCAGTTGTCTGGTGAGCGGGTGTCTGGTGAGCGGGGCGTGGCCAGCGCCGACCTCCAACAGGCGCAGCGGCCGGTCGCCCGGGTGGTGGGCGACAGCACGGTGAACGCCCTCCACCGCGACGCGATAGGGCGGGTCGAACAGGCGGGCGTACACGAGATCGGGGTGAGGTCGTTGGCGTCGCGCTCGGTGGAATGAGTGTCCTGGGTCAGGACCTCGGCGAGGTTGGCGGCGACCGACAAAAATCCGTCGATCGCGTCTTCGTCCGCGTCGAGCACCTCGCGAAGGTCGCGGCGGACCTCGTCGGCTAACTGTTCAGGTATTCCGGTCGGGAATTCGCGTACCACCCTCGGGCCGTCAAGTTCTGGTTCCAGGTGGCCGCGGGCGATCAGGACATCGACCGCCCGGTCGACCCAGCGGGTATAGCGCTGCGGGATTCCTGTGATGCTTGGCGCCTGCGTGCCGTCGAACACGTCCCCCGGCCGGTGAGGAAGACCGAGCCGACGAAATGCAACCGCCGATGCCACGGCGTGCAATTCGTTGAGCCGATCCCACATCGAGGCCGGACCGTCCGGTCCTGGCGTCGCAGAGTTACCGGCCAAGTCCACGAGCGCCTGCCAGAGCCGTTGCGCGCGCTGCGGGTCCCCGCGCTCGGTCACGAACAGGTCAGATTCTTCATTATCGGTGAGAGTCACGAAGGCGCTGAGCCGGGCGCTGCCGGTCGAGTCGTCGGATTTGACCACCACGGCCTGTTGCACCCCTGGATGCCGCTGCAGTACGGCCTCGACCTCACCGAGTTCGACGCGGTGCCCACCGATTTTCACCTGGCCGTCGCGCCTGCCCAGAAACTGGATTTCCCCGCCGGGCAGGTAGCGGCCGAAGTCGCCTGTGCGGTAAAGTCTTGCGCCGGTCCGTGGATGTTCGATGAAGCTCGCCGCGGTTTTCTCCGGGTTTTTCCAATACCCGCGAGCCAGGCCGTAGCCCTCGATGAACAGTTCGCCGGTCACCCAGGTCGGGCAGGGCTCCAACCGCTCGTCGAGAACATGGAACGCCTGGTTCAGCAGGGGTTTACCGTACGGGATGCTGGGGGCGTCGGCTTCGACAATGGTCACCGGATGGTATATCGACCAAATGGAGGCCTCGGTGGCTCCGCCGAGGCTGATCACGTCCGTTTCCGGCCAGAGGTCGGTGATTCGGTCGGGCAGGTCGACAGGGATCCAGTCGCCGCTGAGCATGATCAGGCGAAGGTTCGGCGGAATTCTGCCGTCCGCCTCGAGGTACTCGACCAGCATCTGCATCTGGGCGGGCACCGAGTTCCATACGGTCACGCCGTGCTCGGTCATCATCTCGGCCCAGTGCGCCGGGTCGTTACCCTTGTCCGCGTCCGGCAGCACGAGGGTGGCTCCGGCCGCGTGGGTGCCGAACAGGTCGTAGACCGACAGGTCGAAGCTGAGATCGGCCAAGCCGAAGACTCGGTCGGTGTCGCCGACTCCGAAGCGTTTGTTGATGTCGACCACGGTGTTCAGGGCCGCCCGGTGCTCGATCATCACTCCTTTCGGCTGGCCGGTGGAGCCTGAGGTGTAGATCACGTAGGCGAGGTTGTCCGGGCGGGCCGGGCCGGCTGGGACGGCCGGGGCGGACGCGTGCGGGGACTCGGCGGGAGGCCAAAGGTCCGGCACATTCACGCGGCGTACGTTCGTGGGCCATTCCAGGTTCTGGTCGACATTCTCGGTGGTAACCGCGACGGTTACGTCGCCGTCAGCCAAGATTTGGTGCAGGCGGTGGTTGGGCAACGTCGGGTTGACCGGCAGATAGGCCTTGCCCGCGAGCAGCACGCCATAGGCCCCGACGACCTGCTGAACCGATTTGCCGGCCACGACCCCGACGAGGTCGTCGGCCGCCGGCTCGGCCCCGGGGTTGATCCGCAGAGCCACGGCGCGGGCGGCGGCGGCCAGACCGGCATAGTCGAGCGCGTTTGTAGAGGTGATTACCGCGGGCTGCCGCGCCCGCAGCGGCACCTGAGTCAGGAAAGGCTCGTGTAACAGGCCCGTTGGCGGCGCACTCATGGTGTCATTGACGCGTTTACGTTGGTCGATCTGGCGATCCGGCAGTCCCACAACGATGTCGGCGGTCCAGTGGTCCGGCGCATCGGCGAGGCGTTCGACGAGTCCACAATAAGCGCCAAACATGTCGTCGAGGAGGCCGTCCGGGAACAGCTCCTCGACGGCATCCCAGGACAGTTCCAAGCTGCCGGTGACGTCCACCGCCTGGTGATCCAACCACACCTGCGGGGTATGGTTCACCCGATAGTCGATCTCACCAAAATACTCCAGTGGCTCGGTGAGCTCGGTAATCGTGCCAAGGCCGTTGGTGAACATCACTGGCATCGTGTCGAACCCGGCCCGCAGCCCCCGGCGACGCCGCTCGCGCAACGCGTGCAGGGCGCTAACATGGCGGTGGCGCAAATCCTGCCGCAGTTGCCGCTGGACCCGCCGAGCGCGCTCGGCGAAAGGAACGCCAGGGGCCATGTCCATCTCCAGCAGGCAGATCGAGGTGAAGTCACCGACAACTCGCCGCAGGTCGGCCGCGTTCTCAGAGGGAACAAGCGGCAAACGGTTGAACAACGTGAGGTTGAGCGTGAACCGAGAAGTTCCCGACCACAGGTGTAATACCTCACCGAACGCCGTCGCCAACACCGCGCTCGGGGTCAGCCCCCACTCCCGCGCCTGGCCCTGGAACCGCTGCCAGGCATCCGGTGCCAAGGTGAACGCCCGGTGCGTGAAGACCGGTTTGTGCACGCTCGCGGGCGAACGCGCCAGCGGCAGTTCCGGCGGCGGCGCGAGTGCCTCGGCACGCTCGGCCCAATACTCCAGTGCCCTTCGGTGCCGCGGCATGCCGCGGATTTGGTTCAAAGCATGGACATAGTCCCGGAAGGTCACCTCGACGGGCGGTAACGCATGCCCTGGCCGCATGCACAGTGCGCTCCACTCACTGAACAGCAGGGCCATGCTAGCCAGATCGACCATCATTCGGTCGAGGCTGATATGCAACCGGTCGTGCTCGGGCAGCCTGGTGAGCCGGATGTCGAACAGCGGCCACCGGGCGGCAGAGAACACGAATCTCGACATCGCCTCGCGGATTTCGGCCAGCCGGTTGTTTCGTTCCTCCGAGTCAACGTCACGCAGATCGCTGCACTCGATCTTATAATCAGGGACTAACGGCAGCACCCGTTGGCGCCCGTCACTCGAGACGACGGTACGTAACATCTCGTGGCGCCGCACAAGAAGCCGCCACGCATCGGTGAGCAACGTGTGATCGAGTCGCCTGCCCGCCAGCTCGAAATAGGCATTCGGTGCGACGTTTCCCAACACGAAATCTGGTTCGCGGCCAACCCAGTAGGCGTATTGAATCTCGGTGAGCGGGAACGAATCGGCCTGGTCCGCATCCAATGTGTCCAAGGGTGGCTTCTCTCTCGTCGGTGCAGGGCATTGATAGAGGCCTGCCAGCGGTGTTCACTACACCCCGTGTGGGGTGGGATCACTCGCGGCCGCCTGTCCTTAGTCCTGCGCATTTCCGATTTTCACACACCCCGAGTGGTGCAAGCCCTGAGTAAGGTCTTGAGTTGGGCGCTAAAGACGAAAAAGCACCTCTGGAGCCCATACGCCGTCCTCCGGTTTAGTGGTCATGGCGACACCCCGACTTGACCTGGGCGCGGGGGCTCGTGGGCTTGTCGCCCATCGGGCAGGCTGCCCCTATCGTGCCCGATGTGAACCCCGCGAGGGTGTTTCCCGTGTCAAGTCACGTATCCAGTGTCGCCATGACCACTTGAACGCCACTTGAACCCCCGCCCGTTGCGGCCACACCACGGGCGGGAACGCTGTGACTAGGCTGCTGAGCCCGTTTCACATTTATGGACCACCGGCGCTACCGGCCGTTGGTAGCGCACCACTGGGCCCAGGTGGTCGCGCCATGGTCCAGTTGCTTGTTGTAGAAGGAAATCCAGGAGTTCTCGCTGGGTCCCGGTTCGGTCGGTGTGGTCCGGTACAGCGGCCAGTTCGCGTCGACCTCGGCCCGGAGCCAGGGCTCCAGCTCGGCGTAACCGCTCAGCGACCAGCTGCGTGCGTGGTAGGTGAGCTGTCCTGGCATGGTGGACTCGGCCAGGCACATGAAGGGCGCCCACGGGCTGGTCCGTGTCCAACTGACCTTGGTGTTCATGATGCCGAGCGGAACCCGGTCCTCGCCAGCGGTCCGCATCCGCACCTCGGTGTCGTCGACGTAGAAGTCGAACATCTCCATCGCGGCATACGTACCATTGCGCAAACCGAACGTCTCGCCCAGAATGGCCCCGAAATCGATGCGGACCGGGATATCGCTGGTCCATTCGACCTCATCATGCATGGTGCGGGTGGGTGGCCCGGCGAAGGCCGAGGTGATCGTGAGCGGTCCGAAGTCGACGACGGCGTTGTTGATCGGGACTACCGGATACGTCCTGCCGTCGATCGGGTTGGCCCACTCGGTCAGAATCCTGGTCGGATCGGCCGGGTCGGTGTAGAAGACGATCTCACGGGAAAGCTGGTAGAGCTGGTTGGTATCCGGCACACGGTAGAGCCGCCTGATATTGTAGCCCTCGATGTTGAACAGCTTCTGGCCGTGCCGGGTCCCCGGCGCGAGCGCGTTACCCTCGACATTGGCATAGACCGACCCGGAGATCCGGAACACCATGTCCTTGCCATCGGGCCGTCCGAACGTCTGCAGTAACAGTTTCCCGCTCTGGTCGATGACCGTCGCGTAGACCGGCCCGGGATCGGTCGGGCCGGCCTTCTCCGCCGCCGACGGCGCGTTGCCGCTGGCAGTGACCAGTACCACGGCCAGCAGGGCCGGCATGGCCAAACGTCTGTTCATCGAATCTCCCGAGGGTAGAGGAACGGATCTAGTATGGCCTTACCTGCCTCCGCCCTACCGGCCGCGCCAGTTCAATTTCCCGATCGGCGAATTCATACCGCCCCACGCCTTCGAAGGCGGCCGCCTCCTGCTTACCTGCGGGCGATCCGCGTTTATGCGTCCGGGTGGAGTAGCCAGTCCTCGGTCAGCGGGGGTGCCGATGGTCCCTTGGTAAGCCATGCATCGATAGCCTCAATGAGGGGGCCCGGATTTTGTCGTGAGCGTGGAAAGGTGCGGCTGCTGGTGAACAGCAAGCCGGCGGCGGCATCAGCGGCCTGTAGCGCCCGAAGCATGATCGGACGATAGTCTTTGACGTTCTCCGTTAACAGCCAGCACCCAGCAGCCGTAGCCCAGGCGTACAGGTCATCGTCTGTCATCGCCCGCAGATCGGCCCGTTCGGCGACGGCGACGACCTCATGGCCACGTCCACGCAGCGCTTCGGCGATTTTCGGTGAGAACATCTCATCGAGTGCCAGCACGACTGATCGAGGCGCCGGTGCGCTCACGAGATGAGCTGCTGGCGAACTTGCCAGGCCCGCTCAGCGCGCGCCGACGCCTCGTCCGCGGCGTCAATCTCCGCGTCGATCTCGTCGCGATGCTCGCCGTAGTAACCAACCGCAGCGCTGATCCGGAGGACATCGACCGAGAACACCTCCGCTGCGGCCGCCAGCGCCAACGACCCACGCTCGTCGATCTCACGGAGGAACTTGACGACCTCCCAGACGTCGGGCCCATACGCCAACGCCGCGCGACGACCCGAAGGACCGACTTTGAAGACGATGCCCGGGTGCTCAGCCATTCGCAGCCCCTCATCGATAAGCCGCTGCGCCAGCGCCGAGGCATTCGTTCCCGTCTCGGCCGCGGCACGTCGTCGCAACCGAGCCAGCAGCCCAGGCTCGAAGCGAATAGATAGAGGTGTCGTCACGTACTACATTGTAGCGCAAGCACTACTGGGCATGCGGTGGGCGAGGTGCCTCGTGGGATGCCCGTCCGGGCTCAGGTCCGAGTCGAGTGGCTGGCTCGGCGCCGGCGCCGAGCCTCTGCTACGACCGGTACGCAGAGGCCACTACCGACGCGGCCCTGGCCAGCAGCGACAGGAGTACCGCCCCGGCCAAGCTCACTGCCACCGGCACCGGGATAGGACCGGCACCAGCATCAGGCACCGCTGCCAGCTTGACCCTCCTGGGAGGCGCTGCCGAAGGGCATCGACCGAAGCGGATCGATATGTATAGTTATGCGACATGAGTACGGGGACTGGCCAAAGTGCTCATAATTATGTATATCGAGGGCGGCGATGGGCGAGGATGACCAGCTGGTGCGGCGGGTGCGCGCATGGATGGCCGCGGGGAAACCCACGTCGTGGAGTTCAAGAGCGAGCGGCGCAAGGCCCTGAACGATCGCGACTTGGTCGAGGTTGTCGTGTGTTTGGCCAACGGCGCTGGTGGTGTGCTGCTGATCGGTGTCGAGGACGACGGGACGCCGACCGGCGCCCGGCCTCGGCACGAGGACGGCAGGACCAGCCCGCATCGGGTCCAGGCGTTGATCGCGAACAGCACGCAACCTCCGATCGCGACGATGGTCCACGTCGTCCAGCTCGGCGAGGCATCCATAGTCGTAGTCGAGGTCCCGAACAGTCCTCGCGTGGTGGGTACCACGCAGGGTACCTACCTTCGTCGTGCCATCGGCGGTGACGGCAAGCCGATGTGCGTGCCGTATCACGCCCACGAGATGTTGGCCAGCGAGATCGATCGAGGCCCGGCCGATTTCGCCGCCTTGCCGTTACGTGACGCCATCTGGGACGACCTTGACCCGATGGAGTTCGAGCGGGTGCGCAACCTCGTCACGCAAGCAGGCAGCCGTGCGGACCGGATACTCGCCGATCTGGCCGATCGGGAAATCGCACACGCCCTAGGGGTGGTCCGGCACGACGCCGAGGTGACCGCCGGTTCCTTACTGTTGTTTGGACGCCCGGAGGCGCTTCGTCGCTTCGTGCCTACGCACGAAGCGGCCTTCCAGGTTCTTCGCGGGCTAGCGGTAGAGGTCAATGACTTCTTCACCTATCCATTGTTTCGGGTCGCCGAGGAGATGTTCAACAGGTTCAAAGTCCGTAACCGCGAGGAAGAAGTACAATCCGGTCTGTTCCGGGTAGCCATTCCGATGTACTCGGAGACCGCGTTTCGAGAGGCATTGGCCAACGCCTTGACCCACCGGGACTACACGCGACGCGGCTCGATATACGTGCAATGGTCCGAGGAACAGATCGAGGTGTCCAGCCCTGGAGGGTTCCCCGAAGGGATTCGCTTGGACAACCTGCTGGTGGCCGCGCCACATCCGCGTAGCCCGATCCTAACCGACGCCTTCAAACGCATCGGGCTGGCGGAACGGACCGGCCGCGGGATCAACCGCATGTTCGCCGACCAGCTTCGCGTCGGCCGCCCAGCACCCGATTACGGACGCAGCACCAATCAGCAGGTCGTAGCGATACTCCCGGGCGGCCCGGCGAACCTGGCGATGACCCACTGGGTACTCGATCAGGAACGCCACCGCGACCGACCCGTGAGCCTGTCCGAGCTACAGGTCCTGTCGGAGCTGCTTCGGGAGCGCCGAGCTACGACGGCGGAGCTCGCGCACCTGACTCAGCGAACCGAATCCGAGACCCGTATTCTGCTGGCAAGAATGGTCGAGAAGGGGTGGATTCAGGCCAGGGGTGAGGGTAAAGGTCGAACCTGGCACCTGTCCGCCGCTCTCTATCGCGCTCTCGAATCGTCAGCGGGCTATGTGCGCATGCGTGGGCTCGAACCACTGCAACAGGAACAGATGGTGCTTTCATTCGTCTCCGCGCACGGCCGCATCAATCGAGCACAGGCCGCCGAGCTGTGCGCGATAGCACCAGAACAAGCCGGCAGGCTACTCCGGCGACTTGCAGCCGACGGAAAACTGATACAACGAGGCGAGCGTCGAGGCAGCTTCTACGAACTTCCGGACTCGCGGCCGGACTGAAACTCATGCTGAACGTCCACGAGATATACCGCACTTGGGTAACGGGGGAGGCCCACGTGGCTGTGGGCTAGGGGGCTAGGGAGCCGTAATGAATTAACAAATCGACGGCTGATGTGGTTTACGCGGGTCAGAACAGCGAGGCGGCCCTCAAATAAATGAGTTATTTCATTCCGGCCACTAGGGGTGGAGGGCGTCCAGGGCGCGGTGGATGCGTTTTTCGGAGATCGGGTAGGGGGTGCGCAGGGTTTGGGCGAACAGACTGACTCGCAGTTCCTCGATCATCCAGCGGATCTCGTCCAGGGCTGTGCTCGGCGGTAGTTCGCGGCGCAGCTGGTCGTACTCGGTGGCGACGGCCCGCACGCGCATGGTCCAGTTCCGGTCGCGCTGGGGGTCGCGTTGCAGGCCTTCGAGGCGGCGCTCGATGGCCTGCAGGTAGCGGGCCACGTCGGGGAGGCGGCCGCGGCCGGTGGCGGCGATGAAGCCGGGGTGGACGAGGGATTCGAGCTGGGTGCGCAGGTCGTCGACGGAGGGGCGCAGCACGGCGGCGGTGAGGGTGGCGAGCTGGCCGCGGACCGCGCGCCAGGAGGTGAGGATGCGGCGCACGTCGCCGAGGATGTCGAGCACGGCCGGGCCGAGTTCGGTGGTCATGGCCTTTTGCAGCGGCTCGAAGGCGGCGCGGTCCCAGGCCGGGCCGCCGTGCGCGGCGATGACGGAGTCGGCGGCGCAGTCGATGCAGTCGGCGAGCATGGCGGCGACGCTGCCATGTGGGTTGGCCGAGAGTGCGAGCTTGGCGTCGTTGTCGAGGCTGCGCAGGACGAGCTTGACCGGCGACGGGGCGCCAAGCAGCAGGAGCCGGCGGGTGCCGAGCCACATGGCGCGGCGCTGGGCGTCCTCGGTGGGCAGCACGCGGATGGCGACGCTGTCGCCGTCGTCGACCAGCGCCGGGTAGCCGGTGAGGGTGTGCCCGTCGTGGGTGCGCCGTACGACGTGGGGCACGGCGTCGACGTCGAAGGCGCGCAGGCCGTCGCGCTGGACGTCCTCGCCGGCGACGGCGGAGATGGTGGCCTCGACGGTGGGCCGCAGCTGGGCGGCGAGCGCGTCGAGGTCCTTGCCCTCGGCGACGGGCTCGGCGCCGTCGAGCACCCGGAAGGTGATCTTTAGGTGGTCCGGGACCTTGGCCGGGTCCCACTGGTCGCGCGGCAGGCCGAGGTCGCGGCTGAGCTCGTCGGCCAGCCAACCCTGGTACGGGGTCAGGCGCGTCAACGCGTCGCGAGCGGTGTCCGGCACCGGCACGACGGCGCGGCGAAGCGATTTGGGTAACGACTTGAGCAGCGCGATCACCAGTTCCTCGCGCAGCCCCGGCACCTGCCAGCTGAACTGTTCGGCCCGCAGTTGGTTGAGCACGGCGAGCGGGACGTCGACGGTGACGCCGTCGGCGGCGCTGCCCGGCTCGAACTGGTAGTGAAGCGGCAACGGCACGTCGCCGGCCGGCCACCGGTCAGGGTAGTCGCGGTCGCTGACGTTGGCGTGCGGCGCGACGAGCAGCTCCGGGGTGAAGGTGAGCAGGTCCGGCTGCGATCGTCGGATCTTGCGCCACCACGAGTCGAAGTGCCGCGCCGACACGACGTCGGCGGGAATGCGTGCGTCGTAGAAGTCGAACAGGGTCTGGTCGTCGACCAGGATGTCGCGGCGGCGGGCCCGGTGTTCGAGCTCCTCGACGTCGTCGAGCAGCTCCCGGTTTCGGTGGAAGAACTCGTGCCTGGTGTCCCAGTCGCCCTCGACAAGGGCGTGCCTGATGAACAGCTCGCGGCACAGGTCAGGGTCCAGGTGCGAGAAGTTGACCTTGCGGGCGGTCACGATCGGCACGCCGTAGAGCGTCACCTTCTCCAGGGCGACGACGGCGCCGCGGTTGCGTTCCCAGTGCGGTTCGCTGTAGTTGCGCTTGACCAGGTGCCCGGCGAGCGGCTCGATCCAGTCTGGGTCGATGCGGGCGCAGGTGCGCGCCCAGAGCCTGGTGGTCTCGACCAGCTCGGCCGACATCACCCAGCGTGGCGGCTTGCGGAACAGTGCCGAGCCGGGGAACACGGCGAACCGGGCGCCCCGCGCGCCGAGATAGTCGCGCGTCTGCGGATCGAACAACCCGATGTGTGAGAGCAACCCGGCCAGCAGCGCCTGGTGCAGGGGCGCCGCCTCCAGCTCGCCGGCGTCGGGCAGCTCGTTGACCTTCATGCCCAGGCTTCCGGTGACCTGGCGCAGCTGGGCGTGCAGGTCCTGCCACTCACGTACCCGCAGGTAGTGCAGGTACTCGGCGCGGCACAGGCGGCGGAACGCGCTGGATGACAGCTCGTTCTGCTGCTGGCGAAGGTGGTTCCACAGGTTCAGGTAGGACACGAAGTCCGAGGTCGGGTCGGCGAACCGGGCGTGCTTGGCGTCGGCCTGCTGTTCGGCGTCGGCCGGGCGTTCCCTCGGGTCCTGGATCGAAAGCGCGGACGCGATCACCAGCACCTCGTGCAGGCAGCCGTTGCGGTCGGCCTCGATTAGCATCCGGCCAAGGCGCGGGTCGAGCGGCAGCCGGGCCAGCGTGCGGCCCGTCGGGGTGAGCCCGTTGCGGCCGGTCGGGGTGAGCCCCTTCTTGTCCAGCCTTTCCAGCGCGCCGAGCTCCTGCAGCAACTGCACCCCGTCGGCGATCTGGCGTCGGTCGGGCGGGTCGACGAACGGGAACCTGGCGACGTCACCGAGCCCGAGCGCGGTCATCTGCAGGATGACCGACGCCAGATTGGTACGGACGATCTCGGGCTCGGTGAACTCTGGCCTGGCGTCGAAATCGTCCTGCGAGTAGAGCCTTATGCAGATGCCGTCGGCGAGCCGGCCGCAGCGCCCGGCGCGCTGGTTGGCCGACGCCTGCGAGACCGGCTCGATGGGCAGCCGCTGCACCTTGAGCCGGCGACTGTACCTGGAGATACGGGCTGTGCCTGGGTCGATCACGTACCGGATGCCCGGCACGGTCAGTGAGGTCTCGGCGACGTTGGTGGCCAGCACGATCCGCCGGCCGGCGTGCGGCGCGAACACCCGGTGCTGCTCGGCGGCCGACAGCCGCGAGTACAGCGGCAGGATCTCGGTCTCCGGCCGATGCTGGCGGTTCAGCGCGTCGGCGGTGTCGCGGATCTCGCGCTCGCCGGACAGGAACACCAGGATGTCGCCGAACGTCTCGCCGCGCAGCTCGTCGACGGCGTCGCAGATGGCCTGGACCTGGTCCTTGGGTTCCTCTGGGTCCTCGTCGTAGGGCCGGTAGCGGATCTCGACCGGGTAGCTGCGGCCGGACACCTCGATGATCGGCGCCTGGTCGAAGTGCTCGGCGAACCGCTCGGGGTCGATGGTGGCCGAGGTGATGATCACCTTGAGGTCTGGTCGTTTGGGCAGCAGGCGCTTCAGGTAGCCGAGCAGAAAGTCGATGTTGAGGCTGCGCTCGTGGGCCTCGTCGATGATGATCGTGTCGTACTGCCGCAGCTGCCTGTCGTTCTGGATCTCAGCGAGCAGGATGCCGTCGGTCATCAGCTTGACCCTGGTCGCCTTGCCGACCTTGTCGGTGAAGCGGACCTTCCAGCCGACCAGCCTCCCTGGTTCGGTGCCCAGCTCCTCGGCGATGCGCTCGGCGACGGTCCTGGCGGCGAGCCGGCGCGGCTGGGTGTGGCCGATCATCCCGTTGGTCCCGCGGCCCAGCTCCAGGCAGATCTTCGGCAGCTGAGTGGTCTTGCCGGAGCCGGTCTCGCCGGTGATCACTACCACTTGGTGGTCGCGGATAGCCGTCGCGATGTCGTCGCGCCGCCGGCTGATCGGCAGATCCGGATATCGAATCTCCGGGACGGCGATGGCCTGCTCCGGCCGCGGGGAGGCTGCGGGGTCATGGGGTTGCAGAGCCACGACAGGGTCGTTCCGCGTAGTTGCGGCGGGGTCAGGCCGCGGTGAGGCGACGGGGTTGTGCCGCGTAGCTGTGGCGGGATTGTGCCGCGTAGCTGTGGCGGGGTCAGGCCGCGAAGCGGCGGCTAGGTCGGAGTGCGACGTTGACATACCCCACCAAGGGTACGGGCACGCCGGCGCGGCATCGCCTCGATTTACCGGTAGTCCGGTCGGCTTGCGTATGGGCGTCCCCGCGTTGCCTGTGAGACGCACTGTGGTGCGGGCCATGTGGCCGGAGTGCCGCGGTCGGTTGGTGACACACCGTGACAACGGCGGGGACGCCCCGCGCGTCACGTGCGCGTCACGTGCCACCGAGTCATTGCGGGGCCTAATCCGGCATCGCCGCACGCGTTCGTGGTCGCGCGTCCGGTCGTCACTCCGGCTCGAACCGTGCCTGGTCCTAAGCCCTGGACGCCGGGAGCAACTTCTCCGGAGATCAGGTGTTAGCTTGCAATCGAACACATGTTCGATACTATCAGACGCCAGGGAGGTCGCAAGCGATGTCGGTCGATAAGTCGAACAGGTGGAGGGTTGGTGGTCTCGTGGGTCCGACGATCGGGTTCACCCACATAGCCGCTGTCCGCAGACCTGTCCATGCCTCTTGCGGCTACTCTGTGTGTTCGCGTTACCGCATGAACGCGAATGCCTGGAGAATGCCCGCAACCGGCCCACCCACGGGCCGGGTTTCGCCATGGTCATCTAGGTCGGGATCGCATACTATGCCGCCGCTGA
>Ga0126372_10000528_pt1 | contig 13508 bp, 14 predicted proteins | sample PanSoiMetaPlot_6_FD_92762 | JGI IMG/M metagenome (GOLD analysis project Ga0126372, IMG submission 92762) | Tropical forest soil microbial communities from Panama - MetaG Plot_6 | ecosystem: Environmental > Terrestrial > Soil > Tropical forest > Bulk soil | place: Panama | collected 2016-02-17
GCTGCTCGGAGTTGCGGCGCATGGCAAGCCGGATACGTCCCCAGTCAGGCACCCGGACGCTCACGCAGGTGAGTCCGGGAGACGCTGCGCGGGCAACCCCGCGGCGATGTGGGCAATCCGGTCGGCGGCGGCGAGCATCCGCCGTCCGACCGGTTGCAGCCCGATCGACGTGCACACCAGCCCCGTCGAGACCCGCTCGGCCACGCCCCATTCCCAGATCGCGACGGCGTCCAGGCCGGTCCGGACCGCGAGCCAGCGCGCCCGCTGGGCCGGGTCGCCGTGCATGAGTTCGGCGGGGTCCTCGCGCATGAGAATGCCCATGTCGTACTCGGCCTCGGCGAGCAATCCGTCCGGATCGATGAGCTTGAAACCGTCGCCGGCCCGCAGGGTGTTCCACTCGTGGACGTCGCCGTGCACCAGCACGGCGCGCTCGTCGTCGTGCGCCTGGACCCGCCGCCGCGCGCAGGCCAGCGCGTGCTCCACCGCTCGCTCCGAGCACGGCCGGTCCAGCGCCTCCCAGGCGGTCACGATGTACTCGGCGAGCCACCGGCCCTTGCGCGCGCCGGTCGGCAGCCCGCAACCCGCCGCTGGGCGCCATACGCGGCTGGCCACCGAACACATGACCTCGTGCCGCCGCCGGATCGGCAGCCCCAGCTCGTGCAGCGACGGGCCGAGCCGCTCCATCAGCAACGCGCCCCTGGCCTGGTCGTGGCGCAGCAACCGCGCGCAACCCTCGCCGCCGACCAGGCGCAGCACCGTGATTTCGTTGCGGGCGTCGTCGGTGCCGCGTGGAACCAGCACCTTCAGCACCGCCGGCTCCCCGGTTCCGGTGCGAGCCTCGGCCACCAGCGCCTCCGTCGCGTCCGCGAAGACACCGCCTACGGTGATCGACCAATCCCGTTCCAGGTCTGCCACCAGCGCCGGGAGCTCGTCAATCCACCGTAAAGCGCCGGCTGCGAGCGCCTTGCGGCGCACCGGTTCGGGAACATCGAGCATCTCGCCATTCGACCATGGCCCCGAACCGGCCCAAACCGGTGACGGCGTTCAGGGACGGCGGAAGGAGATCGCGCGGTCGTCATCCGTCGCCGACCACGACGAAGGATCTCGGCACGGTGTTTGTTGCCTGCATTCTGCTAACCGCGACGCCATCCAAAGACCTGCGGAAGCCAACTCGGTGTATGGCCGCCGGAGCCATGTGTGCGCCGGGCCTGATGTTGCGCTCTGGCTTGTAGAAACGTGACACACTGGGCGCACCGCCGGCCCGGTGGCACAGTCAGTGGAGCCGGATGTACTGCCTCGCCACACACCGCGGCATACTCGCCCTGCCCGATCATCATCTCCTCATCCGGCACGGCGTGGTCAATGTGAACGGCGCCGTCATTGACGCCGGTGACCCAGATCGTCCATAACCGAGACGACGTGGCGGTGGCTTGCCGGTTGGTCACAATCCGCTCCAACTCCTGCATATGATGTTACGCCGTTGTAATTAGTTACGCGAGGTGTAAAGCGCTGGTTGTGCGATGCGGTTGGAGGAGCGTCGGTGTCCGGGTGGTGCTGCGACATCGACTACCAACCCCTGCTCCTAGCCTCAGTCCGCACATGGCCATCGGGAAGGGTGTCCCTGTCCGGGACGTGTCCGTGGACAGGTATGGTGCGCGGTAACGGGGCGCCCGCCGAGGCAAGGTCGGTGTCCATCTCCCCGCCTTCTGGCCTGCTGTCTGTTATCAGGGGGAGCCGCTCCGTGGTCCGGTCGATCGTTGACCCTCGTTTCGCCGCGACACTGCGCAGGTGGCGCACCGGGCGTGGCCTTTCGGTGCGCAAGTTGGCCGACTCGATCTTTCAGGGCAAGACATACGTGCATGACCTGGAGACCGGCAAGGCCACGCCCACGGTCGAGGTTGCCCGGCGCCTGGACGACGCGCTGCGGGCCGGCGGTGAGCTGGTCGCCATGGTGTCCGAGCCGGACGCGCGGCAGCCGGCACAGCAGGCACCGCGGGGTATGAGTGGCGAGGTGCTGCTGCCGGTCATAGTCAACAACCAATCGGTGCTGGTGCCGATCGATTCCCAAACCCTGGCCGCCAGCGGTCTCGGTACCCTTCTTGGCGATCACGTCGATCCTGCACGTGGCCCTGTACCAACTTCGCCGGCAGGCGACGAGATCCATCTTGTTCGGCCGTCCGTGAAAGAACTCGCGGATTCCCCTGATTCGACCGACGAGGCTGCCGGCCCGCCCATAACCAACCCGACTCTGTTCGGTTCCGAATCGGCGGCGGCGCATATCGGATCGGATACGACGGCGCACGGCCAGTGCGAGACATCTGGTGACGAGGGTGACGCTGTGCGGCGCCGCACCTTGCTTGCCGCCGGAAATGTGGCCGTTGCTGACGCGGTACTGTCGGCGTCGACGCGGGTGCTTCAGGCGCTCAACATCGCGATCTCGGACAATTCTGACGATCTTGGTGCGGCCGCGGACAGTTTCGAGGAGCTCGTCGCCCATTATTCGCAAACGCTCGGCACGCTGCCGCCGACGAGAGTGTACGACGATCTACTCAGCGTCCGGACACACGCCGGCTGGCTACTGGATCGCCATGGACGGGCGGCGCGGCGACGTTCGGACATTGTCGCGGCGGCCGGGTGGCTGTCCAACCTGCTTGCCGTCGCCACCAGCTACCTGGGCGATCACGCCGCGGCCCTCGTCTGGTGCGGCGACGCCGAGCGTCGCGGCCGGGAAGCGGGTCACCCGGAACTTGGTGGCTGGGCGACATTCACGAAAGCGACGATCGCGTACTACCAGGGGCAGGCTCGCCGTTCGATCGCGCTCACCAGCCAGGGCCAGCAGGCTGCCCCGATCGGCACCGCTGCTCATGCCAAGCTCGCCGCGCAGGAGATGCGGGCACGAGCGATGCTCGGAGACGCCGACGGGATGGAACGAGCCAAGCACCGCGCCACAAAGGCAATGGCAAAGCTTCCTTCCGGCGTGGCCACATCGGGCATCTTTTCAACCACCCAGGACGAAGATCCACCCTACACCGCCACCTCCCTGCTGCTCGTGCGGAGATTCGGCGAGGCCGTATCCGCAACGACCCGCGTAATTGACGCCACGTACGGGCCCGAGCCGCGCGAGCGTGGCGAGCAGTCCTCCAGCTACGCCCGCACGTTCCTGATCCTGGGACTTGCCCACGCCGGGCTCCGGCACCTTGACGAGGCGGCCGCCGCCGGCGAAGCGGCGCTCGAAAGCGCGCGGCCGGTGTGGCCGACCATGGTGCTCGCGGGTAAACTCGATCAGATCTTGACCCGAGACTTCGCCGGCACCGCAGAGGCGACGGACTATCACTCGCGCTACCTGGACGCCGCCCACCAGGGCCGACGCGACATCACCGAAACCACCCACGCCACGGACCGCCCTGCAAACTCCTCGGAATAATTCCATGATCTTAGAACCACTCTGACCGCCCTAGGACTGTGGATGAACGACGACCTCAGTGCCGAACAGATCGTTACCATCACAACATTCGTGGATATCGAAGCGCCCCCATCCGGGCCGGCAGCTCACATCATCTTCGGCACCAACCAGGCAAGCCCCGCAATTATCGTGGCCGACCGATACCGCCAGGGACTCGCCCCGCTGATCATCGCCACGGGCGGGGTCAACCGCCACACCGGTATCGTTGAGGCCCGCGAATTCCACCGACTGCTCGTCGAACGTGAGGTCCCGGAAGCCACGATCCGCCTTGAGGAGCAATCCGCAAACACGTGGCAGAACGTTGAAATGGCGCTGCCCTTCCTCCACGAAGCCGTGGCCACCGGGCTCCCGATCACCGCCGTGGCCAAGTGGTATCACCGGCGGGCGATCCACGTGCTGCGGACGCTCCTGCCCGACGTTGACGCCTTTCACGCCATCACCTGGGAGCCCGTCTATGGCGGGACGCCGGTCACCAGGACGAATTGGCCACACAATCCGGACGGAAAACGCCGAGTCATCCGTGAATGGCAGGCGGTTCTCCGCCGAGTCACCGACGGCACCTTCAAGGAAGCCAGCCTCATCGACAAGACGTGGCGGTAATATCGTGGCGCCTCACGCTCGGGTGACGCCTGGCTCGGAATCAAGATCGTCGAAAGTGGTCAAGCTTCGCTGGATTTCGACATGCGCAGAAGCGCTCGGGGGCCGTTGGCTGGCAATGTGACGCCAGGAAGACTCGGGGGCCTACGTTCCGGCTTTTGATCTTCCGTGTGATCGCGGATTTGCTCGGCCCTTTGCGAGTGCCAGCTGCCGGTTGATGACGCCCGACTGACGCTTCGGTAGCTCCGTGGGCCTTGCCGACGTTGCATGATCACTGCTTGTGGAGCTACGGATCCGGAATCCGGACCCTGCCTCCAAAAACGGCGATGGGTGCCGCTCTTCCGGAGGGAGTTGTTGATCATTCGGGTGTTGACCGTCAATCCAGCATGGTAGGAACTCGTCGTGGCCCCGCGGTGACACTTGGTCAGTGTCGGCCCCGTCGCCAGCCGACGAGGCCGCGTCGCCGGCTCAGCATGTGGGACCACGGGTGTCATGATCGCAAACTTTGGAAATTTGACCCTCGTGACGAGGGTCGAATTTCCAAAACTAGCGATCATGGATGCGAACGATCAACAACTCCCTCCAGGGGAGCCACACCCAACGGCGATCATAGTGGAGAGTCGGCGAGGAGACCTCGCCTGACCGGAACTAAGGCTCGGTGTCACCCTCTGGAGCCAGGGTCCAAAGTGTGGGACCTCGTGGTTGCTGTCGGCGAACACACGATTGCTGCCAAGCTACGGGAGCGTGCTAGGTCGTCCATGCTGCCGGTCCGGCGCGACCGGGTCAGGAAGTGGTATTCGGCGGCGGCCAGTTCGGATAGTGAGTCCCCGTTCCGCAACAGCAGGTCCGTCCCACTCGGTTCGGTTGGATCAGCGACTTGACGTGGAACGGTCAGGCCAGTGACTGCGAACGGGATATCAATGCGACCTGCGAGAGCGAGGTGGCGCGGGGCGGTGACATTCCACACCACGGTGGTGACCGCTTGCCGCCCATGTGAAGGCACAGGCCGTCCAACGCCCCGGTGGCAACGTCGAACAGCTCCCATGCCGCGCTACCCCGAATGGCGGAAGGCGCGTATTTCCAATAAGAGCTTCCGCAGTAGCTCGAAGCCAAGCAGACGGCGGGACCGCGGCCACCGACACGGCATACTCGTGCCGACGTATACGAAGTTCAGGGTCCCGTCCAGCGGATCCACGAGCCATCGGACGCCGGATCGTCCCAGGGTGCTGGCCGCGGCGTGACCAGGCGCCGGGCGTGAGTTCGATCATCAGGTCGGGGGACCGCCCCCGACGGGCTCCTCGAAGACGCTGGAACCGGTCACGGATCCCACGACTTTGACCTTCTTGTGCCGCCGGAAGTAAAGGAGTATGACTGGCGGGCTGGGATCTTGTGGGCCGGCATCGAGATGGGATCAAGGGAGGTGTGATCAAGATCTGAGATGCGGTAACCGCCACAGGACTTGTCCGGCTTTCGCGCCAAGGTCGTCGTGAAGGGAACGGGACGATGGTTGATGAGCTTCGGATGTCTTCTCAGTTGCAGGAGCTGGTGAAAACGTTCGGGGGAGTGGCCGGTTCGATTCATGTGGTGCGCGGCGACGAGTTGGTCATGGTGGCCGCGCTCAACCTTCCGGAGCCCGTTCAGCGAGCGACCGCGGCGATACCCAGGGGAAAGGGCATGGCCGGGCTGGCCTGGGAGCGCGACGAGCCGGTACAGACGTGCAACCTGAAGACCGACACGACCGGTGACGTGCAACCCGGTGCGCGGGCGGTGGACGCCAAGGCCGCGGTCGCGCTGCCGGTCCACGGCGCCGGCAACAGGGTGACCGCGATCGTGGGCATCGCCTTCGACGACGAACGGGAGTTCTCGGAGTCGGAGGTCGGTCGTCTGCTGGACCGCGCGGCCGCGGTCGTCGGCGACGGCAACGAACGCGGGTCGGTCAACCGGAGCCGTGAGCGGGCCGTCGAGTGGCTGGTGTCGCGGCAGCACGGCACCGGCCCGTGGACCCAGCGGTTGCGCGTCGGCGGCGAGACGCCGAGCGTCAGCATCACCGCGTTGGCGTTGAACGGGCTGCGCGAGGCCGGTGCGGACGCGCTGCGGGCGGTGGTCGAGCGTGGAGCGACCTGGCTGGCCGACCAGCAGCAGGACAGCGGGGCGTTCGGTGACGGTCCGGACGGACGCTATTTCCGGGAGTACTCGACGGGACTGACGGCGTGGGCGCTCGCGGGGATCGACCCTGACCGGTACGGACCGGTGGTCGCGAGGGCGGTCGACTACCTGCGGAACAACCAGCGGGTCAGTGGTGTCCACCTTGGCGGGATCGGTTACGGCGTGGTGATCGTGCTGCCCACCCCGACAGACCCGAACGGGGAGTACGTCAGGCGGTTCGCGGCGATGACACCGACCAGCCTGGCCGTCGACGGGATGAGCCGGGCGGGAGTCGGGCCGGCGGACCCGTTCTGGAGCCGGGTCGTCGAGTACGTCCGCAGCTGCCAGAACGACCACGACATCAACACCCGCCCGGAGATCCTCAAATACCTGGCGGAGAATGGCTACTGCCTGTCGGGCGATGGCGGCACGGTCCCCAACATGGAAAACTTCCGGCGCTCGGACGAGGAGCTGGCGGACTTGGCGGGAAAGCCGCTCCAGCCGATCATCTCCCAGGGGATCAGCACCTACCAGGGTATCCGGATTTACCTGCTCGCCGGGGTGTCACCCGGTTCGCCGGAGGTCACCCGGGCGCTGGACTGGGTCCGGCACCACTACACCGTCACCGAGCACGTCGGGTTTTCCGATGTCATGAGGGCCGGCCAGCGTCGCACCTGGCGCAACGAGCATCCCGGCCTGGTCGACGTGGGCGGTGCCGGCCAGCAGCCATCGACCCGGTTGGCGGCCGAGCCGCGCGTCGACGAGTTGGGCTTGACCGGTCTGTACCTCTACCTCTTCTCGATGGCTCAGACCATGCGGGCTTTGGGAGTCGCTACCTTCCGGACGGCCGACGGCGGGGAACACGACTGGGCAACGGAGATCGCCGTGCAGCTCGGCGACCGGCAGCGGCCCGATGGTTCCTGGGCCAACGAGAACCCGCGCTGGCTCGAGTTCGACTCGCCGTTGAGCACGACGTTCGCGTTGAACACGCTCAATCTCCTGGGGTGAGGCCGGCATAACAGTAACTGCATCGTGCAGCACACCCGATGATCGGGTGTATGTAGTGCTCGTCCTTACGCACGTAGAGCGTGCCGTGCTCCGCGACGGAAACCCAACCTCGCTCCGGCCGTCTGGCGATGATCAACGTACCTGCTCGGGTGGCCAACTGATGACGATCGATCTCGGCTACCGTGCCGAGCTCGATGACGGGCAGCGCGGCCGCCGAGAACGCCTGGCGGATCCGGTGCGTGTGGCGGAGCTCCGCGGCTCCGCGCTCAATCATGAGACGGTGAAACCCGCCAACCGGGCTTGTCATGGTCTGCTCAGCGCCAGGTTCCGGTACGGCCAGTCATCTACCACGCTCGCGTACAGGTAGCGACCTACCCGACCGACCGCATCGGCCAGCGCCGCTGACCAGGTCAGCCCTCGAAGCCTGCCGGATAGCAGGCAACCAAACAGTATGTCGCCCGCGCCGACCGTGACCGCGGTCTGGTCTACGACCGGTGCGGGCTGGAACAGCTCGGGCTCGTCGTCGCCACTAACGAGTAACGCACCGGCGGTGCCCAAGGTGACCAGGCAGCACCCGGCAGGTCGCACAAGCCGTCGAGCAGCCACACAAGTATCGCGCCGTTCGAGCAGTGGTTGGCCCGCCCAGGCGGCCAGTTCTCGTAGGTTGAGTGCGATGCAGGTGGGCTGCGCCCGGCCGAGCCGAAGCTTCCCGACTTCCAGCGGATCCGAGCACAACAGCCAGAAGGGCACGCCCCGCTCCGCGGCGGTTTCCGCGAGCCAGTCAAGCGCGGTGACATCGAGATCCGTGCACGACACGATGGCGCTTGTACGGGTGAAGAGATCCGTACACTCGGCAAGTCGACCTGGAGTGATCACGCGTAATGCGTCGTCGCCAATGAAATGCTCCTCGGTGATGTCGTCCTTGCCCAGCTTCGCGTGGAACAACGGCAGGGGTGCTCGTACATCCAGCCGTTCCCACAAGACGCCATTCAGCGCCAGATGGTTCGCCACCGCTGCGCGCATCTCGCCGGTGTAGTCCGCAGACAGGAACGACGGGCGCATGCCCAAGGCACCCATTGCGCAGGCCATATTGCCGACAACGCCACCCCATCGAATGATGACCGATGCCAGGCCGGTGCCGGTCAGCCCATGGTGCAGCACGTCGAGGGCGACGGTGCCGACCAGCACCGCTGTGTGCGCTGCGTCATTCATCGAGGCGCCACCTCTCCCATGACTCTATGGCCCGAACCATCAGCGTCAACCAGCCACACTCGTCGGAGAGGGTTCGGCGCGGAGCGGTCGTCAGCGACTTGAGCTCAACCAGCTCGGCCTCGGTAATCGGTAAGCCGAACTGGCCGCACCACGAACGTGGGTCATCGGCCGCGCTCGATCGCAATGTGGCTGGTAGCAACAGCCCCGGTCGGAGAGCGTCGGCGAGCACCGGCGGCGGGTCCAGACCGGCCACGCCCCGCTGCCTGGTCAACTCAATCTGTTCGACCGCGCCCGCTTGGCCGGTCAGGTAGTGCGAATAGGCAGCACTCGTCCATCGCGCGAAGTCGAGTGCCGGGACGCTCGACTCGGCGAATCCGTCATGGCGCGCGGCAAGCAGCGACTTGGTGTGTGCGACGGTACTGGTGAGCCGCAACTGACGAAGCAGCCGCCTTTCAAGGTCAACCAGCTCGAACTCGAACAACTCGTATTGGCCGAGATCAGCGCGCAGATCCAGCAGCGTGAAACCGGCGCGGTCAAGCATCCGCAGCGCTCCGCGGGCGTAGCTCTCCGGTTTGTGCGACGGCGCGACCGTAGTGACCAGGAGGCCTTCACTGTTCAGGAGCGCGGCTGTCGATCGCCAAAACATGCCTTCAAACGATCCGTCTCCGGATGGGAATGGATCGCACACGACGATATCCGTTCTGACATCCACCGCTGGTGTCTCTCCGGATATATCCGAATGGTACGCCTGAACACTCCCGCCCAGCGCGCCGGCGACTTCTTGCGTCCGCTCCACCACCGCCAGATCGATGTCAAACACGACGACCGGTCGCTTGCAGCCCACCGCGACCAGTGGACTGACCAGATCGTCGTCGCCGAGAAAGACCACACCCCCACCGGACGGGCAACGTCCGGTGAGATGCAGGACGTATTCCGCGCGATCGATGGCAGAACGGGGGACCAGCCGTCGCTGACCCCAGAGCAGGCCGGGTGTCTCCCGGCTCGCGACAGCAGCCAAATACCGATCCGTCACAGACTCGGCCAGATGGGCTGGGGTAGTAACGGTGGGGCCGGGCCGGCCGGTGATTGTCGGCGGCGGCAGTTGACCGGACGCATCGAGGTAGCCGAGAACCAGCAACGCCGTCCGTACGGGCGTTCGTGATTCGACAACAATTGCATCCAGGTTGTGCAGATTGACACGAGGCAGGATCGCCAGTAATCGATCCCGTACAGCAGTCAATACCGGATGATTGTCAAACACCCACGCGGTGAAGGTGCCTTGCTCGATGGGTAACATGTGGCCCGGCTCAGCCCGCGTCGTACATGACCCCTGAGTCGGCCCTCTCGATAAGCACCTTGTCCGGCGGAAAGAGTGGAAGACTCAATGCTTCGTCGATGGTGTACCAATTCCAGTCCGACTTGTTCTCCGGTTCCATGACCTGCGGTGTGCCAGCCGCGAGTACTGCCTGGAAGCCTATCGTCACATAGCTCTTGCGTTTCTCCGGGTTGTGGAATTCGTACACCGACGTCAACTCTAGCTGATCAATTGAGATTCCGGCCTCCTCGATCGTTTCCCGGCGAATGGCATCAACCAGCGACTCGCCAGACTCCCAATGGCCGCCAGGCACAGCGTAGACTCGCTCCTTGTCATCGGCATTATGACCAAGGCCGACCAGTAGCCTACGCCGGCTGTGGTCCTCCCATACCACGACGGCTACACCGACACCTGGCGCTCTGAGGGCGTTCGCCTGTATCGCGACCACGATTATTCCCTTCTCTGGCAATAAGGCAAGCTCTGGTAAGGGTAGCCGCAGTCCTCGATCATTCTGAGTGGGGGACGGGTCAAGGTGCAGGTGCTCGACGGCGACGTCGGACAGAACCGCCGTCAGCATGCCGCGACGAGCGCGCTCGCCGCTGGCGGCCTGCCGGTACCGACCCCGGTGGCCGACCCGGCCGGGCGGACACTGTGGGAAAGCGAGCGGACTGTCGACCAACTTACCGACGCTGCCCACCGGTTGTGGTGGGAGCGGGTGTGCGATCTGTGGCAGCTTGCATATGCTCGGTGCCGTGGCCATAAGCGGGGCACGGCTGGCTGATCCCGACCAGAATCTCTACTCATCTGGTTGAAAACCTAACCGAACACGTCGGCGACGCCAACGACGCGGCGATGGAGACCGCATCCACTACTGCCTGGGCGCCGCCCTGGCCAAGGCCGAGATCGCCGACCCTCCGGTCAACCCAACGCGGTGACGAACGAGCGCAGTGCGGCCCACTGCGCCGGCAGCGCGTGGGTGACCTCGCCCAGCGGGTCCTTGAAGAAGAACGCCAGTGCCGTCAACGGACCGGAGTGCCCGGCCTGGTGCGCCGCGGCCGTGATTCGGGCCAGATCCAAGACCAGCGGCGCGGCCAGCGCCGAATCGCAGCCGAACCAGGTGTACTCCAGCCGCATGCGGGCACCGAGAAAGCCGCAGAACGTGACGAGATCCCAGGCGGTCTTGAAGTCACCGATGTCGGCCACGTACTCGATGTAGGTGTTGCCCTCCGGGAGATAGCCCAGCGTCTCGCCCAGCACCCGCTGCTTGCTGATCAGCTTCGCGGCGTTGGGCCCCGGCTCGGCCAGGTTGGCGCCGTCCCCGCCACCGAGCAGGTTGATCCCCGACCACGACCCAACCGTGAGGTTGCGCATTGCGAACATCGGCCCAGACCGGCTTCAGCAGCGTCTCCCCGGTCTTGCCGTCATGGCCGGCGTAGGCAGGCAGCGCGCGGCCGCCAGCTCCGCCAGCCGCACACCGGTGGACGGGGTGAAGTCCACATACGCGCACCCCGCGCGGAACGCCGCGTACGCATACAGGGACTGGACGGCAACACCCGGCCGGGTCGGGTGAGGGCGGCGGTCAGCGCGGCCAGACTGGCGTGTGCCGGATCCGGCTCCGCTGCCGGCTCGGTCGACGACACGTTGACGACCACAACCCGGTCCAGGCCGTGCGGAACCCTGTCAGGTCGCAGGCCAACTCGGCGGCCACCTCCGCCTGGGTGACACTGACCGGTACCGGGCGCAGCTCCGCCTCCGCCGTGGCCAGCGCCGCACCGACCGCGTCGACCAGGCCGGTCGGGACCACTCCGGCCATGGCGAGCAGCTCCGCCTTCTTGACCAACGGGATCACGTTGACCGGTAGTGGTGTCGCGCTGGTCGGTGGCGGTGTCGCGCACCGCCCGGTACCGCGGCAGCAGCTCGGCCACCGACGGCCACTCCCGCAGCAGCCGGGTCGGGCGGGACAGGGGCACCCCGAGCGCCCGCACGCCGTTGACCATCCAGTCCAGCGCCTTCGGCGCCCCCCGATGCCGCCAGCCGAGCCAGCAACCGCTCATACCCTGGGCACGACCGTGAACCCGAGCAATTTCGTCGACCGAGTCAACCCCACCGGTTCCAGCACCGGCCACTCGGCCAGGCTCAGCCGAGCCGGCCGCGCCACCAAGCCCAGCACGTCACCCTTGCCGGCATCCCACACAACCCGATCGATCACCCGGCCGAGCCAGAGGTCGTCCAGAGTGGCTGTGAGAGCGAACTTGACGTCAGGGCCAGGAGCCGGATGTCGTTAAGGTAGGCGTACTCAGTACTTGGCACACTGCGGCTAGTGCCGTGTATGTTGTATGGCATGGCGACACGCAAGGTAACCCTGACTCTGGACGAGACAGCGGCTGACTGGGCCGAGCAGTGCGCGAAGACTGTGGGGGAATCGTTCAGCAAGTTCGCCTCCAAGGCGTTGCGGGATGCGGCGGTGGCCCGCTGGCCCCGGCCAATGCCCACCGCCGACGAGCTGGCCGCGGATGAGCAGGCGGCGTTGCTCGACGAGTTGGAGCGCGAAGCCGGGCGCAAGCTCGACGAACTCGCCCAAGATCAGGCGAGGCGACGTGCGGGGTGAGCTATGGCGATACAGCTTCGGCCCGCGCAACATCACCGTCTTGGTGTTAACCGAACCCAAGCTCGACCCTCGCGGCAATCGGGTGGTCTGTGTCGAGATTTGGTCCGACGACCCGCACATGCTCGGTGCCGTGGCCATAAGCGGGCACGGCTGGCTGATCCCGACCAGAATCTCTACTCATCTGGTTGCAAACCTAACCGAACACGTCGGCGACGCCGACGACGCGGCGATGGAGACCGTCAAAATGGCGCTGCGGGCTATACTTGATCTCTGATCCGATCTCCAGCGCACGATTAAAGCCAAAAGCGAAGTAGTACGCAGGTGGCGACTCTACCGGAAACCAACTCGGACCTGGCCGATCTGGCTGAGTGGATGACCCCAATCATCCAGGGCTGGATGAACTACTACGGCATGTTCTAGGAGTCCGAACTGTACGGTCTCCTCCGCCGCATCAACACCTACCTGGTACGGTGGGCGCGACGCAAATACAAACGCTTGCGCGCATTCAAACGTTTCAAACGCTGGTGGGACAGGCTCCTCAAGCGAGCGCCCAACCTGTTCGCCCACTGGAAATGGGTGCCTCACTTCGTCTGGACTAGATGAGAAGAGCGGAATGACGGGAGACTGTCACGTTCCGTTTTATGTCCAGGACGTGGTTATGTTGAGCCGATGCTCGGCTGGCTGTGTTTGCTCTGGTCGGTGTGGGTTCGCATGGTGATGCGTTCAACATGACCACGGCCGTCTGGTCGAGGCTTCGCGGGTTCGTGGTTGCGGCCTGACGCAGGCAGCGATGAGCGGGAGGGTGTGGGTCCCGGTGGTGTCCGGGCCGTTGGCGGCGTACGAACCGCACGGCTGGGAACCAGGCCCGGTGGATACCGACCCTTCCAACACGCTCATCGCCCTGCTGGAGGGGGCTCCTCGCTGGATGGTGTGGTTGGGGTCTGGCGCGGCGACTTGGTCGGCCCGCTGGTGACCTCGTGACTGCGTGACCGTCGGTGACGCTCGCATGGTTGGTGACGTTCATGGACGGGCTGGACCCTCTTCATGATCGTCGCTGCGCCACGAGGCGCAGTGCTGTAACCCCCGCGCAGCGGGGAGAGATTGGAGGAGGTGTCTCTGGATCTGATGGCTCACCTGGATCTCGAAAGAGAAAGGGGACA
>Ga0126372_10000529_pt1 | contig 13506 bp, 4 predicted proteins | sample PanSoiMetaPlot_6_FD_92762 | JGI IMG/M metagenome (GOLD analysis project Ga0126372, IMG submission 92762) | Tropical forest soil microbial communities from Panama - MetaG Plot_6 | ecosystem: Environmental > Terrestrial > Soil > Tropical forest > Bulk soil | place: Panama | collected 2016-02-17
CAGTTTGTCCAAACGCCAGCACCTCCTCTAGATTGGACATTCACGAGATTCAAACGTTGACCGGTTCATTGTCAGCCCAACCTGCTGGCCAAAATCTTGTAACAAGTCCGCCGTAGAAGAAACCTACAATGAAATCAGCTTTCTAGCCTTTTTATCCTTTTTGTCCGCCTCGAATCTGCGACCGATTCGGTCCCTGGCCACCATCTTTTCAAATAGCTTACAAGCGAAAGTGAATACCAGGGACACGCGAGAAGCGTTTTATTTCTGAATTTGCGCGCGGATGTGGATTTTCCTACTCAGGTATGACTTCGATGGCGCTGATGGAGGGGTAGTTGACGGCAGGGGTGAAATAGATTTCGAGTTTACCCTGAGGTGTGGGTTCAATATGTGCGAAGGTTTTCACCAGAGGACTGGTACCCGCTTCCTTGAAAATGTCGAATCGCTTCAAGAGCATAATTCCGTTGCAGGAAACGTCAAAAACGCGGCTGCCAACGCCGCCAATCGCGCCGCTTTGAACGCCAAACCAGTGCTCCAGGAAATAGAGCTTAAGGGTGTACCTGCCTCCGGGAGCTACGGGCACAATGTACCGGAAGTGGCCAAAACGATGCCAGTCGTAAAGTCCGCCGTCAGTGACTTTGGAGAGATCGCCGCCAAAACGAGTGACACGACCGCCAAAAAAGTAGCGGTCCGGCATCCAAACATTACCGTTGGAATCGCCGTAGAGTGAAGGCCCGGCAATGATGCGCATAGGAAGCATGCGCTGGGGAGTGCCGGGCAGGATTTCAACCGCATTCAAGAATGATTCCGCGGTGGTGAAGTCCAGATGGATCATGTGATCGCTTGCGGGCGCGACACCGACAAAAACCTTTGTGGTGGCAATATCATTTCCGCCAGCATCGTCCACGACATCCAGGTTAGTCGTGGGTCCGCCATTGATAGAGAAAGCAACATTGCGGCTATTCTCCAGAATGCCCGAGGTTTCGGCAAACAAAAGATGGACTTCGTATGTTCCCGGCGAGACAGGATAACTGCAGTGAAACGCACCGCGCCTTCCGGTGGTGAAGAGCTGGCTATCTTCAGTCCCCTGGATTGCGTGACCGGTGACGAGGAATGAGCTTCCTCCCTCGCAGAAGCGGTCTTTTTCCCATGTAAATCCACTGCGGTCTACATAAGGCGCGCGATCGCTTCCGGCTAGAGCACGCAGGGCTTTCCCAGGAATAGCAACGGGCACAGCAGCGGACTGGGCTTGCGCTCTGGAGTCACGCTCAGTGACTCGCCCTGATCGATACCAGAAAAATGCCGCCGCTAGAGAAGCGGCAACCAAAGCGATCGTCAACATCCACGACCTTCGGGGAGGAAACTTGAGAACACCTCCCGGTTGGGCAACCTGTCCGCCATTTGCAGGGGTTGGCACCCAGGCTTCTTGCGGCTGGGGAAAGCCGTTCGCCAGATGAGGAGTGTCTCTCTCATGAGGATCCACGTGAGCTGCTGAATCTGGATCGTCGGCATGAATGAACTTAGGTGCGTAGTGGCCTGGAGGCAAGCAAATGTGGACTGAATGCCCGGCCCCTGCGGTGCGATAGTAGTCCTCGAGTCGCTTGCGGAGCGCATGCGCGGTGACGCGGACGATGGTATCCACCTGGGGATCAAAATCGTCTGGCCGGCCGAGGGCCTGCACAGCGATACTGTACTCCTTGACTTCGTCGATAGTTCCTTCGAAATACTTTTCGCAAACGAAGGTCAGGAGTCGAACGAGATTATTCGTTCGGCCAAGCACCCCAGAGGCCAAAATTGACTCTAATTCAGCCCGCTCGGCCTCAAGCTTGTTGATTGCCGATTGCAAGTGCTCATTCCTTCACAACTGGCGCTGCAAAGCGTTCACCGATCAAAATTTGCAATGTGAAGTATAACCCATTTTTTGAAATGGGAATCCGAACCAAAGTCTGTGATTCCTCATAGACTTAGAGCTAAATCGCGAGGAGCAAAAATCTGTTTCCCCCATATTTGGGGAGCGGCATGAGCGCGCTGCGATAAGCCCGCGAATTAAGACTGTGGCAAGTTACTAACGGTGAATTCACAGTTAGTAACTTCACTGATGAGGACAACCACTGATTAACTCGAGAGACTACGGGAGTGTATGCTCTGACCCCGCCTTCATCCAACCCTTGGCAGCTTTGTTCCGGCTGGCTGAAGGAGGGCCATACTCCCTACCCCAAGCAGACAACATAGGAGCACGAAGATGAATTACGCCTATCAGTCTCCCTTCTTGCGTTTTTCCAGGGCGTTCCGCTCAGGTCAGGTTGCCTTTACGGCCCTGGCAACTCTCAGCGTAGCACTGCTGCTGCCCTCTGCGGCGGCTGCTCAGGATATTTTTGGACGGATCGCTGGCACCGTTACTGACGCAACGGGTGCCGCTATTCCGCATGCCAAAGTGACGGTTGTCAACCAGGACACAAAACTGGAGCGCACGGTCTATACCGACGACAAGGGTTTCTATGTGGCCCCGGAGCTATCTGCAGGCGTGTACAAGGTGACCGCAGAAGAAAAGGGTTTCAAGACGACCACTAAGGCCGGAAACGATTTGGTGGCTGGGGCCCGCCTTACCGTGGACCTGCTTCTGCAAGTCGGCGACGTGACGGAAAAAGTGGAGGTAACAGCGATAGGTGAGACGGTGAATACCATTTCCGGTGAAATTTCACGAACCATTGATTCGAAGCAGGTACAGGATATGGCTTTGAATGAGCGAAATTATGTGCAGTTAGTTTCGCTGATTCCCGGCGCTGCGCTGACCAATTTTGACCAGACAAGTCTGACCACGGGAATGTCCACTACTGCGTCCAGCGTGAATGGCCTGCGCGCCGACGGGAATCTTTTTACCGTGGATGGCGGATACAACCTGGATTCCGGCTCGAATGCCACGCAACTGGACAACGTGGGCATCGATTTTGTCCGTGAAGTTGCCATACAGACGTCGAACTATTCGGCGGAATACGGTCGCAATGATGCAGCATCTGTCAACGTAGTCACGAAAAGCGGCGGGAATGACTTCCACGGCAGTCTGTTTGAATACGTTCGCAACGATATCTTCAATGCCGCTAACCCTGCGTCCAAATTGAATGCTGCTCCAGGAACTCCCAGCAACCGAATCAAGCCCCCTGAGCGTTACAACGATTTTGGTTGGTCCGTGGGCGGGCCGATCAAGCGGGGCAAGTTGTTCTTCTTTGCTGGCCAGGAGTGGAAGAAGCTTCGTATAGCTGCATCGCCGCAAAACCTCACCATTCCAACCACTGCAGAACTGGCGGGCAACTTCAGCGGTTTGAAGGGAGTTGTCCTCAAGAAGCCTTCAAATGCCCCCGCGGGATGCACCATCACTGCCAACGTGATGTCACCTCAGTGTATTACACCCAACGGACAGGCCATCGCAAACGTTTATGCGTTGATGCAGAAACAGGCCTCCAGTTTCAGTGATACAGACACCTCTAACAACTCGACCTTTCAGCCTGTCAACCCGCAGAACTGGCGAGAGGACATTATTCGCGTCGACTTCCATGCCACAGACAATCACAGTCTTTATTTTCGTTATCTCCACGATGACCTGAACCTGATCGATGGATTTGGGACGTTCTCCCCGACAGGCACTCTGCCGACGACCCCGACCAACCGGATTCGGCCTGGCTATGGATATCAGGGGGGATATCTCTGGCAGATTAGTGCCCACATGATTAACGAGGCGAAGTTCAATGCTTCTTGGAATCGGCAGCGGATCCCACCCACTGGTAACACATGGGAAGTCGGCACCTATGGCTTTCAGATTCCACTGCCGTTCGCCAACGCCGGCAGATTCCCAAACGGAATTCCACACGTAACATTTTCAGGAATCGGGAGCGCCAACCCGACGGCCGCGCCAGCTCAATTTACCGGCCCCTTTTTTTCGCTCCTTGCCCCGATAACAGACATCTCTCCCTCAGACAATTTCACCTGGCAGGTGAGAAGCCATACGCTCAAGTTTGGAGCCATGTACGCACGCAATCGGAAGGACCAGAACTCGCGCCCGGATTCACCCAACGGCAACATCAATTTCAGCACGAGTGGAAATCCCAATTCGACGGGAGATCCGTTTGCCGATGCCTTGCTGGGAAATTTTCAGAGCTTCAGCCAGCAATCGGCCGACCCTATTGGGTTTTTCCGTTTCAACGACATTGAAGGTTATGTAAGCGACAGTTGGAAGGTCACGCACAAGTTGAGCCTGGAGTATGGCGTTCGCTTTGTACATATAGGGCCAACGTACACTCAAGGCAACAATATGGTGAACTTCGATCCGAGCCTGTATAGCGCAAGTGCAGCTCCCACCTCGATTGGCAACAATAACGTTCCTGTAGGCGGGCTGCTGGATCAGGGATTCGTGATTGATGGTTTGGTGCGCGCCGGCAATGTACCCTCCGATCAGTCAGGCAGAGTGCCCAATGGAAACAGTGCCTTTGTGCTGGCGGTGCCGGGAACGTCGCAGCGCGGCTTCTATAAGCCTGAAAACCTTTTTGCCCCGCGTTTTGGTTTCGCATTCTCTCCGTTCCGCGATGACAAGACCGTACTTCGCGGCGGCTTTGGAATCTTTTATGACAAACCGGAAGGGAACGTGATCTTTGGCCAGCCGGGAGTTGTGCCGTTCCTACAGGCGGTTAGCTTTCAGAATGGCAATCTCTCCAATCCGTCTGCCGGAACTGGCAACACCCCGACAATCTTTGGAATGAGCGCCATCGACCCAAATTTTGTGGTTGCGCGCACATTGCAGTACAGCCTGAGCGTACAGCGGGAGATGCCCTACGGCATTCTTTTGGAAGCTGCATACGTCGGGAACGAGGGACGACATGAAGTGCGTCAACCCAACATCAATGTGCCGAGTTTCGCGGTGGGACTGGCAAACGCCACGAAATCAACCAACCAGATACGCCCGTTTCTGGGATACACAAACATCACCCAATTTCGCAGTGACAGCAACTCCAACTACAACGCTCTGCAACTCTCGGCAAGCAAGCGGAAGGGCAACTTGACGACCACCTTGAGCTATACCTACGCCAAAGCTCTTGGACAAACGAGTGGGATCAATGACAACCCGGAACCGGAGTGCCCATTTTCCTGCCTGCTTCAGAGTGGGCAAATCGTGAGTTGGCGAAGCTTCTATTACGGGCCGCTAAGCTTTGATCGCAGGAACATCTTTGTTGCAACTTACACATATCAACTTCCGTTCTTCAAGGGCCAGAATGGCTGGCTGGGTGAAACATTCGGTGGCTGGTCGTTCAGCGGCATCACCCGTGCACAGTCGGGCCAACCGCTAACGATCTCCGCCAACCAGACCATTGGCCCCGGTGGCTCCTCGTTCTTCCGTCGTGCCAATCTCGGCCCTGGAGCAATAAGTGATTTGTCTGGATGCCCGGCAGGAAAAGTATGCTGGTTTAATCCTTTGACCAGCGGGCCAAACGCGGCTTTCGTTGTGGCGCCGAACTCTGCCGCCGGCAACGCTTCTGTGGGAAATGTCCTTGGTCCAGCCTATTACGATTGGGACATGTCGTTGCGCAAGAATTTCAGACTCCCGCGGGAAAGCACAAGCCTGGTCTTCCAGGCGGATGCCTTCAACGTCTTCAATCGCACAAATTGGGGTAATCCCGGCACTAGCGCAAGCGGCGGGTTGGGAATCATCGGCGGCGCCAATCCCCCGCGCAACCTTCAGTTTGCAGCTAGATTGAACTTCTGAACTTTTGCGCCGGAGAATGGATGACTGCTGATGCCTAAGTTTGTGCGCCATCTGGGATGTGCGGTGTGTGTGCTCGTCGTTGCCGCTCTGGGAAGGGCGCAGACCGCGCCGCTCATCGCCAACACCGATGGGCGCAAGACCACCAGCTTGAATGGCGCGTGGCACGTGATCGTCGATCCGTATGACGTTGGAAGACTGGATTATCGTGCTCGGCCATTGAAGAACAACAATGCATTTTTCAAGGACTACAAACCTAAATCGAAGTCGGAACTGGTGGAATACGATTTTGATCACTCCGGCCAGCTTAACGTGCCGGGCGATTGGAACACGCAGCGCGACTCACTTCTGTTCTACGAAGGGAGTATCTGGTACAAGCAGTCCTTCGACTACCAGAAACCGGACGAGGACAGATTGTTTCTCCACTTTGGAGCGGCCAACTATCAGGCTGACGTATACTTGAATGGCGAGCCGCTCGGTCATCACGAGGGCGGCTTCACTCCGTTTGACTTCGAAATCACCAAAAGCGTGCGGCCACGGGCCAATTTCATCGTAGTCAGGGTCAATGATAGTCGAGCCAAGGACCAGGTGCCGGCCACCACTACGGATTGGTGGAACTACGGTGGTATTACTCGCCCTGTCACGCTTGTCCAGGTGCCGCAGACATTCATTCAGGACTATGTCATTCAGCTCGAGAAAGGGTCGAACCACAGCATCAAAGGCTGGGTACAACTTAATGGGCCGAAACTGCAACAACGCATCACGCTCCAAATTCCAGAAGCCGGAGTAACTAAGGTCTTCCAGACAGATGCGCGGGGACGCGCGAGCATTCTCTTTGATGCAAACCTGGCGCTTTGGTCCCCTGAAACTCCCAAGCTTTACCAGGTCGAGATTGCGAGCGAGACGGACCGGGTCACAGAGCATATCGGGTTTCGCTCCATTGAAGCCCGAGGTACAGACATTCTGCTGAACGGCTCGCCAGTGTTTCTGCGTGGAATCAGCATCCATGAAGAATCACCCATATATCCGGGCCGGGCTTGGCGCGAAGAAGATGCGCAAACGTTGTTGAGTTGGGCGAAAGATCTGGGCTGCAACTTCGTCAGGCTGGCCCACTATCCTCACAATGAAGCCATGCTGCGCATGGCGGACCAGATGGGCGTGATGGTCTGGGCCGAGATTCCGGTCTACTGGAACATCCAGTGGGAAAATCCCCGCACTCTTAACAGTGCAGAGAACCAGTTAAAGGAGATGATGACACGGGACCACAATCGGGCGTCACTGATCATTTACTCCATGGCCAACGAAACGCCGATCAGTGGCATGCGTAACCGGTTTATCCGCCGGCTCATTCAGGACGCTCATTTCGCCGATCCCACGCGCTTGGTCTCTGCCGCTCTGCAATCCCAGGAGACTGTTCACGGAGAACGAACCACTGTCAGCATCCTTGATCCTATCGCGAGAGACTTGGATGTGCTGGGCAACAATGAATACATTGGTTGGTACACTCATCAACCTGCGGATGCTGATTTCATGGATTGGACCTCAAAGTATTCGAAACCGCTCATCATGAGCGAATTTGGGGGTGACGCGCGCTTTGGCTACCATGCGGATGCGCTTACACGCTGGAGCGAGGAATACCAGGAGAACCTCTATCGGCACCAGATCGCCATGCTGAAACGCATTCCATTTCTCCGGGGAGTTACACCGTGGGTACTGAAAGATTTTCGCAGCCCACGACGCACACTGCCTGGAATTGAGGACTACTTCAACCGCAAAGGGCTGGTGACCGAACATGGGGAGAAGAAGAAGGCTTTTTTCGTTCTGCAAAAGTATTACCGGGAAGTGCAAAGTGCCCGAGCCCACTAACGCTCTGCGCAGCCTGAAGCGGCTGCATGGGATGATGGCCGGGGCGAAGAAAGCTGCGGCTAGTGCAGCTATTGTTCTTGTCCTCGTCGCAAGCGGCGTTGCGCAGTCTCCTGCCGGCCTACAAGATTCAATTGAGCGCCGAGTCGATTCCATCCTGAGCCAAATGACAATCGAGGAGAAGATTGACCTGCTGGGCGGGGTTGACGATTTCTATGTGCGCGGCATTCCCAGGTTGAGTGTCCCGCGTTTCAAGATGGCGGATGGACCTCTGGGAGTGCGTAACTATGGGCCAGCGACAACGATGGCCGGTGGAATAGCTCTGGCCGCAACATGGAATCCAGCCCTGTCGGAGCAAGTGGGCACTGAGATCGGAAGGGATGCGCGCGCCAAGGGTGTGCATTTTCTTCTTGGGCCTGGAGTGAATATCTATCGTGCTCCTATGAACGGCCGGAATTTCGAATACTTTGGCGAAGACTCCTTCCTGGCGTCGCGCATCGCCGTGGGCTACATCAAGGGAGTGCAGAGTCAGGGGGTCTGCGCAACTGTAAAGCATTTCCTGGGAAACAATTCGGAATTTGACCGGCACAATGTGGACGCAATCATTGACGAACGCACGCTGCGCGAGATCTATTTGCCGGTTTTCGAAGCGGCGGTCAAAGAGGCCCATGTTGGAGCCATCATGGATGCCTACAGCTTGACCAATGGCGAGCACATGACCCAGAACGGCCGCCTGAACAGCGACGTGGTGAAGAAGGAATGGGGCTTCAGCGGACTCGTGATTTCAGATTGGACCTCAACTTACGACGCCGTCGCCGCAGCCAACCGTGGGCTGGATCTCGAGATGCCATCCGGAAAATTCCTGAATCGGGAAAATCTGCTGCCAGCCATCCGGCAGGGCAAAGTCTCCGTTGCCACGATTGATGACAAGGTCCGGCGCATTCTGCGAGTGGCCGCGCAATTTGGTTGGCTTGACCGGGAGCAAACCGACCTCTCTGTTCCACGCTATAACGCGCAAGGGAAACAGGTAGCGCTACAAGCCGCGCGGGAAAGCATGGTGCTGCTGAAGAATGAGAGCGCACTGCTCCCCCTCCCCAAAAATAAGGTCAAATCTGTTGCTGTGATCGGCCCGGACGCCTATCCAGCAGTCCCGGATGGAGGCGGTAGCGCGCGGGTTCAACCTTTTGCTGCTGTGAGCTTCCTTGAAGGCCTGAGCAACTACCTGGGGACTGCCATTCCGGTCTATTATGACCGTGGGATACCTACGTTAAGCGAAATGGCGCAGGCTACGAAGTTCCTCACAGCGGCCACCAATGGCGATCCGGGCATCCGTGTGGAATATTTTGCAAACGATGACCTGCAAGGAACACCGCTGTTATCGCGTACCGAGCAACACCTTGATTTTGGTCCGGGGCGTACTTTTCCGGAAACAAGCAAATCCGACCGTTGGACTGGATATTTTCTGCCGGAGCACTCGGGCGTATATGACATTTTCGTCCAATCATCTGGGGAGGACGGCGGCTTCTATCGCCTGTATGTGGACGGCCAGTTGTTTTTCGACAACTGGCAAGTCAGCACAGCGATTGTGAACTCGACCAGCCTTCAATTGCAAGGGAGCCCCCACAAATTTGTTCTGGAGCATCGCGGACGTTCCCAGTGGCTGGGCGCTAAGTTAAGGCTCGGGGTCGTGCCACACGATGGCGTTGTGGATGCACAAGCAAAACTGCTGGCTTCCCGGGCTGACGTTGTGGTCGTTGCGGTGGGCTTTGATTCTGAGACTGAGAGTGAAGGTGCTGATCGTACCTTTCACCTCCCGCCCGGACAGGAACAGCTCATCCAGGAGATGGAGAAGGCCAATAAAAACGTGGCGGTAGTCATTACCAGCGGCGGAGCGGTAGACATGAGTTCTTGGTTGGATGGTGCTCCTGCTGTCCTGGAGGCGTGGTACTCGGGTCAGGAAGGGGGGAGAGCTTTGGCGGAAATCCTGTTCGGCGAGATAAATCCATCAGGCCGCCTTCCCGTCAGTTTCGAGCGGAAATGGGAAGACAATCCCGTGCACGACAATTATTACCCCAAAGACAGCACCAAACAGGTTGCGTATAAGGAAGGCGTCTTCGTGGGCTATCGCGGCTATGAACATAGCGGCAAAAAGCCACTATTCCCGTTCGGTTACGGTCTCTCCTATACAACTTTTGAGTACGGCAATCTATCCGTCACCACCGGCCATGACGGATCGAGTGCTGAAGTGGCGTTTGACTTGACCAATACCGGGCCACGCGACGGCGCGGAAGTGGCCCAGGTCTATGTAGCCGCCAAGCATTCCAAAGTGGAACGTCCAGCCAAGGAATTGAAAGGCTTTGTAAAAGTGAATTTACGGGCCGGAGAGAAACGCCGGGTCACGTTAAAGTTGGGCAAACGGGCATTGTCCTATTACGACATAGGCTCCCAGCAATGGCAGGCTGATTCCCATTTTGAATTGCTGGTAGGAAGCTCGTCTGACAATATTCGCCTGCGGCGCCAGTTCGTCCTGCCCGAATCTGCGACCGCTGAACATCTTTCCCGTTAACGATCCCACAATCTGAGACAAACCGCTCACTTTTAAATCTGTATCCTGCTCACAATAAACCCCCTAACGGTGAATTCACAGTTAGGTAACTTCACTACTCTCACACGACCCTGATTAACTCAATGGCTTCGAGGAAGTGTCCCTCGCATTGCCGCGAAGGACGCTCCCAGAATAGCTACCCGGAAAAAATCACGTTCGGAGAATAGCGCGGGGTCCTGAGAATCGGCCAGAGGAATTCAACAGTGGCTGCCTGTGCGCTCCTCCGCTGATATTCACGTCCATCCAGCCTGCGCTAGCAGGAAGCGGTAAATCACAGGAAAGGGGTCATAGCATGAATACGCGGCTGAAACTCTTACCGTTGTTGGGATTGGTCTTTTGCCTGGCCGTTCTGGCGGTTTCAAACGCAGTTGGCCAGGTCAACGTTGTAACGCAGCACAATGACCTCTCACGGACTGGGCAAAACCTGAGTGAAACTGCCCTTACGCCCGCGAACGTGAACGTAAACCAGTTCGGCCTGCTGTTCAGGAATACCGTGGACAACCAGGTTTATGCCCAGCCGCTGGTTGCATCCAGTGTGAGTATCGGCGGCGGTACCCATAACGTCGTTTACGTGGCCACGACGAACAACAGCGTTTACGTCTTCGACGCCGATGCCGGCACCCAGTACTGGCAACACAATCTCGGCACCCCAATCTCGAATGCTAACTACGGTAGCGGCTGCGTTGACATCAACGGCAATGCAGGCATTGTCGGCACGCCGGTCATCGACCCTACTGCCGGAACACTCTATGTGGTCAATTCCCTGAACAACGCTGGTGCTTTTTCGTTCATGCTACACGCGCTGGATATCACTACGGGAGCGGATAAGTCAGGAAGCCCGGTCCAAATCACCAATACCGGTTTCAGTGCGCTGGCCCAGAACCAGCGGGCGGCGCTGGCCTTGGCCAATGGCAATCTCTATATCCCCTTCAGTTCCCATTGCGATATGGGCACGTATCACGGCTTCCTGTTTTCTTACAACCCATCCACGCTGGCCAAAAACACAGTTTTCAATACCTCACCAACAGGCAACGGCAACAGCCTGTGGATGTCCGGTCAAGGCCCGGCAGTGGACTCTTCTGGCAATGTTTATTTTGGTACCAGCAACGGCACCTGGGATGGGACTGCAAATTTCAGCGAGAGCTTTATCAAGCTCAACTCCACCCTTGGGCTAGTCGACTGGTTTACGGCTGCAAATCACGCCAATCTGGATGGCGGCGATTTAGACCTCGACACCTCCGGCCCACTGCTGGTCCCGCCGGGAAATCGCTTAATTATGGTGGGTAAATCGTCCACAGGGTACGTCATTAATTCGGCCAACCTGGGCCATCTGGGCGATGCGAGCGCGGTGCAGACCATCAAACTTGGAGGCGCGCTGCATGGAAGCGCAGTGTACTGGAACGGCGCAACCAATGGGCCCGAAGTCTACATGTGGGCCCAGAGCGACAGTTTGAAGGCGTTTCAGTTCAATGGCAGCACCCTGACGACGCCTAACTTTCAGACCGGCCCAGACTTTATTGGTGGCGAGCCGGGCGCTTATCTTTCTATTTCCGCCAACGGTAATACCAATGGAATTGTGTGGGCCAACGCGGTCCTGAGCGGCAATGCGAACCACGGATCAGTGCCCGGCGTGCTCAGGGCCTACGATGCCAACAACGTAGCGACCGAGCTTTACAACAACCAGCAGAATGCGAGCCGTGATACTTGCAACAACTTCGCTAAGAACGGCTATGCCACCATTGCCAACGGCAAGGTGTATCTGGGCAGTTTCGGCACCGCCAATGCCGGGAGCGGCCAACTATGCGTTTATGGCCTACTCCCCACGAATTGCACCATACCGACGGCACCCAGCAATCTGAGTGCGACCGCAGTTTCCGGCAGCCAGGTGAATCTGAGCTGGACGGCGAGCACCGCTTCCTGCAATGTGGGATACAGCATTTTCCGCAGCACTACGTCTGGATTCACTCCTTCCGGCGCCAATCAGATCGCAAGCGGTGTATTTGCTACTACCTTTTCTGACACGACAGCAGCCCCCTCCACTACTTATTTCTATGTGGTGGAAGGCGTCGATCCGGCCGGCTCCTCCGGTCCTTCTAACCAGGCACCTGCTACGACCGGTCCAGCAATTACTAACATTGCCATTAATGCCGGTGGCCCGGCAGTAAGTCCATTCCTGGCCGATGAAGATTTCAATGGCGGAAGCACCATCAATCACGCCAACACCATCAACACCAGCGGCGTGACGAACCCAGCCCCCGCCGCCGTGTATCAGACAGCGCGAGTTGGGAACTTCACTTATACGATTCCTGGCTTTGGCGGTGGATCCACGCAGACGGTGCGCCTGCACTTCGCGGAAACTTTCTTCACCACTGCCGGCTCCAGAACATTCAACGTAAGCATCAACGGCACGCAGGTGCTGACCAACTTTGACATCTTTGCCACGGCCGGGGCGCAGAACAAAGCTGTGATTGAAGAATTTAACGAGCCCGCGAATTCCAGCGGCCAGTATGTAATCACCTTTACCTCAGTGGTCAATCAGTCGCTGGTGAGCGGCATTGAAATCACATCTGGCGCTAATTGCACTGCGCCTCCCGCACCCACCAATCTGAGCGCAACTGCAGTATCCGGCAGCCAGATCAATCTGAGCTGGACTGCGAGCACCTCGTCATGCGCGGTAAGCTATAACGTCTTCCGCAGTACCACTTCGGGATTCACACCATCGACCAGCAACAGGATTACCAGCGGGGTGACCGGGACCACATTCTCTGATACCGGTTTGGCGGGTTCGACCACCTACTTCTATGTGGTAGAGGCCACGAACTCGGGAGGCACGTCCGGACCTTCCAATCAGGCCAGCGCTACTACGCCGGCTGGAGGTGGTCCCGTACAGATCAACTCTGGCGGGCCGACCGTGAGTCCGTTTGTTGCTGACACGGGTTTCACTGGCGGCGCCACCATCAATCACGCCAACACCATCGATTTGAGCGGGGTGACCAATCCTGCGCCCATGGCCGTGTACCAGACGGCGCGCATTGGGAACTTCACCTACACAATTCCGTCGTCCGGATTCGCTGCCGGCTCGACGCATACGGTCCGGCTGCACTTTGCTGAGACCTTCTGGTCAACAGCCGGCTCGCGAATATTCAACGTGAGCATCAACGGCACAACGGTCTTGACCAATTTCGACATCTTCGCTGCCGCTGGCGCCAAGAACAAGGCAATCATCGAGCAGTTCATGGTGAACGCAAATTCCAGCGGTCAGTATGTGATCCAGTTCACCACCGTGAAGGAC
>Ga0126372_10000530_pt1 | contig 13497 bp, 13 predicted proteins | sample PanSoiMetaPlot_6_FD_92762 | JGI IMG/M metagenome (GOLD analysis project Ga0126372, IMG submission 92762) | Tropical forest soil microbial communities from Panama - MetaG Plot_6 | ecosystem: Environmental > Terrestrial > Soil > Tropical forest > Bulk soil | place: Panama | collected 2016-02-17
CGTCAGGCCGGCTCTCTGGAAGCAGTCGTCGTCCTGCCGATCTCGTCGAGATGCTGTTGCAGCGAAAGCCTACTCAACTTTTCGAGCGGCAGGTTCACGAAAATGCTGATGCGCTGGTTGAGCATGCGCATGCAGTCGTCGAAGGCAAACGCCTTCTCGGCATCGTTGCCTTTCGCCTTGGCGGGGTCTGGCACGCCCCAATGCGCCGTCATCGGTTGGCCCGGCCAGATGGGACAGACTGCGTTCGCGCCATCGTCACAGACCGTGAACACGAAGTCGAGCTTAGGCGCATCGGGTTTCGCGAACTCATTCCAAGATTTCGAGCGCAGGCCCGAGACGTCGTAATGCATCTTGTGCAGCAGATTGAGCGCGAACGGATTGATCGTGCCGGTCGGTTGGCTGCCGGCGCTATAGGCGCGAAATTTTTCTCTCCCTTCTTGATTCAAGATGCACTCGGCTATGACCGAGCGCGCCGAGTTGCCAGTGCAGAGGAACAGTACGTTCAGGGGTTCGACGGAGCTCTTGGCCTTCATGAGGTTTCCTCCTCTTTTGTTGCTTGTTCGCTTAGGTCCGGCGGCCTCGGTGAGCAATATTCTGTCACAATCGACCGCAACAGCGACTGGTCGCCCCGCCGGACGAATTGGCTCGTCGGACGTGATTAACGCAAAGGCCGCAGATTTCGGTGCTTGGCAACCTGCCCGCCTCGGGTCTAAAACCCGGCCCAGGGAAGCGAACCCAACCCGCTCGCCGACTCTTCGAAACGGGGCAGTATGGGCGAGCCGAAGATGAGGATATTCTCGTGAAAACCTGGTCAGTCCCGCTGCTCGCGGCAGCCATGGTCGGCCTTGTTGCGCTGCCCGCCGCGGCCGAAGACGTGGTCGTGGCGCGCGTGAACGGCAACGACATCAAGCAATCCGATCTCGATTTCGCGGCAACCGAAGTCGGCTCGCGGCTCGCGACGTATACGCCCGCCGATCGCCGGAAGATCCTGCTGCAATATGTCATCGAGAACGAGCTGATGGCCGAGGCCGGTCAGAAGGACAGTCTCGACAAGGGCCCGACCTTTCCTGACCGGGTCAAATATCACGAACGGCGCGCGCTGCGCGATGCATTCTTCGATGCTGACATCGCCAATGCCGTGACTGAGGACGCCGCCAAAAAGATCTACGACGAGAAGATCAGCCAGATTAAGCCCGAGCAGGAGATCCACGCCCGGCACATCCTGGTGGACACCGAGGCCGAGGCTAAGGAAATCGAGGAGCGGCTGAAGAAAGGCGAGGACTTTGCCACGCTCGCCAAGGAGAAGTCGAAAGACGCGAACTCGGAAGGAGGCGACCTCGGCTTCTTCACCCGCGGCACCATGCTGAAGCCGTTCGAGGATGCCGCCTTCGGGCTCGAGGTCGGACAGATCTCCGATCCAGTGCAGACGCAATTCGGTTGGCACATCATCAAGGTCGAAGAGAAGCGCGACCAGCCGCTGCCGACCTTCGATCAGGTCAAGGAAGCGATCATCGCCCAGCTCGTGCAACAGAAGGCGCAAGAGGTGGTCACCGGCCTGCGTGCCTCGGCGAAGGTCGAAGTGGTCGATCCCGAGCTCAAGAAATCGATGGATAGTGGCTCGCTCAACGATGAGGCCTTGCCTGAGCTGCCGCAAGAGCAAGGCCAGGGGGATAATGGCGGGCAGCAATGACCGCCTGGCTTAGGAGCCGTGGGGAAGATTTCGCCGTTCGCGCCTAAGCGCCTCGCTAAGCTTCCGCCCATCGAAGGCGTGCGCATCGCGACCACTGCCGCAGGTATCCGCTATCCTGGCCGCACCGATCTGCTCTTCGCCTTGTTCGACCCTGGCACAACGGTCGCCGGTGCGCTGACCAAGTCCAAAACCGCGTCGGCTCCCGTCGATTGGTGCCGGCAGCATCTTGCGCACGGCATGGCGCGCGCGCTGGTGGTGAATTCCGGCAATGCCAACGCCTTTACCGGCAAGCGCGGTCGCGAGGCCGTGGCGCTCACCGTGGAAGCGGCAGCCAGCGCTGCCGACTGCCTTGACGCCGATGTGTATGTCGCCTCGACCGGCGTCATCGGCGAGCCGCTCGACGCGCGCAAATTCACTGGCCTCCTCGGCGATCTCGCGCGTCGCGCCAAGCCCGATGCCTATGAGCAAGCGGCGCGCGCCATCATGACCACCGACACCTACCCTAAGCTCGCCACGCGCAAGACCGAGATTGACGGCGTTGAGGTCAGCATTAACGGCATCGCCAAGGGCGCAGGCATGATCGCCCCCAATATGGCGACCATGCTGGCCTTCGTCTTCACCGACGCAGCGATCGAGCCGGTCGCGCTCCGCGCGTCTCTCGATTCAAGCCTGGAGCAGAGCTTCAACGCCGTCACCATCGACAGCGATACCTCCACCAGCGATACGCTGCTTGTCTTCGCCACAGGCGCAGCCGCAATTCGCGGCGCGCCGCGCATTGCTGTGGCGGAAGATCCGCGCATCACGGCCTTCCGCTTGGCACTCGCGCAAGTCATGCGCGAGCTTGCTCTTCAAGTGGTGAAAGACGGCGAGGGTCTGACCAAGTTCGTGACTGTGCGCGTGACCGGTGCGGAGAACGACGCCGCCGCGCATCGCATCGCGCAGTCGATCGCCAACTCGCCGCTGGTGAAGACGGCGATTGCCGGAGAGGATCCGAATTGGGGGCGCATCGTCATGGCGATCGGCAAGGCCGGCGAGGCCGCCGATCGCGACCGCATTGCAATTTGGCTCGGCGATATCCTGGTTGCAACCGAGGGCGAGGTGGCCCCGGACTATCGCGAAGCGAAAGGCGCGGCCTATATGAAGAATGCCGAAATCTCGATCCGCGCCGATGTCGGCATCGGCCAGGGCACGGCAACCGTCTTTACCTGCGATCTCACCAAAGACTATGTCGCCATCAACGCCGACTACCGGTCTTGAGCAGGCCAGCGACTCTCCGGGTGCGAACATGAATGAGGGAAGAACGCACCCGATCGTGCTCGTTGCCGCCGTCGCGCTGCTCAACCGGGATGGAAAAGTGCTGATCGCTAGGCGCCCTCCGGGACGCCCGCTCGCCGGGCTCTGGGAATTTCCCGGCGGCAAGGTCGAGGCCGGCGAGGAGCCCGAGACGGCGCTGATCCGCGAAATCCTGGAGGAGCTTGGCATCGAGATCGCGAGGGCAGACCTCGTGCCGCTTACCTTCGCCAGCCACGCTTATCCAGAGTTCCACCTCTTGATGCCGCTTTATCTCTGCAAGCGCTGGCTTGGCAGCATCGTAGCGCAGGAGGACCAAGAGCTTCGCTGGGTCAAGCCCAACGAGCTCAGCCTCTACGACATGGCGCCAGCAGACGAGCCGCTCAAGACCACCCTGCCCAAGCTCCTCTGACACGCTTAACCTCTCCCCGGTGGGGAGAGGTCGCGCCGAAAGGCGCGGGTGAGGGTTTTTAGGAGCATGCGAGGACAGTGCTCCCTCACCCTTCCCGCCATGCGACTTGCGCAGCTTCGCGCGCAAGATCGTGGCGGAAAGCCCTCTCCCCAAGGGGGAGAGGAATCCTGAACGCCTAACCGCTCTTCCGTTTTGAAGGGAACGAGGCCTTGTCGCCGGCCGAGTGCTCGGTCGTGTGGAGCGCATCAGCGAGGCGATGCGCGGCGCTTCCAGGCCTAAGCGGCTTCTGCTGGGTCGGATCAGGTGCCCATCCGGAGAGATAGACGATGTCGAACGTGGCGCTCACCCGTCCATCCTTGATCGCATGGCGCTCGCGGTAGATCGCTTCGGCGCGCGCAAGTGTGCTGCGCGACAGCGGCGCCTTGCTGCGCGCAAGCAGCACATTCCCGCCGCCGAGCGCGCGCACCTCGCGCATCAGCTCGCGCGGCGAGGGATAGACCACGGTCAAGGTCTCTGCGTCCGCGACGGGAAGCGCGAAGCCCGCCCGCTGGAGCAGCGCGCCATAGTCCCTGACATCGGAGAAAGGTGACACGCGCGGGCTCGCGCCGCCCTCGGTCTCTGCTTCCGCTTCTAGCAGCGCCTGGCGAAGCTCGACGAGCGCGCGCGCGCCGAGCAGCGCCGCCATGAACAGCCCGTCAGGCTTCAGCGCGCGCCTGATCTGGATCATCGCCCCTGGCAGATCGTTGACACGATGCAACGCAAGACCAGAGACGATCAGGTTGAGGCTCGCATCCTTTAGCGGCAGCAGATCCTCGTCGCAGACAAGAGCGGGGCGTGGGCAAAGCGCCGCGAACGCAAACACACTCTCGGCATAGATTACGTCCTTCACGGACTTGACCTCCGCCAGCCTTCGCCCGAGCAGCCCGTGATAGGCGCCAAGGTCGAGCGCAAGCGGGAAGGGGCGCAGCATCAGCTCGACGCGCTCGGCGATCTCCCGCGCGACATGGGACAGCAGAAACTCGCGCTCCTCGATCTCGTGGGCGAAGCGGGCACGGCGGTCGCGCAAGAGCTTGCGGTCGAACAGGAGGCTCTCGTTGCTCATGGGATGAAACGCTTGCGCCCTTCCAACGCCGCCTTCTCCGGCTCTATCATGGTGCCCATGACGGGGGTTGAGCTTAGCGCAGCGGCGGAGCCATCACGCGAGGCCGAAACAGCTTGGCGGAAACCGATGCGTTCGCTGCTCGGCCACATCGCCGATCTGCTCTTGCCGCCGGTCTGCATCTCATGCCGCGCGCGCATCGGCAGCCACGGCCTCCTGTGCGGCGCCTGCTTTGCCAAGATCGACTTCATCGCGCCTCCGATCTGCGCGCGCCTCGGCATACCGGTGCCCTATGACGCTGGCGAGCCATTGCTTTCGGCAGCCGCCATCGCCAAGCCTCCAGTCTACGACCGGGCGCGGGCCGCGGCGCGCTATTCGGCGACCATGCGCGAGCTGATCCAGAGCTTCAAATATCGGGATCGGCACGAAGGTCTGCCATTGTTCGGGCTGTGGCTCAAAAAGGCGGGGGCCGAGCTTCTTGCCGAGGCGGACCTGATCGTGCCGGTGCCGCTTTATCGTTCGCGGCTATGGTGGCGGCGCTTCAACCAGTCGGCGATGCTCGCGCACAGCGTCGGCCGGCTCGCCGGCGTCACAGTCGATTGCTTCGTGCTCTCCCGCGTGCGGCGCACGCAAAGCCAAGTTGGGCTCTCGGCCGACCAGCGGCGCAGGAATGTCGCCGGGGCCTTTAGGGTGCCGCCCACACGCGCGGCCAGAGTCAAAGGCAAGAACGTCATCGTCGTTGACGATGTGATCACCACCGGGGCCACCGCCGAGGCCTGCGCCAGGGCACTGAAGCGGCAGGGGCCGCCAGGGTCGACGTGCTCGCGCTCGCGAGAGCCGCCGAGCCGACCGCCTTCCTACTTTAGAATGATCAAAAAGAGGCTTGCGCGGAGCCGGTTAAACGCCCAGTTACCGTGCCTGAGTTATTCGAGCTTCGAGAGGCAACCGAAGGATGTCCCGCATTCTCCTCTACACCACCCAGTTCTGCGGCTATTGCCGGGGAGCAAAGAATCTGCTGCGCGCCAAAGGCCTCTACTATGAGGAGGTCGACGTCGGCTTCGACCAAGCCAAGCGCATCGAGATGGTCGAGCGTGCAGGCGGCCTTCGCACCGTTCCGCAAATCTTCATCCACGGCCGGCACGTCGGCGGCTATGACGAGCTCGCCGCGCTCGAGCGCGAGGGCAAGCTCAATGATTGGCTTGCCAATATGCTTGAGGCGTCCGCGCCGAAAGAGTTGGCTGACGCCTCGGGACCATGAGCGGCGAGGGAAAGAGACGTTTCCGCGCCGGCCTGGTGCAGCTCCGCTCAGGCCGCACCGTCGCATCGAATCTCGACAAGGCTGAAGCTCTGGTCAGGCGCGCGGCCAAAGGCGGCGCGCAATATGTGCAGACGCCCGAGAACACCGGGATCATGGAGCTCAAGCCCGAGCTTGTGCTCGCGGCCGCGGAGAGCGAAGGCAAGAGCGCGCCGCTAGCCTGGGCTAGGGCGCTCGCGCGCGAGCTTGGGATTTGGCTGCATATCGGCTCGATCGCCATCAAGCTCGATCAGAATCGCGTCGCTAATCGCTCCTACCTGCTCGATCCAAAGGGTAGGGTTACGGCTCGCTACGACAAGCTGCATATGTTCGACGTCGATCTTGCCGGGGGCGAGAGCTACCGCGAGTCGCAATATTTCCGCCCCGGCGCCAAGGCGGTTCTCGCCGACCTGCCCTTTGGCAGATTCGGGCTTAGCATCTGCTATGACCTCCGCTTCGCGTCGCTCTATCGCGCGCTCGCCGCGGCCGGCGCAGAGCTTATCGCCATCCCCGCCGCCTTCACGAAGCAGACCGGAGAAGCCCATTGGCATGTGCTGACGCGCGCCCGCGCCATCGAGACCGGCGCCTTCGTGCTTGCAGCGACCCAAGGCGGCCTGCATGAGAACGGACGCTCGACCTTCGGCCATAGCATCGTGGTGTCGCCGTGGGGCGAGGTCCTTGCCGAAGCAGGCGAGGAGCCAGGTGTGATCTTTGCCGATATCGACCTCGCTGCCTCTGAAGAAGCGCGGGCGCGAATCCCTGCGATCAAGCATGGCCGCGAGTTCGAGATCGAGATTGCCGGCGAGGCGGTCGAGCGGGCGAGGAGAGAGGCGTCATGATCCGCTACGCGCTCTCCTGCGATCGGGGTCACGAGTTCGACGCTTGGTTCGGCTCGATCAGCTCCTATGACGAGCAGGTCGAGGCCCATGCCATCACCTGTCCGTCTTGCGGCAGCACGCATGTGCGCAAGTCGCCGATGGCCCCTGCCATCAAGAAGAGGAAAGCTGAGCCCGTCGCCGTGCGCGAGGATGGCGAGCACCGGCGGACCTATGCCTTCCTCAAAGACCTGAAGGCGCATCTCAAGGCGAATGCCGAGCATGTCGGCCCCGCCTTCCCCGAGGAAGCGCGCAAGATGCACTACGGCGAGGCCGAGGCGCGCAGCATCTATGGCGAGGCGACCGTCGAAGAGGCAAAAGCGCTCAAGGAGGAGGGCATCCCGGCCCTTCCGCTCCCGCCTCTGCCCGACGACCAAAACTGAGTGGGATGCCTCAGGTTTGCCGTGACGTAACCTCTTATTGGGAGGCTTCCGCTACAAATTCCCGCGAGATGCCCTGGTAAAGCCGCGAAGGGCCTCTATCTATTATCAAGCCGGGCGTTGGTTTCTGCGCAACCAGGGGCACTAAATGCACCTCTCAAGTTTCTCCCGACTTCGTAAGTATGCTTTAGGCCTCATCACCGCCCCATTTCTGGTGCTCGCGCCCGCGTTTCCCGCAGTTGCTCAGAACGGCACCAATCCTCAGAATCCGCCGGCCGAGGCCGCACCAAGCCCGCAGGCTAAGCCCAACATTCCCGCTGAGCCTAAGTCCGAAGGGGCAGCTACGGGGCAGCAATCCAAGCCCGAAGGAACTGCCGCCACGCAGCCCAAACCCGAGATTCCGCCTCCGCCCAAACCGGAGGATTGGGCTAAACACGAGGCAGCCGCCGCTGACTTCCAGGCTGGCTCCAAGATCCTGATCAATATCGACAAGTCGCAACAGGAAATGACCGTCTTCGTCGACGGCGTCGAGCGCTACAGCTGGCCGGTGTCGACGGGCAAACCCGGGTATGCGACGCCCTCGGGAACCTACACGCCCACCTCCATGAACGAGATTTGGTACAGCAAGCAGTGGGACAACTCTCCCATGCCGCATTCCATTTTCTTCATGAAGGACGGCCATGCCATCCATGGCACTCATGACGTGAAATATCTCGGCAAACCTGCCTCGCATGGCTGCGTCCGGCTTGCTCCGGAGAATGCGCTCACGCTCTACAGCATGGTGGAGAAGACCGGGATGCAGAACGTCCAGGTAGTGTTGAGCGGCGAAACTCCTGGCGGCGAGTACAAGGTGGCAACCCCCGACCAGCGCTACGGCCCTGGTCCCGGCTGGTTCGTGCCTGGCTACGGTGATTATGCCCAACAGGAGCCGCCGCGCCGCCGGCGCGGGTTCTTCGGGCGGTGGTTCCAGCCCGATTATGGGCCGCAGGGCTACGCCGCCCCGCCCGGCTATCCGCCGCGCGGCTACCGCTACGGATATTAGAGACTAAGCCTCACCGTTTTGACGCTGACTTCATCCCTCTGCCTTGTGCGGAGGGATGATCACATGCGAACAGCAGTGGCGAAGTAGTTCACGTCGGTGTCGGACGAGAGGCTCCACTCGTCGGCGAGCGGGTTGTAGGTCATGCCACTGGTGTCGGTCAGCGTGAGGCCAGCATTCTCTAGAGCCGCCTTAAGCTCATCCGGCTTCACGAAGCGGTCCCAATTGTGGGTGCCGAGCGGCAGCCAGCGCAGGATGAACTCAGCCCCAATGATGGCTAGCGCGTAGGCCTTGAGCGTGCGGTTCAGAGTCGACAGCACCATGATGCCGCCCGGCTTCACGAGAGGCGCAACAAGCTTGAGGAAGGCAGGCACATCGGGCAAGTGCTCGATGACTTCGAGCAGCAGAACGGCATCGAAGCTGTCGCCTTCCGCGGCAACTTCCTCCGCGGTCGCGGCCTGGTAGTCGATCGCAAGGCGCACTCCCTCGGCGTGCGCCTTGGCGGCCTCGATGTTCTCCGGCGCGGGATCGATACCGGTAACCGCGGCGCCGAGCCGGGCCAAGGGCTCGGACACGAGCCCGCCGCCGCAGCCGATATCGAGGACCGAAAGGCCTGCGAGGCTTGATGGTCCCTTGGGATCGCGACTGAACTTTTTGCAGAGCTGGTCGCGGACATAGGTGAGCCGCACCGGATTGATGCGATGGAGCGGCTTGAACGGCCCTTTGGCGTCCCACCAGTCGCCTGCGAGCTTGGCAAACCGCGCAACCTCGTCCCGATCGAGCGTGCTGCTGTCTAGGGCAGGCGTCATGGCGAAGACCTTAATCCATTGCGGGCCGGGGCCCCAATCCAGTATGAAAGAGTCGCAATTTCGGCCGGTCCCTAAAGGGCCGGCCCTCTTGTTGTGTGGGCGGGCTGCCAATTGCTCGCCTCAATTTGGAGGGGCTCTTGTCCCTGTTGGTGCTCAAATTCGGCGGGACCTCGGTCGCCGACATTGACCGCATCCGCAACGTCGCCGCGCATGTGAAGCGCGAGGTCGACGCCGGCCACGCTATCGCCGTCGTGGTGTCGGCCATGGCCGGCCATACCAACCAGCTCGTCGCTTTCGTCGAGCAGGCCTGGGGATTCAAGGAGCGCAAGAACAACGGCGGCGAGGCGTCAGCCTATTACGACGGACGCGAATACGACACGGTGGTGTCCTCCGGCGAGCAGGTGACCTCCGGGCTGCTCGCGCTCGTGCTCCAGTCGATTGGCATCAAAGCGAGATCCTGGCAGGGCTGGCAGATCCCGCTTCAAACCGACGCAGCTCACCGCTCGGCCCGCATCACTGGGCTCGCCGTCGATGAGCTCAAATCGCGGATGCTGGACGGCGAGGTGGCAGTGGTCGCCGGTTTCCAGGGCATCGCGCCCGGCAATCGCATCTCAACGCTTGGCCGCGGAGGCTCCGACACAAGCGCCGTTGCGCTCGCCGCGGCGCTTTCCGCCGATCGCTGCGACATCTATACCGATGTCGACGGCGTTTACACCACCGACCCGCGGGTCGTGCCCAAGGCCCATCGCCTCGACAAAATCTCCTACGAGGAGATGCTGGAAATGGCGTCGCAAGGGGCCAAAGTGCTGCAGACCCGCTCGGTCGAGCTTGCCATGCAGAAGGGCGTGCGGGTGCTGGTGCGTTCGAGCTTCGACCCCCCCGACCTCGCCGGCAAGGGGAATGCGCTTGGAACCCTCGTTTGCCATGAGGATGAGATCATGGAGCAGAACGTCGTCAGCGGAATTGCCTACGCAAGGGACGAGGCCAAAGTGACGCTGCTCAAGGTTGCCGACAAGCCGGGAGTGGCGGCCAAAGTGTTCGGGCCGCTCGCCGCTGCCAACATCAATGTCGACATGATCGTGCAGAATGTCTCCGAGGACGGGCGCTTTACCGACATGACGTTCACGGTGCAGAGCGCAGACCTCGACCGGGCGCTCGAGGTGTTGCGTAACGCCAAGAATCAAATCGGTTATTTTGACTTGCGCGGGTCGACCGACATCGCCAAGGTATCGGCGATAGGCGTCGGCATGCGGAGCCACGCCGGGGTTGCCGCGCAGATGTTCAGCGCACTTGCCGAAAAAGGCATCAATATCGAGGCGATCTCCACGTCTGAGATCAAAATCAGCGTCTTGATCGATGCGGCCTACGCCGAGCTTGCGGTGCGGACCTTGCATACTTTGTTCGGCCTGGACAGCCGCTAGCGGATTTCGCGCGGGCTAAGCGAAAGCTCCTTTAAGATGCCTTGATCGCCGCATCCCCGGCCGGCGAGGACCTGAGAATTATGGCCGTCTCTGTTGGTGCTCCGAGACAGTTGCTCCGCCGCTTGCGCGAGGTGATGGCCCAGCGCGAGAGCGCGCAGATGCGCCTCGACAAGGTGGCGGTGCTGATCGCCTCGAACATGGTCGCCGAGGTGTGCTCGATCTACCTGCGCCGGCGCGACGGCTCGCTCGAGCTGTTCGCCACCGAAGGCCTAAGGCCGGAGGCCGTGCACAACACGCATTTGAAGCCGGGTGAAGGACTGGTCGGGCTGATCGCCTCGCAGGCCGAGCCGATGCAATTCCCCGACGCCCAGCACCACCCGGCCTTCTCCTACCGGCCAGAGACGGGCGAGGAGATCTACCATTCCTTCCTCGGCGTGCCGATTCTGCGCGGTGGGCACACCATCGGCGTGCTGACGGTGCAGAACCGCACCATGCGGCAATATTCCGACGAGGAGGTCGAGGCGCTGCAGACCACCGCCATGGTGCTCGCCGAGATGATCGCTTCAGGCGGCCTTGGCGTGACCGAGGAGGAGGTCACCGCGGAATCCCGCCGCGAGCTTGCCTCGCGGTTCACCGGTCTTCCCATCTCCGAAGGCGTGGCGCTCGGCCATGTCGTGTTGCATGAGCCGCGCATCGTGGTAAGCCGCCTCATCGCCGAGGACGTCGAGCTCGAGCGGCGGCGCCTGTCCCAGGCGATCGAGGAGCTGACCGGATCGATCGACAATATGCTCGAGCGCGGCGACTTGGCGCGCGCCGGCGAGCATCGCGAGGTGCTCGAAGCCTTCCGCATGTTTGCCCACGATCATGGCTGGCGGCGCCGCCTCGATGAGGCGTTGCTCACCGGCCTCACCGCCGAAGCCGCGGTGCAGCGGGTGCGCAACGACACCCGCGCGCGCATGCTGCGTCAGACCGACCCGCATGCCCGCGAGCGGCTGCATGACATCGACGATCTGTCAAATCGCCTGCTCATTCTGTTGTCGGGGGGTGCCGGCACGGCGGCTGCCGGTAATCTGCCGCAGGACACGATCCTGATCGCCCGCACTATGGGCCCCGCCGAGCTGCTCGATTATGACCGGCAGCGCCTGCGCGGCCTCGTGCTGGAGGAGGGGGGCGCAGCAAGCCATGTCGCCATTGTGGCGCGTGCTCTCGGCATCGCCGCCATCAGCCAGGTCAAGGGCGCGCTCGAGATGGTCGAGGCAGGGGACGCCGCGATCGTCGATGCCGAGGCCGGTGAGCTGCATGTAAGACCGACGCAAGAGGTAGTCTCGGCCTACGCCGACAAGGTCAGGTTCAGGGCAAGGCGCCAGGCGCAGTATGCAGCACTGCGTACGGTGCCCTCGGTCACGCTCGATGGCGAGCGCGTGGCGATACAGATCAATGCCGGCCTCTTGTTCGACCTACCGCATCTCGATCAGTCGGGCGCTGACGGTATCGGGCTGTTCCGCACCGAGCTGCAATTCATGATTTCGGCGACCTTCCCGCGGCTCGAGCAGCAGACCCGCCTGTACAAGGCGATCCTCGATGCTGCCGGCGATCGTCCCGTCGTGTTCCGCTCGCTTGATGTCGGCGGCGACAAGGTGCTCCCTTATTTCCGCGGGTCGAAGGAAGAGAATCCCGCCATCGGCTGGCGGGCAATCCGCATGGCGCTCGACCGGCCCGCATTGTTCCGTACCCAGATCAGGGCGCTGCTCCGTGCGGCGCAGGGCCGCGAGCTTCGCATCATGCTGCCGATGATCGCCGACGTATCTGAGTTGGAGGCGGCGCGCGCGCTGATCGACCGGGAGGTGAAGATCCTGTTGCGCCACGGCCGGCCCGAGCCGAAGCGGCTGATGATCGGCGCCATGATCGAGGTGCCGGCGCTGTTGTGGCAGCTCGACCGCGTTCTGCCTTTGGCCGATTTCGCCTCGGTCGGCTCCAATGACCTGATGCAATTCCTGTTCGCCGCCGACCGCGGCAATATGCGCGTCGCCGAGCGTTTCGACGCGCTCAATCCTGCGGCACTAAAGGCGTTGCGCGAGATCGTCGAGGCCGCCGGCCGGCATAGCGTGCCGCTTACATTGTGCGGCGAGATGGCGGGCAAGCCGCTCGAAGCTATGGCGCTGATTGGGCTCGGTTTCCGCTCGATTTCCATGGCGCCGGCCTCGGTCGGGCCGGTCAAGGCCATGATCCTCTCGCTCGATGCCGGCAGTCTCAGAGGGCGGTTGGAGGAGCTGCTCGAAAGCAAGAACACCTCGCTGCGCGAGGATCTCAAGCGCTTTGCCGCGGAAAAGGGCGTGCAGATTTAAGCCGATGAGAGGTGCCCAGGCCACATATCGATGTGCTAGTCTCGCCGAGACTTGCAAACCCCATGCTGTTGGGCTTGTGTTAGTGGAGATTAGCGAGAGATGGGACCGGCGTTGTGATGCCGCCCAGGCCGCGCCTCGTGCCGGCAAGCCCACAGCCGGACGCCGCCGAGCGGCGCCTGCATATTCACGGGATAGAAGAAATGCCAGCCGGCTATGACGCTGAGGTGGCGGAGTTGTTTCGGGACCTGAGAGCCGCAAGCGCTCTTTCCGAAACGGACCTCGCAGCGAGATTAGGCACGCGCGCCGACGTGGTGCAGGCGCTTGAGCAAGGCGCGCTCTATGCCCTGCCGCCTTGGGCCGAGACCTGCCGCGTGGTGAATGCCTATGGCGCGCTGCTCAATCTCGACGTTCGCCCCTTGCTCCGGCGCATCTATGCGCAGCTCGAAGCTGGCATCGTCGAGCTCAGGCCGAAGGCAATGCCCGACGTCCCGGTCATGACGCCGCCCGACAATTCCGATTTCGCGTTCCAGCCGGGCAATCAGGCAGTCCCCTCGCAGGCCGCGCCCTTGGGCAGGTCGCCGCTCGACATTGAATGGACTCCGGATCCTGTTCCGGCCCGGCCGCATAGTCCGCCGCCTCCTCCGCCAAAGCCGCAAGGCCAGCAAGCGCCCTGGCAAAATGCGGCTCAGCCTCCGCAAGGTTGGCCGGGAGGTCCGCCGCGGCGCGCGCCGCAGCAGGCGCCTTGGCCTGGCGCCGCACCGCAAAGGCCGGCAGCTCCGTCGCCGCAACAGGCCGAGCGCCCTCCTCAACAAAGACCGCCGCAACCGCCACAGGTACCAGCGC
>Ga0126372_10000531_pt1 | contig 13495 bp, 15 predicted proteins | sample PanSoiMetaPlot_6_FD_92762 | JGI IMG/M metagenome (GOLD analysis project Ga0126372, IMG submission 92762) | Tropical forest soil microbial communities from Panama - MetaG Plot_6 | ecosystem: Environmental > Terrestrial > Soil > Tropical forest > Bulk soil | place: Panama | collected 2016-02-17
ATTACTTCCTACAAGAGCGCATCGTTGGTTGCAATCTCCCGAATCGGCTTCATGTGCTCGGCGGCACGCGGCTTCCTGCGTTGCGCTTGTAGGGATCTCGCTAAGTTTCGTAAGCGGCTCTTTGCGCTACGCCATTTTCTAAATTTCTCATGAATGCGGCGATGGCGTCGGCGGCAGCGCCGGGGTTCGTATACAGGGCTAAGTGCGCTCCATCTATCGTGACGACTTTTGTCGACGGGGACTCTCTGAGCACCTCGCGGGCGTTTCGACTGGGAACTACTCGGTCTCTCGATCCAGCCAAATAGAGCACGGGACACGGACAGGCCCGCAAGCATTCGCGCGCGTCAAGCGTGAGAATGGCCCGCGCGCGTGCCCCCAGGATCCTGCTGGAAACTCGATTCCACGTTGCTCCTTTGTCGCGACGAATAAGATCGTTCGAGTCGCCAGCCAAAAACAGAGGTGTCCTGCGCGCCACCCGAAGGAAGTAAACGAGCGGCGCGGCGGTTGCCAACTTGAGCCAAGAGAGGGCCGGGAGCGGTGGGCGGACGAAGGAGGCGCAAAGGATTACGCCTCGAATCCTTGTTGGGTGTTTGCCGGCAAGCGTGAGCGCGAGCGGTCCGGAAAACGACCAGCCCAGAACGTAGAATTCCCTCGAGTCCACGATTGCCGCCTCCACTACCTCCAGCAAGTCAGAGTAACCGTTGGCGCCCGAGGTTGGATACGTGACCACGACTGGCTTAATCCAGCCAGGAAGAGCATCAAGCAGTGGCCGGAAGAAGATCTCCGTGCCGTCAAGGCCGGGCAACAGTACCAACGTTGTTCTTGTCAACTTTTGCTGTAGAGACTGGTTGGGTGCGCGTTCGCTATGCGAGAGCTTTTTTGCATCACGAGCCGATCTGCGAGGAGCGGAGTCAGCTCGATGATCCGATCGATGATCTTTCGCACATGAGCTTCGACCGCAACTGGGTTCGTCTCATAATCCACAACGGCTTCCTCCACATCGGGAAGAGGCTCTGCGGAAAGACCGCATGCCTCCGTGAATAAAGGTACGCCGCGACGATTGAAACGTTCGGCCAAAAACGATCGATGCTCGATGCTCATCGCGATTACAAGGCCCGCCTCCTGAAGGAGCTGAGTTGTCAAAGTTCGCCGGCGATGGCCGCTGACGTCGATGCCCCGCGCCAAGAGGTAGTCTCTGACCAGCGGACTCACAACGTGCGGAAAATTCTCCGTGCCGGCAGAGGCAACGACAATGTCGGTTCCATTGCTCAAGATATCACGCAAAGCGTACTCGGCGGTCAGACTGCGAAAAATATTTCCGGTGCAAACGAACAGGACACACATGCAGGATCGTCTGATGACAGGTTAACTGAACGGATTCCGTCGTCAGTCACGTCAGCAGCGTGAGGCAAGATCGAGAGAACTTCAAGGCCCGCCAGGTTAAGTTACTGTTACAACTGTTGGTATTTGGTGTCAGACTTACCCAGTTGCCGGGCAACTCGCAAATGACTGCGTATGGAAAACTACGAAGGGACGTTTTAGCTTTACGCTATCGAGCTAATCAGCGGCCGCCTGAACGCCGGGTTTTAAACCTTCGATGCAACCGGCGGGGCCGGCGATCGGTGTAACTGCGCTGGTCCTCCGAGGATCGCTTTTTCGGTGTCACAAACTCACAGGTCTCCTTAGTCCAAAGTCCAAACGGTCGGCTAAGGCCTGCGATCGCGTCACACACTTTTAGTATAGCCGTAACCTAAGCGAAATCTTCCGACAGTATGTTAGCGAGTGCAGAACGTAGTTATCCGCTACTAAACAGTGGAATAGAGTCGCGATGCAGTGGTCTCAGCAACCGCTTCGATGACTGCCACAAACCAAACCCTCGTACAAAATGTCTCAGGTAAACAACGACACATTTCTATTGTCACTGAAACCTATCCTCCCGAACTCAACGGAGTGGCTCTCACGCTAGCACGCTGGGTCGAAGGTCTACGCTCGCGTGGATACTTCGTATCCGTAATCCGCCCCCGCCAAAGCTTTGACTCGGCTTCCGCTCCTTTCGATCCCGCGCTAACTTTGGTTCCCGGCCTGCCATTGCCGGGCTATAAAGGGCTGCGCTTCGGGTTGCCCGCCGGGCACAGGTTACGGCGTTACTGGACCGAGCACCGTCCGGACGCGGTTTACGTCGCCACCGAAGGCCCGTTGGGTTTGTCGGCCGTGAGCGTTGCCCGACGCGTCGCAATTCCGGTATTCAGCGGCTTTCATACCAATTTCCACAGTTACCTGAAGCATTATCATGTTGGCTGGTTACACTCTGTGGTGTTTCGCTACCTGTGCTGGTTCCATCGTCGTACAGTCGGCACTTTCGTCGCGAGCGTGGATCTTCGTGATCACTTGCGGGCGATAGGCCTGAACAATGTCAGTATAGTTGATCGCGGCGTCGATAGTGAACTTTTCAACCCTTGCCGGCGCTCCGCTGCGCTTCGACGCGCCTGGGGCGCGTCGAGCAATGATGTCGTTGCGCTCTATGTAGGACGCCTCGCGCCGGAAAAAAATGTAGACCTCGCCGTCGAAGCCTACCATGGCATGCGCCGATTCGACCCGTCGGTAAAATTTGTGGCGGTTGGCGACGGCCCCATCCGTACTGCCCTCCAAAGAAAGTATCCCGAGATAACTCTTTGCGGCGTTCACACCGGTGAGGAGCTGGCAAAACGCTATGCGTCCGCGGACATCTTCCTCTTTCCCAGCGAAACCGAGACCTTCGGCAATGTCACCCTCGAAGCAATGGCCAGCGGTTTAGGGGTGGTGGCCTATGACTATGCCGCAGCACGAATGCATATTCGTAATGGCTGCACAGGGATGCTGGCGCCGTACGGAAACGCTCAGGCGTTTGTTGATGCCGCCTTGGAGCTGATACGCGAGCGGCAATTGCTGGCTCGAATCAGGCGTGACGCCCGCGCCCATGCGCAGTCCGTCAATTGGCAGCGCGTCGTCGAAACCTTCGCGGCGCTTCTCTTCAGCTCTCTTAAGGAACGCTATCCGACGCGGGCCGAATCAGATTCGGAAATTCTTTCACAGCAGGATTTACTAACTCAATAACAGTGAACCATCTTTAAAAGTCCGGGGAGGACCAACAATGTTGTACCATGACACGATCGAGGCGCTAAACCTATATCTTGTGGCGTTCTCCAAATCAGCAGTGAACGTTCGACTGTGGCTGGCCGTCTTCGTCGTCGGCAGTTTGGCGCTACACGTTGGGCGAAAGCTCGTCAAAACCATTTCGACGCTGCCGGCGATAGCATGGATGCCTACCCTTTCCCGCCGGCTGTCGAACTGGGTCAAATCTCGCGACTACACGGAAGAAGAATTCCTGCGCGCTGATGGCGCGCCGGACTCTTGCGTGGAGATTCGCAGGAAGGCCCTTGACCAGCTGGCGAGTTCGCTTCAGGCGCGCTATGGCCGATCCATCGCCTGGGCTAAGTCTATCCGGGAGGCCTTCTCCGATCTGCGCTTCACGGACGCCAACCGGGTGCCGTTCCCGTTCGTCCGGGTGATGCGCGAGAAGTTCGATCTCTGTTCGGTGGTCGTCGCATCGCAAGGTCCCAAGCTGCAAAATCTCGACGGCGACTGGACCATCGACGTGAGCGGCTCCTACGGCGTCAATGTCGCCGGCTTCGATCGCTATAAGGAATGGATTCACAAGGGCTGGGAGCGCGTAAAGGATCTCGGCCCCGTGCTGGGACCGATCCACCCTATCGTTGCCGACAACATTGAGATTCTCAAAAGAATCTCGAACACGGACGAAGTGTCATTTCACATGAGCGGAACCGAGGCGGTGATGGCTGCCGTGCGGATGGCGCGCTTCAATACTCGGCGCAAGCTCATTGTCTGCTTCTCCGGCGCTTATCACGGCTGGTGGGACGGCGTGCAGCCCGGCCTCGGGAGCGAGCGGTCACTCGACGATTGTCTGACACTGAAGGACGTAAACCCCGCGTCTCTCCGGGTGATTCGCCGGCGGGCCAGGGAAATTGCGGCGGTGCTGGTGAATCCAGTGCAGTCTTTCCATCCGAATTCGCCGCCGCCGAACGACGCGGTGTTGCTGACCAGCGATGCGCGCAAGACCCAGGATTCCACCGAACGTTATGCCGAATGGCTCCGCCAGCTGCGGCAAGTATGCAGCGAGTGTGACGTCCCACTGATTTTCGACGAAGTTTACACCGGATTTCGCCTCGCTCCCGGCGGAGCTCAAGAATATTTTGCTGTGTCAGCGGACATCGTGGTTTACGGAAAAACCGTGGCTGGCGGCATGCCCATCGGAGTTGTGTGCGGCAAAAAGACGCTCATGCGCCGCTTCGATCCGCGGCATCCAATGCGGATCGCTTACGTCGTCGGCACCTTTTCAGCGCATCCCGCCGTGATGGGAGCAATGAACGAATTCCTGCGCTGGGTGACGCAACCCAAGACGGCGCAAGCTTACCAGGAATCCAACAGCCGCTGCGTAGAATGGGTGCAATCCACAAATCAGAGACTCGCCGCAGCCTCACTGCCTTTGAGGGTCGTGAATCTGGCGACGGTTTGGACGGTGCTGTTCAAGGAGCCGAGCCGGTACAACTGGCTGCTTCAGTATTATCTACGCGGCGAAGGCGTGACTTTGAGTTGGGTCGGTACCGGCCGGTGCTTGAGCAGCATGGATTTTACTGCTGAAGATTACGGCGCGCTGGAAGCAAAGCTGCTTAGCGCGGCGCAAGCGATGAAGAGCGATGGCTGGTGGCCGACCACCCAGGAATATCCAGAAAGGGAGAAAGTTATGCGCAGTCGTTTGATTCGCGAAATGGCGGGAAGTCTGGTGCAAATCCCTCAACCGCTAACGAGCTTTTATGCCGAGGTGATGCAGCGCAAGCACGACGATCATCACGCATCCCATAGCAACGGGATCAATCAATTTTTTCATCTGCTCAGCTCGAGTGTTTTCATTTACTGCTATGTGATCGCCTTTTCTGATCTCACTAGAGCCATGTGCCTGGGGTTGGCCGCTCTGTTCGTGCGGCAGTTTGGCCACGCCGTTTTGGAACCGCCGTGCCACGATAAAGAAGCTCTGTTGCTGGGGTACAACACTCCCAAAAAAACGATGATTGTGCTGGGATATATCCTGATCCCAATCGCCCACATGGCGCAAGGAAACTCCTGGACCTTCGACAGTTTCATGTCGCTCATCGGTTCTATTGCGCTCTATTGGTTTTTCTGGACGCTGCTGGTGGTATTCGGGCGCGTTGTTTACCTCATGTGGAAGCACGATTTTCGGATCTCCATGGTTTGGTTCATTAAACTGATCACCGATCCGTTGACGGACATCGTCGCCTATTTCCCGCGCTGGCCTCAACGCGCGTAGGCTGTACTCTACGATCGAAACAGCGCTGCCCAGTGAATCTTGGGTGTTTTTTTTGCGTCGCGTTCGTGCTGAGCCTCGAGCGCATCTGCTACGTCTGGATCTGGCGTAAGCCAGCTGCCTTCCGTTATTGGAGCGCCCGTCCGGCCTGGGCGTCAATCGGCACGCCCGTTGATGTCTTGGCCGTCCTTTTCAGCGTCTTTAAGGCGCTCCAACTCATCGTATTTGCGGGCTGGTGCTATGTTCATGGTAGCGGATCGCTTTGGCCGCACAACGCCACCGTGATGTCAGTCGCCGCAGGCGTGCTTTTAATCGCAATCGGTCAATTGCTCAATATTGGGGTATTTTACCGGCTGGGCAAAGTGGGAGTATTTTATGGCAACAAGTTTGGCTACAGGATTCCTTGGCAGGTGGGCTTTCCGTTTTCTTTTTTCAAGCACCCGCAGTACGTCGGAGCAGTGCTGTCGATCTGGGGCTTTTTCTTGGTCATGCGCTTTCCCAACGCTGATTGGTATGTGATTCCAGCGCTCGAATCATTGTATTACGCGGCCGGCGCCTATCTGGAGGGTGAACGACGCCCCTCCTTCCCGACGCGAAATCCTTCTAGCCGGGATTGTTCCTACCACGAGCAAAAACGAGTAGACACCAAAACGACGAGGAAGCCTCGCAGAGTCCGGGCACTGAGCGTTAACTGGCGGTGACTTGTGCGGGCGTGGCAGTCAATTCGCTTTTTTACTCGAGCCGGCGGCATCACTAAAAAATGCAGGCCTCCTCAAGGTAGAGACCCATTGCCCGCGATCGGCGAGGCTTTCTCCTCGTGGCGATTGAGCCTGAATGATCCGGGGCTAGATGACACCCGTCCTCCCAGTCGCGGATGGTTTTTCTAGGGCCTTGCCGCTGACCAACTAAACCCTCGCGCGATTCCAATCTTCTGCGTGTTTCTTAATCTCTCCGTTGCTCGGAGATTTTATCGACACCGGTCTCGCTTACCTTAGCTAATTTTCCCGCTTCGTTTTCTGCACCGGTAAGAGCCCCGGCTGATGCCCGCCTCCAATTGAAACCGCTCGCGTTTGACCTGGAGTGAATTCCGGAAAGTATGAGGCGGAAGAACGTGCCTGCCGTTAAATGCAGGAAATCAATCGCGGTTACCATACGTTTTTTTCCTTTCTTTTATGCGGGCATCATGATGGATGCGACGCATCCACCGATGAGACCGCCCGCAATTACGTCGGTTGGGTAATGAAGACCAAGAACAATCCGCGACATAGCAATCAGAGTACTGAAAGGGACCAGCACCCAGGCCAGATCGGGATGGTGCGCAGTTGCGACCATCGAGAAAGCCACCGCGTGCATCGTGTGTCCTGATGGAAAGCTGTATTGATCCAGTGGCGTTGTTCCCATGTCTATGCTCAAGTTAACCGCGCAGGGCCGGGGACGGCTCGTGAGTTGTTTGATAACCTTGTAGAGCAGCAGATTTACCAGCCCCACCTTCACCATAAAGAAGGACGTGCTGAATCCGTTTTGGCCGTAGATCAAAGGCAGAAACAGGATCAGCACATACCAGGCGCCGCCGTCGCCAAGTTCGCTTACTGAGACGAAAAACATTCTGATGCCGGCGCGACGGGAGACTCGGTTGAAGAGCTTACAGACAACGACTTCACGATCGACCACCCACTGGATCGATAGAATCAGTTGATCTTTGCTCAAGGGTCTTTCCCTTCCTTTCGGGGGAAAGATTACCGATTTAGAATTTCATTCTATTTACGAAATCGTGAATTCTATGTAAACGCCAACCGACAAGAAGAGCCATCGCATTTCATTTACATCCGAACATCAGCTGGTTGGTTCGCACGCGATTCTCTTCGTGCTCCCCTCAAAAAAAACGTCTCCAGGAGTTTCGAAAACGTTGCGATTATGTTAAATCCCTGTGTCGCCGCTGAAACGCAACTCGGTCTATCGCCGTCTTAGAAAATCATGCTCAGGAGATCGATGATTGGCTGGTACAACGGTTGCGGACTGCATGCACCCAGCGCCAGTTTAGAAGACACAAACGTGCGATAAGTTTCGAATCGGAGGTTTCTATTTGGGCCGTGGAAAAGAACGATCCTTTGAAGCTGCAGTTCGCTCATAAACGCTCAGGTTTGCCTTCGCTTCAACGATTCGCTGCACCGACTGGCCGTAGCGCCGCTCGTGCAATACCTTTAACGTCGCGCTCAGTCGCGGGCCGCGCATCCTTACAGATGACGATGGTGTGGTGGCTGGTCCTCTGCGGCATTGCCCTCCTGAACATAACAGTATGGCTTGTCGCCGCCTCTCTCGATCTTCCCTCGACGCACTACAGGTTCTGGCAGCTAGTTTTGTCGGGTGTCTATGTTGCTGGGTGCACGTTCCGCTCTCTGTTCCCGCGCGTGGACCTTGAGCGTAACTGCTTATGGGATACAGCGCTTTCGGGGATCTTTGCCGGCCGGTTTGTGGCGACGCTGGCAGAGATCTGCTTTGCCGTTCAATGCACGCTATTTCTCTCTAAACTGTCGCAAATGGCAGGGGTCGGTTATGCGGAAATACTTTCGATATGGATTGTTCCAGTGATCGTGGTAGCACAAGTATCATGTTGGTATGCGGTTCTAACGCTCGACCATCTCGGCCATGTGGTTGAAGAACTTCTCTGGACGGTAGCTTTCGTCATTATGGCGGCTGCCTTCGCTGGCTGCTGGATCAACTCCTACGGTTTCCTGAAAGTCATCATTGCGATCGGCATCGCCTGCTGTGCCGGAGCGGCACTTTTGATAAGCGTTGTCGATGTCCCCATGTATATTTCCCGATGGTATCGTCACCGGCGCGCAGAGAATAAGTACCTGTCGCTTCATCGAGGACTTAAGGATACACTAGCCCGAAGGCACTCGACGACCAGCTGGCTCGTATGGCGCTGCGAAGTGCCCTGGATGACCCTCTACTTCAGCGTTGGCGTCTGGCTCAGTATCGGCATGGTATTCCTGGAACAGATGCCACGATAACAGGCGTTAAAGCACTAACGCCGCCGCTCTGCGGGGACCACTCGTACCCTGCCAAATTCCTCATTTAATCGTTTGTTCACATAGCCGTAAATAAAATCAGTTTTTATTGCGGTAGATTGTTGTGCAGCTGGTTAAGGTGCGCCGCAACTAAGCGAGGTTCACATCAGAGCGAATCGGCTCATCAACAACGTAGATAACATCTACGATTCCGATGAAGGAATAGAATCATCGCTGGCCCTCTCGAACCGCTGGGAGACCGGCCCGAAGCGGCGCGAGGACGTGGATACGCTGATTGTTTCGGACGTCCATCTAGGTTCGGAGCTCTGTAACGCAGAACTATTCTGTAAAGTCCTTTCCGGATTCAGGTTCAAGCGTCTGGTCCTGAACGGAGATATATTCGATCATCTGAACCTCGAGTTCGAAGTGAAGACCCGACATCTAAGAGAGGGCGAACGACCGCGGGTGAAAAAGCACCGGCTGAAAAAAAGTCATCTGAAGGCCCTCAGCCTAATCAGCGGATTGTCCAAGCCGGAAAATAATTGCGAGGTGATTTGGATTGAAGGCAACCACGATGAAGGGATATCTCACATCTTTTCCTCACTCATCGGGGCAACTGTTCACGACGAGTACATGTGGGAGTTTGCCGGGAAGAAATGTCTTGCGATCCACGGAGACCAGTTCGATGAGTTCTACAAAGACCACATCAACCTGGTCGAATGGGGGACATGGGTCTACCAGGCGCTGCAGAGTTTTGGACCGAAGACAACACCACTTTGTCTGTATTTGAAGAACAACAGCAAACATTACGCCCGGGCGATTCATATCGTTGCTGAAGGCGCCGCCAGGTATGCCAAGACAAAAGGCGCCGATGTTATCTTTTGCGGGCATACGCATCATGCTGAGCACAAACGGATCGGGGAAATTGAGTACTACAATAGCGGTACGATGCAGGCTGCCATCGTCTCCTGCATTAGCCTCGGCGAGCAGGGTTTCAGAATTCACGTTTTCGAAGAGGACGACGGCTTCGCAAAGCCGATACACGTCGCTCCCTGAAACCGGCGTTCCCGGATCTCCCCCACTCCAGCGTCTGTCAACGTGGTCTTGTAGTCAGCTCTTGCAGTGACACGTCTTAGTTGTTTTGACGTTGATAAGTAAACGGAGTGGTCTCTCGTTGCCGCCGGCGACTCGCGCGATGGTTGGCAAAGGATAACGAGACGTGTGTTTGGTTCATCTGTCATGCGTGCATGCTCCTTTATGTTGGATCGACCCGCTTTCAGGACCACGTTCCCTACGTGAACATGAAAGGGATAGAATTCATGCTCAAGACACTAGAGCTGCGCGATCCTCGAGCCAAAACTTTCGATCCTGCCAATGTGGTGGATTCAAGCTTCATCCAGGAACTGGAAAAAAGCGGCTTCATCGACACCGTGTGGAAGAAGTAATTTCAAGTTGCCGCGATCGGAAGAAATTTCAGCGCGCATCGCGTCCTTAACCTGATGGTTAGGCGCTCCGTCGTACGTTACGCACACACCGTCTTAAGCTTCATCTGTTCCAGCATCGCGCGGCCGAGCAGACCGTAGGGATTGCCCAGTGTCTCGAACATTTCAAAGTGGTTGTAGCCCTGGCCGATCAAGAACGTCACAGGCTTGCCTGCTGCCTTTACGGCTGCGGCGAAATCGCGGTTCTGGCGCTGGAACTCAGGTGTTTCCAGTGTGCCGTGAGCGACGACGACCGGTGCCAGTAGCTTGTCCAGATGACGCTTCGGTGAGAGCTTCCCGATCATTTCCGGGGTGAATTTCACATAGCTCGCGCGCGCCGACAGGCTGACGGGATAGAGATCGTACATGCCGCTGCAGCAGAGCGCGCCCTTCACCGTATCGGCCGGTAGTCCGAAATCCTTCTGCCAGTCGGTCGTGAGGGCAACCGCCGCAAGGTGGCCGCCGGACGAGGTGCCCGAGACATAGAGCCGATTGGGATGGCCGCCGAAGCTTACCGCGTTCTTGTAAACCCAAGCGATGGCGCGTCTTACTTGGTCGGCCATGATCATCAGGTTTCCATCGACTTCGGGCGCATTGTTGAAATCGAGGGAAATGAAATGCGCTCCAGCATCGACGAAAGTCTCGGACATGTAGGCTGCGCCCTTTGCATTGCCGCTACGCCAGGCGCCGCCGTGGATGAAGACGTTGATCGGCGCGTTGGGCTGCTTGGTTAGATAGATATCGAGCTTTTCGATGTCGGCCGAGCCGTAGGCTATGCGGCGTGGCGGGCCGAGGCGGGCCAGCGCCGCATCGCTCTTCTGTGCGTTGCGCTTGTTGATCTCTCCTGCGTTGGGGGCCCACGGCGCTTGGTCGTAGGCAAAGTCGATCTCGTCCTTGTCGTAGTCGAGAAAGACGAGCGCACCCTTCGGCTTAGCCGTAACGCCCCGCGGTAAGTGCGTCTGCATCTGCTGCGCTAGCGCCGGTCTTGCCGCCGCTACAGCCGCCGTCACCAGCGCGCCGCGAAGCACCGACCGCCGTGTCATTCGCATCTCGCCGATTGCTCGGATCTCGCTCATAATTGCCCCTTTCTAAGCGTATTTCTAACTATAACCCTCGGCTGGTCTAACGCGATGCTGTTGAAGCGCTGGCAGAGAAAGAACCATCTATGACTGAATTTCAACGTCGGTTCCAGAGGAGGCCTATACCCTTAACAATCGGGGGATGCATAAGTGTTAGTCGGATCGTCTTGCACCTTGGCAAAGACAAAAGTATCACGCGGCTTTTCCGAAAGATTAGGCCGTACCATACTTCGTCGCAGCTTGCCTTCGAGCACCAAGCCGGTCTTTTCCAGCACGCGCACAGAGGCAAGGTTCTCCGTGTCGCACGTGGCCCATACTCGGTAGACTCCAGGAAGACTCAGCGCCCACGCCGTGACTGTCCGGGCCGCTTCGGTTGCATATCCCCGCCCCCAGCATTGTCGGTTCAGAGCGTATCCGAAGTCCGCTGTGTGGCCTCGCACTCGGCAAGCAATGGCTCCCTACCGCTCGCCCGTCAGGCTTGACCGTGATAACCCAGCAAAATTCTTGATCAGATTCCCATCGCGGGCACATGCCTCCAGAAATGCGACCGAGTCACGGATGTTGGTATGAGTCCGCCAATCCATGTAGCGTGTGACCTGAGGATCACACGCGTATTCGTAGATAGCTGGGGCATCCGAGAGTAAAGGGCGACGCATGAGCAGCTGTTCTGTTGTGAAAATTTCAGGGACCTGGATCACAACCAGCTTTCCTAGCACGGCCTAACGTGCCTATGAGCGGCGCCGAAGCGCGCAGCGCGGAGGCGTCCGCTCGATGGTCTTGTGGGGCGGCGACACTACCAAGCGGAGTGGTGAGCGGGATCTCATAACTATTCGGCGACTGACACTGAATGGTTAGAGCGCCCGATGCATCTTCGCGACCGATGGGAAGCGTTTCACACGATCAGAGCTATGCTCCTAGTTCCTAGACTCACTTACTTCGCCGGAAGCCGCAGGGTCGCAAGATCAGTTCCGACAATCGTCGTTCCGGTGAACCCGCCCGCCTCGACCGCTTTGCGGTAATCCGCTTCCGTTAACGGACCGCCCGGAACCTTCCAGCGGTTGTGTATCACTGCTCCGAGCGACGGGGCAAGATGTGTGAGCATAAGGTACTTCGCTCCCACCCGCTTTGCCATAGCGCCAAGATCGGTAGTTTCGCTTTGGCGATAATAACTTAGCGGCGGAAATCCGCTGCCGCGGTCCGGCCCCAGGCCGGGGTGAATCGTTGAGTGCACGATGATGTCTACCCCCTTCGCCAATCTCTCCACCTGATCAGATGTCGAACGAGCGCGTGGCGGCGCGAGCACATCGTTGCCAGCGTCACCGCCGATCACAACAGTTCCAGCTGGCGTGTCCACGCGATAGGACGCATGGCCCGCAATATGAGTAGACCGGATCGCGCTGACTTTCACGTCACCGGACAACCAGACGACCTGTGGCTCGTCCTTCGGATCGAACGTGATCACATTGCTCAAATCGGCTGGCCCTCCCGTGAGACGATCCTTGTCCTCGGAGCGGCGCTCGGCGATCTCGCCCGACTGGAGGAATGCATCGGCAATATGCGTGACATATTTTCGGCAGCTGTTGGTGCCCAGAACCGATGCTGCATCCGAACTGCAGACTATGTCGATCTTTGGCCCCTTCAAGTACCAACGCAGCATCATGATGTCGGCAAAACCCTCCGTGTGATCTCCATGGATGTGCGTAAAGAAGATTGCATTCAGTTGTACCGGAGACACATCGATTTGTGACAGCCGCATGTTTGTGCCACGTCCGGTGTCGAACTGCAGCTTCATGGCGCCGCAATCGTTGCTGTCGTCGCCGTAACGCACTAGCGTTCCAGCGCCAGCCTGACCCTTAAAAACCGACGGACCGCCCTGGGTGCCTGTGAGCGTGACCATGAGACACGGAGCGGCTTCCGCCATCGATACAGGGGCTACGAACCACATACCGCCGACGAGCGCTATCGCGATAGAGAAACGTTTCATATTCACCCCTATGATCGACATTGTCTAGCGTACCTTGCCTTGCCGTCACGCCCATCGGTTCGGGTGAGTGGCGTCCGCGTCCGTCTCAACCCGATGGTTAGCCATTTCCCACCGGCGACGACGATCTGATCGTGACGTTCCCGCCAGGTTGGACCTGAACCGTAAGCTCATATGCTTGAAGCAGAGACATACCGACGAGCGGTATAGTTTCAGCCTCATGCACCGGTATGCGACGAGCCTGGCCGTCCCAAAACACCGTGCCCTCATAGATATCAAAAACATTCTCGCTGCCGTCCGCCAAAAGCGCTCGGCCACGCTCGCGCCACTCTAGCGCCAATGAAATAATAACCGAGGACGGAAGACTGAGCCAGCCGTCAAACCCTGTATCGATAACCGCTTCGATCTCTTGCTCTTGTCCGGTAGGACCACGCACCGTCAGGGGAATGACGGGCTTGACGATCGGCCGTGACCACGCCGCTAATCATCTCTTCGGCGATCGAGATGCTCCAAAGCGGTGAGCATAACGGCTACCAATTCGCCGCAACCAGATTTGGGCGTTA
>Ga0126372_10000533_pt1 | contig 13480 bp, 12 predicted proteins | sample PanSoiMetaPlot_6_FD_92762 | JGI IMG/M metagenome (GOLD analysis project Ga0126372, IMG submission 92762) | Tropical forest soil microbial communities from Panama - MetaG Plot_6 | ecosystem: Environmental > Terrestrial > Soil > Tropical forest > Bulk soil | place: Panama | collected 2016-02-17
AGTCGATCGTATTGACCTTCCGCGGAACGAAATTCGATGCTCACGTTCCGGCCATCGACATAGCCCGTCTGGCGCAGACCTTCCTTGAACGCAGCGAACAGGTCGCTCTCCGCCCCGGCAGTCACGTGCATAAACGCGATCACGGGCATCGCCGGCTGCTGCGCTCGCGCCGCGAGCGGCCACGCGGCTGCACCGCCGAGCAGCGTGATGAACGCGCGTCGTCTCAGGGCTGGCATGAGACTCTTCCCACCCCGTGCAGCCGGTTTCCAGCACCCTCAGCCTAGCATGGAAGGACTGGCTGGTCCTTGGGGCAACCCTGAATCGTTCTGAATCCAGGGCTCGTGGATGTTGAATTGGCGCCGTACCGCATCGCTCTACATCACTGCAACAGCGGAGCGGTCAGGCAGGTGATAGAACGCGACGGCGGTGCCGCCCAGGATACGATCGCGTTCGTAGCGTGAGAGGGAAGCGAGCGCGAGATTGGTCTCGCGCCACACTTTGCCGTAGCCGCCGCGTAGGTTGGCCACCGGCCAGTCGCTGCCGAACATCAGCCGGTCGGGCCCGAACAGCTCAAGCGCGCGGTCTATATACGGCGCGATGTCCGCGGCGGTCCAATTGTCGGCTCCGTCGGCATCGAGACCCGATATTTTGGCAAAGACATTCGGCATTTGGGCAGCTCGGGCAAGCAGTGAGCTCCAAGGCTCGAATTCCCTGCGGGCAACTGGAGGCTTGCCGAGGTGATCGATCACGATCCGCAGGTCGGGGATGCACTGCGCGACCAAAGGAACATGTTCCAAATGACGAGGCAGTATCCCCACGTAGTCGAACGTCAAGCCGCGCGCTGCCAGGACCTGCAATCCTTTCAAAACGTCCGGGCGGATGATCCAATCCGGGTCAGGCTCGACATTAATTAGATGGCGGATGCCGACCAAAGCCGGCTCGCCCGCACGTACATCGAGTGTTCGTTCAACGTCGCTCGGATGCGCGAGCGGCGCCCAACCAACCACGCCCGCGATCCAATCATAGGTGTGAGTATTGGCGAGCAATGCCTCGTTTTCCGCTAGGTTATCCGCCGCTTCAATCGTCACGGTGCAGTGGACCCCAGTCGCCTTGAGCTCAGGCATCAGGTCGTCCGGCTGAAAGGAACGCCGAAGCGTTTGGAACGCGGGATTGCCTGCGTAAGGCGGTACGTCCATCCACGACGTTTGATAGGTACCGTAGGCCCAGAAGTGCTGATGTGCATCGACCACGAGACTCATCGAATGCCTCCGAGAGTCCGGAACGCCCCTTGCAGCCTGTGTGTGCCGAAAATCAGATTCTTATTGGTGATGGAGACCCCGCCGCGAGCGGCCAGCCGGCCGCCGCGCCGCCGAGCAGCATGATGAACTCGCGCCGCTTCATTCGATCACCTCGTCGGCGATAGCGAGCAGGCCGGGGGGAACGGTGAGCCCGAGCGCCTTCACTGTCTTCATGTTAAGCACTAGTTCGAATTTGGTCGGCTGCATCACCGGCAGGTCCGCCGGCTTCTCGCCCTTGAGAATCCTGCCGGTGTAGACTCCGACCTGCCGCACTGCATCAGGAAAGCTCGCCCCGTAGCTCATCAGCCCACCGGCGACGGTAAAATCACGATCCTCGTAGATCGCTGGAATAGCGTAGCGCGCCGCCAGCGTCGCGATTTGCTCGCGTCGGCTGTGAAAGAACGGATCAGCCCCGACCAGCAGCGCGTCAGGTCGCATTTGCGCGAGAGTCTCGAAGGCCGCCTCGATTTCCGGGATGGTGCCCGCATTCAAGATCGTGATGCGCTGTCCGATCGTCTGTGCCGCTTCCTGAATCTCGTGCAGCTGTTGCGCGGCGTCCGGAAACGCCGGGTTGAGGAGCACCGGGACGGCGGTGAGATTGGGAACTAGCTCGCGTAAAAGTCCCAGCCGTTTCGCATCCAGCGCGAAGGTCAGCCAGCTGATTCCAGTGACGTTGCCGCCGGGCCGGTTGAGGCTGGCGACGAGGCCGAGTTTCACGGGATCGGCGCCGCTTGAGAAGACGATGGGAATCTTCGTGGTCGCCGCCTTGGCCGCGAGCGATGCTGGGGTGCCGCCGCCGGCGGTCGCGGCGATCACTGCAACCCGGCGGTTGACCAAATCGACGGCGAGCGCAGGCAGCCGATCATACTGACCAAGCGCCCAGCGATATTCGATCGCAACGTTTTCGCCTTCCTTATAGCCGATCTCGCCCAGGCCTCGCTGAAACATCCCGACGAGGTGGGCCGAGGTGGTAGGCGATTGGCCACTCAGGAAACCGATCATCGGCTTACCCGCCTGCTGTGCGCGCGCCGCGAGCGGCCATGCCACAGTGCCGCTGAGCAGCGTGATGAACTCGCGGCGCTTCATGACTGACATGGGTCTGGCCCCACCCCGTGCGGTGGGTCTCTCGCACCCTCAGCCTAGCACGGAGGGACCGGCTAGGTCCCTGAATCGTTCTGAATCGGGATGTGGCGCCATGCCAACCCCTATCCTGCGCTGCGCCGACGCTCCGACCTGTGTCCACCTTGCTGTACGCGATGCCGGCGACGTGAACCGCAAGCGTAACGACGCCGACGAGTCGCCAGAGCAACCAATGGAGGCGGCCGTGCTGGCGAAACCTTCAAGCTGCGGTTGGAAGCGAAAGCGGCTATCCTCGATAAAGTTGTGCGCGCACGCAATTTGACCGCGTTCAATAGCGGTGTGGGGGCGGTAATGAGGCTTTCGTTGTTTATTGGTGCCGAGCACCGCCCCACCGAATCGATGGCCCAACGCCTTTCGGAGCATGTAGAACAAGTTCGTCTCGCGCGACAGCTTGGGTTTGATGGTGTCTCGATTGGAAACCACTTGTCTTACGGTCCGACCGCATGGTTCCCGCCATTCGAGACGTTGATGCGACTGACCGCCGAGGCCGACGGCATGTCGCTCGGCACGTGCATGTTGATCCTGCCACTCTACGATCCATTCCACGTCGCCGAGCAGGTGGCCCTTCTCGATGCTGCAAGCGGCGGACGCGCAATCCTCGGTGTCGCTCCAGGCTGGCAGAAGGACGAGTTTCAGGTCATGGGACAGGACTATGGCCGTAGGATCGGTCGCTACACAGAGTCCATTGATTTGATCAAGCGACTCTACACGGAGGAAGACGTCACTTTTGAGGGACAGCATTTCCGGACCTCCAAGCTCACCCTGGCAATGCGGCCGACCCGCAAACCCCGACCACCTCTGTGGCTCGGAGGCAGCGTCGAGAATGCTGTGAGGCGCGCGGCAAAAATCGCCGAGCCTGTGCTCGGTGACACTTGGGTAGCGTCGTCGCATCTCAAGAACCACGTCATTACGGAGCAGGCGACGGTCTTCAAGGCAGCCCTTGCCGAGCAGGGCAAGCCTGCCCCCGACGGATTTTCCGGTGTTGCGCAATATCGTCGTGGCAGCGGATCGGGGAACGGTCATTCGCGAGGTCGGCCCGGCCATCGCCGAGAGCTACAGGATTTTAGGCGATTGGGGCTTGTTCACCGGCGTCGTAGGCGATGCGAGGACCCATCCGGAATTCGAGGACCTTATCGCGGACCGGTTCATTATCGGTTCGCCGGACGAATGCGCCGCACAGATTACCGACCTGATGCGGTCTACGGGCTGCAACAGGCTCGTCACCCGCATCCAATGGGTGGGGATGGAGCACAGGTATGTCATGCGTACAATCGAGCTGCTGGGCAACAAGGTCGCGCCGCTGGTCCGCAAGGCGCTTGCTTGAGATGACCTCAGAACGGCGCGCCCGGCATGTCCGCTTCACCTCCAATAGCGTCCGGACTTTGGCACCTCAGCGGAACAACGCGACGTGCCATTAGCGACAAAGTGCGCTGCAATAAACCGCATCCTAATCGATGACCTCGTCGGCGCGGGCGAGCAGCGGAAGTGGAATCGTGAGGCCCATCATCTTGGCGGCCTTCAGGTTGACGACTAACTCGACTTTCGACGCTTGCTGGACCGGCAACGCTGCTGGCTTGTCGCCCTTGAGAATCCGACCGGTATAGACGCCGACTTGGCGCGAAAGGTCCGAAGTATCAGTTCCATAACTCATCAGGCCGCCGGCCCTGGCGAATTCGCGATATTGGTGGACCGTGGGCACCCGGTGCCGGACGCTCAAGGCGGCGAGATGTTCCTTCTGGGTATTGAAAAATGAATCCGTGCCGATCACGAGTCCGCCGGCTCGCAGCTGGGGCAGGGTAGCAAAGATGGAGTCGAAATCGCGTTCGGTGCTGGCATTGAGGACGTGCAGCTCAAGCCCGAGAGTCTGCGCCGCCGCTCGTTGTTCTTTCACGTCGGCTTCGACAAGGTCGGGACTCGTTGGGTTGACGAGCAAACCCACGACGGTCGCCGCGGGGACCACTTCGTGCAGCAGCTCCAGCCGTTTCGGCCCCACCGTTACGTTCCACCCGGTTACGCCCGTGATGTTGCCGCCTGGGCGGTGAAGGCTGGCGACAAGTCCGAGTTCGACCGGGTCCAGTCCGATGTAGAAGACAATCGGAATGCTGGCGGTCGCGGCCTTGGCCGCCAATGCGCCGGGGGTGCTGGCTGGTACCGCGATGATGTTCACTTGACGACGAACCAGATCGGCGGCTAGCGCAGGAAGTCGCTCGTTGTGTCCATCCGCCCAGCGATATTCAATCGCCACGTTCCGTCCTTCGACGTAACCGGTTTCGTTCAGGCCCTGGTAAAACGAGGGTAACCGGAAGGCGTCGGACTCCCGCGACCCAGTGCCGATGTACCCGATCACCGGCATCGCCGGCTGCTGCGCGCGCGCCGCCAGCGGCCACGCCGCAGCGCCGCCGAGCGTGGCTAAGAATGTTCGTCGTCCGAGGTAGCTTGCCATGTGACCCTCCGGTTGGGGGTCATTCATGCAATGAGGCATGATACCATGCTTGTATCGCGCGGTCAGTGATTAAGGCCGATAGGCAAGGCCGACGCGGCATGTCCGCTTAGTGGCGTCAAATCAGCCGCTTGCCGTCTGCGAAGACCTGGGACCAGCTCAGAATGCGAACGGAGTGCCGCAATCCGGTTGACCAAAATGGATCCTCTTTCACGAGCGCGTCGACTACGTCTGGGCTATCGGCTTCGCCTTTCTGTTATTATTAATAGCCTCACGCTATAGTGCGATTCGCGTTTTTGCTCTTCCTTTGAAACGAAACATAGTGTAAGCTTGTTGTAAGCTGCCCTCTAAACGGAAATGCCGAATTTTCCGTCCGGGCCACAATGGGCAGCAAATATGCCGTCGGCGGGCGCTGCACTCCGACATCTTTTTTTGTCGGTCCCCTAGCAAATCGAAGAGCTCACGAGCGTGCACGCGAGGGTGTGACGCAGCGTCCGTGGGTCGTTCTGTTTCAACGAATTCCCAACCCGTTCACCGCTTAGTTATTTTCGGATTGGGGTTAACCTATGGTTCACCCGCATTTCCTTTCCAGCCGCTCGACGATGCGGGAAGTGAAGGATGCGCCCAAGCTTGCGTCCGCGGGAACAGATGCCTCCTTCTCGGCCTTTTCACCGAGCTGCGGGTGTACAGACCGAATCACAACTTGCCGGTCGAAACAGTGGAGGAGGCGGTTGTGAAACGCACGAGGAAGCACCTCAGCAGTAGAGAGCGTGAGCGCACACCCACGGTTGCGCGAGATACGGACGAGCTGCTTCGCAATCTCTCGTCGGCCCATCACAAGCGCCTTCTGACGTATCTCAACTCAGCGGCGAGCCCGTTCGAGCTGATGACCGTTCCACCGCGTCCAATGTCAGAAGCGCAAATGGCAGCCATGGGAATGGCCGCGCCCGTGATGGAGAAAGAAATCCGGCTAATGGACAGCCGCTCCGCCCGCGCGCTTTTCGAGTTGCGTGAGCGCGAATTCCCGCTCGGATTCACCAACATCAGCCAGATTGCCAGGCTTCCCGGCATCAACATCGGCAAGTTGATTGAGTGGCTCAGCGATGTGAGGTATGGCAGCTGGCAGACGTTGCCCTACACGATACCGCGGCAGGGCGGTGGCAGCGTCAGCATCGTGCATGCAGCGTTGCTCCACACCGGAAAGGTGCTGTTCCTCGACGACGGTCCGACGCCGATCTGGGATCCAACCGACGAAGTGAACCCCCAGTTCGAATTTCCGGTCAACAACCCTGATTATTCGCTTACCTGCAGCGGCCACAGCTTCCTGTCGAACGGCCAGCTCTTGGTCATCGGCGGCGGAGGCTTCGGTCCGAGGGCCGGCGCCAATAAAGGCTTCAAGTTCGATCCCGTCGCCAAGACGTGGACGAAGACCGCAGGCGACATGCACGCCGTGCGCTGGTATCCCACCGCAGTCACGACCGGTGACCAGCGCATGCTCGTCGTGGGCGGATGGAATGAAAACGCCACGCTGCTGAACGACATGGAGGTGTACGAGGAGTCCTCCGATTCCTTCGTGATGGTCATCGGCGCCACGCTCGGCTTTCCCAATCTCTATCCAGGCCTCCACCTGCTTCCGAACAACGTGCTGTTCTACTCGCGGACCGGGTGGGGACACGCCGGGGGTTCACCGCCGTCGTCGCTCGACAACTCTTCGTACTTTCAATTCAGCGGGCCGACGCTAGGCGCGTGGTCGTCGATCGCGGCGTCAACGATCAATCGCTGCAAGGGCATGTCGGCGATGATTTTCCGCAACACCTGCCCGCACACGCGCATTCTCGTAGTCGGCGGGTGTGATGCCTCCGGCAACGGCATCAACTCCCCTGCGGAAATCATCGACGCGTCATTTCTGTCTCCAGGAAGCACGTGGGCGTTCACCGCGCCGCTGCCCGATGCGACGCCGAGGCGGCAATGCAACGTTGTCCTGTTGCCGGACAACACGGCGTTTGTCGGCGGTGGTGCGACCACGCCGAACTCGCCCTGCATGCTGTTCGATCCTGTGGCCGATACGTGGTCGCCGATGGCCGACCTTCCGTCGGTACGGATGTATCACTCCGTGATGATTCTCCTGCCGAGCGGGAAAGTGATGATGTCCGGCTGGGCGAACGACGCCCCGAGCGGGACGATCGAACTCTACAGCCCGCCGTACCTGTTCAAGGGCGCGCGACCGACCATTTCGAGCGCACCGGCGAGCGTGAACTTCGGTCAGCAGTTCACCATCGGCACGCCCGACGCGGCGTCGATCGTCAAGGCGACGCTCGTGCGCCCAATGGCCGTGACGCACCAGACAGAATCCAATCAGCGCGTCATCGAGTTGACGTTCCACCACCATCACGTGCACCCGAACCATTTGATCACCACCGCGCCCGACGGCGGAAGCCCACACGCCTTCGCGCCAAAGGGCTACTACATGCTCTTCATCCTGAATGGCGCTGGTGTGCCGTCGATGGCGAGATGGATTTATCTGCAGTGACTCGGCGGAATGTCATGAACCGATGCAGGAGGGCGCGTGCGTACTGATCGCGTTGACGCGTCGAAGGTCGAGGGGATTCTACGCCGGCATCCGAAGATTGCGGCGCTTAAGAAACGACGAACTCGCATCGTCGCGCTCGGCCCGAAGCCGTCGCATCGAGGCGAGCCGGACGACCGCCAGGTGGTGGCGGCGCTGCACGACTACGACGCGGGACGATCGATGATCGCCCTTGTCGACGTAAAAGCAAAGAAGGTTGTCGCCCTTCAGGAGGCCCCGGCCCACTTTCAATTGAGCGCAGATGAACAGCGCGATGCCGAAGCACTCGCGGCCAAGGATCCACGCGTTCGGCAGTTCGTCGGCCGGCGCCAGCTCAATCCTTTGACGAGGCTGTTCTTTCCGCGGGCCGATCATGAGAGCCGTTCGCACCGGTGCGCGATTGTCTTCATTCGACCGAGCGTCACCGAGCGGCGCTATGCAATCGTCGATCTGTCTCTTCGCCGCGTCGTCGACGTTCTGACACGTCATGGCCTGACCGGCCGCTGACCGGAGTGTTGCGAATGCCTTCTTTGAACAGAGCCAACTGGCGCGTGCAGTACGGATGGTCGGCGTCGAGTGGCCTTCGGCTCGGAGTTTGTGAGTACCAAGGCATTCGCGTTTTTCACAGTGCCTCGGTGCCGTTCGTTTACGTGAACTACGAGGGCGATTCGTCGGGGCCATTCACCGATCAGCTCAAGAGCAAAAAGTCGAAGGTCGAGATCCGTGACATCATGTTCGGTTTCGACCTGAAGGTCACCTATGACTTCTACGGTGAGGACTACCAGTACGAACACGTCTGGCGGTTTCACGACGATGGGCAATTCGGGTCCACGGTTGTGATTCAGGGGCCTGGCGAGGAAATCGACGGACATCACACCTATCACCTGCCATTTCGGTACGACCTCGACATCAGCGGTGCGTCCGGCGACTCGTTTCAAAAACGGCGCGCCGATGGTGGATGGGAAGACGTCGTGTACGAAGGTCGACAGTTGCCGACGCATCCGTGGGCGCCGGATTTCGACTGGCGAGTCATCGACAAATCCACTGGACGGAGCGCGGCGATCCGCGCGCGCGCAAAGGACAACGCGGAGTTGTGGGCGCTCCGCTACTCGCCGCTCGAAAGCTGGGGATCCTGGGGTGCCACCGGTTCGGGAGCGCCGGGTTCTCCGGGCAGTGTGCCCGCGATTTACGACAACGGCCAGACCGTTCAGGACACCGACATCGTCGTCTGGTACATCGCACACGTCCCCTCAATGGAACGCGTGACCGCGTGCGGTCCGTGGTTCAGATTGAACGCGTATCCACGGCCAGAGCGCGATTCAGACGAGCAGAGTGGCGGCGGCCACGGACATAACCACTAAAGGACGACTCAATGCCGCGAGATGCCTTCATCGTGTGAAGGAGGAGCATGATGCCAGACATTTGGATTCAGCTGGAGAATCGCTCGTGGGATGTGGCGTCGTTCAACATCGACCGGATGACCGGCCAGAGCGTTGCCGCGTCGCCCACGCCCAAAGTGATTACATCACCGGAAACGGGCGTCACGCGTACGCGCAACATGTGGAAGCCGCTTTCGGAAGACGCGTTGATCTTACGGCGTTACACGCCCAACTGGGCGGCGCCTGACGACCGCAAGATCAATCCCTGGGATCTCAACGAGCTCGATCCCACCGACAACGGGACGATGGGGACCATTCCGGGTCCGGTGATCGAATGCAATCTCGGCGAGACCGTAACCATTCACTTCCGCAACAAAGATGCGCGCGTGGGCAAGGCCGTCGAAGCACGCACGCACAGCCTTCACACCCACGGGTTCGTGTTCGACCCGAAGTTTGACGGCGCTTTTCCGTTGTCGCCACCCGATCCCGCTCAGCCGGTCGGAGCCGAGGCGGCGTTGTGGGCGGCCGTCGGCGTAACCGGCTTCAAGCGCGGCGATCGCGTACCGCCCGGCGCCACCTTCACGTACACGTGGCAGACGATCGGTTGGCCAACGACGGCGGGAGTCTGGCTCTATCACGATCACTCGATCTGTGACACGGAGAACGTGCAGCTGGGCGCCATCGGGATTGTGGTGATCCACAATCCCAACGATCCCGAGGATGTGATCGTCGGTCCCAATGACTTCCCAGTTGCAAACAATCCGAACAGCTCGCCGATCGGGTTGCGAGGTTTCCCATTTCCGTTCCAAGTCGCCGTGCTGCCGCACCAATTGATCGAGCTGGGTCGCGTGTCGCACGTGGAGGATTTATTGATCGACCTGCCGGGTCTCCCGCCGATCGTGATGCCCGACATGCCAATGGGTGGCGACATGCCTCCTATGGCCGGCGTGGCCGACATGCTTGCCATCGCCGCGAGACGGCGTCGTCCAGCCGCGCGAAATTCCCGCCCGATGGCGGTCGATCTGCCCCTCGCAGCCACTGAAGGCGCGAAACGAGCCAGACACGCCGGTCACCATGAAGTGCCCGCGGACGAGCGCGTCGCGCTCGACCGCGCCTTCGTGACAGGCGGCCTGGTGTTCGAGCTCAGCAAAGATCTGTCGGCGATCCAACGGCTGTTCTTGCGGTTCTATCGGACGCCGCCCGCCAAGGCGCAGTACCTCCTGCTGTTCCACAATCTCACCGGCGCGCAGATGTGCATCAACGGCCGCAAGTTCCTCGGCAACACGCCAACCATTGTCGGCGGTCCGCAGACGCAGATGCGGTTCGGCGTTGTGGGCATGGGCAACGTGGACGGTTTTCATACGTTCCATCTGCATGGCCATCGGTGGACTATCAACGGTCCGCACGGCAACACTCGCGCGACGATTCAAGGCAGCGTTCAGGACACTCCGGTTTCGCAGTTCGAGGACACGCGGACCTTCGGTCCCGCCAATTCGTTTGCGTTCACGATCAAGGAAGGCACGGTCGGACCGGCGCCGAGTTTCATGGGCCCGCCTCCAGGTGCGGCGGTTGGCGAATGGCACATGCACTGTCATGTGCTCACTCACATGATGGACGGCATGATGGGATCGTTGCTGATTGTCAACGGCGGAGAAGCTGCGACAACACTTCCGCGCGGCGTGCCGTGCCCGCCTGACATGGGCGGTGGCGGTGGCACGGGGACCGAACATACCGTCACGCTTCACCAGCTGTCGCCGAATCAGCCGCCGATCTTCGATCCACCGCTATTGACGATCCCGGTGGGCGACACCGTGCGATGGCAATGGGGTGACACCCAGTCGCATTCGACGACATCGGACACTGGCGCGTGGGACTCGGGCGTTCACACCGCGCCTCCGCCGTTCAGCTTCCCTTGGACATTCACCGCTCCCGGAACTTTCCCGTACCATTGCGCGATTCATGGCGCGACGGGTGGCATCGGAATGTCCGGCACGATAACGGTGATCTGACGACGAAGTTTTTCAATAGAGGAACATCGTTACGGCTATCAATGACGCCGGTTGGGTGACCGCCCGTGTCCCCGCCGGCATCAATCGCGGTGAAGTCCAAAAGGTGCTTTCGATGGTGAGCCAAGCGCCGATTCGGAAGATCCATATAAGGAGGAGTCATGGCTCGTAAGATATCTAAGGCAAGCAAAACCCGGACCCGCCGGCATCACGCGGTCGATGTCAAGCTTTTGCAACGCAATCTCCCGGTGTTGAGTCGATCCATGACATTCGCGCCGATGGTGCGGGAGAACGCCGCCTTTATCAGTGCGATAAAGGATCTTCGCTGGTTGTTTCCGCCGGTGTGCCAGCGCAAGGATCAAGCGGTACTGACTGAAACGGAACGAGCGCGCTACATCTGTGCATTCAATATGATCAACAATGATGGCACACTCGGTCAGCTGGTCGACACTCACGCCGAAATGCACATGCAGCACACAAACGCGCGCCTGCTGCCCTGGCATCGCATCTTCTTGTATCTATTTGAAGAAGCCCTGCACAACTATCACCCGGACGTGTGCGTGCCATATTGGGACTGGACAAAGTCCGAGGAGCAGCAGTTCCCGAACTGGTTAACAGCTGTTCTCCCGACGGTGCACACGCCCACGCGCACCATTAATGTCATCCGCTCGCCGGGCTCTGGGGGTGCGCTGGCATCGATCGCCAGTGCTACACCCGGCGCGATGGCGAAGACAACATACGATGAATTCTCAGCCCTCATTAACGGGATTCACGGTGCCGTCCATATCTGGGTGGGTGGGACCATGTCGGATGCATCGGTCTCTCCGGCCGATCCGGTGTTTTGGCTTCATCATGGCAATCTCGACCGACTCTGGTGGGATTGGTATAATAGTCCACAAGGCAATCATCAGAATCCACCACTAACCGGAAGCGACGCCTTAATGGATCCATGGACGTATACCGAGCCAGACACTCGAGATATCGGCTCGCTGGGATATGCGTACGTCTGAACATACAGCTTCACGTTAGGCCGCGACGATCGCCTGCTGGAATTGGCTCACACCGCACGGTGAAAAAACAGATGGCCTCCAAGATGGGGCGTACGTGCCTGCGTGCGTGCTGCTCTCCGCGCGACCTCGCCTTCATAGCGCCTAATAGCCATGCTGCACTCCCGGCGATACGCGTCAATGAGTTTTTGGAGATCCTCAGGGTCTAGCTTCTCCGAAAGTTGCGTAGATTCCACGAGGTCACAGAACATCGCTGTGATCTGACGGAATTCAAGGTCGCGATGTTGCACACGAGAGATTACCGCTGTGCGTGCCGAAAATCAGATGCTGCAATATTGGGGATGAAGGCCGCCGAGGACAGGCTGTGATGTGATGTCGCCGAAGCGCTCAATCGCCCGATGGAATGGGGCATCCTTGTCCAGCGAGCGATGAATGCGCGATTCATTATAATACGCGGCATACCGACCCAGGATCCGGCGCAGGTGCGCCCCCCAAATACGATCATGTGGTCGAGACACTCCCGTCGGATCGTGCCGATCAGCCTCTCGACGTACGGGTTCTGCCGCGGCGATCGGGGTGCAGTCGGCTTGTCCCGAACGCCCATGGCACGCAACCGCTGCCTGAAGATCACGCCATACACGCGCTTATGACGACAAGGATGTGCAGGAACGCCTAATCAAGGATAGCGCGCTCGACTGGACCATTGTGCGGCCCGGACTGTTGACTAACGGTAGACGGACGGGACGCTACAAGGTTCTCAAAGAGCCGTCGCAGTGGCGCAATGGGACCATTGCAAGGGCCGATGTCGCCGATTTTCTAGTGGAGCAGATTGAAGATCGTGCCTATGTCGGCAAGACGCCCGTGCTGGTGTACTGAAGCGCCGACGAAGTACGAGTTGGTCATCAACCTCAATAAGGCGCTGGGCCTCGAGGTACCGCCGACACTCCTCGCCCGCGCCGACGAGGTGATCGAGTAGCGGTGCTTTTTTGTTGCGCCGCATTAGTCCGCTTATGGCAGATATTGTTGCAAAAGTCCCAAATTGCCCGGCGCTAATTTTCTCGCTGTAAAAAATCCGACCGACGACCCGACGATCGATGTGGCCTCAATCGCGTTACCGAGGTCGTCAGCGAGTTTATCTTCACGCAATGAGGTCCCCCACATCTTTACACGAAAGTCGCGAGTGCAGCCAAAAGAAATTTTGGTCATGAGTGCAAAAAGACTTTTGCAACAAAATCGGCACTAAGCGGACATATCGAGGCAAGCGTTCGCTTGTCCGCTTTTGGCGCGAAGCGGACATCCGCGGGCGCAGGGCCTCGACGGCCTCGGTCGCAAATGACCCGCATTGAAATCCCGCCGTGCAGCAATCTCCTGCCTAAAAATTTCATTCTCCACAATTTGGGGCGTCTCGGCTGGCCGCGCAGATTGTGCTACCGCCGGAGGCGGCACCGGCTTTAGTGGCTGTCTTCGTCTGCACCAAACCATTTCTGAAATAGAGGGTCGTCGTTAGAGATTGGGACCAGAACCTCGTTCTCGAACAGCGGGTCCCGTGGAGGATCGAGCGGAACAACGAGCAGGCGCGGTTCGACCCCGGCATAGATTTCGCCGCGCGGAAAGACAGCTTCGCGCACGTAGCGGCGATTAGGG
>Ga0126372_10000535_pt1 | contig 13442 bp, 13 predicted proteins | sample PanSoiMetaPlot_6_FD_92762 | JGI IMG/M metagenome (GOLD analysis project Ga0126372, IMG submission 92762) | Tropical forest soil microbial communities from Panama - MetaG Plot_6 | ecosystem: Environmental > Terrestrial > Soil > Tropical forest > Bulk soil | place: Panama | collected 2016-02-17
GAGGAGGGGCTTGAACGCTCCGTTCATCTGGGTCATCTGGTCGCCGTCCCGCGATACGTCGATCGACACCGGGCCTCGCAGCTTCGCCGCGTCGTGCCCGGCGGTCAGCACCAAGGTCTCGACCTCGGCCACGAAGTTCGCGTCGACCAGCGGCGTCACGTCCGGCAGGCTCTTTCCCTTCGACACGATCGACTCGACTTGAAGCTGCACGTGATACGTCTTGCCGAAGCGCTTGTAGTAGCGCACGTACGCCGACATCACGGGAAGGGCCGCGATGTCCTGCCGCGTGAGGCCGTGATAGCGCTCTCTCAGTCGCGCTTCAGTCGCCCGCTTTCGCTCACCGAACCCGGAAGGACCGTACGCGGTCCCTACGCCTGAGAGCTCCAGCAGACCGATCGCGGCTCCGGGGTGAGCCGCACGCCAACCATCCGTCGCTGAGATCGAGAGCATTCGACCACCTCATACTCGCACGGACCCGCCGCGCAGCCCTTCCTGCTGCGTCGGCGAGAGACTGACCACGTAGTGGGGCCGCACCTTCTCCGCATCCGATACGAGCTTCTCGGCGCGCCGGTAGCGCCGGCCTCGCTTCAAGACCAGGTAAGTTCACGATGCGCGAGTCGTGTCGAGGCGCGTCGAAATGCTCGGCGCGGCCGATCTGCTCTCCGAGCAGAGTCATGAACACCACTGCGTGAAGGAACGCGACCATGACTACCCAGAGAAGAGAGCGCATTGCGTCGCTGTTAGGGCCTCTCTCTCTCGGAGCATAGCGTGACCAGCGGAAGGCCCGAAAAGTTTGGGCGCCCACCAAAGGTGGGGTCGACAGGAGAAGCGTCCGCGCGACGGAAACGGATGGAAGGCCTCGGGGCGCGCCGAACCGCCACGCCCCCAGAGGCTCAGATCAGCGCGCAAGCCTCCTCGAACTCGAGGCGCGGCAGCTTCGCCATGATCTTCGATGAGTCGCCGTGACCGATGTTGCACAGGAAATTCGACTTGACCCGGCCGTCCGGGAAGAACTGGGCGTCGACCTTCGCGTTGTCGAACCCGGACATCCCACCCACGTCCAGTCCGACGGCACGCGCGGCGAGCATGAAGTAGGCGCCCTGGAGCGTGCCGTTGCGAAACGCCACGGTCTCGGCCAGCTTGGCGTTGGCCTCGTACGGGTTCTTCATCTCGGGACGGTGAGGAAAGAGCTTCGGCAGGAGCTCGTAGAAGCGCGTGTCGTAGCCGATGATCGCGGTGACGGGCGCCGCCTTGGTCTTGTCGACGTTGCCCGGGCTCAGCGCCGGGATCAGCCGCGCCTTGGCTTCCGGGGTCCGCACGAACAGGATCCGCGCCGGGGACGAGTTGGCGCTCGTCGGCCCGGACCGCATGATCTGGTAGATGGCCCGGAGCTGATCGTCGGTGACCGGCGTCGGGAGCCAGCCGTTCTGCGTCCGGGCCTTGAGGAAGAGCAGATCCAGAGCCTTCTCGTCCAGCGTCACGTCGATCCTCCTGCTCGTCAGTTCTCCTTCGCGTCCTGGATGGCCCGCCACACGCGCTCGGGCGAGGCGGGCATGTCGAGCTGGCGGACGCCCACCGACGCCAGCGCGTCGACGACCGCGTTCATCACGGCGGGCAGCGCGCCGACGGTGCCGGCCTCGCCCGCGCCCTTGGCGCCGATGGGGTTCAGCTTCGTCGGCACTGGATTGCTCTCGATGTGCATGTCCGGGAACGTATCGCCGCGCGGCATCGCGTAGTCCATGAACGACGCGGTCAGGAGCTGGCCCGACTCGCGGTCGTAGACGACCTGTTCCATGAGCGCCTGGCCCACGCCCTGCGCCACCCCGCCGTGGATCTGGCCCTTCAGGGTCACCGGGTTGATGACGGTCCCGACGTCGTCGACGATCGCGTAGCTCACGATGTCCACCGCGCCGGACTCGGGATCGACCTCCACCTCGCACACGTGACAGCCATTCGGCCACGTGGCCTGCTTGGGTGAAAACGTCCCGGTCTCGTAAAGGCCGGGCTCGACGCCGGGCGGGAGCTGGTTGGGCTGAAAGGCCGCCCGCGCGACCTCCTTCAGCGCGACGGCGCGATCGGTGCCGACTACGCCGAACTTGCCCTCGGCAAACGTCACGTCCGCCTCGGCCGCTTCCAGCAGGCGCGCCGCGATCTTCTTGCCCTTGGTGATGACCTTGTCAGCCGCCTGCCACAGCGCGGTCCCGCCGATCACGGTCGACCGCGAGCCCATCGTGCCCATGCCGAACGCCACCCGGTCCGTGTCGCCGTCGACGTAGAGCACGTCCGCCGGATCGAGGCCGAGCCGCTCGTTGAGAATCTGCTTGAAGGTCGTCTCGTGGCCCTGGCCCTGGTTCTTGGAGCCCATCAAGACGGTCGCGCTTCCGCTCGGCGCGAAGCGGATCTCGGCGAACTCGGGCTGGGGGCCGGCGGCCTGCTCGATCGGGTTGACGATGGCCAGGCCGCGCAGCTTGCCGCGCCGTCGCGACTCCTCGCGCCGCTTGGCGAAGCCGGCGACGTCGCCGAGCTTCAGCCCCTTGTCCATGTTCGTCGCGAAATCCCCGGAGTCGTAGGTAGCGCCCAACGGGTTCTTGTACGGCAGCGCCGAGGCGGGAATCAGGTTCTTCCGTCGGAGCTCGATCGGATCGAGACCGAGCTCGCGCGCGGTGTCGTCGATCAGGCGCTCGAGGACGTACGTGGCCTCCGGCCGGCCAGCGCCCCGGTACGGCGCCGTCGAGTTCGTGTTGGTCATGACGCTCGTCACGTGCACGTACGCGGCCTCGAACTTGTAGACCCCGACCAGGGTGACGACATTGCTGAACGTGGCGAGCAGGTTCCGGTCCGAGGAGACGTACGCGCCCACGTTCGCGAGCGTGCGCACGCGCAGGGCGAGGAACCGGCCGTCGGCATCCAGTGCGATCTCGGCCTCGCTCACGTTGTCCCGCGCGTGCTCGTCTGCCAGGATCGCCTCGCGCCGCTCGCACTGCCACCGCACGGGCCGCCCGAGCTTGCGCGCCGCCCACAGCACGAGCTTGTGCTCCGGGTACTGCCAGCCCTTGGTGCCGAAGGCGCCGCCGACGTCGCCGGCGACCACCCGGATCTTGTGCTCGGGGATCTTGAAGATGCTGCTGGCGAGCGCGTTCCGGACACGATGGGGGTACTGGACGTCGGCGTAGAGCGTGTAGCGGTCCTCGTGGGGGTCGTAGACGCCGAGCGAGCCGCGCGGCTCCATGAACTGGGCGTGCACGCGCGTGATGACGTAGCGGCGGCGCACGACCCGATGCGCTCTGGCGAAGGCCGCCTCGGTCGTCGCCCTGTCGCCGGACTCGAAGATGTTGCTGATGTTGTCGGGGCACTCGTCCCAGACCGGCGGCGCCCCCGGCAGGGTGGCCTCGGCGGTCGCGGTGACCGACGGCAGCGGCTCATAGTCGATCTGGACGAGGTCGGCGGCGTCCTCGGCCTGGGCGCGCGTTTCGGCGACCACCATCGCCACCGGGTCGCCCACGTACCGCGCGCGATCGTGGCTGAGCCCGTGATGCGGGCGGGCAAACATCGGTCCGCCGTCGGGACGCTTGCGCTTCAACGTCATGCTCATCGTGCCGAGGCCTGCGACGTCGGCGCCGGTGAACACGGCGAGGACCCCGGGCGCCCGCAGCGCCGCCGCCGAATCGATCGCGCGGATCCGGGCGTGTGCGTGCAGCGAGCGCAGGATTACCGCGTGCGTCTGGCCCGGAACGTTGACGTCGTCCAGATAGCGGCCGCGGCCGCGCAAGAGCCGGACATCCTCGACCCGCTTGATGCCCTGTCCGATCCCGTACTCGCCCATCAGCGTCGACCTCGTTTGATCACTGCGGGAGCAGCCGGGCGCCGGGTGCGGCGAAGTCCTTCGGCCACACCACGACCCACTTGCGGTCCTGCACCTGTTTCACCTTCGAGAGATCGTCCCCGTAGTTGTTCGTGCCGTCGAATCGGAAGCGGCCCACGATCGTCGGCACCTGGTTCTTGCGGAGCCACTGGGCCAGCACCTTGTCGTCCAGGCTCTTCGTCGCGGTCACCGCGGCCTCGAGCATCTGCCACGCCGCGTACGAGCCGGCCGCCTGCGTGTCGACATTGGTGTAGGGCACGCCGGCCTTGGCCGCGCGCTCGTGATAGGCGGCCGCGAACTTCGCGGCGGTCGGGTTGCTCGTGAACGGCGGGTGCTCCTCGAAGAACGTGTGCGAGAGCGCCAGCTTCGCGTCAGCCGAGGTCGCCATCGGGCCGGGCGCCGGGAAGAGGTGATAGTGCCGCCGCGGCGTGTAGTCGAGACGCTTGAGCTCTTCCAGGACCAGGTTGCCGTCGAGGCCGAGGGCGCCGACCCAGAGGAGGTCCGGATTCGCGTCCTTGATGCGGGCGGCGATGGGACCGAAGTCGCGCGTCCCGAACTCGTACTCGAGATAGAGCAGCTCCTTGAGCCCGCGCTGCTTGGCCACCTCGCGCGCGCCCGAGGACTGGAACTGAGCCGACGGGAACTTGCTGGTGACGATCGCGATGGTCTTGGGCGGGTTGGCGGTCGCGGCGACCGCATCGAACAGGATCCCGGGTACGGTGTGATTGGGCTCGGGTCCGAACGGCGCCGCCGGGAACTGCATGTCGTACTTCGCCAGGTACGGCATGCCGAAGCTGTGGTGGACCAGCATCTTCTGGTAGCGCTGCGCCACCCCCATCGCGGCAATGATCGCGCCCGTCGCGTAGGGCCCCATCAGGAGGTCGACCTTGTCCACGGTGATGAGCTTCTCGTAGAGGCTGCGCGTCACCTCCGGCTTGGATTGATCGTCGAGCAGGATCCACTCGACGGGCCGGCCGAGCAGGCCGTTGCCGCGATTGAGCTCCTCGACGTAGATCTCGGCGGTGATCTTGTGCAGGAGCGCGGTCGCGGCCAGCGGGCCTGTGAGGGCGAGCGTGCCCCCGATCTTGATCGGCGCGCCCGCGGGCGCCGCGAGCGCACGAAGGGCGAACGCGACGAGGACGACGACGGCCAGCGCGGCCATGAGGGCCGAAGTCTTTCGCGAGAGCATCGTCTGTCTCCTCCGCAGCGTGGAAAGTCGCGCCGGAATCAGCGGTCGTCGCGCCGATCGGGAGTGACGTCAGACGTCGGCGGGCGATGAATCCGTAAGCGAATGCCGCGAGCCTAACCGGGCGGGGAGTCGCGAGTCAAGAGGACGGGGCCGAGGAGCGTGCTAGTGCGAGCGGGCGTCGAGCTCGACCCGCAGCTGGGTCAGCTCGACGGGCTTGTGGAGCACGGCCACCACGCCGTCTTCCATCCGGTAGCCGTGCGTGCTCTCCTCGAAGCTCGTGATGACGATGGCAGAGGTGCTGGGCTCGTAGCGCCGGGCGAAGCGGAGCAAGTCCAGCACGTTCAGGCTGACGTGGCGCTCCGTCTGGACGTTGTCGTCCAGCAAGAGGAGGTCGTAGGGCTGCGAGAAGATCGACGCGAACCCCGCCCACATATCCTGGGCCACCCTCACCTCGTGACCGTCCGCTGTCAGGATCGCGCGCAGCCCCTCCCGGGCATGGCGCTCTCTCTCGACCACGAGGATCTTCAGCGACATCTCGAGCTCCTGCACCGTTCCGCAGCAACTGCCGTGCCTGGTCGTGCCGAGCGCCAACTACCGGAAAACTGTGGGTGACACGGACAGGCGGGACTCGCGACCTGCCCGAGAACATGAAAAAACTACTCGTACGAGTTACTTGGTGGCGCCGGCGAGATCGTCGGTCAGCGCGCGCGCCTTGCTGGCAAGGTTCGCCGCGCGCTGGTAGTCCCGCTGGTCGAGGGCGGTGCGGGCCTGATCCAGAAATTCCTTGGCGCTCTGCAGGGATTCTTGCTGAGGCGGCTTCAGGGGGCGCTTCTCCAGCTCGCTCACGGTTTTGGTCACGTCGCCGATGCTCTGACGCGTGCTCTCGAGAAGCCGCTGCTCGTCCGCGGCCGGCACTTCCGGCCGCAGCGCACCCGAAGGTGGGGTGGCCGGGGGCTTGGACGCGGGAGCGGTCGCCGACGGTGGCGTTGGGGTCGCGGGGGGCGGCGGCTTCCGGACGGCCGTCTCCGTCGCACAGCTCGACAGGAGCAGCAAGGGCAAGGCGGAGAGCAGAAGCTGTCGCGTCACATCGCCACGCTGCCCGGCGCCACCGGAAGCGTCAGGATCATCACCGTGCCACGGTCTACTTCGGACTCCACGTCGACCCGGCCGTCGTGCATCTGCACGGTACGATAAACCATCGAGAGCCCGATCCCCGAGCCCTGCGATTTCGTCGTGTAGTACAGGCGGAAGATCTTCTCGAGGTCCTGCGCCGCGATGCCCACCCCCTCGTCGGCGACGCGGATCTCGACTGCGCCGTCCGGGCCGATTCGAGCGCCGAGGGTGACGGTGCCGCCCTTCGGCATCGCCTGGATCGAGTTGGTCACGAGGTTCGTGAGCGCCTGCTGAAGCAGCTCGGCGTCGCCGGCGACGGGCGGCAGATCGGGCGCGACGTCCTGGGCGATGCGCACCCCGGCACGGTTCGCCTCGGGCGCCATGAGCCGCGCCGCCTCGGCGAGCAGCGCTTCGACCGGGACCGGCGCCAGCCGGATCTCCTCGGGGCGCACGAACTTCAAGAAGCCCTGCACGACGCGATCGAGCCGGACGATCTCCTGCGCGATCACGTCCACGTTCTCGCGGACCGCCGGCTGGCTCGTGCCCAGGCGCGCCTTCAGGAGCTCGAGATGAATGCGCATCGCGTTGAGGGGGTTCTTGACCTCGTGCGCCACGCCCGACGTCAAGCGGCCGAGGGCCGCGAGCTTCTGCGAGTAGGTCACCAGGGATTGCACGGCGCGAACTGGCTCGAGGTTACGCAGCGCCAGCACGCCGCCACCCGCCCGCTCGCCATCGGCGATGCGATAGCTCGACACTGCGAGCTCGCGGGACTGCCCGTCCGGGGTACGGACCTTCACGGCCGCGTTTCGACGCTCGATGCCGGCGTCGAATAGCTCGGCGACCACCGGCGCCAGCGGGTGATCCGCCGGCAGCACGCCCGTCATGGCGCCGTCGAGGAGCCCCTCGGCCGCCTGGTTGCAGAACACGACCTCGCGATTCGCGTTCAGGACGATCATCGCGTCCTCGAGGCTGTCGAGGATGCCCTCCATCCGAGCCCGGTCGCTCTGCCAGTGCGATTGCTCGGCGTGAACCCGCTCGCCCAGCTGATTCACCCGCGCCGCGAGCTCGCCGAGCTCGTCGTCCCGCGTCAGCTCGACGGTGGCGCCGTACTCGCCGCGGGCCAGCCGCTCCATGCCCTGGGCGATCTTGCGCAGCGACTGCAAGAGCAGGTGACCGACGACGAGCCCCACCGCCACCGCGACGCCGAGCGCCACCAGCGCGACCCCCAGGCTGTAGAGCGCGGCCTGCGTGAGCTCTTGCTTGAGCAGGCTCGTCGAGACACCGACGCGCACGGTGCCGAACGGCGTTTCGCCCAGGCGCATCGGCACCTGCGCCTCGTATACCTCGGGCTGACCGAAGAACGAGGCGACATTCGCGAGCGTCGAGCGCGTCCTCAATCGCTCGATGCTTTCGCGCGGCGGCAGGATCTGGCCGTCGAGCTTCGGGTTGCTGTGCACGAGGATCCGATCCGCCGGATCGACGACCGCCGCGTAGACGACGGTGTGCGAGTAGCCGATCATGCCCTCCAGCAGGGCGCGGATGCCCGGATCCTGCTGCAGGAGCGCGGAGGAGGCGACCGGCGACGCGGCCATGACGCGGGCGCTCTGGTGGTAGACCTGCCGCGCCAGGAGCTCGCCCTCGTCCGCCGCGGCGCCGAGCGCCACGCGGGCCACGTTCGAGAGGTGCGCGACCGTCGACGCCACCATGACCAGCAGGACCACGAAGGCAAGCGCCAGGACCTGCCGCGCACGAAGGCTCAGCCGCATGCGGCTCAGGAGTTGTACTTGTGGAGCTTGTTGTGGAGCGTCTTGAGGCTGATGCCGAGGATCTCGGCGGCGCGGGTCTTGTTGCCTCCCGTCTGCTTGAGGGTCCGGAGGATCAGCTCGCGCTCGGCGTCCTCGACGGTGGTGCCGACCGGCAGCACCAGATCGGCCTCGGTCGCCGACGCCACCGGCTCGGTCGGCGCGCCGAGCGCCGGCAGGTGCTCGGCCCGGACCAGGTCGCCGGAGCACACGATGACCGCCCGCTCGATCACGTTACGAAGCTCTCGCACGTTGCCCGGCCACCGATGCCGCCGCAGGACGTCCAGTGCGCTCTCCTCGACGCCCCGGACGCTGCGGCCGTGCCGCTCGTTGAACTCCTCGACGAACGCCTGCGCGAGGTCGGGGAGATCCTCGAGCCGGTCGCGCAGCGGCGGCAGCGAGATGGCAAAGACGTTGAGCCGGTAGTAGAGGTCCTCGCGCAGGGTGCCGTCGGCGAGGGCCTTCGCGGGCTCCTTGTTGGTCGCCGCGATCACGCGCACGTTCACGTGGATCTCGGTCTTGGCGCCGAGGCGGCGGAACTGGCCTTCCTGGAGCACGCGCAGGAACTTGGCCTGAGTGCCCGGCTGCATCTCCGCGACCTCGTCGAGGAACAGGGTCCCACCGTCGGCGAGCTCGAAGCAGCCCTGACGCCGCTCGATCGCGCCGGTGAACGAGCCCCGCTCGTGCCCGAAGATCTCGCTCTCCAGGAGCGTCTCCGGAATCGCCGCGCAGTTGACCGCGACGAAGGGCCCCCGCCGCCGCGGTGAGAGCTCGTGGACCGTGCGGGCGACCAGCTCCTTGCCGGTGCCGCTCTCGCCCGCGATGAAGAGCGTCGCGTCCGTGGGCGCCGACACCTCGACCTGGCGCATGACTTCCATCATGCCGCGCGAGCTGCCGAGCAGCCGGCCGAACGCGCCGCGCTGGCGAAGCTGGCGCCGCAGGAGCTGGACTTCGCGCGCAGTCTCCGAGCGCTCCAGCGCGCGGTCCAGCAAGAGCTGCAGGCGTGTCGGGTCGACGGGCTTGGTGAGGTAGTCGTAGGCGCCGTCCTTGATCGCCTGCACGGCGGTCTCGATGCTGCCCTGACCAGTGAGGAAGACCACGGCGGTGGTGGGATAGTCGCGCTTGAGCCGGGTGAGGAGTTCGAGCCCGTCGATCCCGGGCATGACCAGGTCCGCGATCACCAGATCGGGCGCCCGGACCGCGGCGCGCTCAAGCGCCTCCTGACCATCGGCGGCCGCGCTGACGTCGTAGCCCCACACCGTCAGGAGCTCCTGGAGCCCTTTGCGCGAGGCGGACTCGTCGTCGACGACGAGGATTCGATGATCCTTCATCCGATCCGCATGGCCAAAACGCTCCGTCGCGACGGACGTCCCCGACGCTTCGGACGGCGCAGTCGAGTCGGCCCGCGAGCCACCCGGCTGGGCGGCGTTCGAGGCCTCAGTGTACCCCAGCGGACTCTTGCTCATGACGTCGCGATACCGGCGCGCGCCGACCGGGCGTGCAGGAACCGCACCTGCGAGTCGGGCCACGACGGGACCGCCCATTCAAGCCGCGCCGGCAGCTCGACCCGATGACCACACGGGCCGAGCTTGATCGACATCATCTCGTGCCGGTTCTCTTTCCAGTCTTCCACCCACCGCAGTGCGTGACAGCGTCCGCACATCATGGTCTTCGTCGGGTTCATTGGTCCCTCGTGTTCTCAAGAGCCTCGTCATCGTCGTCCCCGTCCGTCGCAACTGTCGTGAGAACCACCGTGTCCTGAAGAATCTTCAAGGCTGCCTTGACCGCTGGATCCGAGCGATCGGACAGACTCACGACGGCCTTCATCCGGACGATCGGAGCCCATGCCGGCGCGACGGTGACTACCGTCATATCGGCCACGAGCCCTGCCAGTACGCGCACCGCACCCCTCCCGGTCGATGAAACTGTTCCCACGGCTCGCCCGGGTCAGCATCGGGCGTGCCAGGGACGGCGTGCATCGGGCTAACTACTTGACTCTGCGGGAATTCCTCGACATCGATGCGTGCGGATCGGGCAAGGTCTACACCGTCTGGCGCAAGAAATACCCTGTAATTCTTACATGAGCGTCGGGGAAGCCGTCAGAATCGCGACGGTCAGCGGTCGCCCTGGGGCGGGCCTGCTTTGGGCTCGCGGCTGCCGCCCCGGAACCATTCCCTCAGGCGATTCCAGCCGTCGAACACGTGATCGATGACGCCGCGGTGCTCGTCGCACAGCGGGGGCTCGGTGCCGCTGAGGAACGCCTCGCGCGCCACGACGGGACACGCGTGGGCGGCGCGCTTACCGTTCGACACGTCGATATCCGCGAACGAGACGCCGGGTGGGACCTCGAAGTCCGACTGCGGATAGGCGTCGATCGCCTGCTTCATGAAGTCGACCCAGATGGGCAGCGCGGCCTTGGCGCCGCTCATGCCGTGAGGCTCGGCGTTGTCGAAGCCCACCCACACCAGGGCCAGTAGCCGCGGCGTGTAGCCGACAAACCACGCGTCGCGTCCGTCGTTGGTCGTGCCGGTCTTTCCCGCGACGACGTCGGGCAGGCCGCTCGCACGCACGGCGCTTGCAGTTCCCGACGTCACGACGCCCTTGAGCAGCGACGTCATCAGCCAGGCCTCGGCCGCCGAGACGACGCGCACCGGCTCCTCGGCGCCCGCCGGCGTGACCTCGTCGTCGCCGAACTGCACGCTGCGAATCCCGGAGGCTGCCGCCGGCCGGACGCCGCCGTTCGCGAAGGGGAGGTAGGCACGCGCCAGCTCGAGCGGGGTGACCTCGAAGGCGCCGAGCGCCATCGCGGGAACGGGCGCGAGCTGGCTCTGGATACCAAGCGCTCGCGCCATCTCGATCACGTTGGGGAGCCCCACCGTCTGGGCGATGCGCACGGTCGCCGAGTTGAGCGACCGCTCGAGCGCCTGGCGCACGGTCACGATCCCCTCGTACCGGTCGTCGTAGTTCCGCGGGCTCCACGGCTGTCCGTTGGACTCGAGCGTGATGGGGAGGTCCTCCACCCGCGAGGCCGCCGTGAAGAACGGCGCGCCGTCGCCGGCGCGGAGCGCAGCGAGATACACGATCGGCTTGAAGGCCGATCCGGGCTGGCGACGGGCCGACACGACCCGGTTGAACTGGCTCGCGAGATAGTCACGGCCGCCGACGAGCGCGCGGATCTCGCCCGTAGCCGGATCGACCGCGAGCAGCGCCACCTGGAGACGCCGGCCGGGCTCGCGGCGATAGCTGCTCGGCAGGCTCGACTCCAGCCGATCGAGCCCGCGAACCGCCGCCGCCTCCGCGAACCGCTGCAGCGACAGATCGAGCGTGGTCGCGATGCGGACGCCCCGCACGCGTGACACGCTGGTGTCGAAGCGCTGCTCGAGCTCCTGGCGAACGTAGTCGACGAAATACGGCGCGGCCTGCCCGGGGCTGACGAGCGAGCGGACCTGCACGGGCGCCCGGCAGGCACGCTCGAACTCGTCGGACGTGATCATCTTGAGATCACGCATCTGCGCCAGCACGACGTTGCGGTGCTCGCGCGCGCGATCCGGGTCGACGGCCGGCGAGTAGATGTTCGGGCCCCGGATGATCGCGGCGATCAGGGCCGCCTCGGCCGTCGTCAGCTGGTGGACTTCCTTGCCGAAGTACGCGCGCGAAGCCGAGCCGACGCCCCGGATCGCGATCGGCCCGCGCTGCCCCAGATAGATCTCGTTCAGGTAGGCCTCGAGGATCCGCTCCTTCGAATAGCGCAGCTCGATCAGCGCGGCCAGCCACACCTCGCGCAGCTTGCGGAAGAACGTACGGTGCGGCGTGAGGAGGCGGACCTTCACCAGCTGCTGCGTGATGGTGCTGCCGCCTTCCCGGACGCGGCCGGCTCGCAGATTGGTCCACGCGGCCCGAAGCAGCGCCCGCAAATCGATGCCGCCATGCTCGAAGAACCGGTGGTCCTCGGCCGCCAGCACGGCGTTGATCAGCACGCGCGGCGTCTCCTCGATGCGGACGGGCTTGTGGTCCTCGCCGGGCCGATCCGTGGCGCTCGCGAGCACCTCGGGCTCGAGCGTAACGGCGACCTCCGGGCCCGCGCGCGTCACTTTCGCGATGCGCTCGTCGACGATCTGCAACCGGACGAGCGCGCCGCCCGCGCCGATCTCGCCGTGGCCGCGGAGATAGATGTCCCAGCTGCCGCCGGCGCGCCGGAACGATCCGGGCGAGACGGGCGTCGCGCGGGTCTCCGTGTATCCCAGCCGGGCCAGGGTGGCCGCCAGACCGACGCGCTGGACTTGCACGCCCGGCGCGAGCGATTGCCCGGCGGCGTAGATGAACGTCGCGCGGCGCGCATCGGCCCGCTCGAATCGCGCGAGCTCGATCGCGGAGTAGACGAAGGGAGCGCAGACCGCGGACGCGATCGCGACGACCAGGACCACGCGTCTCCAGCGGCGGAATGATCCGATCAATTTCACTTCGAGTCTATCAGTCCAGGCCATCGACGACGCTCACGAGCCGTGCACCGGATGTGCCAGAGGTCTCTGCTCCTTGTTGGTAGGACTTACGATGGCCGAAGGACCGCGCGGAGCGAGTCGACCGTCAGACCGGTGACGATCTGGCGACTAGTCGGCGGGCGGAACGAGGGGATCCGGCCTCCCGAGCGCGGCGGCGACCGTGCGGTGCAGCTGGCCGAGCCCCACCGGCTTGGCCACGTACGCGAAGGCGCCCATCTCCATGGCCTTGGGCTTGAGCGTGGCGTCGGGGCTGCCCGAGATCATGATGACGTGGATCGCGGGATCGAGCGCCCGGATGCGCTCGAGCACCTGGACGCCGTTGAGCCCTTCCATCATGACGTCCAGCACGACGACATCGGGGCGGTAGTGCGAGACGGCAATGAGCGCATCGCCGCCGTGCTGAGCGGCGTCGACCGCGTAACCCGCTTCGGAGAAGTACTTCGTGAGGATCGTGACGAGGTCCGGCTCGTCGTCCACCACGAGAATGCGGCCCGGATTCCGAGTGTCACGCATTTCCATACGATTATCGCTCTAGCGGCCTCGCCGTCGTAAGGGGATTGCTCCGGCTCGGGGTACGACTCGAGAGATCGGACGAAGCTGTAGAATTCTTAGATGCTTGCGATCACCCGAGACCGGGCAGACGCCTAGGCGACCGGCCTGGCCTCGGCCTCGACCGGCTCGCTCAGATCGTCGGGCGTCGTCGCCTGGTCGAGCCAGAGCGAGTGACCGCAGAGGCAGCACTTCCAGAGCAATCGAGTCGTGGCCAGGCACGCGAAACGCCGAGCCTCGGAGATGTGGGACTTGTCCAGCATGAGCGGGCCGCCGCACCGACACGTCATCATGAGAGTACCTCCGCTGCGGGGGAGGGGTGCATCGTTCGAGCCACCGATAAGGACTCGATTCTATTATCGTCTTGGGCGCTCACGGCCGGGCGGATTGGCAACGAAGAGTAGGAGAGGTGACCGCCGTCGTCAGGC
>Ga0126372_10000537_pt1 | contig 13428 bp, 7 predicted proteins | sample PanSoiMetaPlot_6_FD_92762 | JGI IMG/M metagenome (GOLD analysis project Ga0126372, IMG submission 92762) | Tropical forest soil microbial communities from Panama - MetaG Plot_6 | ecosystem: Environmental > Terrestrial > Soil > Tropical forest > Bulk soil | place: Panama | collected 2016-02-17
CATGAATTGACACACGTCGTACAGCAGAACCCGGACAAAGTCCAAACGAAATCTGATGACGACGGTTCTCAAGGCGGCTGCATTTGCGGTGCGTCTCCTACTTCCGGGCCACAGATGAAGCTTACGGTGAGCGAGCCCGGAGATCAGTACGAGCAGGAAGCGGATCGAACAGCCAACGCGGTAATGCATCGCGAGCAGCAGGGTAGCGCCGGATCGTCGCACGCGCAGTCGCTGAATCGGCAAATGCCCGAAGAAGATAAAGAAAAAAAGTTACAAGGCAAATTTCGCGACGACCAGATTCGGCGGCAGGTGGAGGAGGATAAAGATAAAAACAAGCTTACGTAAAAGACCCACAGTTCCCCGATTCGCGATGGCTGGAAAAACGAAAAGAAGTTCGGAACAGAGCTCGTGCATTGATTCCAGCAAATACAAAACCGGGTAAAGCGCTCAATACAACGGAGATGGGATTCATCGCAAGCTCACGGTCAGCCAGCCGAGCGATGCGCTAGAGCGCGAAGCGGACGATGTTAGGAGGGCATTTCACACATGAAGAGCAACAAGTAGATCAGAGCGAACATTCGGGTCTTCAGCGTCAACCTAAGCCACTGGCTGAGGAAGAGAGAAAGAAAAAAGAGATGTGATCTCCCCTAAGCCAATTGTACTATCGCGTTGCCCGCGCTTTCGGTGAAAGCCCGCTCGGTTTGTTGACGACTTGCTCATCGTACGATCTTTTGGGTTCTGAACATCACCAAGCTTCAGGGAGCAATGGAGTAACCACTTGCGGCGTCAAGTCCGCTTTTTGGATACCGGCTGTCCATGGGTGATTCACAAACTACGAAAGCTGCGGAGACGACTCGCGTTCAGCACAAGATGGAGGAGCGTCCTCCGCCTGAGCGCGTGGATGCATCGCGTGCGTTTGCCGAAGCCACGCTGTTCCGCGCTGCTGCCAGTGACGACCCCACGACACCGCCCCAACATCTGGCCCGTGTTCTCAGACGCCTCACCGCGACTCATCAGACCGGTTTCCTCCTTCGATGCCAACGCCACTACGGCAATGCCTACGTGCAGCGGATGGTCTCTTCCCGTGATAACGGACACTCCTCTCTACTGGAACAGGAAGAGCCCATTGCGCGACAGGTGACGGCTTTGCAAAGCGGAAGGGCGCCCGATGGGGTGGCCACAGCCCATGCAGAACAAGCTGCTTCGTTGGGTGGACCGGAGAATATTGCAGTACAGACCAAGCCGCTGGCGCTATTAATCACCCCAAACGTGCAGCGACAAAAAGAAAAAGACGACGAGGAAAACAAACCGCTCCAAAGCAAATCTGCTGAATCGCTGGTGGGCAGCTTTGACGCTGGAGAGGAGGTCGAAGCCCGACTCAGCCAGAGCAAAGGGCGCGGCAGTCCCTTACCGGAGTCGGTACGGGCCTACATGGAGCCGCGTTTTGGCGCGGATTTCAGTGACGTACGTGTCCATACGGGCAGCGATGCCGTCCAGATGAACCGGGACGTCGGTGCCCACGCTTTCACCCACGCTTCTGACATTTATTTTGGTGCTGGCCACAGTCCCTCCAATTTAGCCCTCACCGCACACGACTTAACCCATGTCGTGCAACAGTCTGGCGGCATCAACGAGGTTGGTCGCCGTTCACCTAACATCGCGGATGGGCGCGGTTCCGGCGATGTGGCTTTGATGCGCCAGGCGGCTGCGCCTCCGCCTGCCGCACCGGCTGCGCCTGCCCCCGCTTCGTCCGGCACCCGCGAAAAAATCGACCGAGCGCTCAAAAGCGGGCAATACCTCGATGTAGCGGAGATTAGTGATTTCGGTCCCGCGACCGACGCCGAACGCATATCGCTTTCGCGGATATGCATATCGGGTGGATATGTGGCGCCGCAAGACGCGACCTCGAAAGTCCATCTCATCTGGTCGGGAATGGTGGAACGCTTGCCGAACGTTGTCGAAAGCAACGTTTCTGACTGGGAATCGGCAACCAAGTTCTGCCCCAGACTGTTATTACTTCCGCCCGTCGTCAAGGCGAGGGACGACTTCCAGGCAGTACTGAATTCGGTCGCCACCAACAATCTCCAGGAGAACCTTCAGTTCGTCCAGAACCGTAAACAACTACTTGGCCTTGGAGAGGAACAGCAACCGCTCAGCCCACCGGAACAGACCAAGCTCCGTCAAAGCATCCAGAAAATCGCCTGGCACGCGTGGGAACTGCGACAGAAACAGAAGGCGCAACGGGAGATGGTCGTTGGGTACGCCAATCAAAATCTCGGCTTTGGCGTCACAGAGTGGCATTTCAACCCAGGCCAACCGCCGCCGGTCCGCGAGACGCTCTTCAGCACGCCGCCACACCAGCACGAATCCGTCAAGGAAGCTTGGGATGAGGCCGAAAACGAGATCACCGGCCTCGGCAATGACTACCCGGAAATCTACGCAGCCGCGATGGCCGACGAGGATGGATCTGCTCTGCTACACCTTTCTCGCGTTACATCCGAACACTTTGGCGAGAATGTAAAACAGCAACTCCTTACACTCGAAAACAACATCAAGGACGTGCAAGCGATGATCGCCGATGGACGGCTTAACCTGCTCGACCTCGGCGTGCTTCATCAGGCGATCTTTCAGGGGGCTGGCGCCGCGGCCGGTCACAACTGGGCTGCGGGATTCGACCAATGGGTAGCGAAAAAGCTCATCAGCGAGCGGAAACAGGGCAAAGAGGCGGTCCGCAGCCTGCTAAAGGGCGTGGAGACGGTCGCTCTCATCGTGGGTACCTTCGCCGGCGGTCTTGGAAGATTCGTCGCTTTGGGCGTAGCTGCAGGCGCGCAGGCATTCATGGCCGGACAGGACATTGCGGAGGCTAGCCGTCAACAACAAGCGGCCCGCGCCACTCCTCTTAAAGGAACGGCTCTGGTTTCGCGCGTTGAAGCGGACGCCCTGAAGGCCGAGGGGATCGTGAAGCTGGTTCAAGCGATGATGACGGCCCTCATGGCCGTCGGCGCCGGAGCTTCAGCCTTGCGGACGGCGCGCCTGGAAGCGCTCGTTTCGGATCCCGCTCTCCTCGCCCGGCTTCGAGCGCTTGCGAACGATGATGCCGTGCTCGAGAGGCTGTTACGAAAAACCAACAATCCGGAAGCCCTTGAAACGCTCCTCAAGCAGGCCGGCAGCGCGGCGAAGGCCGAAGAAATGCTGGGCACTGGCGGCATCGATTTCAGCAAACAGCTTTCGTCCGCCGGCGATAAAGGATCGCTCGCGGGCCGCGGCCAGGGCTTCGGCGTGTTTGAAGGCCGCGTGCCCGGCGTTGCCGAGCCTGTCGCAATCAAGGTGTTCCCAAAGTCCGAAGAGGCATACTTCCTGAATGAGATGAGGAGCGCAGAGCTGGCGAGCACTACTAGCAGAGGCCCGCGGTTCTACGGACGGGTTGAGGCCGGCGAAGACAAGCTCGCTTTTGCTATGGAAAAGGTCGCCGGCGAGTTCGTCGATCCCACGACGAAACTGTCCGTCGCCGCGCGAGAGAGCGTCACCGCTCAGACCGCACAGGACGTTCGAGATTTTGGGCGCGAGATTCTCGAAAGAGGTCGATATTCGCAAGGCGATGTTCAAGGCCTCGTCGATAAAGGACGCTGGCGACCAATTGATTTTGGCTCCTACAAGGAACTGCCGAACCAGGCGACTGATCCCGTCGGTTACGCCGACGCCATCCGCGCGCACAACAACGCCGTGAACGCGGAAGCGGAGATGTTAGACAAAATCGCGAAGGAAAACGCCACCCGGCAGCCTGGAGGTTAAGAGAATTTCAGTTGCAACCCTCCGCCCAAGACTCGCTCCAATTGTTTTTCTTCGCGACGGATCACTGATGGTGATAAAGAGCCGAGTTCGCAATCGGGACTCATATCATCTCGCCGCCCTGATTGCTCATGACAGGCTGCTCAGTGAGCCTACTCCATTGCTCGTGAGCATGACTGGTTCGACGATGGGTCAGCGCTTCGTTATCAACACGGAGGCGTTTCGTGTCGGTTGCGCTTGCGACTGCGATCTGATTATTGAAGCCGATCCCCTTATGTGTCGAGATTGCACGCGTGTATCCACCGCAGCGACGACATTCTGTCCATCACTGATCAACACCCCACAAATGGCACATTCGTTAACGACAAGTCTTTACAGGATGCACCCGTGACGTTACACGTCGGCGATTAGATCCGGATGGGTGAGTCGATATTCCGGGTAGCACAGAAAGGGAGCGAACGTCACCAACGTATTGCTGCCTGAACCCCGCCGGCTCAGAACCGATTTCTGTTTTCACTGTGGGAATGTTACTGTGGCTCGAAAGACAATTGGAAATCAGATGCCTGCCCGGCTGCGCTTAAAATCGCCTGAGAAGAGCATGCCGCGGGTTCCGCAGCGCCGCTCTCGACCCGCTTCTGTCGGACCATTCCAAGGCCGACTTCATCCCGTGCTCCAACTGCAGCGTGCGGCAGGAAATCGGTGTGTGACGCAGCTGATTCAAGCGAAGCGTCTTGCACCGAAAGCCAAGCTTGTTGCTGTTCAGGGAACGCCGACGCTTTACCGTAAACTCGCTGCTGCGGATTCGTTGCTGCCGCTGCAGCGGTTGTTGGGTAACCGGCATGTAGCGCGTCTGCTGTCGACACGTTCGCCTGGTGAGAACCTGCTTGCGGCCGTGCGCATCCAGAGACAGCCCGTACCGTCTGCCGGCCATGTGCGTGAGTTCGTGCTGTCTACGATCGACTACCTTAAGTCCGCGGCTGAGTTCTTCGCGTTGGCAACCCTCGACGCCGCCCGATTCGAGAAAGTTATCAACAACTGGTATGCGATGGTGGTTGACCGTGAGCACATAATCAACGATCAGCTCGGCGCAAATCCGGGGCTAATATCCGCTCTTAGGACGGCCTACATGGCGGCGCTAAGAGCACTTATGACACGGGCTTCTACCGATTTGAAGCGATCGCAAGCCGACCTTTATCGTGAGAATAGGGGCCGTGTCCCGATGTGGGCGTGGCAGACCCCTCATAGAATGGAGACTGGAATTTCCACCCCCATCGCCGAAGGCCGGGTGAAGAATGCCCGTACCGGGGAAGTTACCTTCGCGACCAATGGTTTCAACGTGACGATCTTTCCCGACGCAATAGACCGCAGCTTGGGCTCGAGCGGCAAGACTCGCATCAACATAAGCTGGGGCAGTATCGGATACAGGTTTGGCAGAGATGGTCGAATTACCCGCGTAACCGGTCCGGGTGCTCCTATCGTTCACATTCGCACACGGTACGGCCCGCGCGCCGATCCCGGCGGTCCTTCAGCCTACGGGCGTGGCACAACGCCTGAGGACATTGCGGGCGGGAAAGTGACTCCGGCAAGCACGACGCTGCGCTTTCACGAAGGTAGCCATGGGTTGGATTTCGTCGAGTTTCTGGAAAGAAACCCGCCGCCCGCATTCGACGGAAAAATCGGCATGACGGTAGCCGAGTTGCGCGCGGCGCTCGCCGCCTGGAGGAAGGCCACGACTCAGTACAGTAGTGCCATCAACGCCTTCAGCACGAGCCACACCGATTGCGTAGGAACGACGATCGACGAATTCAAAGCGGCCCAGGCGAGACCCGGTCAGCGGATAGAATTGGAATGCAGCCACTAAGCACCGCGGCTAGATTTGCTTATTGCCTCGCGCCGGTTCTGGCCGCAGTGGTGTCGACGGGAGCGGGTCGTTACCGCTGTATGCGGATGAGTTCGACCCAGGATAGGATCCAGAGTCGATGAGCTCGTTATCTCGACAACGTCGGCGAGTATCGCTTCGGTATGTGAAGCAGCGAAAGGCGCAGCGACAGTTTCGCGCGAACTCTCTTCCCTCACTACAACCCGATATTCATCCTATGCTTCAACTGCAGCAGATGCTAGGAAACCGGAGCGTAGCAGAGCTGGTGCAATCGAAGCGGCTTACCACTCACGCGATTGGGAGGAACGTTGCGTTCAAAGCCGTAACTAAACCGATGGCAGATAGCGATACCGCGGAAGGCGATCGCGCCATTCAGCAAAACCGGGAATCGCTGGCAACGACTCAAACGGCTGGTCCTCAATCGATGAATAGAGGCGCTGGAGCAACGCTACGCGATGACCGCCTCTCATCACCCCGCCCCCGTGCACCCTATGGCGTGAGCAAAACGGGTGAGAAACATTCATCTTCGGACACCGGCGGCTTAACAACCAGACAAACGCCGTCGCGTAATTTTGTTCTGGTTCCGAAACAAGGCGCCGGCGGCGACAAAGCGTCTGTTCGCCAGGAGGGGAAGCCGACTCAGCTTCGTGCTACGGCGGCCGACAGCGAATTCAGAGACCACGCTGCCGAAGCAGCTCCAGCAACGACCGGCGGGCTGTCTTCGACTCGTCAGAAAGCGCCTGCCGCTCCGGAAGAAGACCCCGCCTTCCAGCAAGTCGTAAAGCAGTTAACCAACAAATCGGCACACGAGAAGAAGCCGCTAACAACGCCGGAGACAAAACAGCGGGAAACACGACTCGCGGCAAATCTATCGCCTGACGAAATCAGCAAGCAACATGCGTACAGCGAACATCTGGATAAGCTCGATCAGACGCAGCCTCATGAACTGACTGTCGAACAGTTCATGAGCGAGTTCAAAGCTACGACCACGAAGCTGGCGGAAACATTGCCGAAGGACAAAGAACAACATGGCACCGTCGGCACCGCGGCCAACATGGCGGCGGCAAAGGTGATCGCGAAAGGTGAGATTGCCGATCAGAGTAAGATTCGCTCCGATCCGTTACGCGCGGAATCGAAGAAGAATGCGTCGGATTACCAGGTATCGCAGGAAGAGAAAACTCGTGAATTAAAACCCGATCCTGTCGGCAGCAGTGAACCCGTCAAAAACCCGCAAGCTGCGGCACCAAAGGCGAAAACGGATGACGAAATTTCGTTGGATGATAAGAGCCGCTCTCTGGATGATGCGTTGCTGAATCACAACGTCCACGGACAGACCATCAACATCGATGAGGGCTCCCTGGCTTACCCGGTCTCAGGCGAACAGACGTTCGATGAAGCCGGCGCAGCAAAACGCAAGGCGCAAGAAGAAATCAAAAGAGCCAATCCGAGATACCGCGAACAAGAGCAGCAAGTAATTCGCCAATCACAAACCGATATCCGATCCGTTGTGGACACCGGATTGCAGAGCCAGCATGGCTTACGTGGGAACACGTTCAATGAAGTGCTAGGCACGCAGAAGACGCACAAAGCCAATATCGAAAGTAAGAAGCGGGCTGTCTTCAAGGAAATCGAAGAGATCTACGGCAACACGACTGAAAAAGTCAAAGCGGAACTGAAGAAAGTCGAAGCGGTCGAAGACACTTTCGAAAAAATCGTGAGCGACGCTGAAACCTATTTCAACGATAAGGCTAAACAGGAGTTGGAGTACATCTACACTCCGGGAATTCTCGATTACAGCGATTGGAAAGACAAGCAAGAGGCCGAGATCAAGCAAGAATACGAGAAACAAAAGCGTGAAAACGGGAGTGACGGATATCATCTCGGTGTAGATCCTTTGTACTTCAAGGCACTGAGAATAGTACAGGACCGATACGCAGAGAAGTGGTTCGTGAACATGAAAAGCTTCTTTATCGACGACGTGAACAGACAAGTCGCCGATAGGATCGCAAAGCCGGTCGTGGCGGCGTTGAATGCGGCCAAGAAACAGATTCAGGAAGGAAAGGACAAAGTTCAAAGAGCGTTCGCATCACTGGATCCGAAAGAGCAGGAGGAATCGCAAAATGTTCTCGACGCGGTCACCGGGAAGTTCGAACAATTGGAAGAATCCGTCGACGATCGCCAGCGCGAAATCATCAACGATATGGCGCGAGCCTACAATCAGAGCGTCGGTAAGCTCAAGTCGAAATTCGATGAGATCAAGAAAGACGTTCTCACCAGTTGGTTCGAAAAGGCCTGGAACAAAGTCAAGGCCGTCGTCAGCGCGATTATAGATTTTGCGACCAGAATTGTAGAGCTATTGGGCCGGCTTGCCTATCTGGTCGGCGATATCGTGTCGAGCCCGCGCGCCTTCTTCAACAATTTAGTGAAGGGAATCGGTCAGGGCTTCTCCACGTTCGTCGACCGAATCGGTGAATTTCTTGCCACAGCATTCTTTGACTGGCTGCGAGGCTCGGGCGGAGTCGCCATCGCCATGCCGAAGGATTTGGGTCCCAAGGGGATCTTCGGCTTGTTCGCGCAACTGCTCAATTTGACCACCGAAACTATCTGGGAACGCATGGAGGTCGTTTACGACAAGACGATTGCCAATGCCTTTCGGCGTGGCGAGGTCTTGCTGGGAAGAGGGCTGGAAATTTTCGGCACGATCAAAGAGGAAGGTCTCGGCGGGTTGTGGGACGAGATCAAAAATTCGTTGGGGAGCATCCTGGAAGAAAGCCTCGATACGATCAAGGAAACTGTCCTGTATGCTGCCATCAAAAAGGTAATTTTCGAAATCGGCAAAATGCTGGTTCCCGGCGGAGGATTCATAGCCATTGCAGAGAAGGTGATCCGGCTGCTGCAGTTTATCGCGGAAGCGCGAAACAAGATCCTGGCGCTCATCGAATCGTTCGTTGATTCCGTCGAAATGGCGGTCAAAGGCAACGTTCCGGGTATCGTCAAGCATATCACCGGGGCTCTCACCAAGTTTATTACTGTCGCTCTTGACTTCTTGGTCAACTTGTTCGGCTTAGGCAGCCTGAAAGAAAAAGTGACGCGATTGATTGAAAGGATACGAAAGCCGGTTATTAAAGCCATCGATTGGGTTCTGAACAAATTCAAGCCTCTGGTCATGAAGGGGGCGCAGTGGGTGAAAGGGAAGGCCACCGAGGCCAAGGAGTGGGGCAAGCAAAAGCTCTACGGCGGAACCGAGGAGAACAAGAGGGAGCGTCTGGCCAAAGGAATGGCGGCCGGTGTGGCGGCGATCAACAGTATCGAGGGCAATAAGGTGCCGGGACGACTCACCAAGGCTAAACTGGTCGGCCTGCGGCTTCGCTACCGTCTCCCGGTGCTGGAAGCCGTGGCGAAGAACGGCCGGTGGTACGTGCACGGCGAGATTCAGCGTGCCGAGGCGCCGACCGAGAAAATGGAGGCAGGCCCGGACGACAGAGAGAAACTCACAAAAGAGGTTGATGTTCGAGAACGTGCGCGTAGCGAATTAGAACGTCAGTTGCCCGGCGTTCACACGAAACAAGGCGTCAAGGGAATTGTAGAACAGGTTGAAAAAGAGCTCCGGCCGGAAGGTTTAACAAACCTTGAAGTAGGCCCTGAGTCGCCAGAAGGGGTGTCAACGGTCTATGCTGAAGTTGGTTCGAGGGCGCCCCTCGGCGAGTTGATAGAAGAAGCGGCGACGGAGCCGGAGGCAAGGAGCGCAACTGTTCGGACGGCCGTTAAATTGGAGCTTTCCAAAAAGGATGTTGCTGTTGGGTCTCGAGGTATCGAAGCTACACATCCGGGCAGGCGGCCGAGAGGCGGCGCCGTACTTTCATCAAGTACTGACACTGAGCTAAGAATCGTAACATGGAACGTGACCGCGCTTAGTGCGGCGAACCCCTCAGATCATGCTGAGGATCAGTTCGTTAATTGGTTACGTAATGAAGAAGATGTCATGAAGAACTTGGTCTCAATTCAAGTACAAAACTTTGACCTTAGCCCGTGCGATGACTGTTGTGGCGAACTCAGCAAATTATTAGGGGAAATAAGGATTGCACAGAAGACCAGTCCAAAACTCAAGACTGCTGAAATATACTGGCAACAGCTCTATCAGCAACCCGAAAGCTCGCGTGAGCACCACAGCGCAGCTCAAACAACATGGAATGGTATTAGACGCCTTACCAGCGGACGAGGTTGGACTATCCACGCACCTGCCAGCGCATATCCAGTTTCTACTACCGGTCACATACCGGAGGACATCTACAAAAGATGGGCATTCAAAAGTAAGAAGAGCGCCATTGCAACCGTGACACCAGTAGCTCCGGTCGGATCTTCAGGCCCTGGCGCAGCAAGCGCCGGTGTACGGATAAGAAAGGCACGCGAATCTTACTAAACACAACGAACTCTGATCGTGGGGTCCGGTATTTTGGTGGCAAGCGCGCAGCCTGACCGATAAAAGCAAATTACCGAGCCAAACAACGGGTGTGCAGATCAAATAGCCGCCGAATAACATGATCGCGCCCGATGGCTGGCGCTCGGGGCTGTAAGCTGGAGCAACGTTTTCAAAGCCGTTCGCGCCACTCCGATCATCCCTCCCGAGCGGCCGGTGCTTGCCAGTTGTAGCTGATTGACGACGATATTTACTGATTTCCGCGATGAGATCGTTGCGGCTTTTTTATGATCATGGCCAGCGTCAGCGAGTGATGCTGCGGCGTACCTGCCTTCCTCCGGCTACATTGATCGCAACTGCAACCGCTGATTCAAAATTGCCATTTCGCCAGATTCGGCGCTTGGGGACGCTGCTGGGTTTGCAGCGCACCCATGGCAACGCGTTCGTGCAGCGCTTGGTGCAGCGCAAGCTGATCTCGGATTTCGTTGGTAATCTGGTTCCCGCAGCCGCCGGCGGGAGCCGGTGCGAAGGGGCGTCCGATCGACCCTCGCGAGAACAGGCCGTAAGGTGTCGGTGGTGCAACCGGCTCCGCTGGGTGTACGAGTTGGCTACTGCTAGCAAAATGCGGAGACACACAATATAAGATAATCAGAGACTTTGTCCCATGACGAAAACGACCGCGCTAAGAAAATCAACGCGGAAAGTTGCCAGTCGATCACGGATGAGTGATAGGCGGAACGAGCCTGAGAACCAGGCGGCGTTGATTCACCCCTTTTTACGGCTGCAGCAGTGTATAGGCAACCAGGCCGTTGGACGGTTGATACAGGCCAAGGGACAAATAAGCCGCCGGGCGGATGGGCGTGAGCAGGAAGCGGATCGGCTGGCGAATCAGCTGATGCGCATGTCTGAGCCGAGAGTTCAACGAGCATGCGCGGCCTGCGAGGCGAGTACAACGTCGTGCCCAACCTGTGAGGAAGAATCATCAAGGATGAAACGTAAAGCCGAACATAGAAACAATATCAGAGAAGGTTGGGTCTCCGATATTTCTGTCGCACCGAGTCGGCGGCGAGATCCGGCAACCCACGGGTTTTTCGAGCCTCGATTGGGCGCTGATTTTAGCCACGTTCGTATGCATACCGATGCGCTTGCTGCCGAGTCGACGCGGGCGTTTGGGGTGGGGCAGTACGGGCCCGGGAGTGACGAGGGAAGAAGGGTTCCGGCCCATGACTTGACGCATGTAGTCTAACAAGCGGGTGGACAGCGGTTGCGTTTGCAGCGCCAGCTAGGAACCGCGCCGGCGGCCCAAGCAGTGATCAGATTAGGTGCATCCGGTCCGATGGTCGCAGAGCTTCAGCGCCGACTCAACCAAGCAGGCGCTGATCCGGTCCTGGAAGTTGACGGGGTGTTTGGGGAACATACACAAGCCGCAGTCATGGTGTTTCAGCAAAGTCATGGGCTGGTGGCTGACGGGATCGTTGGGCCGCTGACTTGGGCGGCGCTCGGCGGCATCCCGACAAATCGTAGCGAGAGCTTCGGCACTGTAACAACGGGAGGTGAATTCGAACAGGCAACGGAGATGGACGGCGCATTTCAGGAGACTGTCGGGCCAGGAGTGGAAAAATTTGTTGTTGATCCGAAAAAATGCTTTGAACAGAAAGACGCTTGTTACGATTGCTGCGAAAAGCTCCATCCTTGGTGGGATCCAAGGGAGTGGAGTGCTCGGAAGAGCTGTAAAGAGGACTGCTGTGATTCGGCCTTCGACGAATGCATGAGAAGTGGCAACTTTCCCTGTATCTGCAAATCGTAACCGGACCAGAAACGGCGCTTCCGTTCGACTCACATTACCTAATCGCCTTGGTCAAATCCCAACGTTTGTACAAACACATTTAAAACCTTAAGCGCGCACCGGTAATCGCTGCGGATTAGATTGCCATAGCATACGCAGTTCGCTTAATATCGATCATTCTTTTCAGCGTGGCGCAGCGAAATGCGGCGCGGCTTATATGATGACGCAACAACGTGAGCGAATAATGTTGAGGCGTGGCTCGGTCTCCTCCAGTACCTCGAGCACAGGATCTTGCCGCGCTTCAAAATCTGCACTTCGCCAGGTTCCTCGCGTAGAGACTCTGCTGGATTTGCAGCGCACCCATGGCAACTCGTTCGTGCAGCGCCTAGTGCAGCACAAGTTGGCGATCAGCACTGCAACCGGGGTTATCACACGGCAGCCCCAGCCGCCGCCATCACCGGATCCAGGCTGGAGCGACGCTCCTCAGAAGGGCCTCAATCAATGGGTCACCACGGTCGATGAGAAGGGGAACATCGTACCGGGCAAGGCCGCGACCAAAGGGGTCTGGCGCGTCCCTGTAGAAGGCCTCATTCACGGCCTTCAAAAAGGAGACAAAGGGCCCGCCTTTGAATCGCCTGGAGGTCGAGCGGTTGCATTAATCCCAAACACGGTCACTCCAACGGCATCAGATAAAGACAATGTGCCGATCGATGTGCTGTTTCACCTGCACGGTCATGGCGTTGGATATCGCGAGCTTGAGCCTGGCAAGTCTGACCGGCCCGGGGTTTTGAAGCCAGGGCAGTTGCGCGACGTAGAGTTGTATCAGATGGAGCAGCAGTTGCTGTCACACGTCGCGGTCAGCAAGCGGCTCTTGATTGCCGTGCTGCCACAGGGATCAGAATGGGCGCGTTTTGGGGATCTCAGCTCCAACAGCGATGCTTACCTGAAGGAGGTGTTCGCCAAGCTTGTCCCCAAGTACTTGCCCAAAGGAGCAATTCCGGGCCGCGTGATCGTATCGGGACATAGTGGTGCCGGTCCTACGGCGATGGAAATAGCCGCGAAGGCTGGGAAGCGCACAGATGTGCTTCTATTCGACGCTATCAATTCTGCCTGTGTAAAAGAAGAAAAAAAAGTGGACGGCAAGACGGAACTAGACAAAGACGGGCATCCGGTAATGGTATGCAAGTCACCAAAGGTCTGCACAAGTAATGAATACGGTACAGTACGTGACTGGGTAACGAATAAAATGACGGCCGATGTTCAAAGCTTGAGTGGGAAAACTGAAGCCGAGAAGAAAAGCGAATTGCAAGCGAACGGTACGCGCTTCCGTGGGTTCACCTCGGAGTCGCTCACAACCAAAGATACGTGCAGTTATGGCCATTGGTACAACAAGGTGAAAAACGATATCGAAACAACAATTACCAAGCTCAAGGTTAGCCAGGGCGTAGCCGACCAGCTCCGCCAAAATTACCAAGTCCGCCAGGTGCAAGGGCCACACGAGCGGGTGATGGGACAAGGTAATCTAGAGACCGCGCTTAAAGACTAGAGGCTGATTCC
>Ga0126372_10000538_pt1 | contig 13405 bp, 8 predicted proteins | sample PanSoiMetaPlot_6_FD_92762 | JGI IMG/M metagenome (GOLD analysis project Ga0126372, IMG submission 92762) | Tropical forest soil microbial communities from Panama - MetaG Plot_6 | ecosystem: Environmental > Terrestrial > Soil > Tropical forest > Bulk soil | place: Panama | collected 2016-02-17
GTGCGGGAAAGGTACGTGACTTCGACGTTCTAACCGAATACATTTCTGACCTTCCGCATCATGATTCGGAAAGACAATGTTCGGTCCGATTGCTTGAATATCTCGGGGCCGAGCGCGAAAAGCAGGCCAACAGGTTCCACAAGGCCCAGCAACGGCACTTTTCCAGTCTGCGGCGAGCCTTAAAACGTGCTTCGAAGGAAATTGGCCGCATCATACAGCCAAGGGGCGACGGACGCCTAAATGGAACCACCATCTCGGCTATGGTCGCCGCTTCCGCTCTCACCACTCTGTCCGATCTAAGGAATCCACCACGACTGCGAAAAACGAATTTGCATGAGTACCGGCTCAAGGTGAAGACAATGCGAAGCCTTCTGCAAATGGCCGAGCGAGCCGATGATCAGCCATTTGTCGATCGTCTGGGCGAAGTGAAAGATGCGATCGGGGAATGGCACGACTGGGAAGTTCTGGTGTCCATAGCGAAAGAGGTGCTGAATCACGAAGGGGGTTGCAGGCTGATGGAGGAACTGCGCAAGAAGGCCGCGGTCACATACAAAAATGCATTGGCACTATCGGAATCTATGAGAAAAGAGTATCTGCACATTACCAAACTTGAACCGGGACGTGTATCAAAACCAGCACAACCGTCACCATCGGTGCTGTCAGCTGCCGCCGCGCTGGCCGCGTGATTGAAAATGAAAAGAAAACGAACGGATGATCTCGGCAATGATGCCTCCCGAGGCAGTCTGATTGACGTGATCATCGAGACTCCGAAAGGCAGTAGAAACAAATTTGCATATGAACCCGCGAGCGGCCGGTTCAAACTTTCCAAAATCCTCCCCGAAGGAATGGTATTCCCTTACGATTTTGGGTTTGTTCCATTAACGACGGCTGACGACGGAGATCCACTCGATGTGCTGGTCCTGACCGACGAGCGCCCCTTTCCCGGCTGTGAATTACGGTGCGCACTGATCGGCGTCATCGAGGCAAAGCAACGGGAGAATGGCCGCACCGACCGGAACGATCGCCTGATAGCGGCCGCCGAGCAGTCTCTTCTATATGCCGAGGTCAGAACCCTGGCCGATCTCAACCCAAACGTGCTCGCCCAAATCGATGCTTTTTTCGTGAACTATCAAAAAGTTCGTGGCGTGGAGTTCACAATCCTTGGACATGGCGGGACCGAGAAAGCTCATGAAATCGTCAGGCAGGCCCGGCCTAAGGTCGAAGCTGCATGACACTTCTGGCACTCACACCCGCGGAACGATCAGGCAACGTTATGTTCCCCAGACATTGATTGCGCAGCAGCCGGGGTGGCTCTCGACAAGTTAGCTAAAACTTTCGTGCCGCCTCGATTCGATTCGATCACCAAATCGCCGTTGAACTGGCGGACACGTTCCCTCATACCTCTCAACCCGATGCCCGCGCCTTCCGACTGCACCTCGCGCAGACGCTGGGGCGACATTCCTGTACCCTTATCCTCGACTTCTACGAAGATCTTGTCTCCCGTCGCGTGCAGCCGAATGTAAGCCACTTTGCTCGCCGAGTGGCGATGGACATTCGTGAGGCACTCCTGAACGAGTCTAAAAATGACCAACTCCATTTCGCGAGGAAGTCTTTCAAGCCTCTCTGGAATCTGCATACGGATGTCCAATCCGCTGCGCTGCCTCAAACCTTCGATATACCAGCGGAGTGCAGACGACAGCCCCACTTCATCTAAAAGGGGCGGATGTAAGAGATAGGACATCGTGCGGATTTCATGGGTCAACTGTTGCACGAGTTCCTCAGCATCTTTGATGGCTTTTGCCTTCTCAGCTTCCTGAGTTCCACCTTCCTCCACCTTGGCAAGGCTCATGTTCAGAGCGGCAAGTGTCTGACCCACGCTATCATGCAATTCGCGCGCAATGCGCCGCCTTTCTTCGTCCTGGGACTGCAGCAGTTGTACGGAAAGGTCGCGCACTTGATCCGCTCTGCGCGTGATCTCTTCGTTCCGCCGCTTGAGTTCGCGAGTCCGAACCTGCACCTGCGTATCGAGAGCATCGGCGAGAGCGCGGTATCGTTCTTCGCTTTCCCGCAAAGCTTGTTCGGCGCGCCTGCGCTCCGTGATATCACGCGCGACCTTCGAAGCACCGACAATCTGGCCGCTCGGGTCTCGGACGGGAGAAACACAGAGTGAGATATCGACGGACGTGCCGTCCTTGCGTACCCGCACGGTGTCAAAGTGTTCTATTTTTTCGCCTTTCCCGATCCGGTCCAGAATCCTGACCTCTTCATGAAGGCGATCTTCGGGAATAATGAAAGAGATATGTTGACCTATGGCCTCCTGTGCCGTGTAGCCGAAAAGCCGTTCCGCGCTTCGATTCCAGCTCGTAATAACACCCCCCAGGGTCTTGCTCACAATTGCGTCATCGGAGCTGTCGATAATCGCAGCCAGCAAACCAAGTGCCTTATCCGCCCGCTGGCGCAACTCAGGCAACTCGTCCATTAGGGATTGGGAATTCGTATCAGCCAGCACTTCGGGATCGTTAAGAATGCAGTCGGCGAGTGCTTCATTTCCGCTGAGCAACTGTTTTACGTCGTCTTCAAGAGCAAGGCTTGGGTGAACTCTAGTCCAATAATGGGCGGTACGTACAAAGGCAAGAAATAGCAGGACGTACTGCAACCGCACCGCGCCTAAAAGCCTTTTCAACGCAGCGAGGCACACGGGAGCGTCGCTTGTCTGGAGAAAGACGTGTCCGGCGAGTGCAAACAGGGCATCCTCGATTGGTGAATCCACGTTCGGCAGTTCGTCGATTGGCGCGCGGCAGCTTGCGCAAAACAAAAGTCGAAGCTCCAGTTCACGCCCGCGCGGAAAAGGGCGCCGAAGCAAACTCACGACTTCTTTAACTGTGTGCGTATCGGCACGCGCGTCTCCGGAAGGACGTCCCAAACCTACGAGAAGTCCTACATGCCTTGCGATGCAAGAGCGCACGGCGCAAAACCGCGACAAGAGGACGAATAGTCGTTCCTTGAAGACCGAGGGAAGGGGGTTATCGAGATAAGCGGCCTTTGCGAAGCCCCATAGTTTTTCCGTGATCTCGGGGGTCTCGGGGCTGAGCTGGAAGAAATTGGGCAGGACTCCAAATCGCTCCTCTACTTGTTTGCCAAGGTTAGAACCGGTCTTCTGTTCAGAAGGTACAGAAGCTCTCTTATGCATCGCGATGTTTCTCTTGGGCCAGTGGCAAATAAATTATAGACGACTGCCGGCAGCCTGGCGGAACGCCTCTTTCTTTGGCAACAACCAAAATGCAGCCGCCTCTTCATGCCGTACTTGAACGAACCGAATCTTGTCCTCATGCGTGCGGAGAGATTCCCTAATGCCGTTGATTCCGTCCCCCGGGAGCCGGAAAATAACTTCCACGCCCCAATCGAGTAGCGTTTCCACCAATACATCCGCTGCCGTCATACAAATCCTCTGCTTAGAATCGGAGTTTGAATGTTGTAATTCAGATGCGATCCCACGCACGATCGGTTCCCATACGGCCCGGACTTTTTGGAATAAACTGCGGTGTAACTGCCGGGAAATCGCAGAGCGATGGCCGCTGAGCCCGCTTGCTGTCCGCCCCTCAGGAGCGAAGAAGTATAAAGTGCGATCTGAATTGCGATCATAGCGGGGAGGCGGTTTTGCAACCGGCCTCCTCGAGCAAGTCAGAACGTAAATTTGGCGGACAGCTGCAACTGGCGCGGATTAAACATGGTCCGGGGAGTGCCAAAGAGCGGATTGGGCGCCGGGGCGCCACCATTGATGGCTCCATTGCAGGAGACAGCGCCGCGCTGAATCGCCAGGGAAGCGGGATCGCCGAAATGAGTGGGAGCTGCACCGCAGAAGTCGATTGTCCCGCCGCCGTAAACGGAGGTCACTTCGTCCACGTTCTGCCGGTTGAAAACGTTGAAGGCATCCAGCGCCACCTCCATCTTCTTGCGCTCAGAGAAACCGAACTTGTAAGAGAGGCGAACGTCATTGGAGTATAGGTGATCGCCGCGATAAGAATTGCGCGGCGACAGGCCGACACGGTCGGTCACGGGGTTGGTGTCGTTGTTGACGTCATTGCCGACGAAGATGGTAAAAGGCCGTCCGGATTGAAGATTGAGAATGTCGCTGAATTCGATGTTGCGCAGGATTTTCCGGTCCGGCCCCTGAGCGACGAAGTTAGCCACGAACCGGTGACGGACGTCCTGAACCGAGTTGGCGCGCTCGAGGTCGCGCCGGAACAGGTCCTGCGGGGTGCTGACGAAAGTGGTGAAGGTACCGTCGTCGACAGTGTGGGAGAAAGTGTAGCTGGCATTGAAACGGAGATAACGGCCCAGACGATCGGTGATGCCGATGTTGCCTCCGTGATAAATCGACACGCCGGTGTTATCCAGGAAATACATGAGGCCAGCGTTGGAGAAGAGCGGGCCGCTGAAAGCATCCTTGCCGTCGGGTAGCTTGTTGTTGGGGAAGCCCACGGCGGAAGCGGGTGGACAGAAGGTGGCGGCATTGCTTTCCCCGCCGGGCGGGCAGACGTTCAGGTTGACGGGCCGCACCTGCTTGTGGGAAGCGACGAAAAGATAGCCAACGCTTAGGACGAGGCCTTTGCCCAGTTCCTGGTCAATGCCCACGCTGGCCTGCTCGGAGTAAGGGATGCGGCTGTTGGGATCAACGCCGCCTCCGCTGTTGGTGACCAGTGTTCCCGGCGGGCCGGTATTGAAATTGGGCGGGGTTTGGCCGGTGGTAATGAGCGTCGCGGCGGCCTGCGCGGGCAGCGGCGGAGTCGAGCCATCGGGATACTTGAGGTTTCCAAAAACAATAGGCTGGAAGGGCAGCAGATTTAGCACCCATGTCGCCGTGTCGTTACCGATTCGCTTGCCCGGCATGGCGAAGTTGGGGATAATGGCATCGCGCTGCGGGAAGGTCACAAAAAGAAATGTCATGGTGTAGTGGTCATCAAAGATGCCAAAGCCGCTGCGAATGACCGTGTGCTTGGTGGGCGAGTAAGCCAGGCCCACACGGGGCTGGAAGCCGCGGTAGTCGTGCTTGATCTGCCGCCACAGTCCCGCTTCAAAGTCCCACCGCACTCCGTAATTGAGCGTCAGCTTCGGGGTCACACGGAACTGATCCTGGGCAAAGAGCCCGTAGTAGCTGTGGTTGAGGTGTACGAAATAATCCTGCGGGTCCACGAAAGCGTTTTGCCAGGTGGTGGGGATCGCTGGCGGTAAACTTCCCGGAACAATGGGTCCAGGGCCAACGGGAGCGCCCCAGAAAACGATGGGGACTCCGTTGAGCAAACCGTCGTTGGGATTCGGACCGACGTTGCTGCCCGAAAAGAACGGGGGCTGCGACGTTGGGCAGGGGCCGTTGCCGGGGTTCTCGGGGATCACCGCGGTCTGATTTACAAAGCGGGCGAAGTCCACCAGGCAATTGAAGCCGGGGAGAATGATACGCATGGGAGTAAAGCCCGGCCAGATGACGAAGTTCCAGATGTGATTGAAATCGCCACCGAAGCGCCAGTAGTGGTTACCCTTGATCCAGGCGATGCTGTCCGAGGCCTGGACACGGCTTTCATTGATGGCGTCGAAGGTACCGAAGTTGTGTCCGAAAAGAAGCGTGTTGGGAATATCGAGATTGGGTTCGCCGGTCACTCCCGGGAAGTTGTAATGACGCCGGGCATACTGCACCAAGACCGTGTTGACGATGTTGGGCTTGACCAGAGAACTGAGACTGCCGACAAGAGACTGATCGCGGAGAAAGGAATTGTGGCCGCTGCTGGGCGCTCCAATTCCGCCTCCGTCGAGGGTGTCGCCGACTAGAACGTTCAGGTCTCGCGAGTCGACGATGCCATAGTGAATATTGATCCGATTGTTGTTGCTGATCTGGTGGTCGAGGCGCACAAAACCGTTGTCATGATCAATCGTCTTGAGGGTGTTGAGATTTTCTGGTGAAAGATTCAATGCTACTTTTGCCAGGTTGATCGTCGTCAGGTTATTAAGCAGAGTGGACGGATAGGTCGGGGACTCCCCTAAACGTTGCCCCTCGTAATTCATGAAGAAGAATGTCTTGTCCTTCTTGATCGGGCCTCCTAGCGTTGCCCCGAACTGACCGCGACGATAGGCGTCGAACTGCGACGTCTGCAGCAGCGAGCGTGAGTTTGCCGCCTTGTTACTCAGGTAGCCGTAGATTGATCCGTGAAGGTCGTTCGTGCCCGACTTGGTCACGATGTTCACGATTCCGCCCAATGCTCGGCCGTACTCGGACCCGAAGCTGTTGTTTACCACACGGAATTCGCTCACTGCTTCCTGAGAAGGAGTCGCACGCTGCGACCCAGTCGATTCGTTGACGTAGTCCGCGCCATCGACGGTGACCGCGTTGCTCAGGTCACGCATCCCTCCAAAAGAAATTCGCGTGACTTCGGTTTCGGTAAAGGTTGACTGGATGCTTGTACGCCCGGTTGCGACACCGGGTGTGAGTAAAGCAAAGTCAACGAATTGGCGCCCGTTGGTCGGCAGGCCCTGAATCTGCACCGTGTCGATCACCTGGCTGGTCTCGGATCGTGTCGGTTCCACTGGAGGAGCCTCAGTTGTGACCGTCACCACTTCCGTCGCTGCGGCAACTTTGAGAGACACATCGACCGTTGCGGTTTGGCCGACACTCAGGGAAATTCCCGTTCGCACATACTTGGCGAACCCCGAATTCTGCACGGTCAGTTCATATTCGCCGTGCGGAAGATTCGGGACTACGTAGAAGCCGCTGGGATTGGAGGTCGCAGTGTAGGTCAGATTCGTGCCCACGTCGCGCAAAGTCACAGAGGCGCCCGCGACGGTCCGGCCGCTTGCGTCCTGAACCGTGCCATTCAATTGCGCGAAGCTGATGGTGGCTTGTCCGAAGGAAAACGGAACCAGAGACAAAACCAACACAACGGCGGAACACAGCGCCAAGATGGAACGAAGTCTCATGACGATCTCCCCTCGTCACCGCTCAAAAAGTCCCAGGCATAACAACCGCGAATATCAGGGCCAAAAACGGTAGAAGTTCAATAAAGAAATCGGACCGGTGCGAAATTTCTCGCCCAGGGACGCGGCACCATGAGAATCATCGAAATCCCGGGACGGGCAAGACTTCGCCTCCCACAATTTGCGCAGAGCATCGTTTGAAACGCAGAAAGTGTCCAATACATGTTTGGTTCGACAGTCATACTCGGCAGGTATGACACAAAATCGAGAAGGAAAGTCGCGATTTCGCGCGGCTGGCGTGTCAAGCGCGGCAACTCGAAGAAGAATCGACCTCTGCCGACAAAAAGGCAAGAGGCGGGAACAAACACGTGCGCGAGAAAGCGCGGGAGGCTAGGATGAGATGCGGTGAGGCCGCCGGTCAAAAAGCGGAACCGCGGAGGGCATGATTTTTTCGCGTGCTATACTCCCGCACCGTTTCAGTGGGGGGGTGCGCGCAAAATTCAATCCTGCGCGGGAGAAACTACACTCGAGCCTTGATAGAACTACCCCAAATCTTCAACGTCGCCGCGCACATGGTGGACCGCAATGTGCTCGAAGGCCGAGGGCACAGAATCGCGATCGAATGCGGGGAGGAGCAGGTCACCTACCGTCAACTGATGGAGCGGACGAACCGTGCTGGCAATCTGCTGCGCGATCTCGGCCTGCGCCGGGAAGAGCGAGTCCTGATGTTGCTGCATGACACACCTGAGTTCCTTTACACGTTCTTCGGGGCGATCAAGATGGGCGCGGTCGCCGTACCCGTGAACCCGATGTGCCAGGCGCACGAATACGAATACGTGCTGAACGACTCGCGGGCCCGCGTGGCCGCCAGAAGCAAGGGGCTGCTGCCCGAACTGGAATCCATTCCGCCGCGGCGGTTGAACTATTTGAAACAGATAGTGGTCGTGGGTGAAGCGGGCGGCGCGTATCCCCTGCTGCGCGAGTTGATGGAAGCTGCGGCGGGTGAGTTGGGTCCCGCGCCAACCAGCAAAGACGATGTGGCCTTTTGGCTCTATTCCTCCGGCAGCACGGGTGCGGCCAAAGGTTGCATTCACCTCCACCATGACATGGTGGTGTGCTCCGAGCTTTATGCCCGTGGCATTTTGAACATGAATGAAACTGACCGTTGCTACAGTGTCGCCCGTCTCTTTTTCGCTTATGGTTTAGGAAACGCCGGCTATTTTCCGCTGTATTGCGGCGCTACTACCATTCTCTCCGCGCACCGCCCGCTCCCAGCGAGTATCTACGCCGACATCGAGCATTACCGTCCAACCCTATTGTTCTCCGTGCCGACCAACTATGCTGCTTTGCTGGCTCACCTATGCGAAACCGGTGGCGACTTCGACTTGTCCAGCGTGCGCCACGCCATTTCCGCCGGCGAACCTTTACCCGCGCCTCTGTTCGACCGCTTCAAGGAGCGCTTTGGTATCGAGATTCTCGACGCTCTTGGTTCTACTGAGACGCTGCAGATGGTGATCTCCAATCGCCCAGGGGAGGTTCGTCCCGGCTCGAGTGGCAAGATTATTCCAGGATTCGAGGCCCGCATCGTAGATGAACACGACGTCGATGTAGCTCCTGGAGAAATTGGCGCCCTCCTGGTCAAAAGCGACGCCACCTGCGCTGGTTATTGGAACCAGCATGAAAAAAGCAAGAATAGCTTCAGCGGTCATTGGTTCCGCACTGGCGACAAGTACTATCAGGACCAGGATGGCTTTTTCTGGTATGCCGGTAGAGCGGATGATCTGTTCAAGGTCAACGGGCGCTGGCTATGCCCGGCTGAAGTGGAGAGTGCTCTTATTGCTCATCCCGCTGTGCTGGAGGCGGCAGTGATCGCACGTAACGACGAAGCAGGATTGACCAAGCCAGCCGCCTACGTCGTCGTCAAGCCTGAGTTTGTCGCCAATACACAACTGGCTCGCGATCTCCAGGACTGGGTCGCAAACAAGAATGGCGGATACAAACGCCCGCGCTGGATTGAGTTTTTACCCGAGCTGCCCAAAACGGCTACTGGTAAGGTACAGCGTTTCAAGCTGCGGGAACTTCACCAGCAGCCAAGAGAACGCAGTTAGATCATGTCGACTTCCGAGACAGACTTTGTCGACCTTTGCTTGGGGTTTTCACTGAAAAAGAAACGTGAGTAATACTTGTAAGGTATAGAATACCGCCGCCATGGAATTGCGCCACGTTCGTTATTTTCTTGCAGTGGCTGAGTATCTGAACTTCAGCAAGGCGGCACAACAGCTCCACATTGCCCAACCACCCCTCAGCCGGCAAATCCGACAACTGGAAGACGACCTTGGGGTGATGCTTTTTGTTCGCAACAAACGACACGTAGAGCTCACCAAGGCGGGAGAGGTTTTTCTGGTCGAAGCCAGAAAGCTGGTAGTTCAGGCCGGACACGCCACTGAAGCCGCTCGCCACGCTCAAAAGGGTGAGTTAGGAATTGTGCGCATTGGCATTGCTTCCGGGCTGGGTGGTGTCGTGGGACGTGCGGTGGCCGAGCATTGTCGCAGATTCCCGGGCGTCAACATCGAGTGCAAAGACGTCTTTTCTGGCGTGCAGAACGAATTATTGTGCAAAGATGACATTGATGTCGGATTCCTTCGCCCCCCGGTCGACCACGTCAACCTCGACTGTGAGTTGCTATTCGAAGAACAATTGGTCGCCATCCTCCCGCCTTCTCATCGCCTCGCCAGACGAAAGTCCTTGCGTCTCAAAGATGTCGCCGACGAACCACTGATCATCTTTGATCGTAGTTTCTCGAGCGGGCTTTACGACAAGATCCTCGGGCTATACAGCCGGCAGGGTCTTACTCCGCATTTTGCGGTTACCCATGTCGAGGCCCACGAAGAAGCGGGAGCAATTATGGTGGCGTCGGGAAAAGCCATCTTCATCGGCGCTGGCGCTATCGTGACGCGCTCCGTTTCCGGTATTGAACTCGTCTCCGTGCCCTTGAATGAAGCCGACGCCAAGATCGAGGTTTACATGGCCTGGCGCAAAAACCAAGAATCAACCGCCATCATCCCCTTCCTTGAATCCGTGCATCGGGCGTTCAACCGAAGTCCTGAAAAACAAACCGCGTGAACGGATCGGCAGAGCACAATGGTCAAGTTTATTGAGCCAGGTCACCTCTGGCGTCGGATAGATGGAATGAGAATTCCCTACCGGTGCAGTTCGTGCAGCATGACCCTCAATCGATTCTTGCGAATGATGATCAGGCCTTAGACGAAGAGCTTCGGATTCAACTTGAGTCCATGTTTGTTGCAGTAGCTCACATAGTGATCGATGAACCAGAAGACATCCATGATCTCGAGCAAGCCATCATTGTCGTCATAAAATTCGAGCGATCCGTTGAGCCAGAAGACGGTCTTCATCCCCTCGTCTGAAACCAGAGTATGAATCGCGCCCGGGCTTTCCTGTACATAGCTACCTGGCCGCGCCACCCAGGTGTATTCCAAATAACGCCAGCTACCCTCCAGAGTGTAGGCGAATACTCTGCCACGATGCCGGTGCCGTCCGAGCATTCCTCCCTGTTTCACCCACAGCACGTTGGCAAACATGCTCATCCTGACGTCAAATGCAAGGTGGCGAATGAACACGTTTTCTCGAAAAGGTATCCACGGAGATTCCTGCTCGCTCTCACCAATATGAAGGTCCGCAACTCCATATTCGTGCACAACTGCGTCAAGCGCAGCTTTCGTGTCAACCGGCGACATAGGGGTCCTCCCAGATCTACCTGCTGATAATTTCCGGCTCTAGCGCGGCGAAATTATCACATTTTCGGTCTTTGTTGCAGCACAACGTCAACTGCCAAAGACGGCTTTCCAGTTCCCCAGGCTGTATTCCGATGGGACTCGCTTGGCGAGCGAGCAGGTCGAATTCGCTGTGATATAACTTCCCGCTCTGAGATATTGACTGGCAGAGCCGGAGCGTGACTTTGAGCACGGTGAGAGAGGCGACGTACCAAATCCTACGCGAACTCGGAATGACCGTCGTATTCGGCAATCCGGGTTCAACTGAATTGCCTTTTTTGCGTGACATGCCGAATGATTTTAAGTACGTCCTCGGCCTGCACGAGCGTGTCGCTGCCGGTATGGCGTTGGGTTACTCAATGGGTTCCCGGAATGCCGTGTTCGTCAACTTACACTCCATAGCCAGCGCTGGAAATGGACTCTCAGCAATTCAGGATGCCTGGTACAGCCACGTTCCTCTAGTCATCACCACCGGCCAGCAGGATCGCCGCCATGTTTTGGCTGAACCTTTCTTGATCAGCCGCGCTGTGGAAACCGTAAAACCCTATGTAAAATGGGCCTACGAACCGCTCCGGGCGGAGGATGTGCCCGCGGCCATCGCCCGTGGCTACTACATCGCAAGCCAGGCTCCGATGGGGCCAGTTTTTCTCTCCATCCCCATGGACGATTGGACACATACGTGTCCACCTGTTAAAGCACGCAAGGTGACACAGCGAGTCGTCGCCGATCCATTTGCCCTCGACGAAGTGGTGACAGCGCTCGACTCAAGTCATAACCCTGCCCTCATTGCCGGATCTCAGATCGAGGAAGATGGAGGCTGGAACGAAGTTGTGGCTCTTGCGGAGCATCTCAACGCCGACACCTATCAGCAGCCAATTCCTTCGCGTTGGACATTTCCCCGCTCACACTCCCTGTTCCGCGGAGGACTTCTTCCGGCGCAGAAGCCGCTGGCAGACCAGCTATCCGGCTACGATATCGTCGTTGCGCTAGGCGCTCCGATTTTCTTGTACTACGCTTACGTGCCCGGCGATCCCATTGGATCGGGAACACGTCTCTTTCAAATCACCAACTCTTCCACGGACGCGGCTAACGCTTTAGCCGGAACCAGCATTGTCGGGAACATTGCCGCCTCTGCGCACTACATACGCTCGCACTCGAAGCCGCGATTGCGCAAACAAGGGGCTCAGCGTTCCGTTCTGCCCCCGCCATCAGCCAGCCATCCGATCACTCCGGCTTACCTGTTCAATATGCTTAACCAGACTATGCCCAAGAATGTCGTGATCGCGGAAGAATGCCCTTCTTCCAAGGGAGATGTCGACCGCTATCTCACTCCGGACGAGCCCGGTTCGTTTTACTCCGTTCCGAACGGCGTGCTGGGGTTTGGCCTTCCCGCCGCGGTTGGGCTGCAATTGGCAAATCGCGAGCGCCGTGTCGTTTGCGCTATCGGCGACGGCTCTCTCCAGTATTCAGTTCAAGCGATATGGTCCGCCGTGCAGGAAAAGGCACCAGTGATCGTGATTGTATTGCGCAACGGTGACTATACGGCGTTGAAATCCTTCTGCGATTTCACTGATGTTGGCAGAAATGTTCACGGCATGGATCTGCCCGGAATCGATTGCGTCAAAATCGCCCACGGTTACGGCATGCCAGCCGAAGAAGCGGACAGGCCTGAACAGCTTGAACCAGCGCTGAAGAAGGCATTCGGATCCTCAACTCCGTATTTGATCAGTGTGTGTGTCGCGCGCGGTGGAGAAAAATGCATGGGGATGGATCAGTCTGTGAATCCGCCGAGATATTGTTGATCCTGAGGGTGTTCGACGCTGCGGTGCAAAATTTCCATTCGAAGGCAATCCCTCTCCGCTCCTTTCAACGGCGCTGTGCTTGCAGAATTGTGCTAGAGCCTCTTTCCCAATCCGCAAATCGCTCTACAGCGCGCAGGTGATCTTCTCGCTGGCACGGTTCGCATGCAGCTTTCGATAGTTCAATCGAGGGGTTCCGCCAAGCCCACCACGACGCTGCGTTGACTTGCCGGAGCGCCCAGCCTACCATGCCTGTTCCATAGGCGGGGGAATGCTGGGCAAAACGATCGGCCATTACCGTATCCTCGAAAAGCTTGGTGGTGGCGGCATGGGCGTCGTCTACGAAGCCGAGGACCTGAACCTCGGACGCCATGTAGCACTCAAATTCCTTCCTGAAGACTTGGCCCATGATGCCCAGGCGCTTGAGCGGTTTCGCCGCGAGGCGCGCGCTGCGTCCGCTCTGAATCACCCCAACATCTGCACCATTCATGAGATTGCAGAAGACCAGGGACAGCAGTTCATCGTGATGGAAATGCTGAGCGGCCAGACCTTGAAACATCGTCTACAAGCGGGTGCGATCCCCCTCGAACCGCTGCTCGAAAACGCGGTTCAGATCGCTGACGCGCTCGACGCCGCGCACAGCGAAGGCATCGTGCACCGCGACATCAAGCCCGCCAACATCTTCATCACTAAGCGCGGCTCGGCGAAGATCCTGGACTTCGGGTTGGCCAAACTCACGGGAAAGCCGGAACCTTCGGTCGGCGACGGAGCGACGATTGAAGAAAATCTCACCAGTCCAGGCAGCACGGTAGGCACCGTCGCCTACATGTCGCCGGAGCAAGCCCGAGGCGA